>Ga0116181_1004379_pt1 | contig 10622 bp, 8 predicted proteins | sample AD_UKC075_MetaG_FD_89752 | JGI IMG/M metagenome (GOLD analysis project Ga0116181, IMG submission 89752) | Active sludge microbial communities of municipal wastewater-treating anaerobic digesters from USA - AD_UKC075_MetaG | ecosystem: Engineered > Bioreactor > Anaerobic > Digestate | place: USA...
CGGCAGCTTCTTAAGCTCTTCCTTTATATCAAACATAGGCTACTACTTTCTTAAAAAACATAAACATCATTCTCTATAATAAAAAAATAAAGTATAAACAGTTATATAAAATGTAAAAACCATTATTGAATTCTTACTAATAATCACATTCCGTGAATCTATTGCAAAATATTATTTAACAATCATTATTAATAATTATAACATAAAGCATATCCTCTGCCATGGATAATCCTGGAATTTCAGTGATTAAAAAACTTTCTGATAATTACTATGTATTTTCGAAAGTCATCTTAAACATTTGATTAAATTTATATTACAATTTCCTTAATTCTCCTTTTATAACTTGAAAAAAAATCACTATACTTCTATAATGATAATAAAATGAATAGTTTTTTATCATAATTGACAGGAGGATGAATAAAATGTTTAGAAGTAAAAAGCGTCTTTTGGCATTGGGTTTAACTGCTGTTATTTCTTTATCCAGCGCAACAGCTTTATATGCTTCACCTGTTATTAAAACTTTACGGGCACAATATATGGGCATTAAATTTAGTTATAACGGAAAAATTGTAGATCCTGGTAATCAAGAACCCTTTGTTGTTGACCAAACTACATATGTTCCAATCCGAATGGTTGGAGAATTAGTTGGTAAAAATGTCCAATGGGATGGTATCAACAAACTTATTTCCATTAACGATACTGTAGACCAAACGTTGGTACAAAAAGATTTAGAAATTATTCAACTAAAAGCAGAAATTGAATCTTTAAAACAACAATTAGAAGCAGCTAAAAAACAAACACCCCCTACTCAAACTGAAGACAAAAACACCAGTAAGATTAGTTTATCAAATTTAGAAGATGATATTAACGAAGACTATGGCGAATTAAAAGGCGTTGTATTTGATATCTATCTAAGCGGTGACAGTAAAGAAATAGAAATTGAAATGGAAACAGACTTATGCCGCTATAAAAAATACTGGGATAAATTAAGCGAAGAGGATGTAGAAAAACATCTTGAAAAAATATGTAAGGCTATCTGGGAAGTTTATGACAAAGCTAAAATTGTTGGCGACTTATACGATATCGATGAAAGAGAATATGTCTTAGAATTTAGTACGGATTCAAGAAAAAAATTAACTGTTGAATATGTTAACAAATTGGATCTTTCTAAATTAGAAGATGAATTAGATGACCGATATGAGCATTACCTGTCGCCTTACATATACCTTTCCCTTGGCATAAAAGGTGATGAAGAAGAAATCGAATATTATCTTAACGTTGATTACAGTTGGTACTATCGTGAATGGAACGACTTAGATGATGAACAAGTTAAAACCTTAATGGGAAAAATCTATGATGATATTAAAAAGGCAGCACCTAATGCAACAAGTATTGTAGGATATATCTATGACACCAGCAGAAAATCTGTCATTGCGGAATATTGGAGATCAGAGAGAGGTAATGCTATACTTTCATATTATTTTAATAAATAAGACAATCCTTTAATTAATAAAAAAAGCTCTGTGTGCAAACACAGAGCTTTTTTACACTTATGCCATTCATTTTACCTTATTTCTTTTTCTGTCATCAATAAACACCAATATAGCAATAACAAGCACGTAAATATCTCCAATTAACAACATCGTTTTACCAAAGGCAAAATTCCCTTAGTGCCAAAGACTAAATTGCAAAAATCTAATTCTTATACAACATTATAATCCTCTGCTACAAAATTCAATAATCGAACAGTATATCTTTCCTGCCCTCAATTCAAGTAAAACGCTGAAAATTTATATATTATATATTTTATAGAATATTAATAGTATTAAATAAACCATTTGATTTCAGTAAATTTTAAACATTAAAAAACAAAGTCATCTGACACATAAGAGAAGTACTAAAAATAATTGACCTGATGATTATAATCTGTATGCTCATTTTGAACATATTCAAGTACTGCCTGAATCTCCAGCATATTAGGATTTTCACTTTGTTTAATCACAATATTTTTAGGTCTTCCTTCGTCTCCCCGCATTTCCAAATAGTATTTTAAAATGTCCACTGCAATTTCATTGCTGTAGTTACCCTCATAAATCATTTCGTATTCATCTTTAGGAAGTTTAAGATTAATCTGATAACACCCATCTTCTTGCCGCACCCTGGTGTCCATAATGCTATTAATCATTATCATCACCCCACCTTTGCCTTTTCGATTAGTTTCTGGCAAAGGCGGTGGTTTCATTCTCTTTTTCTTGTGGTAAAATATGGATTTATCCTCTGAGGATTCTTTTCAAAAACTGACCTGTATAAGAATGGCTCACTTCTGCTACTTCTTCTGGTGTACCGAAAGCAATGACTTCTCCTCCCCTGTCCCCTCCTTCAGGACCTAAATCAATAATATAATCTGCTGTTTTTATAACATCTAAATTGTGTTCTATGACCAGAACAGTATTCCCTCCTTCTGTTAATCGCTGGAGGATTTCTATTAACCGGTGAACATCTGCAAAATGAAGCCCTGTTGTAGGCTCATCCAGAATATACACTGTTTTTCCTGTACTTTTTCTGCTTAATTCCGTTGCCAGTTTTATTCTTTGTGCTTCCCCACCTGAAAGAGTGGTTGAAGGTTGTCCTAATTTTATATAAGATAAACCCACAGCATTTAAAGTTTCAAGTTTTCTTCTTATTCTTTCATGATTTTCAAAAAAGTCCAAAGCCTCTTCTACTGTCATTTCGAGAATGTCAGAAATGGATTTTCCCTTATAACGAACTTCTAAAGTTTCCCGGTTATAACGTTTCCCTTGACAAACTTCACAAGGAATATAGACATCCGGCAAAAAGTGCATTTCAATCCGGATAATCCCGTCCCCATTACATGCCTCGCAACGTCCTCCCCTAACATTAAAGCTAAAACGCCCTTTAGTATAGCCTCTCATTCTGGCTTCAGGTGTTTGGGCAAAGACTTCTCTTATCATGTCAAAAACACCCGTGTAAGTTGCTGGGTTTGACCTTGGGGTTCTGCCTATTGGAGACTGATCAATATTAATCACCTTATCTAAATGCTCCAGACCTAAAAGCTTATCGTGCCGTCCGGGTTTTGTTTTAGCCCTGTTTAAATCCCTGGCTAAACGCTTATATAAAATTTCATTAATTAAAGAACTCTTACCTGAACCTGATACCCCTGTTACACAACAAAAAACACCCAGGGGAATCTTAACATCGATGTTTTTTAAGTTATTTTCTTTTGCCCCTTTTATCTCCAGCCATTTCCCATTGGGTTTTCTTCTTACCTGAGGAATTTCAATTTTTTTACGCCCGCTTAAATAAGCGCCTGTTTCTGACCTCAAAGATTTCTTAATATCTTCTACAGTTCCGGTACATACTACTTCCCCTCCCCTGGAACCTGCCAGAGGACCAATATCAACGATATAATCAGCAGCATACATAGTATCTTCGTCATGCTCAACCACAATCAGGGTATTGCCCAAGTCCCTGAGATTCGTTAAAGCCTTTATGAGCTTATGGTTGTCCCTTTGATGAAGACCAATACTAGGTTCGTCCAGGATGTAAATCACACCAACCAATCCTGAACCAATTTGAGTCGCCAGCCTTATTCTTTGAGCTTCTCCCCCAGATAAAGTTCCAGCTGCCCTGGAGAGGGTTAAATAATCCAATCCGACATCAATTAAAAAGCCTATTCTGGCATTAATTTCTTTTAATATCTGTTTTCCTATTGCTTTTTGCATGTCACTTAATTCTAAGTCCTCTAAAAATTTTCGTACTTCTAAAACCGACATATCAGCTACCTGGGCAATATTTTTTCCTCCCAGCTTAATTGCCAGGGCTTCAGGCTTTAACCTGGCCCCTCCACAGTCATGACAAGGATGGTTAGACATAAAACTTTCATATTCTTGCTTCATAAATTCTGAACTTGTCTCAGAATATTTTCTGTACATATTCGGAATAATTCCTTCAAAAACATAGACATAAGAACCTTTGCCTCTTGCATTTTCATATTCTACTTTTATTTTTTCTCCCCTGGAGCCATATAAAATAATATCTTTAATTTTTTCATCCAAATCTTTAAAAGGTGTATTTAAGTCAAAGTGATAATGCCTCGATAAAGCTTCAAAAAAACTTCGGGCATAACTGCCGGTCTTATCGATTGAATTCCAGCCGGGAGCAGTAATGGCTCCTTCTAAAATGCTTAAATTAGGATTAGGAATAATTAGTTCCGGATCAATCAAAAGCTTGCTGCCCAAACCCATACAAGACGGACAAGCTCCAAAAGGATTATTAAAGGAGAACAATCTTGGTTCAATCTCTCCGATACTGATACCACAATCAGGGCAGGCAAAATCCTGGCTAAAAGTTAGTTCTTCCCCATCAATCACATCAACCAAAAGCAAGCCTTTTGAAAGTTCCATGACCGTTTCAATAGAATCTGTTAAACGCTTTTCAATATTATCTTTTACAACTAATCTGTCTACCACAACTTCAATGGAATGTTTCTTGTTTTTTTCAAGATTAACCTCTTCAGATAATTCATAGATAAGCCCATCTATTCTGACTCTGACATATCCTGCTTTACGTAAGCTTTCCAGAACCTTTCTGTGTTCACCTTTCCTGCCCCGTACTATTGGAGCCAGTAACTGTATTTTTGTTCTTTCCGGTAATTTCATGATATGATCGACAATTTGGTCAATGGTTTGCTTTTTTATCTCCTTACCACATTGAGGGCAGTGAGGAATACCTATTCTGGCAAATAATAACCTGAGATAATCATATATTTCAGTGACTGTTCCAACAGTAGATCTTGGATTTCTGCTGGTTGTTTTTTGATCGATGGATATAGCAGGAGAAAGGCCTTCGATTAAATCAACATCCGGCTTTTCCATTTGGCCTAAAAATTGTCTGGCATATGAAGAGAGAGATTCCACATATCTTCTCTGACCTTCTGCATAAATGGTGTCGAAAGCTAAAGAAGATTTACCAGAACCACTTAAGCCGGTAAAGACTACAAATTGATCTCTTGGTATTTCCAAATCTATATTTTTTAAATTATGTTCTCTTGCACCTTTTATGATAATTTTATTGTTGACCATGTTAACCTCCTGACTGCATTATAAATCCAATAAATGCTTCTTCAATTCAAATAATTGGTCCCTGAGAGCAGCTGCCCGTTCAAAATTTAAATCAGAAGCAGCTTTTTTCATCTCTTTCGTTAGTTTTCCAATTAATTCTTCTAATTCTATCTTGTCCATGGATTCCGGATCTTTTTCGGTGAAATATTCTTGTTCTTCTTCTAATACCTTTGTTGCCCGAATGACATCCCGAATACTTTTTTCAATCGTTTTTGGTATGATTCCATGTTTCTTATTATATTCATCTTGAAGCTGTCGTCTTCTATTGGTTTCTGATATGGCTTTTCTCATCGAATCAGTTATGGTATCAGCATACATAATCACGTAGCCTTCTGCATTTCTTGCAGCTCTTCCAATGGTTTGAATTAAGGATGTTTCTGAGCGTAAAAAACCTTCCTTGTCGGCATCTAATATTGCCACAAGGGATACTTCTGGAATATCAAGCCCTTCTCTTAAAAGATTAATTCCCACTAAAACATCAAAAACACCCATTCTCAAATCTCTGACAATTTCTACCCGCTCCAGGGTATCAATATCTGAATGCAGATAATTGACTTTAATTCCTGCCTCCTTCAAATAATCGGTTAATTCTTCAGCCATTCTTTTTGTTAACGTCGTCACTAAAACCTTTTGATTCTTTTCTACTCTTTTATTAATTTCATGGTATAAGTCATCAATTTGTCCTTTTACAGGCCGAACATCTACTACAGGGTCCAATAAGCCAGTAGGCCTTATAATTTGCTCTGCTACCACAGAAGAATGTTCATATTCATACGGACCTGGCGTTGCGGATACAAATAATATCTGATTGATCTTTTCTTCAAATTCTTCAAATTTTAATGGACGGTTATCCAAGGCTGAAGGCAATCTGAAACCATACTCCACTAAAGTCGTCTTTCTTGATCTATCCCCATTATACATTCCTCTTATCTGAGGAAGCGTAATATGGGACTCGTCTATAATAATTAAAAAATCGTCAGGAAAATAATCAATCAAGGTATGCGGCGTACTGCCTGGTGGCCGTCCTGCAAGATGTCTCGAATAGTTTTCTATTCCAGGGCAATAGCCTACTTCTCTTAACATTTCTATATCAAAGTTTGTTCTTTGTGCCAGTCTCTGTGCTTCTAAAAGCTTATCTTCTGCTTTTAATTCTTTTACTCTTTCCACTAATTCTTCTTCAATGGACAAAATGGCTCTTTCCAGTTTATCCTGAGGGATGGCATAGTGAGAAGCAGGGAAAACGGATATATGTTCTCTTAACCCCAGTATCTCACCAGTTAAGGTATCAATTTCTGAAATCCTGTCAATTTCATCTCCAAAAAATTCAACTCTTATGGCTTTTTCTGATGAATTGGCAGGGATGATTTCCACAACATCTCCTCTTACCCGGAATGTTCCTCTGCTAAAATCTATATCATTTCTTGTATATTGAATGTCAACCAGCTTTCTTAAGACATCATCCCGACTTTTTTCCATCCCTGGTCTTAAGGAAAGAACCTGAGTATTATAATCAATGGGGTCCCCCAAACCATAGATACAGGACACACTTGCTACAATAATGACATCCCGTCTTTCTGCCAGGGCTGCTGTAGCAGAGTGTCTTAATTTATCAATTTCTTCGTTTACTGAAGAATCTTTTTCAATATAAGTATCTGTTTGAGGATTATAGGCTTCTGGTTGATAATAGTCGTAGTAACTTACAAAATATTCTACAGCATTGTTTGGAAAAAACTCTTTAAATTCACTGTATAATTGTGCTGCCAGAGTTTTATTATGTGCTATAATTAAAGTTGGCTTTTGAACCTCCTGAATAATGTTTGCCATGGTAAAAGTTTTTCCTGAGCCCGTTACGCCTAAAAGAGTCTGAAATTTATTATTATTTTTTATGGATTCTGAAAGTATCTTTATGGCTTGTGGTTGATCTCCTGTAGGTTTATATTCTGATACGAGCTGAAATTTTCCCATACTATACCTACTCTCTTTAATTAATAATCATTCTTAACAATTATATAATTATAACATATGTTTTGTCCTTTGAAAACATATGTTTGCAAAAACCAAAAAATTCTTGACCTTCCTATAAAAATAAGTTATAAAAAGAATGGTAAAGTTTTTACATTTATGTTTTCATTTATAAAGGAGAATGACTATGCGATGGTATGACAAGCTTGAACGTAAACTCGGTCGTTTTGCAATTCCAAATTTAATGCTCTATATCGTATTTTTAAATCTTGCTGTCTTTATTATTACTTATCTTACCGACTTGAATTTATATTTTTTTCTTATACTTGATCCTGCTTCCGTTATGAATGGTGAAATTTGGAGACTTTTTACTTATATTTTTATTCCTCCTGAAACTTCTCATCCGCTTTTTATGGGCTTTGTATTGTATCTGTATTATCTTATAGGCAATTCTTTGGAACATGAATGGGGGACTTTCAAATTTAATCTTTTTTATTTTTTAGGCATGCTGGGAACTACCCTTTGTGCCTTTATAACCGGACTCCCTGTAACTCCGCACTATATCAACTTATCCCTTTTTCTTGCTTTCGCAAAAATATATCCTGATTTTGAGCTGTTACTTTTCTTCTTCTTGCCAGTAAAAGTTAAATATCTCGCAATAATTAATTGGTTCTTTTTTATAATTTCACTTATCCTATTGCCCTTACCATGGAAACTGGCCGTCGCTGCTTCGCTCATTAATTACTTTGCTTTCTTTGGCAAAGATATTATAAACACGATAAAAACAAACCGAAAAGTCAAAAAAAATAAACAAGAATTCAGGTCAAAGCTACCTAAAGAAACTACCCGCCATAAATGTACAGTTTGTGGAATAACGGAAAAAGATGATCCCAGCATGGATTTCAGATATTGCACCAGTTGTGATGGAGACTATGAATATTGCATGAATCACCTTAAAAATCATGAACACATAAAAAACGTATAAAAAACATATAAAAAATAGAACCAAAAGGTTCTATTTTTTTAACATCCGGAATAATCCAACATTCTCCATGTCTTCCAATCGGAAAACTTTTACCGCTTGTTCCATTAAAGGTACAATTCCTATGTCATTAATACCATATGGATAAGCTTTATATTCGAAATACTTTTCTTCCCCATCTGCAGAAAGTACGTCAAACCATAAAAAGGTATGGTAATTACTTAATACCACCTTCATATGAGCATAGTTTTCTATTTCTATTCCATTAATCCTGAGGATTATATCTCCCCTCTTCATACCCATTTTTTCGGCAACCCCATCTGCTTTTAATTCAAGAATCCGCACACCTTTTTTGGGAAAAGTAAATAAAGGCTTAGAAATTTTCTCTTTTCTTTGGTTACCAACAATCATGATTTCATGAACTAAGGGCATTAAAAAAATACCTAAAAATTGAAGCCATAATCTTTCTGGTGACATAATGGCAATAACAATTAATAATGAGCTGTAGAACATTAATGATACGGCCGTCTTTTTTGATTTTACTTCTGGCTTTTGTGATACAGCAATATCCCCGTAACCTAAAATTGCTGTAATCGGTAAAACGGTATAAATTAAACTCAGTTCCGGATTAGGAGGAGTAATGATATTTTTCATTATGGGCCACCACTCTGGCGTCTCAATCATACCCTGAGGAATGGATGTCACAAACTCCATAATCAGCAAAGAAAAAGGAATGGGCCAATATCTTTGCATCAAATAGGCAGCAGCATAACTATCATCCTTTTTTATCACAATAGGAATACTGTCCCGGCTTCCTTCTGCAAAGACAAGCCAGGCTTCCATAAGGTGAAGGATGCCTACAAGAGCTATAATACCGGGAATATCTAAATGGATTTCCGGTAAACCAAATCCATAACTTTTTAATCCCCTGGCAATAAAATAGAAAATTCCCAGGATCCCTCCGGCATAAGAAAAACATAAATACCTAAAATTAAACAATGAAAGGACTAAGGCAATCGGTAAAAGAAAAACCATTTGCTCAGAAAAATACATTGGAATACCCAGGAATATTAAGACAATACTAAGCCCAATCCCTACCAAAATGCCAGTCAAAAGCGATTGAACCATTTTTTCAAAAATCTTGCCTTTTACAAACAAGGCTGTTTGCAGTGCCAGATAATAATTTTTTTTATACATCCAATAAACTAAATATAGAATCAGTAAGAACCAAGGTTGAAAAACCGCCAGAGAAACTGACTGCAGGCTAGTTACTACTATCTGTAAAAAATATTGCATATAACCCACCTATCAAAATAACTATAATTGACTCATTAATACTTCTATTGCTTTTTCTAATTGTACATCCTCTTCTTCACTGGTTGTGTTGTCTGTTTCCTCGGATAACTCTACAATAACATCAGGTTCAATACCTATTCCTTGTATACATACACCACTGGGCGTATAATATTTGGCAATAGTCACCTTCAATGCAGACCCGTCTCCCAATGGAAATACGGTTTGAACCAGGCCTTTTCCATAAGTTTGTGTCCCAACAACTTTTCCCTTATTATGGTCTTTCACCGCTCCTGCAAGAATTTCTGAAGCACTGGCACTATTTTCATTAACAAGAATGACTAAAGGTATTTCAAGTTCTTTTGCATCGGACATACAAGTTTCTTTATGTCCAGCCTTGTCTTCCGTATAATATATCAGGCCTTCCGGAAGGATTTCATCCGCAATATCTGCAACCACTGAAAGCAACCCGCCAGGATTATTTCTCAGATCAATAATTAAGCCTTTTTGCCCTTGTTGTCTTAAATCATTTAAAGCTTTCATAAATTGATCATACGTCACTTCATCGAAGGATGAAATCTTTATATAACCTATTTGATTATCTAGCATTTCATGAGCAACTGAAGGATAGTCAATATTTGCTCTTTCAATTTCTACATCAAAAGTCCTTGCTTCTTCTTTTCTGTAAACTGTCAATGTAACCTTTGTACCAGCAGGTCCTTTCATCATGGATACAGCCTCATCTAAATCAATTCCTGTTACGTCAAAACCATTCACTTTTATGATTTTGTCTCCTGGTACCAATCCTGCTTTTTCTCCAGGAGATCCTTCAAATGGTGAAACAACCGTTATTAACTGGTCTTCCTGATCAACAGAAACCACAACACCTATCCCGGCATACCGTCCTGCAGTTTGTGTCATAAAACTATTGTACTGCTTCTCATTTAAATAAATCGTATAGGGGTCCCCGACTCCGTCAACAATACCTCTATACATTCCTTCCTCAAGGTCTTTCATATCTATATCATCAACATAGTATTTATTTAAATATCTCAGGATTTTCTCAAGTTTCTCGCTTGAAGCTAAGTTTGCTTTTCCTGACATGCCTAAAACAATTTTAAAACCAAAAAATAATGTATTAATTGTAATAATTATAATCATACCGACAATTAAGCCGCTGATAAATGATTTTCTATTTTTCATTAACAGGCACCCCTTTAGTGATTATATTTTATTGTATTAAA
>Ga0116181_1004381_pt1 | contig 10621 bp, 9 predicted proteins | sample AD_UKC075_MetaG_FD_89752 | JGI IMG/M metagenome (GOLD analysis project Ga0116181, IMG submission 89752) | Active sludge microbial communities of municipal wastewater-treating anaerobic digesters from USA - AD_UKC075_MetaG | ecosystem: Engineered > Bioreactor > Anaerobic > Digestate | place: USA...
TACATTATAAGTATCAAGGTATGCACTTATTGTTCCTGCATTCTTGGCATCAATTGTAAATTGATATTCCTCTCCTACATTTAATGTAACCGCAAATGTTACATCATGTTTATCAGCAATTATTGTTGGCGCCGTTGATGGTGTTGCCATCGTATAACCAGTCGCTGCTATCCCAGCTCCTATATTTTCAAAATGTACATCCCAAGTTGAAGCACTTATTGTACTAGTTCCTGTAATATTTAATACAACAGAATATGCTGCATAGCCTACAGACATAACCATTAATAATACAGAAAGAACTAATACACTTAATTTTAATGTATTTTTCTTCATAGAAAACTCCTACTTTATATAGTTAATATTATAGAAAAAAACAAATAAATGCAATATCCTATGTAAAATAATAAAAAAGAAAGATGTAACATTACTTACATCTTATTTTATATAATCACATGATGAACATTTAATATGTTTTCCATGTTCCACTAACATACTTTTACAATTAGGACATTCTTCTCCTGTTGGTTTATCCCAATATGCTGTTTTACACTTTGGATAATTAGAACAACCATAGAAAACTTTACCTTTTCTTGTAAGTTTTTCTACGATATCTCCACCACATGCAGGACATTTACAAACAATTGTAACTTTATGCTCTTCTTTTTTAATATATTTGCATTCAGGATAATTTGAACAAGCTACAAACTCACCAAATTTACCTTTACGAATAACTAAATCATGACCACATTCAGGACATTTTTCACCAGTTGTCTTTGGTGCTTCTTTTTCCATGTTCTTAAATGCTGTTTCTACTTCAGGTTCAAAAGTATTATAGAAATCTCTTAATACTTTAATATTATCTTTTTTATTTTCAGCTATTTCATCTAAGTCAGTTTCCATATTTGCTGTATATTTAACATTTATAATGTTAGCAAAAAATTCTTGTAACTTATCAGTTATTTGGAAACCTACTTCTGTTGGATAGAATTTATGCTCTTTGATATCAACATATTTTCTTAGTTTTAAAATATTCATTGTTGTAGCATATGTTGATGGTCTACCAATTCCCAATGATTCCATTTCTTCAATTAAAGTTGCTTCTGTATAACGGGCAACAGGTTTAGTAAATTTTTGTTCTGTTTCAACATCAGAAGTTTTATATACTTCTCCTTTTTTTATATCAGGTAGAATACTTTCAGTTGTTGAATAGTAATTACGATATACTTTTAAGAATCCATCAAAAGTTTCGACAATGCCAGTTGATTTAAAACCATAGGTATTATTATCAAACATTACGGTTGTTGATAAAATCTTACCATCAGCCATTAGACAAGCTAAAGCACGAGCATATACTATTGAATAAACTTTATATTCATCATTACTTAAATATTCTCTTACAGATTCAGGTGTACGATGAATTGAAGTTGGTCTTATTGCTTCATGGGCATCTTGAACATTTTCAGTCTTTTTACCCTTTTTTACCACGCCAACATATTGTTTACCGAATTTATCTTCAATATATTTAAAAGTATCATTAATAAATATAGGTGATAATCTTGTTGAATCAGTTCTCATGTAAGTAATTAAACCGGTACGTTCATGACCTATATCAATACCTTCATATAACTTTTGAGCTATTTGCATAGTCTTTGTTGATGAAAAACCAAATTTATTAATACAAGCTTGTTGGAATGTAGAAGTTGTAAATGGCATAAAACCTTTACGAGCTTTTTCTTTCTTTTCAACACTTGTAACTTTATAATTTTCACTTAGTTTGTCAGTGATATTTTTTACTTCTTCTTCGTTATGTAGTTCTAGTTTTTCATTTTTATAATTAACAAGTTCAGCATCAAATTTATCAAAGTGAGCTGTTACTTCCCAATATTCCTCAGGTATAAACTTTTCAATTTCTCTTTCACGATCAACAACAAGTTTTAAGGCAACAGATTGAACACGTCCTGCTGATTTACCATCAGTTTTATTTTGCATTAATTTAGATAATCTAAAACCAATAATTCGATCTAATATTCTTCTTGTTTCTTGGGAACGTACAAGTTCCATATCTATTTTTCGTGGGTGATTAAAAGATTCTAATACTGCTGGTTTAGTAATTTCATTAAATACTACTCTTTCATAACCGGCATCTTTTATACCTAGTGCTTCAAATAAGTGATAACTAATAGCTTCTCCTTCACGGTCGGGATCGGTTGCTAGATAGACAAATTCAGAATTCTTTACATCTTTTTTTAATTCACTTATTTCTTTTTTCTTTCCTTTAATTGGAACATAAGTTGGTGCGAAGTCTCCCTCAACATCAACTCCTAGTCCAAATTTTCCAGACGTAGCAAGATCTCTTATATGTCCTTTGCTTGATACTACTTTATAATCATCACCTAAATAGGCTCCGATTGTATGAGTCTTAGCTGGGGACTCAACGATTACTAGTTTACTCATCTTATCTATATCCTTTCTTATAATAATTACTCACCAGAACTCACGGTTGTGGGCTCTAAAGTTGTTGCTACAGTAGTAGTTGTCGTGGTAAGTGATTTATATTTATCAAGACCATCCATTAGATACTCAAAGTATCCGGATTTTATTGAAGAACCACTCATAGATTGTCTAGTGTTTATCTCTTTATTAATTGCAACCAACTCAGCATCAGTATAGGTTTTTGTACTTCCATCAACATAAGTCATCTTAGATGTTGGAGCATAATAGAAACCATATTCATTTTGCCATGATGCATCAGAGAAAACGGCACGTGATACATAAGAATTAGAAAATACATCAGTTCCTAAATATAATCTAGGATCATAGTTCATATTAAACATATTTAGTAATGTTGGTAATAAATCTATTACTGTTGTATAACTAGTTACTTTAATTGGCTCTTTCAAAGTTGAATTATAGATTATCATTGGAGTCCTGTCAACGTTTTTATTTGTTGTACTATTTCGATCAACAGTATAACCTGCTCCATTTTCTGATAAATAAACATTTATTTGATCATCTGTTAATCCATATGGGAAATGATCTCCAAATAAAGCAATTACTGTATCATCTAATTTTCCTTCTGCTTGTAATTCAGACTGTAATTCCGCTAAAGCATTATCAAGAACTTTCATCTTTGATAAATATCTCTTTAAAGCTTCAGGATAATCAGTATTTGCCCATTCATCAGTATAGGCATCACCCCAAGTAGATGAATCATAATAAGTTTGATGAGTTGTAACTGTAGCAAAGTATGCCATGAATTTATCATCATCCATATAGTGGCTTTTAGCCGTTTTAAACAAGTCTACATCACTTGGCCATTCATTGTGCATATCTTCATCGTTTGTTGATGTATCAATTGCTATTCCTAGTTTTTGAGCACCATAGAAGGCATAAGCTCCTAGATTAGGATGAATAGATGATCTGTAATAGAAATAATCTGAATAATCATGATATCCACTTGTTTGATATCCTGCATCATCAAATATTCCATAGGCTGATTCATAGAAATTATATTTAGTGGCATAAGCATTTGCTGTACATGTATTATTTATGGTAAATAAACTTGTTAAAACAGTAAACTCATTATTACCTGTAGAACAATTATTTCTTGGAGTAAAATTATTAGTAAAACTTATTCCTTGATGATACATTTTATATAATGTTGGAAAATCTTTTTCATTTAAAATAGCTATTTCATCTACTGATTCCATTAAAATAACTATGAGGTTTTTCCCCTCAAATATACCTGTCATATCATTCTTATCAGTTATATCTCTATTCATGTAATATGAATTTAAAGTTTTATATGTAGTATCAGTTGTCTCATCATTAAGTGATTCCCATGCTGTATCATCAATTACTCTTGTATTATCGGTTACAACAGCATCTTCTTTATCAACTTTTTCTTCAGATTCTTCACTTGCTTCAAGTGCCATGACATAGTCTGAATCAATTCCTGTTACTACACTTTTAATATCTGAAAATACATACATAAATATTCCATAGTTATTTACTGATAAATTAGAATTTTCAGGGAATAACCATAGAGAATAATTAGATGTTGTTTGTAATTTGTTTTGGAATTTATCACTTCTAATTGTATAGTAATAAAAACCACTTAAACCAATTATTAATATTATAAATAAAATATTTCTTATAATATCATTTTTAATATTTTGATGTTTATGATTATCCTTAAAAAGTTTTCTATCGATAAATATATAATATATTAAAAATAATATCATGATTACTAAAATAAAATAGAATGATGGTTTGTTATTAGTTAATAAATCTCTAATATAACCAGCTGCTTTAGTTCCTTGAGAGGCATTTGATATTCCCATGAAGAAACCAATAAAGTTATATAAAGAGAATTCTACTAAATATTCTATTCCAATGAATATTACAAATATAGAGTTTAGTATTCTTTGACCGACTCTTGGTAAATAATGTCCTATCCAAGAAACTACTAAGCCTACAATCAAACTACTGATAGCAATTCTTAATGTAGCAAAATCAATAAATGATGACTTCATTAGAAAACGAACATACATTTCTGTACTAAACATACATAAGCTTAATACAAAAGCATTAACAGTAAATCTATTAATTATTTTTTTCATTTTTATTCTCCTTAATCATATCTTTAATTGGTGCAAATGTCATACGATAGAAATCTTGAACACCATATTTTTTAACAGCCTCGATATGAGCCTTTGTTGGATATCCTTTATGCTTGGCATAACCATACATAGGATATTCTTTATCTAGTTCATACATCATGTTATCTCTTGTTACTTTAGCGATAACAGAAGCTGCTGCGATAGATTCGGATAAGGCATCTCCATGAATGATACTGGTATGTGGTATTTCTAATTTTTCTAATGGCATGGCATCTATTAAAACATGCTCAGGTTTTACATTAAGATTGGAAACAGCCATATACATAGCTTCTTTAGTTGCTTCTCTTATGTTTATTTCATCAATCCTTTTATTATCAATTATTCCTATTCCATAGGAAATAGCATCACGTTTTAAAATTTCAGCAAATTCATTTCGCTTACGTTCTGATAATTGTTTTGAATCAGTTAAGCCATCTAAATGATAACCAACAGGTAAAATACAAGCACAGGTTACAACTGGTCCACATAATGGTCCACGCCCTACTTCATCAATACCAGCAATAAGATTAATACCTTGTTTATTCAATTCATGTTCGTAATGTTCTAAATCAGCATCTTTAAATTTCTTTATCATTATCTTCTATCCTATCAAATGTAATACCTTTAATAATATTATTCTTAACATCATTAATTACCGTATTAGCAACACGGGTATAATCAACTTCTCCACCCTTAATCATTGCACCATATTTTTTACCTATGGCATCATATGCACTTGTAATATCATCTTGATCTATATTGTCTAACCCGTATCTAGTCAATAATATATTATTATAATATTTATTTAATTTATTCAAGATATGTATACACACTTCGTGTTTATCTAACACTTCTATGTTAATAGCACTCATAGCAGCTAAATTTAATGCAATCTCCATATTATCAAACTTAGGCCATAGAATTCCTGGTGAATCTAATAGATAAATATTATAGTTCGTATTTAACCATGTTAATTTGGTTGTAACACCGGGTTTATTCCCAACACTTGCAACTTTTCTACCAGCCATCTTATTAATAAATGTCGATTTACCTACATTAGGAATTCCAATTACTAAAGCATGTAACATTTTTTCTTTTAGACCCTTACTTGCTCTTTTTTCATTTATAGCTAAATTTATTTCTTTTGTTTTAGTAACAATCTTCTTAAAATCATTTGTATCATCTAAATTAGCAAGAACTACTCGATATCCTTCATTTTCATAGTAATTAACCCATTTCTTAGTTTCTACTTGATCACATAAATCATATTTAGACATGATAAGTATTCTTGGTTTATTTTTTATTAATGAATCTATATCCTTTATCTTACTAGATTTGGGTATTCTAGCATCTATTATTTCATATACTAAATCAATACTTGGTAATATCTCACCAATCTCTCTTTTAGTTTTAGCCATGTGCCCTGGGTACCAGTTAATATTTGTAGTATTATTCCCGCATCCTGCTGTTTTGTTCTTTCTTTCTTTTCTTTTTTGATACATATCTTTTTCCATAGGTATTACCTCCCTTTATTTTTTAATCTATCTATCATTTTTAATATAAAAATGATAATCCCATATATAAGCCAAATTACTATATCTATTAATATACTATAGAATATAAATAAAACAACTAATACTTTTGAGCCAAAAAAAGTTCCTAATTTTGCCGTTCCGGAAAAATCTGTTCCATCAACGTATATATTATTTGTATTGGTATTATTTATTAACTCATTTGATACATTTATCCCTAATATTATTCCTGAAATTAATATAATAATAGAGATAATTATCAATATTATTTTTACAGTCTTTTTATTAATTTTCATATTTATTTTCTCCTAAATTTTATTTTCTTTATTTTTATTCACTTATTTTCTTCTAATTCTTTACAAATTATTTGTAGCGCTTATTCAATCTTTCATCATCATTAAATTTCTTTCTTTCATTACAAAGTCTCTCATCATTAATTTTAAATTCCATAATAGAAATTTATTAACATTAGAATCAGTTGCCCAATCTTTAAACATTTCTTCAGCATCGGTTAATTCAAACTTTCTTAGAATTAATCTTTCTATTTCTAATCTTTGCATACCTGAATTCTACATGTTATCTATTTCCTTTCTTGCAAATTCGTCACTATATAAATTAAAACTATATAACATTATATCATAACAATTTTATTTATGATAAAACCAATTGCTTCTTTGACCTTCTCTTTAAGTCCTTTTTTAAGTATAATTAATTCAATATTCTTTAAATACTAAAAGAGTTTTATATTATTGTTTTTAAATACATTTCCTTCGTTAAAATATATCTATAATCTTCAGTTAAATTATCAAGATAAGTATATTGTACAAAATCGGTTTGTAATTGCCTTTCAAATCCTAGTTTTTCCATTATCTTCCATGAAGCAATATTTATAATTGCTGCTCCTGTTATTATTTTATTTATTTCAACTTCTTTGAACATATAATCAATCATAGCCTTAGCCGCTTCAGTAGCATAACCTTGGTGTTGATATTTAGGGTCAATATACCATCCAACTCCCCTAATGCTTGAATCAGTTATATTGCTATCTTCACTGCTACGTTCTTGGCATGATAACCTACCAATGCAAGTTTCGGTATTTTTTAAAAAAATACTCCATTTATATACGTTTAAATCATTTGCCTGCTTTATTTCTTCAGTATAAAATTTTTCTTGAATTTTCCAATCTTTCAAGTTTTCTCTAAATTTTGTTGGAACTGCTAAATAATATTTATTTACTTCAGGTATCATCAAAATTTCCCATAGATACTTTTGCTCATTTATAGTTTGGGCCCTTAATTCAAGTCTATCAGTTATTATGTTCTTGCTACCTTTATTTTTCATGGTTATTCACGACTTTCTATCAAATATTTTTTATTATTTTGCTTGTTGCAAATAATTACTTTTTAAAATAACACCATTAGAATACTTTCCATAGTGAAAATCTAGAGCAAAATTTTCTTCAGGCAATTGTCCAAAGTAGATTTCAAATTCATTTGAGGAAACTTTTGATGCAATCTGTTCTAAAAAATTTAGTGACTCGTTAATTACATTATCGTCGTAAATAAAATTATCTTTATAAAATACCACTTTATCATTTAAATAATATCCTCTTGTGATCTCATTAAAAGTGTTTTTATCTAATCCTTTAGTTTGACAATACTCAAAATGAGACATAGCACTACCTTCTGGTAAAAATTCAATTTCATTATTATAGATAATAAAAGCTTTTCTTTCTTTATGAAAATCTCTGGCACTATCATTTGTATCATATCTATAATCCATTTTTATATCTTCCTTTTTCTTGATTACACTACACTTTTATATTCATGCATGGCTTTGGTTTAGATTTAATTATATTATAACATCTATGATCTTCATTAAATATATTAATTTATAACAAAAAAGTTCTATTTTTATAGAACTCTTTTCATTATTTTAAAATGTTTTTTAGGATAATTGTTTTTGTTCTAGACATTTCTTTCAAAGTACTTAGAACTCCTTCGTTACCAATTCCTGAATGTTTCCATCCACCAAATGGCATTTCAAATGAACGATAGAATGATGCTCCATTTATGATGGCTCCACCACATTCTAATTCATTAGCTACTTTCATAGCCTTATTTATATCTCTTGAAATAATTGATCCACATAAACCAAATGAAGATTGATTAGCAATTTCTACTGCTTCATTAATATCTTTAAATGGGATAATTGAAATAACTGGTCCAAATATTTCCATGTCTTTAGCAACATCCATGTCTTTAGTTACATTATCAAGGATAGTTGGAGCATAGAATGCACCTTTTCTTTTACCACCACAAACTAATTTGGCGCCTGAAGAAATAGTAGCATTAACTTGTTCTTCTACATTCTTGGCTGCATCTTCAGAGATTAAGCAACCAAATTCAGTATTTGGATCACTTGGTAAACCAAATTTAATTTTACCAATTCTTGTTAACAATTTATTTATAAATTCATCTTTTACTTCTTCTTGAATTAAGAATCTCTTAGAGGCACAGCAAACTTGTCCTGTGTTATATAAACGTCCCCAGATAGTTTCTTCAACTGCTAAATCGACATCACCATCTTTATCAAGAATGAAGGCATCGTTTCCACCTAACTCTAACATTGTATGAGTTAGATTTTTAGAACATATTGCCATGGTTTCCATACCTGCAATTGTAGATCCTGTTAAACTTACTAAATTTACACCAGGATTACTTGCTAAGGCTTGGGCTGCTTCAGCACCAGGTCCATTTATAACATTTATAGCTCCAGCACTTACTCCAGCTTCAATTAACAATTTTGCATATTCACATAGTGTTAAAGGATTATGACCAGATGGTTTTAAGATAACTGCATTACCCATCATTAAAGCACTTGGTACTTTTTGACAGAATAAATCACTTGGAAAATTGAATGGGATAATTGCTGCAACTACTCCTAATGGAGCTTGAACAGTTATCTGCATTGTATTTTCTTGTCCTAATTCTTGTCCAGCAGGAATACTATAATTATATTCATGTTTAGCTCTTTCAACGAAGGCTCTTACACCAATATCAACGTTGCCTATTTCACCTAATGCTTCTTTTAAAGGCTTACCAGTTTCATCGGATAATAACTTAGCTAAACGATTCTTATTTTCTTTAACTAATTCATTGAATTTTAGAAGTATTTCTCCTCTTTCATAAATTGATTTTTTAGACCATTCTTGAAAACCTTTACGAGCTGCATTAACAGCTTCATTAACATCTTCTGTATTAGAATCAGGAACAGTATCTATTATTTCGTTAGTAGCAGGATTAACAATGTTAATTGTGCGACCACTTTTGGATGGTATCCAACTACGACCTATTAAGTTCTCCATTTTTCCTCCTATTCATCAATACCAGTAAATGATAACATCAATCCACCACAGGTATTAACTTGGCAATCTTTAGAATATCCATATTCACCAAAGGTGAAGGCCACAACAAATGGAACATCTCCAGCAACACTTTTTATATTTTGATATACTTCATTTATTCTATTACCTATAGCAATCTTACGTCCTCCACAATGGATTAACATGTATCCTGCAGGATTTTTTAAAGATTTCTTAGTTTCTTCTAATGTAGTTTTTGTAGCACCAATAAGTTCATCAACTGTAGCAGTCATTCTGACAACAGCAGTTCCTACGGCTAATTGGTTACCAATGTTCATTGATTTATCTTCATTTCCATTCATTGGATGACGAATAGCAGCTAAATCACCTAGTCTATCTTTAACAGCAAGTGGGTTAGTAATTGCTGATACTAGTAATTTCCCGCCCATAACATCTTCCATGTTATAATTACACCATTTAGAATAAACATCTAAAGCAGGTTGATTATTTATTTCCATTAATTGTCTATTACCATTTACTTTAGTAATAACACCCATGTCACTTGTCTCATGATAAGCACCTGTATAAGTTGTTGCAATAGTTTCTTTTGTATAGAAGAAGGCTACTGTTACACCATCTTTTGTAACTTTATTTTCATTAAACATTGACCATTTTCCTGATAAATCATTATCAGCTCCTGATCCACCAAAGAAAGGGACACGTCCAATTACATCTTGAATTCCCTTAACAAAGAATTCTTCTTGTGCTGGAGCGGCGCTCATATAAAAATAATTAGGAACAATATTCTTACCTGCACTCTTTAATGCCTCCATAGCAACCATACGGCCTGTTTTTCGAGCATCATCCATGGCATCACTTGCAGCTGTACCAACAACTAGGTCTTCTCCTGCAAATACTAATAAAGCAGCAAAACCATTTGGATTATCTAAAATTCCTGATGGAACCATTACTGCTCCATTAGTTGTACATCCAACAATTTTTAAATCAGGAGAAACACTTTTAATACCCTGAATTAACTTTTCTTGATCATATACAACTGATGA
>Ga0116181_1004387_pt1 | contig 10615 bp, 10 predicted proteins | sample AD_UKC075_MetaG_FD_89752 | JGI IMG/M metagenome (GOLD analysis project Ga0116181, IMG submission 89752) | Active sludge microbial communities of municipal wastewater-treating anaerobic digesters from USA - AD_UKC075_MetaG | ecosystem: Engineered > Bioreactor > Anaerobic > Digestate | place: USA...
GGGACAGCAGAAACTCCGCTCGCCGTCGATCTGGACAAAAGTGCCGTTGCTGCTGCGATCGATCAGCACGAACTTGTCGCCACGCAGTTCGATCTCGGCGTGACGTCGGGATGACTGGGTGTCTGCGATCACCAGGTCGGCCGCCGGGTCCCGGCCGATGCGCGCGCTGGGCTTGGTGGCGTTGAGCGTCAGGGCCATGGCATCGAGGTAGAGCCGCAGCTCGGGCTCGGTCTCGAGCAGGAAGTGGTCGCTCTGGACGATGGTCAGCTCGCCCACCGCCTCACACATCAATTCACACAGCTCGACCGGCCGGGTCACGCCGCGGATGACCCGCGGCGGCAGCGTGTGCAGAACGGAACGCCACTCGGGGCCCAGGCGGCGGGCAGTTTCGGCGGCCGTAATGGCCTTGCCCGGAGAGGCCAGCTCCGCCAGCCGGGCGGCGAAGTTGACGGTGTCGCCGAAGACATCCGTGCCGCTGACAACGACCGCACCGAAGTGGAAGCCGATGCGCACTGCCAGACGTTGCTCCGGCGCTGCCGGGAGTTCCTTGATGGTCTGGTGAATGGCGAGGGTGGCGTCTGCCGCGCTGTCCGAATCCCGGAACACCGCCATCAGACCATCACCGGTGTGCTTGACGACGCGACCGCCCTTGGTTTCGACCGCGATGCGCATGGCGCGGATGCTCTTGTCCACGACCTCGAAGGCCGACTTGTCGCCCACGCGCTGATATAGCTGGGTGCTGCCGACCAGGTCGGCAAACAGCACAGCACATTCATGAGGAGGAGGCGTGGGTTGGGACATCAGGCAGCAGGCAACTTCGGAAGCGTGATTTTAGCGGACTTCGTGACTTTATCCGCGCCGGCGAAAGTAACAAATTTACGTCGTCCCATGGGGACATCCTGTTCGCCCCCCAGCCGCGAGCCGGAATTCGATGATTTTGCGCAACTTCTGGTGCTTTTCCTTGATCCAAGACGCAGCGGATGAGCGGGGGCGATGAGATAATACTGCGTTAGGTCGCAGCCGGCCTGTCGCCAAAATGGCACTTCACGTCTGTCTGGAAGGGGTTTCATGAAACGAGTTGATGATTTCCGTTTGCGCTTCGGCAAGCAGGAGTTGGTGCCAATCGTGATCGGCGGCATGGGGGTGGATATCTCCACTGCAGATCTGGCACTGGAGGCTGCTCGTCTGGGCGGGATCGGTCACATCTCGGATGCAATGGTCAAGACGGTCGCCGACCGTCGCTTCAATACCAAGTACGTTAAGGACAAGCTGAAGCAGTACAAGTATAACGTCGCCAACTCGGACAAGTCTGTTGTCCAGTTCGATCTCGGTCAGCTTGCCGAGGCCACCAGTCTTCATGTGGGCCGCACCATGGAGGCCAAGCGCGGTTCGGGTATGGTGTTCGTGAACTGCATGGAAAAGCTGACCATGAATGCGCCGAAGGAAACCCTTCGCGTGCGTCTCGCGTCCGCCCTGGATGCCGGGGCCGACGGCATTACCCTGGCCGCGGGTCTGCATCTCGGCTCCTTTGCGCTGATTGAGGATCATCCGCGTTTCCGTGACGCGAAGCTCGGCATCATCGTTTCGTCCCTCCGCGCGTTGCAGTTGTTCCTCCGCAAGAGCGCCCGCACCAACCGCATGCCCGACTACGTCGTGGTTGAAGGTCCGCTGGCGGGTGGTCACCTGGGCTTCGGCATGGACTGGGCCAAGTACGATCTGGCCACCATCGTCGCCGAGATACAGGCCTGGCTGCTTGCCGAGAAGCTCGACATTCCCCTGATCCCCGCCGGCGGCATTTTCACCGGTAGTGATGCGGTGTCCTTCCTTGAAAACGGTGCCGGTGCCGTCCAGGTGGCCACGCGTTTCACGGTGACCCGCGAGTGCGGCCTGCCCGAGGATGTGCAGCAGCACTACTTCAAGGCCAGCGAAGACGAGATCGTGGTGAACCAGATCTCGCCCACCGGCTACCCGATGCGCATGCTCACCGGGAGCCCGGCAATCGGCTCCGGCATCCGTCCCAATTGCGAGGCGTACGGCTACCTCCTCGACAGCACCGGCAACTGTTCCTACATCGACGCCTATAACCGGCAGGTGGAACTGCACCCGGGCGTGAAGAAGATTTCGGTCATGGAGAAGACCTGCATGTGCACCCACATGCGCAACTTCGACCTTTGGACCTGCGGGCACTACACTTACCGTCTGAAAGACACCTCCCGCAAGGGGGAGGACGGCAATTACCAGATTCTCTCGGCCGAGCACGTCTTCAAGGACTATCAGTTCAGCACCGACAACACGCTCGCATTGCCGGATTGATTTCTGTCTGCTCCTGAAACAGCAAAAGCCCGGTATCTGACCGGGCTTTTTGTTGTCGCATACTCGGCGCGCTGACTCAGAAGAAGCGTGTTGCTGCCTCCAGGGGCAAATTCATGCCGGTTGCGCGCGCACGTTTCAGAAGCTCCCAGTAATAACGATAGGAAGCCCGGTCATGGAGCTTTCCGGCGTGCTGTATCGGCCCCCAGCCGGCATCCTGGGCTGCAATCAGGATGGCGGAGGCGTCCTCGACCTCTGAAAAATCCGGGCGCATGGCTTCAACGATGGGGACGATCTGGTTGGGGTGGATGCTCCACATGCGCAGGTAGCCGAACTCCCGGCGAGCCCTCTCGGCATCGCGGCGGATGTAGTCCAGGTCCTTCAGTTCCGTGGTCACGTTGTGGGAGGGCACCACCCCGTTGGCCAGCGAGGCCGCTGCAATGTCGCACTTGGCGCGGGCAACCAGGGGGTGATCGAACTGCCCGGGGCTGCGCATGGCGCTGCCGGGGATGGCGCCATGGTGGCCGCTGACGAAATCCATCAGGCCGAAATCGAGGGACTCGACCCGGTCGAGTGCGGCGATGTCCCAGGCATCCCGCAGGGCGCCGTGGGTTTCGATGAGGACGTGGACGGGAATTTCCCGCTCGATTCCATGCCGTTCTTCGGCGCTACGGATGCTCTCGATCTGGCGCGCGGCGTCGGCGACGCTGCGCGGCTTGGGAATGGTCAGAAAGGCCAGGCGACGGCCGGCCCGACTGACCAGAATTTCCACGTCTTGCTCCCAGTGGGGGTGGGTAATGTCGTGAATGCGTGCGCCGACCCGGCCGAAGTGATTTTCGTCGGACATCACCAGCGCCGCTGCCATTTCCGCATGTGCGGCCTCGGCGCCGGCGTGGGCGCCATCCTCGCAGTCGCAGGTGATGTCGAAGACAGGGCCGAGCTCCTGCTGTAGCGCCAGCGCCTTGCGCATCAGTTTCTCGCTGCCTGCATAGTGGTCGACGGCCGGGAGGATGGGGAAGGGCTTTTCACCCTGGAAGAGAACGTGCTCGGGATGGGGCAGGGAGGACATAGGTGAACTGGACAGGGGCAGATGGGCGGAGATTAGCAAAAACCGGTCAACAAAAAAACGCGGGGGCGTTTCCGCCCCCGCGTCTGATCCTGCGGCAGGATGCTGTCAGGCGTGATCAGCCCAGCAGATCCTTGACGCCGTCACGCTCTTCGAGGAGTTCGTTGAGGGTGTGGGTCATGCGCTCGCGGGAGAACTGGTCGATTTCCAGGCCCTGAACGATCTTGTATTCACCGTTCTCGGTGGTGACCGGGAAGCCGTAGATGATGCCTTCGGGGATGCCGTAGGAGCCATCGGACGGGATGCCCATGGTGACCCATTCGCCATTGGAGCCGAGGACCCAGTCACGGATGTGATCGATTGCAGCGTTGGCTGCGGAAGCGGCGGAGGACAGGCCGCGGGCTTCGATGATGGCAGCGCCGCGCTTGCCGACGGTGGGCAGGAACACGTCGCGGTTCCAGGCTTCGTCGTTCACCAGGGCGGGCACCTTGTCGCCGTTGGAGGTGGTGAAGCGGTAATCGGCGTACATCGTGGGGGAGTGGTTGCCCCAGACGACCAAGTTCTTCAGGCTGGACACTTCACGGCCTGTCTTGCCAGCGAGCTGGGACAGGGCGCGGTTGTGATCCAGGCGCAGCATGCCGGTGAAGTTCTTGGCATTGACGCGGCCGTACTTGACGGCGATTTCCTTGGCGATGTAGGCGTTGGTGTTGCAGGGGTTGCCGACAACCAGAACCTTGACGTCCGGAGCAGCGTGCTGGCCGATGGCCGCGCCCTGCACGGTGAAGATCTTGGCATTCTCGGTCAGCAGGTCCTTGCGCTCCATGCCGGGGCCACGGGGGCGGGCGCCAACGAGCAGGCACACCTGAGCGTCCTTGAAGGCGACGTTGGGGTCGTCAGTGGCGACCATGCCGGCCAGCAGCGGGAAGGCACAGTCTTCCAGCTCCATCATGACGCCCTTGACAGCCTTCTGGGCTTGCGGGAGGTCGAGGAGCTGAAGGATGACGGGCTGATCCTTGCCCAGCATTTCACCGCTGGCGATGCGGAACAGGAGGCTGTAACCGATCTGGCCGGCGGCGCCGGTGACTGCGACACGAATGGGGGCTTTTGCCATTATTGATACTCCCTCAAGGAAAGAAGTGTTATCGATTCGATACTGCTGCTTCGCGCCGCCTTCCAGCTGTCGCGATGGTGGTTGAACACTCGATCAGTGTCTGACCGGTCAACAGATGAATCGTATGGACATTTTTCAAGGCTGTCAATTCCATGTCTGATGTCTTATATAAGATAAAAGACATCCCATGGACTGCTCTGAAAAAGTGTGATTCAATACACGAATGCGACCCGAATCGCCCACCTTCAGCCCCCTGTACCGTCAGATCAAGAGTCTGATGTTGAACGCTTTGGAGTCCGCCGAGTGGCGGCCGGGGCAGGCCATTCCCAGCGAGCAGGAACTCGCCCTGCGTTTCAATGTGAGCCAAGGCACCGTCCGCAAGGCCATTGACGAAATGGCGGCGGAAAATCTGCTTGTTCGCAAGCAGGGTAAGGGGACATATGTTGCGTCCCACAATGACCCCCGTGCGCTTTTCCGTTTTCTGCGCCTCGTGCCGGTGGATGGCGATCTTGCTCACCCCCAGAGTATGCTCCTTGATTGCTGGAAAGCCAAGGCGGGAAATGAAGCCGCGCGCATGCTGGGTATCGAGTTGGGTGCTCCGGTGACGATTCTGCGGCGATTGCTCAAGTTTTCCGGCAGGCCGGTTGTGATTGACGAAATCTATCTGCCGGGCGAAATCTTCCATGGCTTGACCATGGAAGTCCTGCAGGGAGCGCATGGTTCCTTGTACAGCCTTTTTGAAACCCGTTTCGGAGTGCGCATGATTCGCGCCGAAGAGCGCATCCGTGCCGTCGCGGCGGACCGGATGACCAGTGAGACGCTGGGTGTCACGGAAGGGACGCCGCTGCTGTCGGTGGAGCGTGTCACCTATACATATGGTGACAGGCCGGTCGAATGGCGGCGTGGTCTTTATTCAACGGCTGATCACTATTATCTGAACGAGCTTAATTGATTGGTTTGAATTGGCAGGGGCGCCCGACCTGTCAGTGGTTGGTAAGGGTATATACTTATAATTTTGTCGTGTGGGAAAAGTGCGGCCTTTCGGTCGTAATTTGCTAGAGGGAATATCTATGACAGAGGTGATTTTGAAGAAGCAGCGCCCGAAGCATCTGGCGCTGAACGAGATCAGGCTCCCGTTGCCCGGGAAAGTCTCGATTCTGCACCGGATCAGCGGCACGGGCCTTTTCCTGATGCTGCCGGTCCTGCTGGCGCTTTTCGGGAGCAGTGTCGGTTCTCCCGAGTCGTATGCAGCCTACAAGGAAATCGTGGGCAACATTTTCGTCAAGCTTCTCCTCGTGGGCCTGCTGTGGGCTTATCTGCACCACTTCTGCGCCGGTATCCGCTTCCTTCTGCTGGATGCGCACGTGGGTATCGACAAGCAGGCTGCGGTCAATAGCGCCCGTCTGGTCCTGATCGTCAGCCTTACCCTCACTTTCCTTCTGGTGGCCAAACTATGGTAAAGCCCATCATCGTTGGCGCCCACTACGGTTTTCGTGACTGGCTCCTGCAGCGCATCACCGCCGTTGTCATGGCGCTTTATACCCTCGTGTTTGCGGTCTCTGCCCTGACCATGCCCGATGGCTCCTTCGAGAGCTGGCGCGGGGTGTTCAGCGGCGGTTTCATGAAGTTTGCAACCTTCCTGTTCTTCATGTCGCTGTTCTTCCATGCCTGGATCGGTGTGCGGGACATCTTCATGGACTACATCAAGCCGGTCGGCATCCGTCTGACGCTGCATTCGGTCGTTGCTCTTCTGCTCATCGGCTATTCCGGCTGGGCTGTTCAGATTCTGTGGAGGCTGTAAGTGAAAGTCGCAAAGCATACCTTTGATGCAGTGATCGTCGGCGCCGGCGGCGCTGGCTTGCGTGCGGCTCTCCAGCTTTCCGAAGCGGGGATGAAAACCGCTGTTCTGACTAAGGTCTTCCCGACCCGCTCCCACACCGTGGCGGCGCAGGGCGGTGTGGCTGCCTCCCTCGGCAACTCGACCGAGGATAACTGGCACTGGCACATGTACGACACCGTGAAGGGTTCGGACTGGCTGGGCGATCAGGATGCCATCGAGTTCATGGTCAAGAAGGCCAACGAGGTTGTGGTTGAGCTCGAGCACTTCGGCATGCCCTTCGACCGTACCGACAACGGCAAGATCTACCAGCGTCCGTTCGGTGGTCACTCCCAGAACTACGGCCAGACTCCGGTTTCCCGCTCCTGTGCGGCGGCCGACCGTACGGGTCATGCCATGCTGCATGCGCTCTATCAGCGCAACGTCCGTGCCAACACCCAGTTCTTTGTCGAATGGATGGCTATGGACCTGATCCGCAACGCGGACGGCGACGTGCTTGGCGTGACGGCCATGGAAATGGAAACCGGCGAAGTGTCGATCTTCCATGCCAAGGCAACCATTTTCGCCACCGGCGGTGCCGGTCGCATCTACTACAGTTCCACCAATGCCTTCATCAACACTGGTGACGGTGTCGGCATGGCGGCCCGGGCCGGTATTCCGCTGGAAGACATGGAGTTCTGGCAGTTCCACCCCACGGGCGTGGCTGGTGCGGGCGTGCTGATCACCGAAGGTGTGCGCGGCGAAGGCGGCATCCTGCGTAACGCTTCCGGCGAGCGGTTCATGGAACGTTACGCGCCGAACCTGAAGGATCTGGCTTCCCGTGACGTGGTGTCCCGTTCGATGGTGACCGAGATCAACGAAGGCCGCGGCTGCGGTTCCGACAAGGATCACGTTCTCCTCGACATCACCCACCTGTCGCCCGAGACCATCAACAAGCGCCTGCCCGGCATCCGCGAGATCTCCATCCAGTTCGCTGGGGTGGATCCGATCAAGGCGCCGATCCCGGTCGTGCCGACCTGCCACTACCAGATGGGCGGTATTCCGACCAACTACAAGGGCCAGGTCGTGGTGCCGAAGGATGGCAATTCCAATGTGCCCGTCGCCGGTTTCTATGCTGCTGGCGAGTGTGTCTGCGCGTCCGTCCATGGCGCCAACCGCCTCGGTACCAACTCCCTGCTTGATCTGCTGGTGTTCGGCAAGGCTGCAGGCGAGACCGTGGTCAATGACTTCAAGTCCGGCCAACTGACCCTCAAGCCGCTGCCCGAGAACGCAGCCGATGTCTCCCTGGCCCGCATCGCCCGTCTGGAGTCCCAGACCAACGGCGAGGACGTCCATGAAGTCCGTCTGGCCATGCAGCGCACCATGCAGAAGCACGCCGGTGTGTTCCGCTTTGCCGACAGCCTCAAGGAAGGCGTCACCCGCATTCTCGAAGTCGCTGAACGTGCCAAGACGACCCAGATCAAGGACAAGTCCAAGGTCTGGAATACCGCTCGCACCGAAGCCCTTGAGCTCGACAACCTGATCGAAGTGGCCAAGGCCACCATGATCTCCGCCGAAGCCCGCAAGGAGTCCCGCGGCGCCCACGTGCGTGATGATGCAATCGACTGCGCCGAGACCCCCAACGGCCGTGACGACAAGAACTGGCTCAAGCACACGCTGTGGTACAGCGAAGGCAACCGTCTGGATTACAAGCCGGTCAACCTGCAGCCGCTGTCCCCCGAAGTCGAGCCTATCGCGCTCGCCAAGCGTACCTACTGAGCGTTCCGGAGAATAGAACATGAGCAGCAAGCGAACCGTACAGTTCAAGATTTACCGCTACGATCCGGACAAGGACGACAAGCCCTACATGCAGGACATCTCTGTCGAACTCGAAGAGTCCGACAAGAAGCTGCTGGATGCGCTGGTGCGCCTCAAGGCCAAGGACGACACCCTGTCCTTCCGTCGCTCCTGCCGTGAAGGTGTGTGTGGCTCAGACGCCATGAACATCAATGGCAAGAACGGTCTGGCCTGCCTGACCGCCATCGACGAACTGGCCCAGCCGATCACCATCCGTCCGCTGCCCGGCCTGCCGGTCGTGCGCGACGTGATTGTTGACATGACCCAGTTCTTCAAGCAGTACCACTCGATCAAGCCGTACCTGATCAACAACGATCCGGCCCCTGAGCGCGAGCGCCTGCAGACCCCGGAAGACCGTGAGGAGCTGAACGGCCTTTACGAGTGCATTCTGTGCGCCTGCTGTTCCACCAGCTGCCCGTCCTTCTGGTGGAACCCCGACAAGTTCGTAGGCCCCGCCGGCCTGCTGGCTGCGTACCGCTTCCTCGCGGATACCCGTGACCAGGCCACCAGCGAGCGTCTCGACAACCTCGAGGATCCGTATCGTCTGTTCCGTTGTCACTCGATCATGAACTGCGTCGATGTCTGCCCGAAGGGTCTCAACCCGACCAAGGCCATCGGCAAGATCAAGGACATGATGGTGCGTCGCGCCGTATGATGCTGAACAGGGGGCGCGTGCGCTGGCAGTGCCGTCGGGCTCTTCTCGAGCTCGATCTGGTGTTCACGCGTTTCCTCGAAAGGCACTTTGACCGTTTGACGGACGGTCAACTGGCGGATCTGGATGACCTCCTGCTTGTCGAGGATCATGACCTGTGGGCCATGATCAACGGCAGTCAGCCGGTCACCAATGATCGCTGGAAGGAAATGGTTGAATTGCTCCGGTCAAAATGACGGAGCGGTTCTGCCGCTAGGGAGCTGGAGTTTCAACAGGGAAAAGGGACCAAAACATGACCACGCAACGCACTGCTGCACTGACCGTAGATGGCAAGTCCGTAGAGTTTCCGATCATGTCGGGGACGCACGGCAACGATGTGATCGACATTCGCACCCTTGGCGGAAAGACCGGGTATTTCACGTACGATTCCGGCTTCCTGTCGACTGCCAGCTGCCAGTCCAAAGTCACCTATATCGACGGTGACAAGGGTGAGCTGCTGTATCGCGGCTACCCCATCGAGCAACTGGCCGACAACTGCAACTTCCTCGAAGTTACCTATCTTCTGAAGAATGGCGAGTTGCCTAACGCTGCCCAGAAGTTCGACTTCGAAAGCACCATCAAGAAGCACACGATGGTCCACGAGCAGCTGTCCAAGTTCTACTCCGGCTTCCGCCGTGACGCTCACCCGATGGCCGTCATGACCGGTGTCGTGGGCGCCCTGTCCGCGTTCTACCACGACGCCATGGACTTCTCGGACGTCGAGCACCGCAACATCAGCTTCAACCGCCTTGTGGCCAAGATGCCGACCATCGTCGCCATGGCCTACAAGTACAACACTGGCATGCCGTTCATGTACCCGGACAACGATCTGGACTACACCGCGAACTTCATGCGCATGATGTTTGGCAACCCGTGCGAAAAGTACGTGCCGAATCCCGTGCTGGTGCGTGCCCTGGACGTGATCTTCACGCTGCACGCCGACCACGAGCAAAACGCCTCCACCTCCACGGTGCGTCTGGCCGGCTCTTCCGGTGCCAACCCCTTCGCCTGTATCGCTGCCGGCATCGCCTGCCTGTGGGGCCCGGCTCACGGTGGTGCAAACGAAGCCTGCCTGCAGATGCTGGAAGAGATCGGTGACGTGTCCCGGGTGAGCGAGTACATCGCCCGCGCCAAGGACAAGAACGACAGCTTCAAGCTGATGGGCTTCGGTCACCGCGTCTACAAGAACTTCGATCCCCGCGCCAAGCTCATGCGCAAGGTCTGCCACGAAGTGCTGGGCGAGCTCGGTCTCGAGAACGACCGTCTCTTCAAGCTGGCCATGGAACTCGAGAAGATCGCCCTCGAAGATCCGTACTTCGTCGAGAAGAAGCTCTACCCGAACGTGGACTTCTACTCCGGCATCGTCCAGAAGGCGCTTGGCATCCCGACGGAAATGTTCACCTGCATCTTCGCGCTGGCCCGCACGGTCGGCTGGATGACGCAGTGGGAGGAAATGATCACCGATCCCGAGTACAAGATCGGTCGTCCGCGTCAGCTTTACATCGGCGCCGCTCGCCGCGACGTCAAGCCGCTGGATCAGCGCGGCTAAGTTTGCCCGGAGGGGGAGGGGGAAACAAGGAGCGACGAACGCGGGATGGCCGGAACTGGGTCATCCCGCTTCGTTTATCCAAACGGTTCATAGATCAGGGATTTCTCCCCACCGCAGCAAGTACATTCAAAAAGACAAGATAAAAGCCAGGTGGTCGCCCATGATGAAACAGCTTTTTGAAAGCTCCCAACTGTTCGGCTCCAATGCGCCGTTCA
>Ga0116181_1004389_pt1 | contig 10611 bp, 7 predicted proteins | sample AD_UKC075_MetaG_FD_89752 | JGI IMG/M metagenome (GOLD analysis project Ga0116181, IMG submission 89752) | Active sludge microbial communities of municipal wastewater-treating anaerobic digesters from USA - AD_UKC075_MetaG | ecosystem: Engineered > Bioreactor > Anaerobic > Digestate | place: USA...
GCCGTTGAGGACCGCGGTGCCCGACAGCGGTTCGATCAGCGAACTGTCCAACAGGGCGTTGACGTTGACGCCCGGCTGGGCGGCTGCGACGGACATCCGGGTACCCGGGGCGGTGTGACCCCACCCATGCGGCAGCGACACCACACCCGGCCTGATCGCATCGGTGATCTCCACCGGAACCTGAAGCTTTCCGCCCGGCCCGCTGATCACCGCGGTTTCGGTGAGCCCCAGCAGCTCAGCGTCGTCCGGGTGAACCTGTAGCGTGCACCGGTTGGAACCGCCGGCGAGGGCGGGCAGGTTGTGCATCCAACTGTTGTTGGACCGGAGGTGCCGCCGGCCGATGAGCAGGAGGCCCTCGGTGCCGGAATCGAGCGACGCATGCAGTCGCGGGATGTCGGCCAGGATGGGCTCCGGGGCCAATTCCACTGTGCCGGAGGGAGTTCGGAGCACCTCGGGGATGCGCGGGGTGAGCGGGCCGAGGTCGATCCCGTGCGGGTTGTCCTTGAGTCGCTGCAGGGTCAGGCCGGCGGGGTTGGTGCCGAACGTGTCACCGAACGGCCCGAGTCGCAGCATCATGTCCAGGCGCCGCTCGTAACCCGGGCCGTCGATGAGCATCGCGGTCAGTTCGTCGACGCTGCGTCCTGCCACCGGGGACTCCGGGTCGGCGACCTCTTTGGCCAGGACGGCCGAGATGATCTGGTGGTCAACCAGTCCCGGGTCGGCGTCGGTGCCCAGACCGAGGATGCCCAACACCAGTCGGGAGATGATCTGCACCTCGTCGGGCCGGTCGTCGGGCAGCGGAAAGACCGGCGGGGAGTAGCGGGCGTTGCTGCGGACCGCCACCCCGGACAGTGCCACGTCGAAATGGGCGGAGTGCGACGGCGGCGGAGGCGGCAGGATGACATCGGCGTGACTGGTGGTCTCGTTCAGATACGGGTCGATGCTCACCATGAACTCGAGGCTGTCCAGTGCTGCAGCGAGGCGATCGCCATCGGGCGCGGACAGCACGGGATTGCCCGCGATCGTCACCAGAGCGCGGATCTGCCCGTCCCCGTCGGTCTCGATCTCCTCCGGCAGCAGTGCGGCCGGAAGCTCCGAAAGGACCTCGGGGTGACCGGAAACCCTGCTGTGCCAACGGCCCACCGCGAAGCCGCGGCCGGGTCGCGCCGGTCGCGGGGCGGCGCCGATCGGGGAGCTGGCGAACATCGCCCCGCCCGGCCGGTCGAGGTTCCCGGTCAGCACGTTGACCACGTCGACCAGCCAGTTGGTGAGCGTGCCGAACCGGACGGTGGAGGTGCCGATGCGGCCGTAGACCACCGAGCGGGGACCTGCGGCGATGTCACGGGCCAACTCGCGGATCTGCTCCGCCGGCACGCCGCAATGGTCGGCCACCGCCTCCGGCGGGAACTCCAGCGCCGCGGCGCGCACCCGCTCGACGCCGGTGACGAACCCGAGGTCGGGGGCGACCAGGTCCTCGTCGAACAGCACGTTGACCACGGCGAAAAGCAGTGCGGCATCGCTGCCCGGGCGGGGTGCGATATGCCGGTCGGCCATCGCCGCGGTGCGGGTGCGGTTCGGGTCGATGACGGTGAGCCGGCCGCCACGGCGCTTCAGCGCCTTGAGCTTGCCGCCGAAATCGGCTGCCGTGCCGACACTTCCATTCGAGACCAGGGGGTTGGCGCCGATGACGACCAGGTGGTCGGTGCGGTCGAGGTCCGGGATGGTGAAGGCCAGCGGATTGCCGAACAGATAGCCGCACGCCACATGCTTCGGCATCTGGTCCAACGTGCTGGCGGAGAACACCTGTCGGGTCTTGAGGGCCCGTACCAACTGCGGTGCGTACAAGCCGCCGGCGATGGTGTGGGCGTTGGGGTTGCCCAGATACACGCCGACCGTCGCGGTGGCGTCGGCCTGCACACGCCGCAGGCCCTCGACCGCCGCCTGCAGCGCTTCATCCCAACCGGTTTCCACGAGTGCGCCGTCGCGGCGCACCAGTGGGGCGCGCAACCGGTCCGGGTCGTTGTCCAGTTCGGCGAAGCTGGCGCCTTTCGGGCAGATGTAGCCGTGACTGAACACGTCATCGCGGTCACCGCGGGCTGAGGTCACCCGGCCGACTCCGCTGTCGTCCACGCCGTCGTCCCCCGAGACGGTCAGGACCAACCCGCAGGTCGCCTCACAGAGGGGACAGATCCGGAGCGCTGTGCGAGTCACCCTGTTCACTCTGCGGCACCGCTACGCGCACGGCAAGAGGGGTCCGCGGTCGGTGAGTTTCAGTCGCAGACCGCGCCGCCGGCGGCCGAGCCGACCAGCTTGCGGTACTTGGCCAGCACGCCGGAGGTGTACCGCGGCGGCGGGGGAGTGAATCCCGCCTTGCGGGACTCGAACTCGGCCTCGTCGACCAGCACGTCGAGAGTCTGGTTGGCGACATCGAGGCGAATCCGGTCGCCGTCGCGCAGGAACGCGATGGGCCCGGCGTCGACGGCCTCGGGCGCGATGTGGCCGACGCACAGGCCGGTGGTGCCACCGGAGAACCGGCCGTCGGTCAGCAGCAGCACGTCCTTACCCAGGCCGGCGCCCTTGATCGCACCGGTGATGGCGAGCATCTCCCGCATGCCCGGACCGCCCTTGGGGCCCTCGTAGCGGATCACCACGACGTCGCCGCCGGTGATGGTGCCGTCCTCGAGGGCGTCCATGGCGGCGCGTTCGCCGTCGAAAACCCGTGCGGTGCCCTCGAACACGCTGGAGTCGAAACCGGCGGACTTCACCACCGCGCCCTCCGGTGCGAGCGAGCCGTGCAGGATCGTGATGCCGCCGGTCGGGTGAATCGGGTTGTTCAGCGCCCGTAGCACCTTGCCGTCCGGGTCGGGCGGGGCGATATGGGCGAGGTTCTCGGCCATGGTCTTTCCGGTGACGGTGAGCACGTCACCGTGCAGCAAGCCGGCATCCAGCAGGGCCTTCATCACCACCGGGACGCCGCCGATGCGGTCGACGTCGTTCATCACGTGCGCACCGAACGGTTTGACGTCGGCCAGGTGCGGCACCTTGGCACCGATCCTGGTGAAGTCCGCCAGCGACAACTCGACCTGAGCTTCGTGTGCGATGGCGAGCAGGTGCAGCACGGCGTTGGTGGATCCGCCGAACGCCATCACCACCGCGATGGCGTTCTCGAAGGCCTCCTTGACGAGGATGTCGCGGGCGGTGATGCCGCGGCGCAGCAGTTCGACGACGGCGATACCGCTCTGTCGGGCGAAGCCGTCGCGGCGGCGATCCGGAGCCGGGGGAGCGGCACTGCCCGGTAGCGACATGCCCAGTGCCTCAGCGGCACTGGCCATGGTGTTGGCGGTGTACATGCCGCCGCAGGCGCCCTCACCCGGACAGATCGCCCGCTCGATCGCGTCGACGTCCTCGCGCGACATCAGTCCGCGGGCGCAGGCGCCGACCGCCTCGAAGGCGTCGATGATCGTGACGTCCTTCTCGGTTCCGTCGGACAGCTTGGCCCGGCCCGGCATGATCGACCCGGCGTAGAGAAACACCGCTGCCAGATCCAGGCGCGCGGCGGCCATCAGCATTCCGGGCAGCGACTTGTCGCAGCCGGCCAGCAGCACCGAACCGTCGAGGCGCTCGGCCATCATCACGGTTTCCACGCTGTCGGCGATGATCTCCCGCGACACCAGTGAGAAGTGCATGCCCTCGTGGCCCATCGAGATGCCGTCGGACACCGAGATGGTGCCGAACTCCAACGGGTAGCCGCCGGCCTCGAAGACGCCCTCCTTGACGGCGTCCGCGAGGCGGTCCAGGGACAGGTTGCACGGGGTGATCTCGTTCCACGACGAGGCCACCCCGATCTGCGGCTTGGCGAAGTCCTCGTCGCCCATGCCGACGGCGCGGAGCATCCCGCGGGCGGCGGCCTTCTCCAGGCCGTCGGTGACGTCGCGGCTGCGGGGCTTGATATCGGGAGTCTCGCTCACGGAGCAAGTATGGACCGTCCGGCCGGGACCGCGATGGCGGGTATACCCCCAAGGGGTACCGGGTAGGGTTGCGGCATGACCCCATCCCAGGATCCCGCGGTCGAAACGCCGCCAGGCTATTCGGCGGAGAAGGAGAAGTACGCGCGGCGGTTGAGCCGGATCGAGGGTCAGGTCCGAGGGATCGGGAAGATGATCGCCGAGGACAAGTACTGCATCGACGTCCTGACCCAGATCAGCGCCGTCACCAGTGCGCTGCAGTCGGTCGCCCTGGGGTTGCTCGACGAGCACCTCCAACACTGTGTCAGCAGTGCCGTCGCCGAAGGCGGGGAGGAAGCCGAGCGCAAACTCGCCGAGGCGTCCGCCGCGATCGCTCGCCTGGTCCGGTCCTGATCCCTGGTCTCGGCCCGATATCGATGCGGTCTCCGCCGGATGCAGCAGGGTTTTGCCACCCGGCGGGGATGGCTAGCGTGAAGGTCTGCCCGACTCCACCATGACGGCCGGCACCGCCGCCGCGCCCCCGACCGGCCCGTGGACCCCACGGGTCGGCCTTTCGCTGTGCGTACTCGCCGCCGCGGCGTTCATCTACGTCACCGCCGAGATCATGCCGGTGGGAGCGCTGCCGGCCATCGCCGCCGATCTCGACGTCAGCGTCGCCGTGGTGGGCACCCTGCTGGCCAGCTACGCACTGGTCGCCGCGGTGGCCACCGTCCCCCTGGTGCGTTGGACCGCGTTCTGGCCCCGCCGGCGCACCCTGCTGTTCACGCTGATCTGCCTGACGGTCTCCCAGGTGATCTCCGCGCTGGCACCGACCTTCGCGGTTCTGGCGCTGGGCCGGGTGCTGTGCGCGTTGACCCACGGGCTGATGTGGTCGGTGATCGCCCCGATCGGGGTGCGCCTGGTGCCACCCACCCATGCCGCCCGCGCGACCATGGCCGTTTACGTGGGAACCGCCCTGGCACTGGTGGTCGGCAGCCCGCTGACCGCGGCGATGAGCGGACTGTGGGGGTGGCGGGCCGCTGTCGCGCTGATCGCCGGGGCGGCCGCCGCTGTCACCCTCGCCGCCCGGCTGGTGCTGCCGTCCATGGCCCCGCCCGTCGACGCCGGGTCCGCCACGGGTCCGCGCCGGCCCTGGCACCAGCAGAACCGGCGGCTGCTGATGATGTGCCTGCTCACCCTGGTCGGGGTCACCGGCCACTTCATCTCCTACACCTTCATCGTGGTGATCATCGGGGACATCGTCGGGGTGACCGGTCCGGGTCTGGCCTGGCTGCTCGCCGGCTACGGGGTGGCCGGGCTGATGGCGATGGCGCTGCTGGCCAGGCCGGGCGACCGCCATCCCCGGCGGGCGGTGGTCGGCTGCCTGGCGGTGCTGACCCTGGTGCTGGCGGTGCTGGCCGGTCTGGGATTCGTCGGCGGCGCCACCGCCGCGCTGGTGGGTCTCGGCGGAGCGGCGATCATCGGCTGGGGTGCGACGGCGACCGCCGTGCCGCCCATGCTGCAGTCCACCGCCATGCGGCACTCTCCGACGGACCCCGACGGAGCGTCCGGGCTGTATGTGGCGGCCTTCCAGGTGGGCATCATGGCGGGCTCGCTGATCGGCGGGGTCCTCTACGAACACGCCGGCGAACCGGTGATGCTGGCCACCTCCGCGGCGTTCATCGCGGCGGTGCTGGTGGCCGTCCTCGCCGGTCCCAATCTGTTCGCCAGCGGAAAGTAACGTCGGTCGCCCGCATGCCGATGAACTCCGCAACGACCTGATCAAGACGGTCTGATCACGTCCGGCCCCGGCTCCGCGACGAGTTTGCCCGAGCGTGTCCGGCACCGCGCTGTGTCAGACTGGAGCGGTCGTGATGACAGGAGGATTCTTGTGAAGCGGGTCAGAGGCGTCCTTGCGACCGCCCTGTGTGTCGTCGGCGTGGCGAGCGCAGGTCTGAGCAGCGGCTCGGCGCTGGCGGACCCCGATCAGCCGCCGGTGGACCCACAGATCGTGGACGTCGCGCCGGTGCCGGTCGAGCAGCCCCCGGTGGAGCTGCCCCCGCCGCCACCGCCCATGCCCGGTGATCTGGCCGCCCCCGCCGGGGTTCCGGACCCGGCCGCGCCGCCGTCCGCACCTGTGGCCGTACCCCCGGCCACCCCGACCGATTCGGTCCCGGCCGCCTCGACCGGCCCCGTGAAGGGCCAGAACCCCGCGCCGTTCACCGGTGACCCGGTGTTCGCGCCGCCGAGTTTCAATCCGGTGAACGGCGCCACCGTGGGTGTGGCCAAGCCGATCATCATCAACTTCCAGCGCCCGATCGCCAATCGCGCGATGGCAGAGGACGCGATCCACATCTCGTCCGTGCCGGCGGTGCCCGGAGCGTTCTACTGGACCACCGACACCCAGGTGCGCTGGCGGCCCTACAGCTTCTGGCCGGCCGGTACCACGGTCACCATCGACGCCAGCGGCGCCAGGTCGACCTTCAAGGTGGGCGAAGCGCTCGTCGCGAACATCGACGATAAGACCAAGCAGATGACCGTCACCCGCAACGGCAAGGTGGAGAAGACCTTCCCGGTGTCGATGGGGATGAACGACGGCAAGCACGAGACCAAGAACGGCACCTACTACGTACTGGAGAAGTTTCCGGACATCGTGATGGACTCGTCCACCTACGGCGTCCCGGTGAACTCGGCAAACGGTTACAAGATCAAGGTGCAGTGGGCGGTCCGGATCGACAACAGCGGCGGCTTCGTGCACAGCGCTCCGTGGTCGGTGGCTGATCAGGGCAAGCGCAATGTCAGCCACGGCTGCATCAACCTCAGTCCGGCCAACGCCAAGTGGTTCTACGACAACTTCGGTAGCGGCGACCCGATCATCGTGAAGAACACCCTCGGCGGGCCGTACACCACTCCGGACGGCGCTGACGATTGGCAGTGGCAGCTGTACTGAGCGGCAGCCGTGCTGATCTGAGCGATCAGTTCCAGATCCGCACCCGCTGTGCCGGATCGAGATACAGCGCGTCGTCCGGGGAGACGTCGAAGGCGTCGTAGAACGCGTCGATATTGCGCACCACACCGTTGCAGCGGAACTCCGGTGGTGAGTGCGGATCGACGGCGAGACGGCGCACCGACTCCGCCGGTCTGGACTTGGTGCGCCACACCTGGGCCCAGCCGAACAGCACCCGCTGCACCCCGGTGAGGCCGTCGATCACCGGCGCCTCCCGGCCGCCCAGTGACAGTTGGTAGGCCAGTAGCGCGATCGACAGGCCGCCGAGGTCACCGATGTTCTCACCCACCGTGAACGCGCCCTGAACGTGCGGCGGGTCGTCCCGGCCGGCCAGGTCGCGGGGCACGAAGGCGTCGTACTGCGCGATCAACGCGGCGGTCCGCTTGGTGAACTCGGCGCGGTCGGCGTCGGTCCACCAGTCGAGCAGGTGACCGTCGCCGTCGTACTTGGAGCCCTGATCGTCGAAGCCGTGCCCGATCTCATGGCCGATGACCGCGCCGATTCCGCCGTAGTTGGCGGCGTCGTCGGCATCGGCGTCGAAGAACGGCGGCTGCAGGATCGCCGCGGGGAAGACGATCTCGTTCATGCCGGGGTTGTAGTACGCGTTGACGTTCTGCGGGGTCATGAACCACTCGTCGCGGTCCACCGGTCCGCCCAGCTTGGCCATTTCCCGGTCGAACTCCAGCTCCGAGCCGCGGACCACGTTGCCGTAGAGGTCCTCAGGGTCGATCACCAGATTCGAGTAGTCCCGCCACCTCGCCGGGTAGCCGATCTTCGCGGTGAACTTGTCCAGCTTCTCCAGTGCCCGCTGCCGGGTTTGCGGCGTCATCCAGTCCAATTCGCGGATGCTGACGCGGTAGGCCTCCCGCAGATTGGCGACCAGTTCGTCCATCCGGGTCTTGGCCTCCGGTGGGAAGTGCCGGTCGACATAAAGCCGACCGACCGCATCGCCCATCAGGGCCTGCACCAGCGACACCCCGCGCTTCCAGCGCTCCCGGATCTCCTCGGTGCCGCTCAGGATCCGTCCGTAGAACTCGAAGTCCTCGGTCACCAGGGCGGTGTTCAGCACCGACGCCCGGGCGTGGATCAGCCGCCAGCGGGCCCAGTCCTGCCAGTCCGCGAACTCCGCCGTGCGCCACAGTTCGGCGAAGGCGGTGAGGTAATCGGGTTGGCGGACAATCACTTCGGCGAACATCCGGGTCGGATCGTCCGGAGTCGTCCCGCCCGGTGCGGACCCCGCCAGCGCGGCCGCCCAGGCCGTCCAGTCGAAGCCGGGGGCCGCGTCGCACAGAGCGGTGAACGTGCGCAGGTTGTAGGTCGCCTCGGCGTCACGACGGCGAACCACATCCCAGTGCGCGGCGGCGAGCCTGGTCTCCAGGGCGACGATCCGGCCGGCGCGTTCGGCGTACGCGTCGGGCGAACCCCCGAGAACGCGGGCGAACATCCGCGCGATGTGACCCGGGTAGGCGCCCAGGATGGAGGCGTGCTGCTCGTCGCGGTAGTAGGACTCATCGGGCAGACCCAGACCGGACTGGCTCAGATGAATCAGGTAGCGCGAGGAGTCCTTGGAGTCGGTGTCGACGTAAAGGCCCACCGCGCCGCCCACGGCGGTGCGCTGCAGACCGCCGATGACGACGGCCAGGCCGGCGGGGTCGGCGGCGGCGTCGATACGCGCCAGTTCCGCGAGAAGCGGCTGTACCCCGCGGCGTTCCACGGTGTCCTCGTCGAGGAAGCTGGCGTAGAGGTCGGCGATCCGCCTCTCGTCGGGGTCGACGGGATCGGTTGACCCGGCGCCGGTGATGATCTCGCGAACCTGCCTCTCGGCGCGGTCGTAGAGTTCCCGGAACGCGCCGTCGGTCGCCCGGTCGGCAGGAATCGAGTAGTTCTCCAGCCAGCGGCCGTTGACGTGGCCGAACAGGTCGTCCTGCGGCCGGATCGCCGGGTCCCGGTGGGTCAGGTCGATTCCCGAGGCGGATGTCGGTCGGGCGCTGTCGCGGTGAGTCTCTACCGTCACGTCACCATCTCTACCACGACCGGTAGCCTGCCCAGCATGTCCGAGCCAGACGCCGAGCCGGCTGCCGAGCCCGTTGCCGAGCAGCGGCTCGACCCGCAGGATGACGCCCGCATCTGGTCGGTATTCGGGATCGCCTCCGCGGTTCTCGGCGTGATCGCCGTCGCGGCCCTGGTCCTCACCGCGGTGTTGTGGTCGGGCCACCACGCCGCCGCCGGCAACCGGGATTACGAGGCCCGGGCGATGCGGGCCGCGGCGGACTGGACCGGGGTGCTGATCAACATGAACGCGGGCAATGTCGAGGCCAGCCTGCAACGATTGCGCGACGGAACGGTCGGCGAACTCAACACCGGATTCGAGGCCTCCATCGCCCCGTACCGCGATGTGGTCACGACGCTGAAGTCGCGCACCGTCGGCGAGGTCGAATCGGTGTCGGTCGAAGTCGTGCACAACCAACTCGACAGCCGGCCCGGCCAGCGGCCGCCCACTCCGTCGGCCCTGCCGCCGGAACTGGCGTCGCGGAACTGCACCGTCCTGGTCGTCGCGACCTCGGTCAGCGAGAACGCGGGGAGTAAACCCACCACTGTTCGATGGAACCTCCGCCTGGGCGTCTCCGAGGTGGACGGCACACCCAGAATCTCCCGGTTGGAGTCGGTGCGATGAGGACCACCGCCCGGGTGCTGGCCTTCGACGTGGCCGTGCCACTGGCCACGATCGCCGGACTGCTGGTGATCGGGCTGATGCTGGGCTGGCCGCTGTGGTGGGTGTCGGTGTGCTCCATGCTGTGCCTGCTGGTGGTACAGGCGGTGGTGGTCAACGTCGTGCTGTATCGCCGCGATGCGGTGACCATGGGGACCGATGACGACGCCCCCGGCCTGCGGTTGGCCGCGGTGGGCGTGGCGACCGCCGTGCTGGTGGTTGCGACGATCGTCGGCTACAACCGCTGGACGCTCGCCGACCGGGCCTTCGACCGGGACGCCGCGGAGGTGGCCCGGATCGCCGGCATGGTCGCCGAGGCCACCGCGACATTCTCTCCCTCGGATCCCACCGCGGCGCTGGATCGGGCGGCCGCCGCGATGGTGCCGGAGGCCGCCGAGGCCTTCCGGGCCCAGTTCGGCCCGACCGTCGCGGACCTGGCCAAGCGCGACGTCACCGCGCAGGCCCGCACCATCTCGGCGGGGCTGGAAGCCTTGACTCCGGATGCGGCGAGTGTGGCTGTGCTGGTCCGCGCGACCCAGGCTGTGCCGGGGCAGGAACCGACCACCGTGGTGCTGCCACTGCGCGTGGCGCTGTCCAAACAGGGTGACGACTGGAAGGTCGTCGATCTCAGTCCTGCCAGCACTCGTTAGGTGGTCTCGGGGTACTCGTCGGCGGGCTGGTCGGTGAGCCGATCCTGAGCGCGCTGGACACGCATTTTCGCGAAGCGGTCGGACAGTCGCCGCATGCGGATCATCAGCGAGGCGGGTGGGCTGACCGACGCGTCCAGATAGGTGCGCAGATCCTGAGGGCTGACGCCGATGCGGGATGCGAACTCCGGTTCGGTGAGACCGGAGCGCTCCAGCAGCAACTGAACGTGTCGGGCGGCTTCGGCGCGTTCGTTGGCCTCGAGATGGTTGCGGGCGCGGGTCAGGACCTCCCGCAGGGCATAC
>Ga0116181_1004390_pt1 | contig 10610 bp, 10 predicted proteins | sample AD_UKC075_MetaG_FD_89752 | JGI IMG/M metagenome (GOLD analysis project Ga0116181, IMG submission 89752) | Active sludge microbial communities of municipal wastewater-treating anaerobic digesters from USA - AD_UKC075_MetaG | ecosystem: Engineered > Bioreactor > Anaerobic > Digestate | place: USA...
ATAGTGTATTTATTTCAACATCTGGTATCGGGCTTTACTCAGTTATAAAAAATGATAATAAATAAGAATAGTTTTTATGGAGGTGAATAGAAATGGAAATTATCGAGTCTATTCTTACAAATAATGATTGCTATCGGGCAAATAGAAAAATCAATGTAAAAGGGCTAATGATTCACAGTGTGGGCTGCAATCAGCCCAATGCTGAAGTTTTCATAAAACAATGGAATAAATCAGGAGTTCAGAAATGTGTTCATGCTTTTATTGAGCCAAACGGCAAAGTCTATCAAACACTTCCTTGGGATATGCGGGGTTGGCACGCAGGGGGAAGCGCTAACAATACGCATATAGGCGTTGAAATGACAGAACCTGCGACTATAAAATATGTAAATGGTTCGGCTTGGATAGATAATAATCCTACTAAAACAAAAGAACATGTACTGGCGACTTATCAGGTAGCGGTAGAGTTATTCGCTTATTTGTGTAAAAAATTCAATTTAAATCCCCTGGCAGATGGTGTAATCATTAGTCATCATGAAGGAAATATACGAGGAATCGCCTCAAATCATGCTGATGTTGAACATATCTGGAAAAAATTTGGATTAACAATGCAACAATTTAGAAATGATATCAAAAATGCGATGAGAAAAGAAGAATTATATAGAGTCAGAAAAACATGGGAAGATGTAAAATCGCAAATCGGTACTTATAGTATTTTAGACAATGCAATTAAACAAGCAAAAGCAAATGATGGATATAAAGTATATAATGAAAAAGGAAATCAAGTATATCCACCTATTGGGGCAAAACAAGTCGAAGATAAGCCTGCAAATATTCCATTTTTAGTAAAAGTAACGGCAAATGCACTTAACATCAGGCAAGGCCCCGGAACAAATTACAGTATAAATGGTGTTATTCGGGACAAAGGCGTATATACAATTATAGAAACGAATGGAAACTGGGGAAGGTTGAAGAGCGGAGCAGGTTGGATAAGCCTTAAATATACAAAAAGGCTTAACAATAATTAAATTTTACTATAAACAAAAAGCACCAGGGAAACTGGTGCTTTTAATAATATAGTAAAAGGCTATATTTATTGCTTATCTTTCTTCGCTTTTTTTATAGTTTCTTCTATTGTTTTTATTAATTTATTAAATTCACTTTTTGAAAGTGTTCGCAGTTCAAAAATATTAATATTATCGTAATTATCGATGTCATATTTGTAATCTTTAAAATTTAGATAATCAAGATTGTATTCATTAAAGCATTTCATATATATTCACCTCCTATTTTCTCATTTATCGTGTGTGTCTTATTAAAATGAATCTATTTTGCTATTGTCAAGTTTTTCTTAGAAAAAAACTCGTGTTAAGCAAGTTTTTTCTTTTAGAAAAAAACGCGTGTTAAGCAAGTTTTTTTAGAAAAATTTTTAAGTAATATAACACATATTTTTTTATAATGCTTTATGTTTAACCTCTTAGTAGTTTGTATGTATTTATATATAAAGTGCCATTTCGCTTTACACTTCGTGTAAAAGCGTAGCAAAGCGAAGCGGTTTACACCCTTAATTTTTTTTATCTTTTTTAGAAAAAAAACTTGACATCGTAAAATATCTTTCTATAATATGAACACCGTTAAGAGAAAGGAGATGATACTATGTTAGCCACTAAACAAATTACCACAAATACACATTTAATTGATGATTTTGATACTTTTCTTGAAAATCCGCTAGGATATATAGAATATAAATTAACAATTCATAAAAGCAACACGATAGGCAATGTTATAAAAGAACTTCACAAAGACAGCGAGGGATATATTGCAAGTTGTTATCTTGATAAAGACGGAAAAATGAAACAAAAATTTTATAAGATAGATGATTACGAATGTGAAACAGAAAATGCTTTCTTTTCTGTAAATACTTTTTACACAAAGTGGAGGAATAATAATTGTGTATATGAACTAAAAGGATTTTATAGCGATATAGATACTTATACGATAGGGTTAACGCATGAACAAGTGATATGGTTGTTAGAGGAAGACGTGTTCGGTATTAAAATTCCATACCCTACCTGGTTAGTTTCATCTGGGAACGGTTTGTATTATATTCTTAAATTCAATAATAATATTAAAGTCAGAGAAGATAACAAAATAAACTTCAAATTGAGAGAAAAATGGGATATTTGCATGAAGTTTATATATAACACTTTAGAGGAATACGGTGCTGATAGAAAAGCGATGGATGTTAGTCGAGTATTGAGGGTGGATGGGACACTTAACACAAAAAATAACAAACAAAAAGAGGTTACAATACTAAAAAATTACGGAAATACAATAGATGATATTGATGAATTTATAGAATTGTGGTTACCTGAATCTTATATCCCGAAACAAAAAACACAAAAAACTGCAAAGTACTTATTAAAGACTGAATATACAACTGAAAGGGTTCAAAACGGCAAAAAATATGGCAAATCTTTAAAAAAACTTAATAAAGAAAGAATGGGCGATATCGTAAGGCTTGTAAGCATGAGAAATGGCAAATGTGATGGAATTAGAAATTATCTACTACTTCTCTATAGTTATCACTCATTACTAGTGAATAATGGGAATTTAGAACAAACAACAGAGGAAGTATTTAAACTCAATGACATGTTTACTAATAAGGAAAGGGAGTCACAAATCAGAGCAACACTTAGAACGGCTTATAAGGCTTATCAGGAATGGTTAAGCGGAGAAAAAATTTTTTACAATGGGAAATGGTGTAGGAAAGGATACAACTATACAAATGAGAATCTAATTGAAATATTGGGTATCACAGAAGAAGAGCAACGTAAACTAAAAACGATAAAATCTAAAAAACTTGTGCAAGAGCAAAGGAATAAAAAGAGAAGAGAAAAGAGAAGAAATGAGGATGGATTAACTAAAAGAGAACAACAGAAACAGGAAACAATAGCAAAAATCATAGAACTTAAATCACAAGGCTTAAATAACTCTGAAATTGCAAGACAACTTGGTATTAGTAGACAAATAGTATCAAAGTATATAAATAACGAAGTATGCTACGCAACAAAGTAATGCTTTGCAACAAAGTATGCTTTTTACACGAAGTGTAAAGCGAAATGGCACTTTATATATATTATCATTACAACCAACAAAAAAGGAGATGATGTTTTATGAAAACAAAAATAAATCAAAATTCTTCAAATGAAAATAAAATTTTTAGCACAAAAATAGGAAAATTAGTTAATCATTTTAAGACACTTACAGAACAAGAAGAATATTTAATCACATCTTCACTTTATGATTATTTGTTTTTTGTAAATACTCACATAGATTCGTTTAAATACTATCTTGCAATGCTGTATAAAAAGTTTAATAAAGACACAATTTACCAATATTATCTTGAATATGTAATCAAAAACCCAAAAATTAATGAACTGCTTAGAAATTTTGAGGTATTGGTAGACACTAGGGAATATATCAATTACTATTTTGATGAAAGAAAAAACGAGTATAACGAAAGTTTAAATCATATATTTGCTTTACAAAAAGCGATATTTGCAGATAAAGACGAAAAAATCAAACATTATTTTCAGCAATATGATTTTGTGCCTGAAGTTCAAGCAATAATAAAATATTGTAGATATCATTATCCTAACATAGAAGAAATCCCTGAAAATCACAAAATTAGGATTATAAGAAAAATAGAAACTACAATTTTCTTAAAAAATACTCCCAATTCGATTTTAGAAATGCTTTTCTAGAATAGAAGATAAAAAAGAAAAAATAAACAGAAACGGACTTAATACATATCTTCAATATAGAAAAATGATTAAAAAAACGCATTATTATAATATATTTTTAAAAGAAACGGTTTTATTTCTGTTAAAAAATCTTTTAGAATATCTATTATAAAAAAAATGATGTTTATAAAAGAAAATAAGCAAGAAAAAGAACACGAAAAAAAATGATGGATAAAGTAAGAAAATAGAATAAAGAAACTTGCAAAAAAAATAAAAGGGTTGTTAGACATACAGCCCTTTATCTTTTTTTAAATTTTTTCGCAAATGGGTAAGACAACTAAAAACTTTTTAAAATTTTTTATATCTTTTTTAGAAAAAATACTTGACACGATAAAGTATCTTTCTATATCATACTTTCAACAAAGATAAAGAGAGAGAAGGTGGCACAAGCGGTTAATTTTAATTTAAGCATTTCGAAAATTTTTAATAAAGAAAAACTAAATTTTAAAATAGATAAATAATAAGCACATCTTCTCCCAAGAAAAGGGAGATGATATTATGAGATATACAAAACAAATAAATGAAGATAGTTTTTATAATAAAAAGAAAATCGGAGACAAAGGAGAATACATAGTAACAAAACTTCTACAAGATAAAGGATACGATGTTATAAATGTAGCAGATAAACTAGAATGGCAAAAAGTAGATGTAGATTTGCTTGTGTATAAAGATAATAAACTTATCAAAAAAATTGAAGTAAAGACAGAAAATGCAGGTGTTTACACAAATAACTTTTTCGTAGAGACAAAAAGCAATGGTAAACAAGGTTGGATATTTTACACCGAAGCGGATTATCTTTATGTAGTTATTCCAAACACGAAAGTATATGTAATTTATGTTGACGAATTTCGTGAATGGTTTAAAAATGTAATGCATGATTGTAAAATTAAAAAAGCAGCGACTACTGGCAAAAACGGCGAAGTTTTGTACTATAATTGGGGCAGAGTAATTCCCTTTGCGGTTTTAGACAGACTCGAATTCATCTATTCTATTCCTTTAAATTAAAAAAAATATTTGCAATCTAAATAAATGATTTTATATATTATACATGTTAATTCTTTGTTTTTATTGTAAAGGGGCGTTACAAAATATCCCCTTTTTTACATAGGAGGTGGTGTTATGGCTAATGTGCTTGCCTTAGACCAGTCTACAACAGTGACTGGTTATGTTATCTTTATAAATCAAAATCTTGAAAAATCTGGAATATTTAAGCCGACAGGCGAATTATTCGAACGTATTCATAAAACAAAAGAATACATAAAAGAACTTATACAAGACAACAATATAGAATATGTTTTTATAGAAGATATACAGTATCAGAGAAATCAAAAAACATATAAAATATTAGCGGGGTTACAATATGTAATAATAGATTTACTGATAGAATTAAATATCCAATTTGAAATAATTCCTCCTTCAAAATGGAAGGCATGGAATCAAATTGGTGGAAGAAAAAGAGAAGAGCAAAAGAGAAATACTAAAAAGAAGGTAAAAGAGATGTTTGGGAGAGATTTTGAAGAAGACGAAGCAGACGCAATTTGCATTGGGTTATATGGTTTACATGTATTAAAACAAAATGATGTTTTGTAACAAAGCCCACTTGGGGGCTTTTTTTATGTCTTTGTTTTATAACCGCTTTTTTATGCAAAGTGTCAACTGCTTTTTTACACGAAGTGTAAAGCGAAACGGCACTTTATATATATTATCTATTCCACACCCCTTCACCCTATCAATTCTTTTCAATTTTAACTTGCTTTCACGCATTTATTTTGCATTTGCAAAATAAACGTGCTTAACACGCGTTTTTTTTCTAAAAAAAACTTGCTTTCACGAGTTTTTTTTCTGAAAGAAAAAAACTTGAAAATAATCAAAATCATTGGATATAAGGTGTTTAACGAAGTTTTGCAATAGTAAACCTAAGAAAATTTTTGCATAAAGGGGGCGATAGATATGGGTAGGCCAAAAATCAATATTGATATGGATATGGTGGAAAAACTTGCAAGTGAAGGTTGTACAGTTACAGAAATTGCAGCACATCTTGGTGTTCATCAAAGCACTTTATACAGACGGAAAAAATTTAAAGAAACATATGAACGAGGACTAGAAAAATGTAAATTAAGTGTTCGCCGTGCCTTATATAAAAAAGCAATGACAGGAGATACAAAAGCCCTTATCTTTCTAGCAAAGAATTTGCTCAGCATGTCTGATAATCCAGCACAACAGCAAGACACAACACAAGAACAAGTAATCAGGGTTGTTTTAGAGGATTAAAAGGGGTTGATAAATATGGAAGTTAGAATCAGTAAAAAAGTATTCAATCCCGTTTATCTTCCCTATTTGGATTCAGATAACCGATACGAGGTTATTTACGGCGGAGCGGGTTCGGGAAAATCTGTCTTTATGGCACAAAAGAAATTATTTCTCAATATGCGAGATAAAGGTAGAAATACGCTTGTTGTTCGAAAAGTAGGTAAAACCAATCGTTATTCTACGTTTGCACTGTTCACTCAAATAATTAGCGATTGGAATTTGTATCCAATTTTTAATATTAATAAAACGGATATGACTATTACAAATAAATACAATAAAAATCAAATCCGATTTGGAGGGCTTGATGATGTGGAAAAACTAAAAAGTATTACTTTTGAAAATGGAATCCTGACTGACATTTGGATAGAAGAATCAAGTGAGGCAAACGTGAATGATTTCCGGGTTTTGGATACAAGGTTACGAGGTTTTAATAAATATAATATACCTTTCCAAATCAATTTGACGTTCAACCCTGTAAGCCAACTCTCTTGGTTAAAGAGCCAGTTCTTTGATAATACAAATCAGGAATTCCGTAAAAAAGTTTCTATTTTAAAAACAACATACAAAGATAACAAGTTTATTGATGATGAGTATGGAGAAATGCTTGAAGCCTTAAAAGATGAAGATTACAACTTTTATCGTGTGTATTGTCTTGCCGAATGGGGTACTTTTGCAAATGTTATTTTAACTAATTGGGAAGTTAAGGATTTACCTCTAGACAATATTTGGAGAGATTACGATTATTTGGTTTACGGGCTGGACTTTGGTTTTAACCATCCGTCAGCCATGATTCTTGTTGGAATAAAAGATGGCGATGTATATATTTTAGACGAACTTTATGTGAGAAGACTCACGAATATGGAGTTGATTCAAAAGGCAGAAAAATTTGTAGTGGATAGAAATATTCCTATTGTGGCAGATTCAGCCGAACCTGATAGAATCAGAGAATTTAGGAGTAATGGTTTTCTTACAATCCGCGCTGCTGAAAAGGGTAAGAATTCTGTTCAGTCAGGAATTGATTATTTACGAAGCAGAAAAATCTATATCAATACAAAATGTGTTAACGCACTGAAAGAAATCCAGAATTGGCAGTACAAAACGGATAAGGAAGGTAACGTGACAGAAGAACCTGTGCCGTTCCAAGACGACGCAATTGCGGCTATCCGATATGCCACAGAACAATTCTGGGGTTCTAAAACTGGACTTGGATTTGTTAAACTACGCTAACACTAAAAGGGGGTATGTATTTATGCTTACAAACCTTGACTTTTTAAAGGTAGGGGAATTATTCCCTCCAAAATCTCAAATTGAAAGGTTAGAAAATTATATTACTTATAAAAAACTTTTTGAAGGAAAACACGATGAAGTTTATAAGAATCAAATTGATAGAGTTAAAAGAGTTTCAGGAGATTTTCAAGAGGTTATTTCATATAATGTGATACTCAATTATCAACAACTTATAACAAAGAAAACAGCAGACTTACTATGCGGGGAAGTTCCAACAATATATACTCAAGATAAAAATAAACAAAAAATAGTTGATGAAATTATTAAAAGAAATGATATTTTTAATTTGATATATGTTATAACCATGGACGTATCAAGATATGGAGTCGGTTTATTCTATCTGTACAAAGATTTGAATAAAGGAGTAATTGATATTACTCAACCCCATATATGGTTTCCTGTTATAAATCCAAGAAATGTAAGGAAAATACAATATCATGTTTTATGTATTCCAAGACAAATAAATGATAAAGAAGAAGAACTTAATGTAGAAATTCATGAAAAAGGCAGATACACAATAAAACGATTTTTAGTAAGAAATGGAAAAATTATAAGAGAATTTACTAAAGAAGAAAAAGTAGTAGAAACAGGGCTAAATGATTTTGCTATTATCCCCGTAACTAATCTGACAACTTCCGACAATATTTTTGGAATAAGTGATTATATAGCGATTGATTCTATTATTTGTGAACTTGAAGTGAGATTTGCACAAATAGCGAAGGTGTTTGACAAACACTCTCAGCCAAGTATGCAAGGGCCATCATCAGCCCTAACCTATAACCGGGAAACGGGCAGTTATTCACTGAAGACAGGTTCATATTTTGTCGTAGAGGGAACGGACGGAAAGGTGTCATATTTGACTTGGGACGCACAACTAGAGGCAAACTTTCGTTTTATAAAAGAACTTCAGAACGCTTTGTATGTGTTGAGTGAGATGGGTGGAACCCTGTTGGGTGAACGGGAAAATGGCAGCGGTGGTGTAACAAGTGGCATTGCGTACAAGTTAAAAATGGAAACAGCCTTGCAAAAAGTCGGCAGAATAAGAAACTCTATGGATACAGCCCTTCGAAAAGCCATTTCTAATTGTGCAAAAATAGAAGGGTATGATATTGACGAATACGAACTCATCATCGAATGGAAGGACGGACTTGTGGGTGATGAAAGAGAACAAGCGGAAATTATGTGTATTAAGAATGCTAATAAGCCTACTTTAAGCCATGTAACTTCTATAATGCTTGCCAATGATATGTCACGAGAAGAAGCGGAAGAAGAATATCAGAGAATTATGCAAGAGGAAATGGAAGCAAATCCTCTACTAGTTCCAAATCCACATGGCTTAGAAGAAGCAGAAGAAGAGATAAACAAAGAGACAGAGTAAAGAGAGGTGAGGACTCATGGCAAGAAAACTCACCTATACTGAGGAACTGATACGACTTTTTACAACTGCACAGGCGGAACTTATTCGTTTACTTCAAAAAACACAGCCTAAAGGAACAGTAGCACGATACAGAAAAGAATTACTTCAACAAGTAAACAAGGAATTAGCCCTGCTGTTTAACAGGGCTACTCCTGTTATGGAAAACCTGATTAAGGAATCCTATGTAAAAGGAATTATTTATGTAAATAGGAGAATGGGTAAGAAAATAAGTAAAACCGATGAAGTAATGATATTAAAACAATTATCAAAAACCCATCGTAAAACTATCAATGTGTTCATTAGAAATAAGTTGGGGGAACTCAATGATGTAAATTATTTTATTGGACGACAAATCAAAGACAATATACAAGAAGCCACACAGGAAGCAATTGGACTTAAACTTGCAACAAATGAAACTTTAGTGGAATGTCAGAAAAATATATTAAAGAAATTCAGTGGTGAACAAGGAATTACAGCAATCAAAACAAAAAATAATAGGTATATAAGAATGGACGCTTATGCAAATATGGTAGCAAGAAGCACAACAAGAGAAGTTACTAATACAGCCACAATCAAACAAGTCCAAGAATTAGGTTATGATTTAGTAAAAATGAGTAGTCACCCTGATTCCTGCCCTATATGTCAGCAATTTGAAGGAAGAGTTTATAGTATTAGTGGTAAAGATAAAAGATTTCCCAAACTGGATATTGCTTTTAGTAGTGGCTATGCTAATATTCACCCAAATTGCCGTCACACATTAGAACCGTATATTGAAGCGTTTAATGATGTAGATAAAGACATAATAAACAGCAATCGTCCTTTTACAGAGCCAGACAGGAACGATAGACAAGTCCAGACATACTATCAGATTCAAAGAGAAAAAGCAAAATTAAGAGCAGACAGATTACAATGGGAAAAATATCGAACAGTTCTTGGAAATGAAGCCCCCTCTACCCTTGCAGGATTCAGGCGGATGAAGACAGCAAACTCCGAGAATTATCAAGAATTAAAGAGAAAGTACAAAGAGCGAAGCAAAACCCAAAGAGAAAATTAAAAGAAAAATTTTATAAAAAAACTTGCTTTCACGAGTTTTTTTCTTCGAAAAAAACTTGAAATTAAAAAGTATGTTTTTGTAATATAGGTAATACAATAGCAACGATAACAACGATTCTGCGTAGATGTTAAATTGAGCAAAGTATTCATAAAATCATCTCCTTTTTTTCTATAAAGGTGGTAGGCTTGTTACGAAGTAGGGTAACGAGTCTACCACTTTTTTAATTAACGGTGTTACCTAACGGTGTCAACTAAAATGGCACTTTATATATATTACTACTACCCTACCTCACATGTATTCAAACTGTGTTATATTGTTTATAAAAGAATGCTACGCAACGAAGTAATGCTTTGCAACAAAGTATGCTATGCAACGAAGTATGCTATGCAACGAAGTATAGGGTAACGAGCCTACCACTTTTTTAATTTTTTTTGAGGTAAAGTACTACGGTGTCACCTAAAATGGTACTTTATATAGATTATATTATTACTACCCAAATCTGTTGCATATGTGTTATATTTCTTAAACGAAATACATTTTACAAATTTGCAAAAGAACAGAAAGAGAAGTTAAAGAGATATAGAAAATCTTTGGAAATTACAACTCCAAAGATTTTTTTATTTATAAAATATTTTTCAGAAAAAATACTTGCTTTCACGAGTTTTTTTTAGAAAAAAACTTGACAACATAAACCATCTTTCTATAAAATACATGCAACTTACTGGAAAGAGGTGGTTTG
>Ga0116181_1004395_pt1 | contig 10594 bp, 9 predicted proteins | sample AD_UKC075_MetaG_FD_89752 | JGI IMG/M metagenome (GOLD analysis project Ga0116181, IMG submission 89752) | Active sludge microbial communities of municipal wastewater-treating anaerobic digesters from USA - AD_UKC075_MetaG | ecosystem: Engineered > Bioreactor > Anaerobic > Digestate | place: USA...
CCTGGCGTATGAAAGGGCGTTTGCCGAGTTTCGCCGAGGACGCATCCAGATTTTGGTGGGCACACAAATCATCGCAAAAGGGCTGGATTTCCCAAACGTCCGGCTTGTGGGGGTCGTCAACGCGGATACGGCCCTCCATTTTCCCGACTTCCGCGCATCTGAACGTACCTTTCAACTGGTCACCCAGGTGGCGGGCCGAACCGGTCGGGGCCCCCATGGTGGGCAGGTCTTGGTACAGACATTCACGCCCGAGCACCCCGCCATTCAAGCGGCCATCCGCCATGATTACGAGACGTTTGCTCAGCAGGAGCTGAAGGTCCGCGAAGCCTTTGGCTATCCCCCGTTTTGGCGGTTGGCACGCATTGTGGTCAGTTCGAATAGCAGCGAGACGGCGGAGGCATGCTCGCGTGAATTCGCGGCGTCGGTCCACACCCAGGCCGAGGTAGCCGGTCTGACCGACAAAATACGAATCGTCGGCCCCGCGCCGGCCCCTTTGGCAAAGCTCCGCGGCAAGTATCGGTACCACCTCCAAGTCATGGCACGTGACTATCCACAACTGCTGAGCGTCATTAGCACGGCCCAAAAGACGTGCCGTGCGCCATCTGGTGTAACCTGGACAATCGACGTTGACCCGATCGACATGCTTTGAGAGGCGTTGAACGCTCATGTTCGTCGGGAAATCGCGTCTAATCGAGGTGGTGATTGGGATTTCGCTCCTGTCCCAACCCACGCTTTACTGTTTCGCATTCTCCCATAATTGAATAAGATGAAGAAAACCGATCAACAACGGCGATTACCAGCCCCATAAGGAATGTGTTGTCTCGGGTCAGAACGAAGATGCCCCAACGACGATTGAATCGTGCTCTCGTCGAAACCAGCCTCGAGGTGAAATGCCTCTTCCTTTTTGGGGTATTTTTGGTTCTTGTGATCGCCGTCAGTGTTCTCCTCTATTGGCGGGTCACTGGGGAAGTGGTCACGCGGCAAAACCCGGATACAGCACGGCTGCTTGTGGACCAGGTGATGCTCACCAAGCACTATGCAGCAATGGAGCCGAACAAAGATTTCGTAGACTATTTGAACGGCGTCATCAAGAGCCGTTCACAACAAGGGTATCGGTGGCGTTTTGTGCGTCCGCCGGGCAGACTGATGAATCAATCGGAAGATACAGGACCGCCCCTGGACGCCATGGAATCCGAGCTCATTCAACGGTTCATGGCCATGACTGAGGAGGAACGGTCGCACCCTGATGCCCAACTCTATGCTGAGCGATTAGTCGATGGCGGAAACACCTATCAATACTATCAGCCGATTTGGGCAGAGCAGTCGTGTGTTCCGTGCCACATCGCTTTAGAGGGTGCGGGTTACAGCCCGACGTCTGGAGGCATTATGACACCCATTCGTGAGGGAGACCTGATGGCCATCTTGCAGGTCACGATCCCCAATGGGCCGACACAGGCTGCCGTCATGAAGTATTGGAGCATGCTCCTGGCTGTCGCGATTGTCACGGCTTTTTTAGCAATGATCGCGTTTTATATCACAATCCGCTATGTCATTGTACGACCGTTGCGGCACCTGCGGGCTGTAAGCGAGGCGATCACTGAGGGCAATACGGCATTACGGGCGCATATTCACACGCGAGATGAATTCGAGCTTTTGGCAAATGCTTTTAATCGCATGTTGAGCCATTTGGTCGCAGTTCAGGACGAGCTCCGTCAGGTGAACGCCGAACTGGATGCAAAGCTCGATGAGGTAGCTCAATTGAACATGCAATTGTACGAAATGAATCGCGTGAAAAGCGATTTCATGGCCACCATGAGCCATGAACTGAGGACACCTCTTAATAGCATTTTGGGATTCAGCGAAGTCCTGGCCTCGATTGAGTCTCTCGATGAGAAACAACGGCGGTATGTGCAGAACATTCAAAAGTCGGGTCGTATCCTTCTGGAAATGATCAACAATGTCCTGGACCTTGCGAAGATGGAAGCAGGGCGCATGGAGATTCGCCCAACCGAGTTTTCCATCGAGCAAGTCGTCCAGGCACAATGCGACATGGCACGGCCATTAACAGAAAAGAAGAACTTGCAATTGACAGTCGATATCCAACCCAATTTACCGCCGATGTTCCAAGATCAGAATCGCGTCGCCCAGATTCTCAACAATCTCCTTTCCAACGCCATCAAATTCACTCCAGAAGGCGGTGCCATTCGCGTGATTGTGCGTCGAGATAATAACGGTGACCTGATTTTACGTGTTGCCGATACAGGTGTGGGGATCGCCGAAGAGGATCGTCAAATTATCTTTGAAAAATTTCGCCAGGGGCGGACGGCCATGCCGGACGGCGATCCTCTCAAACGGGAATACCCTGGTTCAGGGTTGGGCCTCTCCATCGTAAAGGAACTTTGTCGGCTATTAGGCGGTGAGGTAGGTGTGGAAAGTGAGCTGGGGCGGGGGAGCGTCTTTACGGTTCGGTTGCCTTGGCGGCTTGAGATCGCTGAAGAGGGAGATCAACCACCGTATTTTCGTCCCATAAATGCCGAAGAGATGCGATTCGATCGTGATCGTGTCAGTAAGCGACTGCGACCCACGCCGGCCAGTGAGAAAGGTCCGCGGTGACGGCCAGTGGGGGTCATCCTGGAAAAACAGCTCGTTCATTCCCGGTTATTTCGAGGGGAATTGTGAGGTGCCATGAAGGCTCGCCGACAACAGGAAAACCATCGACCCCAAGTGCAGCTATTCACCGATGGGGCCTGTAGTGGAAACCCAGGTCCTGGTGGCTGGGCGTTTATTCTTTATCATCCGGCTTCAGGCAAAAAGCTGATTCAATCAGGAGCAGAGCGTGATACGACCAACAATCGCATGGAACTGATGGCTGTTATCAAGGGGCTCCAAGCGCTGCGTAAGCCAAGTCGTGTTCAGCTCTTCACAGACAGCATCTACGTGGGACGCGGTCTCACAGAATGGCTCGCCGCATGGAAGGCACGCGGTTGGAAGCGGGGAAAGAACGAGCCTGTCAAGAACGAAGACTTGTGGCGCCAACTGAGTGAGCTTTTGGAAACTCACCAAGTGGAGTTTCATCACGTGCACGGCCATAGCGGCCATCCTGAAAACGAGACCTGTGACCGTCTGGCCGTGGAAGCGTACCAAAAGCTCCTCAAGCATCCCCAAAAGCCTTGAGAAGTCTCGGCCATTTCGGTTCTAAACACCGGCTGACAGTTTCCGGAAACTAACCGACATCGGCCAGTGAGAGCGATTTTCCGTAACGACGCAATACCATTTGACGCAATCGAGCATGCTGGGGACGAGCCAGACCCGGGTCCTCACGAACCAGGTCCCATGCATTGCGACGTGCTTCCAAAACCAGATCCGAGTCGCGGAGGATGTCGGCAATGCGGAACGGGGCCAGGCCATGTTGACGTGTCCCAAGTAATTCACCGGGGCCACGAAGGGCGAAGTCGATCTCTGCCAATTCAAAACCATTCGTCGTGCTGCAAAAGGCCTTCAGTCGTTCACGGGACTCTGGCGAAGTCGAGTCCGAGAACAGACAGCAGAAACCAGGATGCTTGCCCCGCGAGACGCGCCCCCGGAGTTGGTGAAGCTGGGCTAGACCAAATCGCTCCGCATTCTCAATGGTCATCAATGTGGCATTGGGAACGTCGATGCCAACTTCCACAACGGAGGTGGAAATGAGAACATCGATTCGTCCCTCCCGAAAATCCGCCATGACTTTGTCCTTTTCCTCTCCACTCATTCGTCCGTGGATCATCCCCAATCGGAATCCGGCGAGTTCCCCACGGCTTAACTCCTCGTAAGTGGCTACGACACTGCGAACCTCTTCATCACCTTCTTCCACAAGTGGCACAACGACATAGCCCTGCCGACCTTCGCGAAGTTTCTTGCGGAAGAATTCCCACCACTGGCTTCGTCGATCACTTGTCGCCAGATAGGTCCGAACGGGCTTTCTGCCCGGCGGGGATTCGTTCAGCACGCTTAAATCCAAGTCCCCAAACAAGGTCATCGCTATTGTCCGTGGGATCGGTGTGGCCGTCATGACCAGGTAATGCGGTTCCTCGCCCGCCCCTTTCAGAGCCGCCCGCTGGCGAACCCCAAATTTGTGTTGTTCGTCAATCACGACAAGGCCAAGTCGATGAAACTTGACTTCTTCCTGGATGATTGCTTGTGTGCCCACCACCAAATCGATCTCACCCTCGGCGATCTGCCGAAGAATCTGGGATCGCTCTTGGGGCGGTAGCCCACCGACGAGCAATGTCCGTCGGACACGGCTTTTCTTGAGCAGTTGGTTAATAGTCTGAAAATGCTGCCGGGCAAGAATCTCGGTGGGCGCCATCATCGCAGCCTGATGCTGATTTGCCACGGCCAAGAGCATGGCATAAACAGCAACGACTGTTTTTCCACTTCCCACATCCCCTTGAAGCAACCGATTCATGGGAATCGGCTGCTCCATGTCTCGAACAATCTCGGCAACGGCCTGGTCTTGGGCGGCAGTCAATCTAAAAGGAAAGAGCCGACGAATTCTCTCGTCAATTTTGGGAGTCAATCGAAGGATGGGCGATTTTTTACTAGTGATCTGCTGATACCGCTTCAAGGCCAAGGCCACTTGGAGGATGAATAGCTCTTCGTAAATGAACCGACGCCGTGCGGCTTGGATTTGCTGCTGATCACTGGGGGCGTGAATCTGCTGAACTGCCTCCTGAATTGGCAAGAGTCGCTGTTGGGCGAGGATTTTCTCGGGAAGCACCTCTTCCAAATATCCGCTATATTGGGCCACCACCCGCCCAATCATTTTGCGCATTTCCCATTGTTGGATTCCCTCGGTCAAGGCATAGACAGGAAGAGGGGCTAGTTTTGGTTGTTCCTCCTCTCCTAAAACAATGACCCGGGGATGAACCATCTCCCAAATCAACCCATTGCGCCGCGGTTTTCCCACCGCCATGACACGTTGACCTTCGCGAAAATAATCCCGGCGGTAGGGCTGCTGAAACCACACAGCCCGGACGTATCCACCCTCTCCAGCGATCAGCACACCCACGACAGTCTGGCCACCCCGGAGGACCCGGCTCTCCACGTCTTCGACAACACCCACAACTGCCTGGACGGTTCCTTCTTCCAATTGATTCACCGGCCGTACCCTGCTGCAATCCTCATAAGATCGCGGAAAAAAGAAGAGGGCATCGCTGACGGTTTCAATCCCCAGTTTGGCCAGGATCTCAGCCCGCCGTGGTCCTACGCCTTTTACAAATTGGATGGGAAGCCGGAGGGGATCCTGATCCCTTGGCGAGATCGTAGATGGCTTTGTTCCCTCGTTCATCATGATTCTGACAGGCTTCGCACAACCCAGCAATGTTCCGAGCAGGGGTGTCACCGACAGAACGATTCATTCTCGATTACGAACATCGGGGTGATTGTCTTCCAATTCCCATTCCCGTCCGAAGCGCCGAACACGGCGATAAAGGCTGTCTCGCTCCACCGGCTCGCGTCCAGTCTCCCGAATGAGCGCGCACAACTCCTCGACCGATAGGACATCGGGAGAATCGGCCCCGGCATCATGATAAATATTCTCATATCGCACTGTCCCGTCCAGATCGTTGGCCCCATATTCTAAGGCAGTTTGGGCCACACCGATCCCCAAGGCTACCCAGTACGCTTTGATATGGTCGAAATTATCCAGCAAGAGCCGGGAGACCGCGATTGTTCGAAGACAGTCGAATGCGGACGGCTTCGGCAAATGAGAAAAGGCCGTCCTCACCGGATGAAATGGCAAGGCAACGAACGCCTGAAACCCCCCGGTCTCGTCCTGAAGTGTCCGCAGTTCAAGGAGATGATCCACACGATGGTAGATTGTTTCCACATGTCCAAACAACATGGTAGCATTGCTTTTCAATCCTAGGCTATGGGCGGTCCGATGAACGTCGAGCCAGGTCTTGCCATCTGCTTTATGGGAGGAAATCTGCCTGCGGACCTCTGGGTGGAAGATCTCGGCCCCACCACCAGGCAGACTGCCCAAGCCGGCGTCAATTAGACGGAGAAGGACTTCCTTCACCGAAAGACCGCTGATTCGGGCAAACCAGGCAATCTCAACGGCGGTCCAGGCCTTCAAATGAAGTCGCGGGTACTGGTTATGGATCGCCTCAACAATTCCAAGGTACCACTCGAATGGGATGCCCGGGGGTAGCCCACCAACAATATGCAACTCGGTACAGCCTGCCTGATCGGCATCCTCCGCCCGTTTTAGAATCTCTTCCTGCGACATGATGTAGGCATCAGGGTCACCTTTTGACCTAAAGAAGGCACATAACTTGCATCGGTAACCGCAGATATTTGTCGGGTTGAGGTGGGTGTTTAAGTTGTAATAGACGGTGCGACCATGCCGGCGGCGGCAAACAAGATCGGCCAACTGTCCGACAACGTGCAAGGACACAGAGGGCTGGAAAAGAAAGACCCCGTCCTCAAACGACAAACGACGCCCCGCCTCGATCTTATTGCGAATCTCGTCGAGACGCGATTCAACTAATCGCTCTGTTCGCACGATGTTCTGGTCTAGCATGAGGATTATGATTCCCAGAGGTTTTTACAGAAGCCAAATGTCAACAGTTCCTATGATCAACAAACCAACGCTCACCACCGCATTGACATGAAAAAATGCCTCGTTAACTCGTCGCAGATCGTCCGGCCGGACGAGCCAATGCTCGTAGATCAAAAGCACAGAAACCAATGCAAGTCCCACCCAGTAAAGCCAATCAAATTCGTTAAACAGAATAGGCAGCATTGCCAAGCATCCCACCATCACACCATGAGAAGCCGCCGCCAACCATAGGGCTCGCCTTATTCCAAAGACAGCGGGAATGCTCCACAGTTTCTGGCGACGATCAAAGTCGTAGTCTTGGCAGGCGTAGATAATATCGAACCCAGCCACCCAAAAGATCACGGCACAAGCGAGGAGGATCGGCGGCCAAGCTAAAGTACCTTGGATGGCCAACCAGATACCCGGCGGTGCCAAAGCCAACGCCGTCCCCAGCCAGAAATGCGATAACCACGTAAACCGTTTGCTGTAGCTGTAACCACAAAGAAAAGCCAGCACAGGACCAGAAGCTACCAACGGCCAATAATTCGGTAAGAAGAGCAACGTCGATAAGACAAACCCAATGGCACAGACGGCAGTGAAACCCCAAACCTCACGAACTCCCAGCACTCCGCGCGGAATATGTCGGCCCGCCGTACGGGGATTGGCTGCATCCAACTTTCGATCGACCAGGCGATTGAACGCCATTGCGGTACTACGAGCAAAGACCATACAAAGTAAAAAACCTAAGAGGTGATGCCATTGAAAAGGCACTACCTTCCACACCATCGCCGCTGACAAGGCTGCAAAGGGCAGGGCAAATAGAGTGTGGCTGAATCTGATCAACTCAAGAAAATGACGCACCTTCCTCAACCAAGTCATTGGCGAAAACGCTGTTCCTAAATTACATCCGAGACCTTCGCCCAACTGGTCGCCTCCCAAATTGGTCATCGCAACGTCTTTTGAGAAAGACGCATTATCTCTCATACGCAAAAACTCTGAGTTATGTGCCCCAACGACGGATCAATTCGTTTTCAATACCGAGTTGATCGATAATACGGGCTACGATGAAGTCCACTAGGTCACGGACCGTTAACACATTGTGATAAAAGGCCGGCATAGCCGGGAGAACTGTGGCTCCCGCTTCAGCCGCCAATGCCAAGTTTCGAAGATGAATCAAAGACAATGGTGTTTCGCGGGGCACCAGGATGAGTTTTCTTCCCTCCTTGAGATGGACCTCCGCCGCTCGGTGGATAAGGTTATTACCACCACCGTGAACAATGGTGCTTAGCGTACTCATCGAACACGGACAGATTACCATCCCATGGGTGACAAATGACCCACTGGCAATGGGGGCCGTCAGCCGCTTGAAATGATGGTAATGAAGCGTGCCAGGTTCACCGATGGGTACCCCCAAGACATGACTCGATTCTCCTGCCACCCCCGCCATCCCACGGAGAAGCCGGAGCTTGGTGTCCTCGGCACTGTCTTGACTGTCAAGAAGCAAAGACGATGGCTGGAAATTATCCAGATCGACGGTGAGGTCCAGCTCCTCCTTGAGCACCGTCCGACCCGCCCGACTAATGGTCAAGTGCACATCACAGGCAGCCGCAAGAAGTACCTCGATGAGACGAATGGCGTAAGTCACGCCACTGGCGCCGGTGATTGCGACAACAATCTGCCTTTTCATTTTGATCCTTTGTACAACGTAGCAATCCCGAATGAGAACGGTCTTAGCACCAAGTCTTTTAGTCCCGCCTTGGCCATCTCAGCCAATAAAGCTTCCCCTTGAGGAAACTCATGGACGCTAGCCGGAAGGTAGTTATAGGCTTCCTGCCGATTGGGAGCCAAAGCCTGACCGATGATTGGAAGCAAGAAACGAAAGTACGCTCGAAAAATTACGTTGATTGGGAAGAGCGTCGGTAACGTAAACTCCAGCACCATGACCTCTCCCCCAGGCCGACAGACTCGGACCATCTCAGAAAGCCCTCGCCCGGTGTCGGCCATGTTACGGAGTCCAAAGGCAACCGCCACAACGGCAAAAGTATCATCCGGAAAGGGTAAATGTAGGCCATCCGCTTCGATGAAATGGATTTGGGCGTGACGCCGATCAGCCTTTCGCTTTGCTAGTTGCACCATTTCTCGACAGAAGTCAACGCCCACGATTGGAAAACTATTTCTCCCATGCCGCCAAAAAGCCAGGGTCAGATCCCCAGTGCCACAACAAACATCGAGGACGGGACCCGTTCCGAGCACCTCTGAGGACTTCACCGTCCGGTCGCGCCAATAAACATCCGTCCCGAAAGAGAGCAAATGATTCAGCAAATCATACCGCGGGGCGATCTCCGCAAACATGCGCCGGATTCGCCCAGCTCGCTTGTCAATAGATTGTGAGGACAACTGATGCACGCGGAAACTGACCCAAAGAACGCTCGTCTGTTACGCCTCGCCGATATGAACTTCGACCTCTTTAATCCTCACCTGCGCACTACGAGGCGCAAATAACCCACCCAGTGGAGGCCAACATCGACGCCTTGTCAAAGTGACGCCTTTTTCGTATGGTAAATCCTTCGCATTGTGAAAATCTTGTACACCATCCTGACTTTGTATTATATCGGACCTTTTGCACATTTTTACGTCTTGGATCCTTCCGGTTTTGAGGCCCCACAATGTTACCAAAGCTCAATGTTTACGCCGTTCCCAGTCTCGCCGACCCTAAGGAGTTAGAGATAGGCACGGTTGTTGTCATCGATATCCTTCGGGCGACGACGACAATCGTTCACGCCATCGCTGCCGGGGCTACGGCAGTCGTGCCATGTGCCTCGGTGGAAGATGCCCAACGACTTGCCGAGATCCTCCATGAAACCGATGACACGACAAGCGTGTTACTTGCCGGTGAACGCGATTGTTTACCGATTCCCGGATTCGACCTGGGAAATTCACCGTCGGAATACCGCCCGGAGGTCGTGTTTCGGGCCGTTATCATTCTGACGACAACGAATGGTACTCAGGCATTTCAAGTGTGTCGCCGGGCCCAACGAGTACTGGTGGGAGCTTTTGTGAATGCCTCGGCCGTTCTGAAGGCCCTGTTTGAAGAAAGCCATGCCGTGCATCTCCTATGTTCCGGTATTGAAGGGGAATTCACTCGCGACGACACCTTATTTGCAGGGATGTTGGTGGACCACTTGGAACGGAAGAGTGGCCTGCGATATGAGCTCAACGCCCAGGCGATTACTGCGCGGGAAAACTGGCGAGCCGCCTTCGCACCGCCCTATTCCTCGGGTGCCGAACCCATCCCGCCAGAAATGCTTGCCGCTCAGCTTCGCAACAGCGCCGCGGGAGAGAAGTTGATTGCCGCTGGTATGGAAAGCGACATCTATGATGCCGCCCGGATCGACCTTTTCACCTGTTTGCCCACCTTCGATCCAACGTCTGGAATTATTGTTGGTTAACCTCTTATTTACGTCTTCCGCGACACGTGGGCCGAATACGAGCGTAGGCTTTTGAAGTTTTGGTACTTCCGTAGCGATGACGGCTTTTAAGGGCTGGAAAACCTTTCTGACACCTGTGGATGTTATGAAACATTCTTAACCACAATTTTGTCATCGCGGTCCTTGGCTTGTCGGCCCACAATGACTAGGCACATATCGTCAGCTTGCGGTTGCTGACCAACAAAGCGATGGACTGCTTGGACCAGGCTATTACCGACCTCTTCCGGCGAACCTGATGCACGTTGTAATACATTCATCAAGCGTTCGTTGCCAAAGGCTTCACCGTTGCCATTCATAGCATCCACGACGCCATCGGTAAACAGGATTAAAAGATCCCCTGGATCGAAGGTCCCTACATGGAAGTCATAACTTGCATCGAGTGAGACCCCGAGAGGAGGGCCCGCCTTGTCTGCACCCACAACGAGAATCTCGCCGTTCGCCTTCCTGAGAAGGGCAGGCCAATGACCGGCGTTAACCAGCCAATAATGGTGGGTCACAGGGTCCAAAACCACGAGAATCAAAGTGA
>Ga0116181_1004402_pt1 | contig 10585 bp, 10 predicted proteins | sample AD_UKC075_MetaG_FD_89752 | JGI IMG/M metagenome (GOLD analysis project Ga0116181, IMG submission 89752) | Active sludge microbial communities of municipal wastewater-treating anaerobic digesters from USA - AD_UKC075_MetaG | ecosystem: Engineered > Bioreactor > Anaerobic > Digestate | place: USA...
CCGCCCGGTCAGACACCGGGAGATTTCGGGGGCTTTCCGCCCCCGCCGCCCGGCTTCCAGCCGCCGTTCAATCCCGGCAATGCCGGCCCCTTCCCGCCGCCGGCACCGGGATACCCGCCCCCATCACCCAGGTTTGGCGACCCCTACCTGGATGGATACGGTGCGCCGAGCCCGGAGGCCGGAACCAATCCCCTGGCGATCTTCTCGCTGGTGGCCTCGGTGGTCGGCTTGCTCTGCGGAATCGGTTCGGTGATCGGCATCGTCCTCGGCGCCGTCGCCCTCAACCAGATCAAACGCACCCGGCAGGGCGGCTACGGTCTGGCCGTCGCCGGCATCGTCGTGGGGGTAGCCTCGCTCGTCATCAGCCTGGTGTTCATGATCTACGCGCTGAACTGAGCCCGTCCGCCCACCGAATCCGCTCGACTACCGAGCCCGGTCGACCGGCGGCACAAATGGTGGCGTCCGCCGGGTCATTCCCGCCGCACGACCCTTTGCCGCCACCACCAGCGCCATCTTCCGGCTGGCCTCGTCGATCATCTCCTCACCCAGCATCACCGCTCCGCGCGCACCGCCCGCCGTGGAGGTGTGCCATTCGTAGGCCTCGAGGATGAGTTCCGCACGGTCGTACTCCTCCTGCCTGGGGCTGAAGATCTCATTACCCGCGGCGATCTGGTCGGGGTGCAGCACCCACTTCCCGTCATAGCCCAGCGCCGCACTCCGCCCGGCCACCCGGCGGAACGCCTCGGTGTCGCGCACCTTGAGGTACGGCCCGTCGATCGCGGCGACACCGTGGGCACGGGCGGCCACCAGGATCGTCATCAGCACGTGGTGGTACGCGTCGCCGACGTCATACCCCTCCGGCTGTTCGCCCACCACCAGGGTTCGCATGTTCAGACTCGCCATCAGATCGGCCGGGCCGAGCACCAAGGCCTGCACCCGCGGCGACGACGCGATGGCGTCGATGTTCCTCAGACCCCGGGCATCCTCGATCTGGGCGTCGATGCCGATCCGGCCGGGTTCCAGCCCGTGACCGGCCTCCAACTGCGTCAACAGCAGATCGAGGGCCTGGACGTGGCTGGCCTCGGTCACCTTCGGCAGCACGATCACGTCCAATCCGGTACCCGCCGCAGCGACGACCTCGATCACGTCCCGATGGGTCCAGGGAGTCGTCCAGTCGTTGACCCGAACCCCGCGAAGCTGCGATCCCCAGCCCTCATCGGCCAGTGCCGCCGCCACCCGGGCCCGCGCGGCGTCCTTGGCGGAGGGGGCGACGGCGTCCTCGAGGTCCAGGAAAACCTCGTCGGCGGGAAGTTTCTTGGCCTTCTCGATCATCCGCGGATTGCTACCCGGAACCGACAGGCATGTCCGCCTCGGTCGATAGGCCGCTCGATGGTCGGGTCGATGGGCGGGTCGATCGGTCCGGTGCACCCGCAGGCTCCTACCCTCTAGCTATGGCGTCGATGAACAGGGTATATGCGGCGCGGCTGGCCGGAATGGTGGTGCTGGGCCCGGACGGCGAATCCCTGGGCCGGGTTCGCGATGTGGTGATCAGCATCAGCATCGTGCGCCAACAGCCCAGAGTTCTGGGCCTGGTCGTGGAACTGCTCACCCGGCGCCGCATTTTCGTACCGATCCTGCGGGTCACCGCCATCGAACCCAACGCGGTCACCCTCAACACGGCCAACGTGTCACTGCGCAGGTTCGTGCAAAGGCCCGGCGAGGTACTGGTGCTCGGCCAGGTGCTCGACACCCGGGTCCGGGTCAACGACCCCGAACAGGAGCAACTCGCCGGGGTGGACGTCGTCGTCGTCGACCTCGGCATCGAACAGACCCGCACCCGCGATTGGATGGTCACCCGGGTCGCCGTCCGCAGCCAGCGCCGACTGGGACGGCGTTCCGCCGTCGTCGTGGTGGAGTGGCAGAACGTGATCGGCCTGACGCCCTCGGGGCTGGCCATGCCCGGCCAGGGAGTGGCCCAGTTGCTGCACCAGTTCGAGGGCCAGCGGCCGATCGAGGTGGCCGACGCGCTGCGGGACCTCCCGGCCAAACGCCGTACCGAGGTGATCAAGGCCCTCGACGACGAGCGGCTGGCCGACATCCTGCAGGAACTGCCCGAGGACGATCAGAACCAACTGCTCAAACAACTCGACACCGAACGGGCCGCCGACGTGCTGGAGGCGATGGACCCCGACGACGCGGCCGACCTGCTCGGGGCGATGAACCCGACCGAGGCCGAATTGCTGCTGCGCCGGATGGACCCGGAGGAGTCCGAATCGGTACGCCGACTCCTCAGCCACTCCCCCGACACCGCCGGCGGCCTGATGACGTCGGACCCCGTGGTGTTGGCACCCGACACCACCGTCGCCGAGGCGCTGGCCCGGGTGCGCGATCCCGACCTCACCCCGGCGCTGGCGTCCCTGGTGTTCGTGGTCCGGCCACCGACGGCAACCCCCACCGGCCGCTACCTGGGGTGTGTGCACACCCAGGCTCTGCTGCGGGAGCCCCCGGCCAACCTGGTCAGTGGGATCGTCGACAACGACCTGCCGCGGTTGAGCCCCGGCACCCCCCTCGGCGCGGTAACCCGCTACCTGGCCGCCTACAACCTGGTGTGCGGCCCGGTGGTCGACGAGCAGAGCCACCTGCTCGGCGCCGTCACCGTCGACGACGTGCTCGATCACCTCCTGCCTGACGACTGGCGGGAAAGCTTCGAGGATCCGTCCGGCCACCCGGCCGGGATCCGCCCGGGTGAGCCCGAGTCGGTGCGATGAGCGACGCCTCCCGCCTGGACACCCCACGGACCTCACGACGGCCATCGCTGAACCTCGACCCCGAAGCCGTCGGCCGGATCAGCGAGTCGATAGCGAGGTTCCTCGGGACCGGCCGTTATCTGCTGTGGCAGACCGTGCTCGTCATCGTCTGGATCTGCCTGAACCTGTTCGCGGTGACCCTGCGCTGGGATCCCTACCCGTTCATCCTGCTGAACCTGGCGTTCTCCACCCAGGCCGCCTACGCGGCGCCGCTGATCCTGCTGGCCCAGAACCGGCAGGAGAACCGCGACAAGGTGGCACTGGAAGATGACCGGCGCCGCGCCCAACAGACCAAAGCCGACACCGAATTCCTCGCCCGCGAACTCGCCGCACTCCGCCTGGCCGTCGGCGAGGTCGCGACCCGCGACTATCTGCGCCGCGAACTCGAGGAGATCCGGGAGATGCTGGCCAAGATGCAACCACCCAAGCAGAAAGCTCCCAAAGGGGAGGGTTCGGAGCGCCGAGCCAAGAAGATCGCTGAGTGATCATGACGGTTGCGTTCCGATCCGGCCTCCGGAGTATGTATGGTGACGGGGTTCACTCAATCGGGTGAACTTTTTGGCGACGCGGTAAGGACGGGCCTGTGGGGATGAAGCACCGGGTCGGCCGGGCCATGCGTCCCGCACTCGGCATCGCGGTCATCACTCCGGTTGTGCTGGCCGGAGCCGTCGCCGCCGAGCCCAGCCGCGCCGGCGTCATCGGCCGCGACGGTGACGCCGTCCCCGCCGCCACCGAATCGACCGGCGCCACCGTGGTCGCCGCGGCCAAGCCGCCCGCAAATTTCCGTTTCGCCGCCGGCAGCTCGGCACCGCCGCCGCCCGCCGCGGTGGTCAACGCCGTCGGCGGGATGCGTATCCCGGCCATGGCACTGTCCGCGTACCGCAAGGCCGAGCAGACGATGGCCCTCACCAACCCCGGGTGCGGGGTGAGCTGGAACCTACTGGCTGGCATCGGGCGCATCGAGTCCTCGCACGCCAACGGCGGCGCGACCGACGCCCGCGGTACCGCGATCCGCCCGATTTACGGCCCCACCCTGGATGGCACCCTGCCCGGCAACGAGATCATCGTCCAGGGCAGTCAGAACGGACGGACCGTCTACGCCCGCGCGCTGGGCCCCATGCAGTTCCTCCCCGGCACCTGGTCGAGATACGCCTCCGACGGTGACGGCGACGGTCGCGCCGACCCGCAGAACCTGTTCGACGCCACCCTCGCCGCGGCCCGGTACCTGTGCAGTGGTGGCATGAACCTGCGCAACCAGTCGCAGGCGCTGACCGCGATCCTGCGGTACAACAATTCGATGGCCTACGCCCAGAACGTCCTGGGCTGGGCGGCTGCCTACGCCACCGGGGTAGCCCCGGTGGACCTGCCGACGATCGCCGGAACGCCACCGGCACTCGGTGACGGGCATCTGGAAGCCAACCCGGAGGGTCTCGGCCCCAGCATGCCCGGCATGCATCTGGGCGATCCGATGGCGGATCTGGGCCTGATCAGCATGGCCAACACCGAGGTCGCCGGGCAGCTCGCGCCCGGCCCCGCGGCAAGCCAGACCGGCCTGGCCGCCGAGCACGGCTGCCAGGTGATCTGTATGGCCTCCCAGTTGCCGCCTTCGGTGACCGAGGTCCCGCAGCAGAACCTGCCACCCTGGATGCTGCCGCCGGGTACCCCGACGACGTGGACGCCGCCCTGGATGACCCCGCCCGCCCCGGCTGCCGACGTGCCGACGCCGCTGGGACTGCCGCCTGGTCCGGTCGCCCCGGCTCCGCCGGCCGCTCCCGCTGGTCCCCCGCCCGCTGACCCGTCGGTGCCTGCGGGTATCGGCACCCCGCCCGGGCCGGTCATCGCTGAGGCCCCGGCGGCTCCCGGCCCCGCGGAAGCCGCCACCATCGTCCCGGCCGCTCCCCCTGCGCCGGCCGAGGCACCCCAGGGTCCGGGACCGCTCCCCGGACCGACCGGCTAAGCCGGCTAAGTCGGCTAAGCGGGCTGAGGCGTCCAGGCGAAACACCGGCGGCACCCGCCCGGCACCACCGCACCAACCCGCGGCTAGGCTGCTCAACCGATGTCCACACATACTCCTGAGCTTGAGAAGGCCGTTCGCGCCGCGCTGACCAAGGTCGTCGACCCCGAACTACGTCGGCCGATCACCGAACTCAATATGGTCAAGAGCGTGACCGTCGCCGACGACGGTGCGGTGCACGTCGAGGTGTACCTGACCACTGGATCCTGCCCGCTGAAGAGCGAGATCATCGAACGGGTGACCGCGGCGGTATCCGACGTGCCCGGCACCGGTGCCGTCACCGTCGAATTGGACGTCATGAGCGATGAGCAGCGCACCGCGTTGCGCAAGCAGTTGCGCGGCGATGCCGCCGAACCGGTCATCCCGTTCGCCCAGCCCGGCTCGCTCACCCGGGTCTATGCCGTGGCCTCCGGCAAGGGCGGGGTCGGAAAGTCCAGTGTCACCGTCAATCTCGCCGCGGCGCTGGCAGCCCGAGGCCTGTCGGTCGGCGTGGTCGACGCCGATATCTACGGCCACTCGGTGCCCAGGATGATGGGCACCTCCGATCGGCCCACCCAGGTCGAGTCGATGATCCTGCCGCCGATCGCCCACGAGGTGAAGGTGATCTCGATCGCCCAGTTCACCCAGGGCAACACCCCGGTGGTGTGGCGCGGCCCGATGCTGCACCGGGCGTTGCAGCAGTTCCTCGCCGACGTCTACTGGGGCGATCTCGACGTTCTGCTGATGGATCTACCGCCCGGCACCGGCGACGTCGCCATCTCGGTGGCCCAGTTGGTTCCCAACGCCGAGATCCTGGTGGTCACCACCCCGCAGATCGCCGCCGCCGAAGTGGCCGAACGCGCCGGGGCCATCGCCCTGCAGACCCGTCAGCGCATCGTCGGCGTGGTGGAGAACATGTCGGGGCTGCTGCTGCCGGACGGGACGACCATGCAACTGTTCGGCGAGGGCGGCGGCCGCCAGGTGGCTGAACGGCTGACCCGGGTCGTCGGGGCCGACGTTCCGCTGCTGGGCCAGGTCCCGCTGGATCCGGCTCTGGTCGCCGCCGGTGACTCAGGAGTGCCACTGGTGCTGTCGGCACCGGAGTCGACTGCCGGCGCCGAACTGCGGGCCATCGCCGACAAACTGGCGACCCGACGGCGCGGGTTGACCGGGATGTCATTGGGTCTGGACCCGGCCGGGCGGTAACCCCGTCCCGGGCGGGCAGCGAACGACGGGCAGCGAACTCAGGTCGCGTCGGAATCGAACGGGGCGGGCTGCCCGGGCTTCGCGGTCGTGGCCGGAGGTGGTGGTGTGGGAACAGCGCTCTGCGGTTTGGCGGCCTTGTCATCGAAATCGCCGGTGAGCCATGACTCGTCGCCGTCCAAAAGATGTTTGGTCAGCGCGGCCCGCGGCGTCATGCCACGCAGCTTCTGCAGCTCGTTGATCGGCTGGCGGAGATCGTCGAACTCGGGGCCGAGTTCCTCCCGCAGCTGGCTGGTGGCACCGCTGAGATAGTCGCGGGCCTGGCGGATCACCCCTGCCGTCCAGCGGATCGCTCCCGGCAGCCGCTCCGGACCGAGGACGACGAGGCCGACCACGACCAGCAGGAACATCTCGCCCCAGCCCACATTGGCGAACACAGGCTCAGTTGTCCGGGGCTGGATTCACCGTCAGGACGACCTTGCGGCCCTCGCGCATGACCTCGATCGGGGCATCCTTGCCGATGGCCAGGTTACGCACGGCCACCACGAACTCGTCGGCGTCGGCAACCTTGCGGTCGCCCACCTTGATGACGACGTCGTTCTCCTTGATACCCGCCTTCTCCGCGGGACCGCCGGCCTTGACGTTGGCGACCTGCGCGCCCGAAGCCAGGTCATTGCTGACCGACCGGGCGGACAGCCCCAGGGTCGCGTGGGCGATCTTGCCGTCCCTGATCAGGGTTTCGACGGTGGCCTTGACCTCATTGACCGGGATGGCGAAACCGAGGCCGCTGGCGCTGTCGGACAGCGACTTTCCGGCGGTGTTGATCCCGATGACCTCGGAGTTCATGTTGATCAGCGGCCCGCCGGAGTTGCCGTGGTTGATCGGGGCGTCGGTCTGGATCGCGTCGATCACCGTGTCGGTGTCCGAGCCCTCTCCGGACAGGGGCACCGGACGGTTGAGCGCGCTGATGATCCCGTGGGTGACGGTGCTGCGGAGGCCCAGGGGCGCGCCGGCGGCCACCACCTCCTCGCCCACGCGCACGGTGTTGGAATTTCCGAACCGGGCCACCGTGAGGTTGTCGACGTTGTCGACCTTGAGCACCGCCAGGTCGGTCTTGGGGTCCCGGCCGACCAGGTTGGCGGGGACTTCCTTGCCGTCGTTGAAGACGACCGTCATCTCGAACTTCGACGGGGTGGCCGCGGCCTCCGATATGACGTGGTTGTTGGTCACGATGTAGCCGCGGCCGTCGACCACCACTCCGGAACCCTGGGAACCCGACTCATCGCTCTTGGCCTCGATGGTCACCACCGAGTCGGCGACGGACGCGGCCACCGCAGCGAACCGGCCGGCCGGGACCTCGCCGCCGCCGGTGGTCGACAGGGTGACCTTCGAGGTGGTGAACGCCTCGACGACCTCGGCGGTCTTGCGGCCGACCCAGCCGCCCAGCAGGCCGATCAGCAGCGCGGAGATGGCCAGCACAGCCAGTGCCGTGTAGGAGACCCGGCCGCCGAACAGAACGTCACGCACCCCGAGTTTCCCGGGCGGCGCCGCGTGGGCGACCACCGTCTCCCGGTGCAGGGCGGGGGTGCCCAGCGCCACCCCGGCCGCCGGGTCGCGCCACGGATCGTCGGGCGCATCGGGACCTTCCGGCTCCCCGTCGAGGGCACCGGCGTCCGCCGGGTGCCGCTGGAGCGATTCGACGCCGGGGAACGGCCGGCCGAAGGCCTCCTGCAGGATCGGATCCGCCGGCTTGGCACCGGGGGTGAACTCGTCGGACCGGCGGAATTTGGCCGGGCGCAACTCCTCGGCCACGAATGAACCATCGACTCCGCGCGGCCGGCCGAACGTCCGGGTGGACTGCGGGTCCACCGGCGGACGCGACACCGGGCGCGGGGCGAGCCGGCGCGCGCCGCCGGAGGTGTCCTTGTCGGGACTCACCATCAACCCCTATCCACAGGTTCGGGAAGCTCAGGCACCGAAGCGCCCAGACACGGCTCGCATCGCCGGTAACGGCATCAGCCTACCGGCGCTTGCGACGGCCGCGTTTGGTCCCGCCGGGCGGCGGACCGAAGGGCGGCGCCGGTTCCGGCGGATCGGGCGGAGCGGACTCCGGGATCGCCGAGAGCAATCCCATCAGGGTGCTGGGAATGCTGACCGGCCGGCACTCCCGCAAGGCGGTGCGGGCCTGACTCTGGGCGTCGACCTCGGCGGCGCACTGCGGGCAAACGGACAAGTGGCTGGCTGCGCGCAGGTGCGCTTTCATCGGCAGTTCGCCGTCGACGTAGGCGGCCACCGCCTCGGTGGCCAGGTGGTCGGTTGAACTGAACCGCGGCGGAGCACCGAGGGCTTCCTGATCGACCGACACGAAGTGGGACGGCAACCACGACAGAGCCCGACGGAACATCGGCCCGGGGTCCACCATGACCTGCGCTCCTCTCCGGTGCACATACCGGGTAGATCGATACCCCGGTGCACATAACCCACCGTCAAATTTAGCGCGACGGGTACGAAAAGACAGGGCAGCGAGGCTTCGGGCGTGCTGCGTCAGGCCGGCATCGCGTCGGTGCGGCCGGCGTCGGTGCGGCCATTGGCGGCGAGGTGATCGCGCAGTGCCTGCCGGCCGCGGTGGATACGGCTCCGCACAGTCCCGAGTTTGACGCCCAGGGTGGCGCCGATCTCCTCATAGGACAAACCCTCGATATCGCAGAGGACGACGGCTGCGCGGAACTCCGGCGGCAGCGAGTCCAGTGCCGCCTGCAGGTCGGGACCGAGGCGGGCGTCGTGGTAGATCTGCTCCGGGGTGGGCTGATCGCCCGGCACCCGGTCGTAATCCTCGGGCAGCGCCTCCATGCGGATACGCGCACGACGCCGGACCATGTCGAGGAACAGGTTGGTGGTGATCCGGTGCAACCAGCCTTCGAAGGTCCCGGGCTGGTAGTCGCGCACCGACCGGAACACCCGGATGAAGGTCTCCTGGGTGAGGTCTTCGGCGTCGTGCTGATTGCCCGACAGCCGGTAGGCCAGGCGGTACACCCGGTCGGCGTGTTGCCGGACCAACTCCTCCCAGGACGGCATGACCGCCGGATCTCCGGTGGCGTCGAAGGCGGCGGTTCCGCGCAACTCGTCGGCGGCGGCCGTCATATCGGCATGCGCCTCAGCGGCGGAGATCGAAGACATCGCAGCGTCCCGATCGGCCAAGGCCGCCGGGGTGGTGGACGTCAGGATGGTGGACGTCAGAGCCTCCTGGTGTGGGTGCGCGGTGCGGCCCGAGCCATGTCGGCCCGTCCCATCGCGCGCGTCACTCACCGCAACACGTCCCGGCTGCGGGGTATTCCCCGTCCGGTGCGCTTCTCGTTCCATGCGGCTTACCGTTCCCTATCGCTATGACAAAGCAATGTGAGCAAACTGTGTGTCACCTGTGAAGATATCATCGGCATGCCGTTTAACTGGGCTTTTGTCATGAATCGGTAATTTCTCAGCAATCCCTTAGAGGAACTATTCAGTTCGCTGTCCGGGGCGCGGCGCCGGTTGGCAGCCGGTTGAACGCCGCCGGGCGGGATAGGCCGGTTGATCGTCTCCACGTGACCTAAGCTGCTCAGAATGGCCACCACTGACCCATCGGACGCTGCCGGCCGGGCGGAGCGGCTTCTCGCCCACGCGGAGGGCTCCATCTCCGAGGACGAGATCGTCGCCGCTGCGCGCGAACGGGCGGTGGACGCCGGGGCCGGCGCGGTGACACCCGCCGTCGGCGCCCTGCTGAGCCTGCTGGCCAGGCTTTCCGGTGGCCGCGCGGTCGTGGAGGTCGGAACCGGAGCGGGCGTCAGCGGGCTGTGGCTGCTGTCCGGGATGCGCGACGACGGCGTGCTCACCACCATCGACACCGAACCCGAGCACCAGCGGCTGGCCAAGCAGGCCTTCAGCGAGGCCGGTGTCGGGCCGGGACGCACCCGGCTCATCGGGGGGCGGGCCCAGGAGGTTCTGACCCGGCTGGCCGACGACTCCTATGACCTGGTGTTCATCGACGCCGCGCCGGTGGACCAGCCGCACTTCGTCGGCGAGGCGGTCCGGTTGCTGCGGCCCGGCGGCGTGATCGTGGTGCACCGATCCGCCCTCGACGGCCGGGCCGGCGACCCGGCCGCCCACGACGACGAGGTCACCGCGGTGCGCGAGGCGGCCCGGCTGATCGCCGAGGACGAACGGCTCAGTGCGGTGCAGGTGCCGCTGGGCGACGGGATTCTGGTGGCGACGAGGGACGCCGACTGACACCAGGGTCCCGGGAAGCCCATCCCCGCTCGCCGGCGAGCAGGGTCTTCTTGCGGTCGACACCGCCGACGTAACCGGTGAGGACGCCCGATGATCCGATCACCCGGTGACACGGCACGATGATCGGAACCGGGTTGCGGCCGACGGCGGATCCGACGGCGCGACTCGCACCCGGGGATCCGATCTGCTCGGCGATCTGCGCGTAAGAGCGGGTCTGACCGTAGGGAATCGAGCGCACCGCCGCCCAGACCCGCTGCTGAAAGTCCGTTCCCGCCACATGCAGGTCGACGCGGAAGTGGCTCAGGCTGCCCTCGAAGTA
>Ga0116181_1004404_pt1 | contig 10584 bp, 7 predicted proteins | sample AD_UKC075_MetaG_FD_89752 | JGI IMG/M metagenome (GOLD analysis project Ga0116181, IMG submission 89752) | Active sludge microbial communities of municipal wastewater-treating anaerobic digesters from USA - AD_UKC075_MetaG | ecosystem: Engineered > Bioreactor > Anaerobic > Digestate | place: USA...
ATGGTACTGCCATGGGGCGAATATCGCGTAATGGCGAGGCCCCACGGACCATAGAGCTACCACCACTGGTTTCTGAGGTCTCTACGAAGGAAGCGGCCGTATGGGAGGGAGATGGCCCCACGGTCGCCGTAATGGATTACGGCGTTAAGATGGGTATCGTGAGGGAGCTCGTCAAGCGAGGATGTCGCGTGGTGCGCCTGCCCCATGACTGTGATGCAAAAAGCGCCTTGGCCTTCGACCCAGCTGGCGTGATCTTGAGCAACGGCCCCGGCGATCCTTCTAAGCTGCGTGATGAGGTTTCGGTCGTAAGGGATCTCTTGGGAAGCGTCCCAATCATGGGTATATGCCTGGGAAATCAGCTCTTGGCCCTGGCGTGCGGCGCGCGAACCGAGAAGCTTCCCTACGGACACAGAGGGGCAAACCATCCGGTGTGCGAGATCTCCTCCGGCAGGGGGTTCGTGACGAGCCAAAACCACGGCTACGCCATCGTAGTTGCGACCTATCGCCACCTGAGCGATGGGAGCGTAGAAGGGGTTTCTCACAAAGAAGTTCCAGCCTGGGGCGTTCAGTTTCACCCGGAGGCTTGTCCCGGTCCAAGGGATGTAAATTTTCTGTTCGATCGCTTTGTCGATTCCTTGAAAGGAGCGCCGTGCGATGTCCGTTAAAAGCGTGCTCGTCCTCGGTTCGGGCCCCATAAAGATAGGCCAGGCCGCGGAGTTCGATTATTCTGGGAGTCAGGCTTGCAAAGCCCTCCGCGAGGAGGGGTGCCGCGTGATACTTTTGAACAGCAATCCCGCCACCATACAGACCGACGTCACCATGGCCGATGTGGTCTACATAAAGCCGATGAACGCAGAGACCATCTCTTCGATAGTGAAGGAACACCACCCCGAAGGCGTGATAGCGACGTTAGGAGGGCAGGCGGCCCTAAACCTGTGCGTCGAGTGCGAAGAAAAAGGGATATGGCGCGATGCGGGCGTCGAGATCTTAGGTACTCCAGTGGAGGCTATAAGGGCGGCCGAAGGAAGGGAGCCCTTTCGAGACCTCATGCGGAAGATCGGCCAACCCGTGCCTTCCAGCGCCCCCGTGACATGCGTGGAGGAGGCGCTGGAATTCGCTCGTAGCTGCTCCTACCCCCTCATCATCCGCCCTGATTTTACGCTCGGCGGGACTGGCGGCGGCGTCGCGCAAAACGAGATGGAGCTAAAAAAGCGAGTGGAAGAGGGATTGGACGCATCGCCCGTTCACAAGGTCTTGGTAGAAGAATACCTCCTTGGATGGAGAGAGTTTGAGCTGGAAGTCGTGAGGGACGGCGCAGGGAACGCCATCTGTGTCTGCGGCATGGAAAATGTGGACCCCATGGGCATACATACGGGAGACAGCGTCGTGGTTTCGCCCATCTTGACGCTGTCCGATCGTCAATGGCAGCGCCTCCGCTCCGCAGCTTTCGCGATAGTCGAGGCGCTGGACGTGCGGGGGGCGTGCAACGTCCAGTTTGCGCACTCGCCGGACGGGGAGGCTTACTATGTGATAGAGGTGAACCCCCGAGCCAGCAGGTCGAGCGCCCTGGCGAGCAAGGCCACGGGATATCCGATAGCGAGGATGGCAGCCAAGATCGCCCTCGGGAAGCGCTTGACGGAACTCCCGAACCCTACCACCGGCGTGGGAAGCGCCATGTCGGAGCCCTCCCTCGACTACGTGGTCGTCAAACTTCCCCGCTGGTCCTTCGAGAAGTTCCCTGGGGCTGACGTTCGGCTTGGGACGCGGATGAAGTCCACGGGCGAGGTCATGGCGATAGGGCTTACATTTCCTCAGGCGCTGCTCAAGGCCTTCCGTTCCCTGGATGCCCCTTCGCCTTTGACGGACCGTTATTTTAAGGAGGCAGCGTCCGAAGAGCTCTGGAAAGAGTGTTCGCTTCCCACTCACAGGCGCATGGGGGCGATGTTGGAGCTTTTGCGCCGCGGCGCCGCGTGCGAAGAGCTTTCGCGCGCTACGGCGATCCACCCGTATTTCATAGGCGAGCTCAAAGAAATCGTGTCCGCCGAGGAGCAGCTTAAAGAAGGGCCCTCGCCGGATGCCCTGAAGAGAGCCAAGCTTTACGGCTTTTCGGATGAGGATATAGCCGGCCTTTGCGGCACATCGGAAGAGGTCGTGAGGGCATCCCGCCGCGCCCTTGGCCTCGAGATCGCCCACAGGGAGGTGGACGGCTGCGCCGGCGAAGTGCCGGCCAGCTCCGGCTACTTCTACGGCGTCTACGGCGCCTCCGGCGACCCCTTTGTTTTGCGGGATGTTCCTGCCGTGGCCGTGCTGGGTTCTGGCCCTATCAGGATCGCCCAAGGTGTGGAGTTCGACTACTGCTGCGTAAAGGCCGTAGAGAGCTTGAGGCGCCGGGGCCTTCGGGCAGTCATGATAAACAACAACCCCGAGACGGTGAGCACCGATTACGACATCTCGGATGCCCTCTACTTCGAGCCGCTCCATGTCGAGGACGTGACGGCCGCTCTCGAGCGCGAGAAAGCTGTAGGGGTCTTCTGCTCCTTCGGCGGGCAAACCTCGCTGAAGCTCGGGATTCGTCTCGCAGAGGAAGGCGCATGCCTGTTAGGCACGGGCGTTCCGGCGATAGAGGCCGCCGAAGACCGTAGCCAGTTCTGCGAACTCCTCGAGGAGCTTTCGATATTGTATCCTGAGGGGGATGCGGTGCGAAACCCCGAGGAGGCTCGCGCGCTGGCAAAAAGGATAGGTTTTCCCCTCATAGTGCGCCCCAGTTTCGTCATAGGGGGGATCGGCATGCAGGTGGTATACGACGAAAAGGAGTTGGAGGAAGTTACGGCGCGGGCTTTCGCCCACGCGCCCACGCAATCGGTGTTGGTGGACCGCTTCCTCCAGGGGAGGGAGTTCGAGGTCGACGCCGTATGCGACGGCGAAGACGTGCTTATCCCCGGGATATTCGAACATCTCGACCCTGCTGGGGTGCATTCCGGCGACTCCATAGCCCTCTTCCCGGACATTTCGCTCACGCCGAAAGAGAGGGAAGAGGTCGCAGAGATCGTGAAGGCCCTATCGGAGGCTTTGGACGCGCGAGGGCTCCTCAACGTGCAGTTCGTCCTCCACGACGACAAGCTCTACGTAATAGAGGCAAACCCGCGGGCCAGCCGCACCGTTCCCATAGCGAGCAAGCTCTCGGGCATCCCCATGGTAGATCTGGCCGTGGGCGTGGCTTTAGGGGAAAAGCTTGAGAGCGCGGGCTTCGGGTTGGGGCTTATAGAGCATCGAGGGCCTGTAGGCGTAAAGGTGCCCGTCTTTTCCACCGACAAGCTGCCCGGCGTGGATTCACGCCTCGGACCGCAGATGCAGTCTACTGGGGAATCGTTGGGCGTGGGGCGTACATTTTCGACAGCGCTTTGCGAAGCGCTTTCGGGCGCTGGATGGCGCATCCCGAAGCGCGGGCGCATCCTCTTTAGCGTGCGAGACGATCAAAAGCCTTTTTTGTCGCCCATAGCCTCAGCTTTTTGCGCCATGGGATGGAAGCTCTTTGCGACATCCGGCACAGCCGCAGCGCTTTCCAAATGGGGCTTGCCCGTCGAGGCGGTCCCCAAGGGTGAGGCCTTGGTAAAAGCTATCCATTCGCGCTTTTATGACATGATCGTAAACGTCCCTGGGAGCAGATGGAGCACCGTTAGAGACGGCTACGTCATGAGGAGAGCTGCTGTGGAGGCCGCTATACCCTGCTTCCACAGCTTGGAGGTGGCCCAGGCAGTCGTCTCAGCCCTGACGGCCGCGGACATGCCCGTTACGGTTACGCCGTAAATATGGGTAAATCGGCCAGGTAGATGAGGTCCCCTCCGTAGGCGTCTCCCTCTTTCAAGGCCGCCGCTTTTGTGGTTATGATGGCTCCTGTATGGGAGAGAAGTTCCTCCACGCCGCGGATGCTCCCGCCGGTTGAAACTACGTCGTCCACGATGGCCACCTTGCGGTTTCGCAAGAGCTCTACATCGGGCCCGTCTATCACCAAGAGTTGGCTCCCCTTAGTGGTTATAGATTCCACCTCCACGCTCAAGGGATTTTGCATATATCCCTTCACGCTCTTCCTGCAGACCACATAGCGCGGATGCCCCAAGAGCGTGGCGAGCATTTGGAGCAGCGGCACCACCTTTGCCTCCGGCCCCACCATGATCTCGAAGTCCTTACCCGCAAGCTGCACGGCCAGCGCGCCGGCGCAGACGTTTACCAGTTGCGCGTCCCCCAACATCACGAACGAGGCGATCCATAACCCCTCGTCCACTTGAACGACAGGGAGATCCCTCGTCAGCCCGCCGATGGAAAGCCTGTAGTGCGTCTGCCCCTCATATCGATAGCGCATGTAGGTCCTCATCCTCCTCTATGACGTTTGCTTTTATTTACAAAAGCCCAATCCCTACAGTATTATTTGTAGCTGTCATCACAAATATGTCAATCTCTCGAGGAGGGCTCTGTATGTTTTTCTGGGAGGACTTATTGGCTGCTCTTGCTGTGGTGGTTAACGGGTTGCCCCAGGGGCTTTTGGCCTTATCCTTCGGCTTTGCGGCTTTGCCCACCGCTATCGGCTTCGCCGTAGGGGCTTTGGGGGCCCTCTTTTTCAGCTCTGTGGCTCCCATATCGTTTCAGGCGGAGTCCATAGTGTTAGCTGGCACGATAGGGCAAAATCGCAGGGAGCGATGCAGCATCGTCTTCTACACCGGCTTGGCGATGGCGGTCATCGGAGGTTTGGGCTTGCTCGAGCCTGCGATAGCATTTGTGGGGCCGGCGGTGGAAAACGGCATGATGGCGGGTGTGGGCGTGATCCTGGCGAGCGTGGCCATCAAGATGGTGCGCTCCCGCGCCGTCGCGGGCTGGTCGTCGCTGGTCGTGGCCTTGCTTATCTACGCCTATACAAAAGACCTCGTCTACACGATCGTAGGGAGCGTGATCGTAGGCACGATCCCCGCCCTCTTCGGCGGGCATGCCATGGAGGTGCACAAAGAATACGAGCAGATAAAGAGGGTGCCGCTCGTCGTTTCATCCAGGGTGATACGCGGTACCCTTGCCATGATATGCATGCAGATAGGCGGCAATATAGCGTATTCGGGGATCACGGGGAAGATCGCGAACACTTCCGTCAATGTGGATCATGTGACGCTGTATTCGGGGTTGGCCGATGCAGCCTCGGCGTTCTTCGGAGGCGGCCCTGTGGAGGCGATTATAAGCGGCACCGGAGCGGCTCCTCATCCGATGACCGCCGCCGTTTTGATGATGGTCATTATGGCCGTCATCCTGGCCTCCGGGTTGTTGCCGGTTTTGGGCAAGAAGGTGCCGAGTGAATCCATCGCCGGCTTTTTATTTGTCTTAGGGGCGCTGGTGGCCTTCCCGGCGAATATCCAGGCCGCCGTAGGCGCTAACCCCGTTGTAGGTAGCGTGGCGGCGGTGGTGACGGCAGCCACGGACCCGTTCATAGGCCTCGTGGCAGGGCTCGCCGTAAAGCTGCTTCTCTCTTTTGCAGGGTTTTAGCGGCATCAGAAGACCAGCTCCATGAGCGGATCCGGGAGGTCCACGCCTAAGAGCCGGTGTAGCTCTTGGGGAGGAAGGCAATGTATAAGGCCGTTATGGCTGCCATGGCGAAGGCTCGGAGCGTAAAGCCCTTAAAGCCTTCACCTGCGGACTTCCAATCCCGCGCAACCAAGACGACGCCGATCGAGAGCAAAAGCAACCCCAAAGCGGCCGGCACTGCAGAAGAGCCCGGATCTCCCACTATGAGCCTTCGTGGGATCCTGAGCGATGCGGCAAAATAAGCGGCGCCGAAAGACACGAGCGCCGCATCTATGGCCAAGGCGAAGAGCCTTTTCACTGTTTTACGAGTCCCATTTCTTGCATGATCTCCTTCAGATTTTCATAAAGCTTATTGTAATAATCCATCATTTCCTTACAAACGTAAAAGGTGTTCACATAGCCGTTATCTCTCATGTAATTTTTCCATTCTATGTCATCTACCGCCTGAATGACCAACCCTTCAAAGGCCGTCACGATCTCCTTGGGCGTCTTGGGCGGGAAGGCGAGCCCCCTGACTGAGCCGGCCGGTATACCGTGGTAGCCCAGCTCGCCCAGCGATGGCGCATCCGGAAAAAGTGGGCACCTGTCCTCTCCCACGGCGGCGAGCACCCGCACCTCCCCTTCCGGTCCAGCGTGAGGGGCCACTTCTGAGCCTGAGAATATGCCGGCATCTACATGCCCCCCTAACAGGGCGGCCCGTTCGTTGGCTCCGCCGTCGAAGGGAACCACCACGAACTCCACGCTCAGTTTCTTGTTGATCGCCTGGGCCACTATATCGGTCAAGGCGCCTGCTCCGGCGTTGCCCATGGTTATAGTGCGAGGGTGGGCCTTGATGTCTTCGATAAGATCTTGGATCGTCTTCCACCTGCTATCCCCTCTCACGGCTATGACGTATGGCTCCGTGTTCAGGATCGCCACATGGGTGAGGGAATCCCACGGAAACTGCGCGAAGCCTTGCAGGCAGGCGGTAAGGAGATGGGTTCCAGCTACGCCCACCGTATAGCCGTTCGGCTTTGAGTTGTAGAGCTTCGTCAGGCCCACGGCACTTCCGCCCCCGGGTACGTTGTCTATCGCTATGGGCGCCGGGTAATGCTTTTGGAGCACCTGGGCGAATTTGCGCGCCAGCACGTCGGTGCCGCCGCCGGCCGAAAAGGGAACGATGATCTTGAGCGGTTCGCTTGGGTATTCGTCGCCTTGCGCAAAGATCGTCGCCGGCAGGGCGACAGCAGCAAGCGTCGCCAGCAGTAATGACGCCAAGAGCGCCTTCATTGCCTTCATCTTTACCCCTCCTTCGATGCCTCTTTAACGCTTCTTATTATACTACGCGCATTTAGCCCTCTAAGGTTGCTTTATCTGTCGATTGCGGCATCGGGTTGTCATTAAATTTTTAGGCAGAATCCATAACAGTCATATAGAAATTCTGTTACAATCACATCAAAGCTGTTGCTTGCGGGCATAGGTGCCCAGTGGTAGGATTGCTGCAGCTTCGTTGCAAAGGAGTCATTGCATCAATTACGGGAGGTGTATATTTTGAGAAGTGATAGGGCAAAAGCGGGAATAGAGAGGGCTCCGCACAGGTCGTTGATGCTGGCTGCTGGATACTCCCGATGGGAGTTTGAGCGCCCGTGGGTGGGAGTGGTAAACGCTTATAACGCTATCATACCTGGACACATTCACCTGCGGCGCATAGCTGATGCCGCCAAGGCGGGGATATATGCTGCCGGCGGGCTGCCTCTGGAATTTCCCGTCATAGGCGTGTGCGACGGCATAGCCATGAACCACTTGGGTATGAAGTTCTCACTGCCGAGCAGGGAGCTCATCATGGATTCCATCGAGGTGATGGTCGAGGCCCATGCCTTGGATGCCTTGGTCCTGGTGACGAACTGCGACAAGATCGTCCCCGGCATGGCCATGGCGGCTGCGAACCTGAACATCCCTTCTATTGTGATCAGCGGTGGGCCGATGCTCGCAGGCGTATACAAAGGGAAGGAGATAGACTTTTCTTCCCTATACGAGGCTGTAGGAAGCTGCGCCGCGGGCAAGATTTCGCGCGATGAGCTCGATCGCATAGAGGAAACCGCCTGCCCGACCTGCGGTTCCTGCGCCGGCATGTTCACGGCGAACACCATGAACTGCATGATGGAGGCCCTTGGCCTTGCCCTCCCAGGCAACGGCACGATCCCTGCGGTGCTTTCGGCGAGGGAGAGGCTCGCCAAGGACGCCGGAAGGGCCATAATGATGTTGGTAGAAAAAGGCATAAAACCTCGAGACATCCTCACCCTCAAAGCTTTTGAAAATGCCATCGCCGTGGACATGGCCCTGGGCGGCTCCACCAACACGACGCTCCATCTGCCCGCTATCGCTTACATGGCTGGGATCGACCTATCTCTGGATCGCCTCGATGAGATAAGCCGCAAGTGCCCGCACCTCTGCAACATGAGCCCTGGCGGCCCTCACCACATTCAGGATCTCTACGCCGCTGGCGGAGTGGAGGCCGTAATGGCCCGCCTGAATGAGGCCGGGCTCATAAACGGGGATTGCATCACCGTCACAGGACGCAGCGTGGCCGAAAATCTAAAAGGCGCCAAGGTCTTAAACGAAGATGTGATACGCCCTCTGAGCGACCCATATCACAAGGAAGGCGGCATAGCTGTCTTGAAGGGAAGCCTCGCCCCCGACGGAGCCGTGGTCAAGCAGTCGGCCGTAGCCCCGGAGATGTTGCGCCACCAAGGGCCGGCTCGTGTCTTCGACTGCGAGGAGGACGCCTCCGCTGCTATAATGAGCGGCCGTATAAAGCCTAAGGATGTGGTGGTTATACGCTACGAGGGACCGAAGGGGAGCCCAGGCATGAGGGAGATGCTCGGCCCCACGGCATCCCTTGCTGGCATGGGGTTGGACAAAGAGGTGGCCTTGATAACCGACGGGCGCTTCAGCGGTGCCTCCAGGGGCGCTTCGATCGGTCACGTTTCCCCTGAGGCGGCCAGCGGAGGTCCTATAGCGCTCATCCGCGACGGCGACATGATATCCATAGACATACCGGCCAGGAAATTGGATCTCTTGGTGAGCGAGGAGGAGCTCAAGGCGCGGCGTGCCTCCTGGAAGCCGTACATGCAGGAGGTAAAGAGCCCATTTTTGAGGCGTTACCGCCGCTTTGTGGCCTCCGGCGTAAAGGGAGCCGTTTTGCTGGACGAATAAGCCTTTAGGCTTTGGATCAAAAAGACGGGCGGCACAGGCGGTCATGTGGGCCTTTGTGCCGCCCGTCTTTTTTAGCTCTTGGCTTTTTGGCTCATTTTTATCGTTATGGAAGTGTATACAGCCAGCATCTTGCCAAGGAGCCCAAGTTTCAGGTATAGTTATAAGCAGCACGGTTTGTTAGATGTACTATGTAACTTTCTGTATAGTATAGCAAAGGGGGGCGAATGGGGTGAAGAAAGCGGTAGTAGTAATGTGTGTGCTTTCGCTGTTTGTGGTTTTGAGTGGGGCTGCCGTGGCAGCGGATGTGATCAAAATAGGAGCTATCTATCCGTTTACTGGTCCTATGGCTGGCACGGCTAAGATGTGCAGAGACGGCACATTGATGGCAGTGGATATCATCAATAACAAATATGATTTCGATTTCTTGTTCTCAGACACAGAAGGCATTCCTTCCCTCGGCGGCGCGAAGATCGAGGTAGTTTTCGCCGATAGCGCAGGTGATCCAAAGACAGGGATGAGCGAAGCGGAAAGACTTATCACTTCCCAAAAAGTCGTAGCTTTGGTCGGCTGTTACCAAAGCTCGGTTACAAAAACCGCGAGTCAGGTGGCAGAGCGGTATGGAATCCCTTATGTCAATGGGGATTCGTCTTCTCCTATGCTGACTGAAAGAAAGTTTAAATGGTTTTTCCGCACCGACCCGCACGACGGCCTATATGCCGCTCAACAGTTTGAGCATCTTATGCAACTGGAAAAGGATTTCGGCGTTAGCCTAAGGCGCGTCGCTTTGGTCTACGAAAACACCGAATTCGGCACTTTTGCGTCCAGGGCCGAAGAAGAAGCGGCTAAGAAATACGGTTTTGAGGTGGTAGAAAACATCGCTTATACTACTGGCGCCACGAGTTTGACGAGCGAAGTGACCAGACTGATGTCCGCCAAGCCTGATGTTGTTATGATGGCTGCTTATATCTCAGACCAAATCTTGTTTACTAAGACGTTTAAGACGATGGGTTTCGCTCCGAAAGTGTGGCACAACACCGCAGCTCCCGGCGAACCGGCTTATCTCCAATCTGTAGGAGCTGACGGTAATTATTTGTTCCTGCGCCAAGGCTTTTGCGCAGATCAAGCCGTCAACAAGCCGGTGATAGCGGATGTCATGAAGATATTCAAGGAGAAGTTTGGTCAAGAAATGCTGGCCGATGCAGTGCGCTCTTTCCATGCCCCTCTGGCCTTAGCTGACGCATTTAACCGAGCTGGCACCACTGAGCCTGAGGCCGTTCGCAAAGCTCTCCTCGAGACAGACATACCTGGCAAGTATTGCCTGTCTCCATGGGAAGGGATTAAATTTGACCCAGAGACTCATCAAAACGTTTATGCCCAATATATTATCTGTCAAATACAGGATCAGAAGTTCTATACGGTATTCCCGAGCAAGTTTGCTACTCGCGAGTCAATCTTCCCATTTCCTAGCTGGGAAGGTCGTTAAGGTTGAATGTGATAGGTTTTTGGTTGTGGCGGGGAATCGATGAATTGAACCAAGAAGCATGAAGCTCGAAGGTGGCAGTTGTCTTTACATTAAGAAGACAACTGCCACCGATGCGGTGCAATAGCATCGCTGATTGGGGGGAAGATGGTTGCTGTTAGGCTTTGCTCATGCCCTCGTGGCGGGTTTGTTAATGGGATTTGTTTATTCCCTTATAGCTTCAGGTTTATCGCTGATCTTCGGCGTTATGAACATCGTCAATTTTGCTCATGGCGAGTTTTTGATGTTGGGCATGTTCGCTGCATATTGGTGTTCAATCTTGTTGGGTTTAGATCCGTTAGTATCGA
>Ga0116181_1004407_pt1 | contig 10579 bp, 10 predicted proteins | sample AD_UKC075_MetaG_FD_89752 | JGI IMG/M metagenome (GOLD analysis project Ga0116181, IMG submission 89752) | Active sludge microbial communities of municipal wastewater-treating anaerobic digesters from USA - AD_UKC075_MetaG | ecosystem: Engineered > Bioreactor > Anaerobic > Digestate | place: USA...
AACACGTCAGCGCCAAGGTGTCTCGACAAGCTCGACACGCACGGAAGGGCAGTTGAACCGCCATATCCTTGACGCCGCGCCCCTTGCCCCGCACAGGCTGGGGGCATGACCCGTCCCGCCGTACTCATCACCGGAGCCGCCCGCCGCATCGGCGCGGTGCTCGCCAGAACCTTTGGCGCGGCGGGCTGGCACGTGGTGATCCACGTCCACCACTCAACCGGCGCGGCGGACGAATTGGCCGCCAGCCTGCCCAGCGCCGAAGTCGTAACCTGTGACCTCACCGATGGCGCGGCGGCGCTGGCCATGATCGCGAGGCTTGCCGCGCGGCTGGATGACTGGCGGGTGCTGGTCAACTGCGCCGCCGTGTTCCGCCCCGACACCGCCGAGGCGATCGAGCCGGACGTGTTTGCCGAGGCGATCACCGTCAACGCCGAAACCCCGACCCGCATGACCCAGGCGTTCCTGGCCAGCGCGCGCGGCACGGGCGGGCGGCGGGTGATCCAGTTCCTCGACCAGAAGCTGCTCAACCCCAATCCCGATTTCTTCTCCTACACCATGGCCAAGCACGCCTTCGCCGCGACCGTGCCGATGCTGGCCATGGCACAGGCCCGCGCGGAGGACCGCGTCTACGGCCTCGCCCCCGGCGCGATGCTGCCCAGCCACGACCAGCGCGACGAGGAGCATGAGCTGAGCGGACGGATGAACCTGCTTCAGCGCCTGACCGATCCGCAGGAACTGGCCGACGCCGCGCTGTTCCTGGCGGATGGCTGGCTGGCGAGCGGCGAGACGCTCTACATCGATTCCGGCCAGCACCTGCTGGCCCAGCCGCGCGACGTGCTCTACCTCGCCCGCGAATAGGCAGGCTTGCCAGCGCGCGGCGAAGCGGCTACCCGGCCAGCGTCATCTGGGGAGTAGCCAGCCGCCACGCGCGGTCCCGCAGCGTCAACATACTTGGCCGAGAGGTCATGGCGCGCGGAGGACGGGGAACCGTTCGGGCGAGACCAATGGCACCATGCTTTCACCTGGCCGGGTGGAAGGCGCGGTGCTGTTGCGAGTCTCCACCCGGCCCGGAGTACATTTCATGGAAGCCTTCCTTTCCTCCACGGCGGTCGTCGCGCTGGCCGAAATCGGCGACAAGACCATGCTGCTGGCGATTCTGCTGGCGGCGCGGATGCGCGGCGCACACTGGCAGATCCTGGCTGGGATTCTCGTCGCCACCCTGCTCAACCACGCGCTGGCCGCGCTGGTCGGCAAGGAAGTGGCCGGGCTGCTCGAATCCCACTGGTTCCGCGTCGCCGTGGCGCTGGGCTTCATCGCCATGGCCGCCTGGACCCTGGTGCCCGACAAGCTGGACGACGACGAGGACACCGTGCGCCACCGCGGCGGGGCCTTCCTGACCACGCTGATCAGCTTCTTCATCGTCGAGATGGGCGACAAGACCCAGGTCGCCACCATTGCGCTGGGCGCCCATTACCAGAGCGTGCTGGTCGTCGCGGCGGGAACCACGCTGGGCATGATGCTGGCGAACGGTCCGGCGGTGTTCCTGGGCGAGGCGATCACCCAGCGCGTGTCGATGAAGGCCACCCGCTCGATCGCCGCGCTGCTGTTCTTCGTGCTGGGCGCCTGGCAGCTGGGCGAGATCATGGGCTGGCTGGGCTGAGGCCGCTTACCTGAACCAACCTCCGTTCGTGTCGAGCCTGTCGAGACACGTGTGCGCTGGCCGTGTCTCGACTTCGCTCGACACGAACGGAGAGGGATTGGCGATACCCTATGGCGCCCGCCCCTTGCCACTCCCCTTCGTCATTGCGAACGGAGTGAGGCAATCCAGGAGCGGTTTGTGCCGCCTCTGGATTGCTTCGTCGCTACACGCCTCGCAATGACGGGGAACTGGACCAGCAAGCCCTCCCCCTTGAGGGGGAGGGTCGGGTGGGGGTGTACGACGCTGGTGTTCAGCGCTGGCGCCAAGCCCCCTCCCCAAGCCCTCCCCGCCGGGGAGGGGGTTTGCGGCGCGGCTTACTTCCGCGCCTTCTTCGCCTTCTTGCCAGCCAGTTCCGCCATCAGCGCGGGCGAGGGATAGATGCTGCGCATCGCTTCCTGCACGGCAGCGGCGCTGACCGCGACGGTGCGGTTGACCTGCGGTTCATAGCCGTAGTTGCCGCCCAGCGAGTGAATGTTGCCATCGAAGGCCGCGCCGATCACCGCGCCGTCCTTGTCCAGCACCGGCGAGCCGGAATTGCCGCCGATGATGTCGTTGGTGGTGACAAAGTCATAGACCACCGCCTTGTCGACCTTGGCCTCGTTGGCGGCAAAGCCCGGGGCGAGGTCGAACGGATCGGCCCCGGTCGCCCGCGCATAGGTGCCGCCCAGCGTGGTTACGGGGGCGACCTGTGCGCCGCGCTCGGTCCAGCCCGCGACCTTGCCGTAGCTGATGCGCAGGGTGAACGTGGCGTCCGGATAGACGCCCGAGCCATAAGCGGCGAAGCGCGCGTCGGCCAGCTTGGCCGCCGCGCTGGTCAGCGGGGCGACGACTTCGGCATTGTTGGCCTTGGTCAGTTCGCGGTCGCGCGCGTCGAGCTGGCGGGCATAGACGATCATCGGATCGGTCGAGGCGTCGATTGCCGCCTGGCCGCCTTCCCACAGCGCCTTGCGCACCGCCGGATCGGCCAGCTTGCTGCCGGAAACCAGCCGCCGGGCCAGCCCCTCGGGCGATTCCTTGCCCAGCAGCAGGCGGGTATCGGCATCATCCGCGCCCAGGTATTCGCGCGCCTTCGACAGGCTCCACGACAGGTACAGCTCGTCGACCCACGGCGTCACCGGCTTGGCATCCAGCAGGCGCTTCTCGGTCAGCGGCAGGGCGGAATCGGTGTAACCCGGCAGGCGCTCGCCATTGGCCTTGCCGCGCTCGGCAGCGCCGCGCACCAGGGTCAGCGCCCAGCCATAAAGGTCGCTGGTCGGGCGGACGAAGCGCTGCGACAAGTAGAGCTTGCGGCGCGCGGTCATCGCGCCTTCCACCTGCGCCCAGGGATCGCCGATCGCGGCGTTTCCGGCGCTCTTTGCCTTCAGCTCGGCCTCGGCGGCGGCGAGCTTGCCGGTGAAGGCCGGGTCGTTCAGCGCCTTCGTCCGGCCGATGTAGACCTTCAGGCTGTTCTCGATCCCGTTCAGCTCGTCCTGCCCTTCGCGGCGGCGTTCGGGGCTTTCCTCGATGGCACGCAGGAAACGGCCGCGCAGTTCGGACATGGTGGCGAGCGTCACCGGCAGGGCAACCTCGCGCTCGAAGGCAAGCTGCGCGCCAGTGAACAGGCGCGAGGTGGAGCCAGGGTTGCCGACCACGAAAGTCGCCTCGCCCGCCTGCGGCGCGCGCGGGTTCCACTTCAGGAACGCGGCGGGCTTCACCGGCTTGCCGTTTTCATAGGCGCGCAGGAACGAGGCATCGAGCGAATAGCGCGGGAAGTTGAAGTTGTCGGGATCGCCGCCAAAGGTCGCGGCGCGGTCTTCCGGCGCCCAGGCGATGCGCACGTCGCTGTACTTGCGGTAGGTGTAGAGCTTGTACTGCCCGCCGCCATACAGCGTGACCACCTGGCAGCGCGTGGTGGCAAGGTCGGTGCAGCCGGCCTTTTCGATCTCGGCAATGCGGGCGTCGCGCGCCTTGACGAGATCGGCGCCGGTCAGAGTGCCGATGGCGGCCTTCACGTCGGCGGTCACGTCGGAAATCGCGGTGACCACTTCGGCCTGCTGGCCGGGGCATTTCAGTTCCTCTTCACGGGTGCCGGGGCGGAAGCCCTTGGTGAGCAGGTCGTTCTCACCCGTCGACAGGTCCTACAGGCACGAGGCGACGCAGTGGTGGTTGGTGAGGATCAGCCCCATGTCCGACACGAAACTGGCCGAGCAGCCCCCGGTCAGCCGCACGGCGGCGGCGCGGGTGCGGTCCAGCCACTGCTGGTCGGGAGCCCAGCCGTAATCTCCCCGCATTTTCTCGGCGGGGAACTGGTCGAAGGTCCACATGCCTTCGTCGGCACGGGCAGAGGTAGCGGCAAGCGGCGCGGCGGCAACGGCGCCGGCCAGAAGCATGGTACGCAAACGCATCGGGAAGAAACTCCGGATAATTGAACGGCCCTCGGGCCATGGCGCATCCATGCGCCGGGGCGGTGCGGCTTGGCAAGTGGCCGCCGGACCATGTGCGGCCTCATTTGCCCTTGCCAGTGCCCCGGATTGGCATAGTCTGTCCGTATGTGGCTGCTAGACAAGATGCTCAGGCCGCTGGTCCGCGAGGGCCGGCTGCGGGTGATCGACCACGATGGAACCGCCTACGACTACGGCGACATGACCGCCGAGCCGATCGTGGTCCGCTTCACCGACAAGGGCGCCGCGCTCCACGTCGCCAAGGATCCCCGGATGGGCGCGGGCGAGGCCTATATGGACGGGCGGATGGTGGTGGAGCCGCCGCACGACATCCGCGACATGATCCTGTTCCTGATGGGCCAGGCCAACCGCAAGGGCGGGCTCAATCCTCCCAGCAAGCTCAAGCGCTGGCTCGACCGGATGGGTTCGCGGCTCGACCAGATGAACGACCGGGCGGCCTCGTCCAAGAACGCGGTCCACCATTACGGCCTGACCCGCCAGTTCTACGAGCTGTTCCTCGATGAGGACCGGCAATACTCGATGGGCTATTACCGCGATCCGGCAAACAGTCTGGAACGCGCCCAGATCGACAAGAAGGCGCTGGTCGCGGCCAAGCTGCGGCTGGGACCGGGGATGCGGGTGCTGGACATCGGCTGCGGCTGGGGCGGGCTCGGGCTGTTCTTCAACAAGCACTACGGCTGCGAGGTGCTTGGCGTCAGCCTGGCTCCCGATCAGGTCAAGTTCGCCAACGAACGCGCGGAGGCCGCAGGCGTGGCCGACAAGGTGAAATTCCAGCTGATCGACTACCGCGACGTCGAGGGCCAGTTCGACCGGATCTCCTCGGTCGGCATGATCGAGCACCTCGGTTCGCGCCATTACGACGAATATTTCGCCAAGACGCACTCGCTGCTGGCCGATGACGGGATCATGCTGACCCACACCATCGGCCGCGCCGCGCCGCCGGGACCGACCGACAAGTGGTCGCGCACCTATATCTTCCCCGGCCACTACCTGCCCTCGCTCAGCGAGTTGTGCACCTCGCTGGAGCGGACCGGGTGGGAAATCGGCGATGCGGAGGTGCTGCGCTATCACTACGCCCACACCCTGCAGGAATGGTATCGCCGCGCCTGCCAGCACGAGGCGGAAATCACCGCGCTGTACGATGCGCGGATGTTCCGGATGTGGCAGTTCTACCTGGTCGGCGCGGAACAGGGCTTTCGCAGCGCGGCGCTGGTCAACTTCCACATGCAGTCGGTCAAGCGCCGCGATGCGCTGCCGATGACGCGCGACTATATCGGCCAGGAGGTTGCGCGCCTCTCCGCCGCCGAGCCGGAACCGGTCTGGCACCTGGCGCAGCAGGCAGCGGCACCGGCATGATTGACGCTAGGTCAACCATGGTAACCTGTTTGGTTGACATCGGATGAACGAAGGATCAGCCTCCCTCCTTATCCGATCAGCAGAGTCGGTGAAAATCACGGTCGCACCGACAAGGTCGCACGGTCGATTTGCACTCTGAACACCTGCGAAAGGATTACCCATGAACAAGCTCGTCCTGGCTTTGGCCAGCATCGCTCTCGTTGCGCCCGTTTCAATGGCCAGCGCCGCTCCCGACAAGCCGATCAACGCCGCAAGCACCGACAGCGGCACCTATTGCATCGTCCGCGCCAGCGAAACCGATCCCTATGTGGCCGATCCGGCCTGCGAATGGCACACCGTGACCAAGCGCAACCGCGACGGGACCTACGCCTTCTACTTCTACCAGGACAAGGGCACCCTCCAGCCCGGCCAGACCGCGCCGGATTCGGCGGTGAAGACGGAAATCGTCGGCTACGTCGTGGCCGGCATGCCCTGCACCGGAACCGAGGTGATCTCGCCGTCCGGCGCCTATTCGTCGAACCTGAAGTGCAGCAACTGAGGGCCTGACCGCCCGTGCCCGGCGCGCCATTCCCCCGCCGCGCCGGGCATCCGGGCGCAGGCGTGTTGCCGCCATGGCTGCAAAGCATGGACCATTGCCGCGCGGCTGGCTGAGGACGTTCCTCGGCATGGTCGCGTGCGGCCTGCTGATGGCGTCCGGCGCCGCAAGCGCGCAGGACCGGCTCAACCCGTCCGCACCCGTGCTGCCGGAGGAGAAGGCGCTGCCCGCGCCGGAGCGCCTCGTTGCCGATCCGGTGGTCCGGACCGCGCCCGAATGCGGCATTGCTTCACCGGCTGCTTCCGGCCTGTCCGGTTGGCGCCCCTGCCCCTTCGCCGCCAACTCGATCGGGCTCAACCTCGGCCGCCGGGTGGACCTGCCGAACGGCGAGCTGACGGTGAAGTTCGGCTTTGCCCGCGGCAACGATGCCGCGCTGTCGCTCGACCAGCAATTGCGCCGCTCCAGCGCCAGCTTCCGCGAGGGTACATTGCTGACCATGGGCAGCGAAGCGCGCCTGCTGGGCGGCCGCCTGCGCCTCACCAGCGACCTCGGCTGGAGCCGCACCCATGAGCGCGGCCCTGCCAAAAGCGCCGACCAGCCTGGCCGCCCGCGCGAGGAATCCGGCTTTTCCCAGCGCCACGGCTTCGAACTGACCGCGCTCGACCGGCCTGGCGTGCGCTGGAAGATCGACGGGGCGATATCGCGCAGCAGCGACGATTTCCGCACCGACAGCATCTACGGAATCGGCACCCTGCTGGCGGGAGACGGCGATTCCGAGCGCCTTTCGTCCCGGCTCGACCTGGGCAAATTTCGCCTGCGCGCCGCCCTTGCCGGCACCCGCACCATCGTTTCCCGCAACAGCACCCGCTCCGTTTCGCTCGGCTACGGCGGGATCGCCCTATCGCTGGTAAAGCGGCAGGGCAGCACCTTGCCCCAGGACGGCTATCCCACCAGCCTGTCGCAAACCGGCGGAACCAGCCTGTCGCTCGATTTCGACTTCTATTCGCTCGCTCCGCTGCTCGCCATGCAGGACCGGGGGCTGGCCACCCTGCTGCCCAAGCAGGTTACCCTGACCGCCGGCCAGCGCGAGACCCTGCGCCCCGGGAGCGCGCTGCGCCCGGTGACTCACCGCAAGAGCCTGGGCGCCTTTGCCCTGTGGACCACGCCGCTGGGCGACACGATGGTCGATTACAGCCGCGACCGGCTGGCCGACCCGCTGGGCATTGGCATCGAGAAGTCCAGCCAGCTGATGATCAACCACAACGTCAAACTGGGCGGCTGGCGGATCGGACTGGACCTGCTCTCGCTGAAAACGCGCGCGGCGAACGGAGACGATGACAGCACGCTCTATTACAGCGCCTCCGTCAGCCGGACCTTCGCCAGCGGGGCGCGGCTCAAGCTGGACCTGGGCCGGGATGCGCAGAGCTTCGGCGGGCTGGCGAGTGACTTCACCCTGCGCGACAAGAGCCACCGGGCCAAGCTGGAACTGGACCTGTCCCAGCCCCTCCAGCGCCGCCTTGCCAACCAATCGGTGCATTTCACCCTTGCCGCGCAGGTCCGGCTCAGCAATTCGGACTACCAGCTGCGCTTCTTGGACGAAGTGATCGATCGGGGCAGCGATGGCTATGCGCGCCAGGGCGTGTTCGCCGCGTTCGGCTACAGGTTCTGACCAGCCCGAGGCCGGATGGCCTGAAACAATTGCGCGGCGGCCTCCCCCCTGTTACCGGCCCCCAACCTGATTTTCGGCGCGATTCCCGGGAGCCTTTGACCATGTCCGACATCAAGAAAGTCGTCCTCGCCTATTCCGGCGGCCTCGATACCTCGGTCATCCTCAAGTGGCTCCAGGTGACCTATAACTGCGAGGTGGTGACCTTCACCGCCGACCTCGGCCAGGGCGAAGAACTGGAACCGGCTCGCGCCAAGGCGCGCCTGATGGGCCTGCCGGACGAAAACATCTATATCGACGACCTGCGCGAGGAATTCGTGCGCGACTTCGTCTTCCCGATGATGCGCGCCAATGCCCGCTATGAAGGCGACTATCTGCTCGGCACCTCGATCGCCCGCCCGCTGATTTCCAAGCGGCTGGTCGAGATCGCGCACGAAACCGGCGCCGATGCGGTCGCCCACGGCGCGACCGGCAAGGGCAACGACCAGGTCCGCTTCGAACTGTCGGCCTATGCGCTGGATCCCAACATCAAGGTCATCGCCCCGTGGCGCGAATGGGACCTGACCAGCCGCACCGCGCTGATCGACTGGGCCGAAAAGCACCAGATCCCCGTGCCCAAGGACAAGCGTGGCGAAAGCCCCTTCTCCACCGACGCGAACCTGCTGCACACCTCGTCCGAGGGCAAGGTACTGGAAGATCCGTGGGAAGAAACCCCGGACTATGTCTACAGCCGCACGGTGAACCCGGAGGATGCGCCCGACGCGCCGGAATACATCACAATCGATTTCGAACGCGGTGACGGTGTGGCGCTGAACGGCGTGGCGATGAGCCCGGCCGCACTGCTGACCGCGCTCAATGATCTGGGCCGCAAGCACGGCATCGGCCGGCTCGACCTGGTCGAGAACCGCTTCGTCGGCATGAAGAGCCGCGGGATGTACGAAACCCCGGGCGGCGAAATCTATGCCCGCGCCCACCGGGGCATCGAGCAGATCACGCTTGATCGCGGCGCCGCGCACCTCAAGGACGAGCTGATGCCCAAGTATGCAGAGCTCATCTACAACGGCTTCTGGTTCGCGCCCGAGCGCGAGATGCTGCAAGCCGCCATCGACCACAGCCAGGAAAAGGTCAGCGGCACGGTCCGCCTCAAGCTCTACAAGGGCAGTGCCGGCGTGGTTGGCCGCAAGTCGCCCAATTCGCTCTATTCGGAACGCCACGTAACGTTCGAGGACGATGCCGGCGCCTATGACCAGAAGGATGCGGCGGGCTTCATCAAGCTCAACGCCCTGCGCCTGCGCTTGCTGGCCCAGCGGGACCGCTAAAGGCGCGCTGAAAACGCAAAACCGGCGGCCTTTGACGGCCGCTGGCGATTCTGTCCACCGACAGGACCGGGTTATCCACCGCGAACTGCCGCGTCTGTGGATAACTTCGTCGCATCCTGCTTGCACGACTCAGTGATGAGGCGCAGCCTCAAGTCATCGAGAGGGTGAGACCTGACCTAAAGTTGAAGTGGTAAAACACGGAAAACGAACGGAAATGGTGCAGCCCATCGGTCAGGCAGCGATGCCCGCAGCAGTATCGGAAAACACGCCTCAGGAAGTCTTCGGACTGAATCTGGCGAACCGCAGATGCAGTGAGTGGCGCGCTACCTGATGACCGACCGAACGGGCCAGTTCGGGTACAAGGATTGCAGCTTCGGCAGCGATCGGAAGACCCGGAAAGGCTTGAGCGGAACCGGTCACGGAACCGCCAGGTGGATCGGGAAAGGCTTTCGGGCCGGAACCGCCACCTGACGGAACCAGATGCCGGCCAGGGCGCCGGTTCGATGGAACGCGGGAACCTTCGGGAACCGCCGGAACGTTACGACGCGATGCTTGCGGAAGCGGTTCCTGCAGCCGGTCCGAAAGCGGCCCGATGCGACGAGCATCACGATGCGGCACTCAGTGCCATGGCATGGGGGTGCTCAGAAGGCATCACAGCGGCCAGCGGAGGACAGACCGGACCAGTGCGTCAACCAATCGACCGACCCCCGGGCGGGCAAGCGTGGGGCTGGCGGAAACGCCGGCCCCATTTGCTTTTCAGCGCGCGGCGCCATAGTCCCCGGCGATGCCCCGTCTGATCCTGCTCAACAAGCCCTACGGCGTCCTGTGCCAATTCACCGATCCGGGCGGAACTTCGGCCCATGCGACGCTGGCGGACCATGTGGACGTGCCGGGAGTCTATCCGGCCGGGCGGCTCGATACCGACAGCGAGGGATTGCTGGTGCTGACCGACGATGGCCGCCTCCAGGCCCGTATTGCCGATCCGCGCTACAAGCTGGAAAAGACCTATCTGGTCCAGGTCGAAGGCCTGCCGGACGAAGCCGCGCTGGAAGCCCTGCGGCGCGGAGTGCGCCTCAAGGACGGCGTGACCCGCCCCTCGAAGGCACGGCTGATCGACGATCCCGCCCTGTGGCCGCGCGATCCGCCGATCAGGGTGCGCAAATCCGTGCCCGACAGCTGGATCGAACTGACCATTTCCGAAGGCCGCAACCGCCAGGTCCGGCGCATGACCGCCGCCGTGGGCCATCCAACCCTGCGGCTGGTGCGCTGGCAGGTGGGCGAATGGACGCTGGAGGGGCTGGCGCCGGGCGAGTGGCGCGAAGTGAAGGTTCCATCGTCCCGGACCTGATCAGGGACCGCTGGAGATTGTGCAACAGCGTTTGTCGCAACGCGGCTCCCGATGGCCAGCGGTCCCGGGCAAGCCCGGGACGACGGTCAACCCCGCACGAACAGGCTGGCCAGCTCGACATGGGTCGACCAGCGGAACTGGCCGACCGGGCGCAGGTCCCTGAGCACGTAACCGGCCTCGACCAGCAGCGCCGCATCGCGCGCCCAGCTGGACGG
>Ga0116181_1004408_pt1 | contig 10578 bp, 11 predicted proteins | sample AD_UKC075_MetaG_FD_89752 | JGI IMG/M metagenome (GOLD analysis project Ga0116181, IMG submission 89752) | Active sludge microbial communities of municipal wastewater-treating anaerobic digesters from USA - AD_UKC075_MetaG | ecosystem: Engineered > Bioreactor > Anaerobic > Digestate | place: USA...
ATCTCAACCCGCCGATCCCTTATGAAGAGGACACGGCCGATTTCCACGCCGCCTTCAAGGCCGCCTGCGATGCGCACGATGCGGACTATTACCCGCGCTTCAAGGCCTGGGCCGACGAATACTTCTTCATCCCGCACCGGGGCGTAGCGCGCGGGGTTGGCGGGATCTTCTACGATCATCTCGATTGCCCGGACGTGGCCGCCTTTGAGGCCAACTTCGCCTTCACCCGCGATGTCGGGGAGGCGTTTCTTGACATCTTCCCCCAGCTGGTCCGCCGCCGGATGGGCATGGATTTCACCTCGGAAGACAAGCAGCGCCAGCTCGAATGGCGCGGGCGCTATGCCGAATTCAACCTGGTCTATGACCGCGGAACGCTGTTCGGGCTGAAAACCGGCGGCAACGTCGATGCGATCCTGATGAGCCTGCCGCCCGAAGCGGTCTGGAACTGATCCAGGCGGTTCGCGCCGCATTATCCAAATATTTGGAATTGATCGGATAATCCCGGATCGGACGGGGTGGCATCTGTCACATTCGCAGCCACCCCGTCCACCCCGCCTGTTGGAGCGGCAAGCACCTGCGCGCCTTTGCACTTGCCCTCCCCCCCCGGTTCCCGCCACATAGCGCCCAGATGCTGCGTCAATACGAACTTGTCGAGCGGGTGCTGGCCTATGATCCGGAAGCGGATGAGGCGATGCTCAACCGCGCCTATGTTTACACCGTGCAGAAACACGGATCGCAAAAGCGTGCCAGTGGCGACCCCTATTTCAGCCACCCGGTGGAGGTTGCCGGGCTGATGACCGAGCTGAAGCTCGATCAGGAAACCATCGTTACCGCGCTGCTCCACGATACGGTTGAGGACACGCTCGCCACCACCGAGGAGATCGCACGGCTGTTCGGCGGTGAGGTTGCCCGGCTGGTCGATGGGGTGACCAAGCTCTCCAAGATCGAGGCGATGAGCGAGAACGAGCGCGCGGCCGAAAACCTGCGCAAGTTCCTGCTGGCGATGAGCGAGGATATCCGCGTCCTGCTGGTGAAGCTGGCGGACCGGCTGCACAATATGCGCACGCTCCACTTCATCAAGAAGGAGGACAAGCGCCGCAGAATCGCGCGCGAGACGATGGATATCTACGCCCCCCTGGCCGAGCGCGTGGGGATGTACGAATATATGCGTGAGATGCAGCTGCTTGCCTTTGAGCAGCTGGAGCCCGAGGCCTATGCGACCATTACCGGCCGCCTCGCCCAGATCCGCAGCAGCGAGGGCGGGCAGGTCGATGCGATTGCCCTGGCGATCAAGCAGGCCCTGGCCGAAGCAGGTCTCAACGTCGAGGTTTCGGGCCGCGAAAAGCACCCCTATTCGATCTGGAAGAAGATGGCCGAACGCCACGTCTCCTTCGAACAGATCACCGATATCATGGCCTTTCGGGTGCTGACCGAAACGCCGGAGGATTGCTACCGCGCACTCGGCGTGCTGCACACCACCTGGCAAATGATTCCGGGGCGGTTCAAGGATTATATCTCCACCCCCAAATCCAACGGCTATCGCAGCCTCCATTCGGCGCTGATCTATGAAAACTCGATGCGCATGGAAGTGCAGATCCGCAGCCATGACATGCACGAAACCAACGAATTCGGGCTGGCAGCGCACTGGGCCTACAAACAGGGCGGAAAGCCCGATGGCCAGGTTGGCTGGCTGCGCGATCTGATCGAAATCGTCGATGCCAGCCACGATGCCGAAGAGCTGCTGGAACACACCAAGCTGGCGATCTATCAGGACCGGATCTTTGCCTTCACCCCCAAGGGCCAGCTGCTGCAGCTGCCCAAGGGATCGACCCCGGTGGACTTCGCCTATGCGGTTCATTCCGATCTCGGCAGCTTTGCCGTGGGGGCCAAGATCAACGGGCGGCATATGCCGCTGCGCACCGCGCTGAACAACGGCGACGTGGTGGATATCGTCAAGAGCACCAATGCTTCGCCCCAGCTTTCGTGGCTGGGCTTTGTCGTTACCGGCAAGGCCCGGGCCGCAATCCGCCGCGCAGTGCGGGCCAAGGAACGCGCCGAAGTGGCGGCGATCGGCCGCAAGCTGTTCGAACAGATTGCCGAGCGGCTGCCCAGCAAGATCGGCAAGAAGGCGGTCAAGGATGCCGTCAAACGGCTGGCGCTGGGGACCGAGGAAGAGCTGATGGTCCAGATCGGTACGGCCAAGCTGGACGACCGGGCGGTGATGGAAGCGCTGGTCCCGGGCAGCACCGCCGGCCTTGCCGAGCCCGAGCACTGGCCCAAACAGGAGCGGGCGATTTCGATCCGCGGCTTGACTCCGGGCATGGCCTTCCACCTGGCCGATTGCTGCCACCCTGTACCGGGCGACCGGATCGTCGGAATTCGCCAGCCGGGTAAGGGCGTGCAGGTCCACTCGATCGATTGCCTGACGCTGGCCAGCGGTGTCGATGCCGATTGGCTCGACCTTTCGTGGGGCGAACGCACCACCGGCGCGGTCGGGCGGATCCGCATGGTGCTCTACAACCGGCCCGGCACTCTTGCGGAGGCCGCCGGGATCTTCGCGGGCAACCGCGCCAACATCGCCGCGCTGGAAAACGCCAGCCGCGATGAGCTGTTCTCAACCTATGAGGTCGAAATCGAGGTGACCGATCTCGCCCACCTGACCCGCATCGTCAGCGCCCTGCGCGCCAGCGACGCCGTGGCCGAGGCCGAGCGGATCTGAATTCTCCCCCGGCGCCCGGAGGGGAACCATCAGAAGTGGTGGAGGCGAGCGCACGCATGATCCTGACCTTTTCTTCTCTGCGCCTCTGCGTGAACTATCCCCCGCCACCCGGCGCGCGCAAAGATCAAACCTCCAGCACCACCTCAACCACATCCCCTTCGCTCACCCCCTCGGCCTTGCGCACGCTGGCCTTGACCGGCAGCAGCCAGCCAAGTTCTTTCGAGGGGAACAGCGAGGTGCTGAAGGTGCTGTCACCGATTGTAGCGGTGACTTTGAGAGAACCGAACCCGCCGATGCTCTTCTCCAGCCGCCGCATCAGCGCGGTGGCCGAAAGCGCCTCTCCCGCCGTGCCGTCGATGGTCAGAAAATGCCAGGTTCCGGTGCCGGTCGAACTGGTCCAGCGCCACAGCGGGCCGGTGTGGGTAAGGCGCTCGGTCATATTTGACTCACGCAAAGGCGCGAAGGCGCAAAGGGGTTGCGCTTGCGGCGAAGCCGCCTTGATGGGCAAGCCTTGCGCCTGGCGCGGAGAAACATGGGATCGGGAGCCTGCGGCTAAGCACAACCTCTTCGCGCCTTCGCGCCTTTGCGTGAGAATATTCCTTCACTGCACCCGCCGCACCGGCACCGGAATGTTGCAGATATCCGCGCCGCCTGCTGGCCGGATGAAGAAATCGTCCTTCCGGTTGGCTCGCGCATCGGCATAGCTGGCGAAGCTGCCGCTCTCGGTGGAGAGATATTCATAGGCCGGTAGCCCCGTCACCTCGGTGCCGAGCCGGATCGAAAGGATCGGCACCCGCTCATCCCCCTGCTCCGGATCATAGAACCCCAGCGCGCCATGCCCGCGCGGCAAGCTGGACAGGTGCTCGATCCCCTCAATCACCCGCCCGACCAGCGCAATGTTGCGGTCGAGATGGCGCGGGGCATGGCCGATCACCACATAGAGTTCGGCCCCGGTGCCGGTGTTGGGCGAAAGGTCGCGGCCGACGCCGACCATGCCGTAGCAGTGGACGGGCCAGAACGTCGGGTTTTTGCCCGCGTCATCACTCGCTATTGGCCAGCCTCTTTCAAATTGAACCCATTGTGCAAATGCATCTCGTTGATGCCATCCTTCAGGCGCTCGAGGAGTCTGCGTACTTGCGATATTGGCCTTTTCGGCCGCTTCCCAATCCCTCACCCAGCCTGTTCCGAGCTCTTTGCCTCGGGCCCAATAGGCCTGATTATATGGATCACCTTCGTCGGAGCCGGCATTCTGGATTGCTTCTTCATCAACCCAGTAATCGCTCTCCGGCACCGTCACCAGTCCCGCCGGCAGCTTCCTCGCCTTGGCTTTGTCCTCGGCATCGGGATCGCCCCACTGCACCACGTAATTGTCCTGCACCCGGTTGACGCTCGTCCCGTCCCAGAACTTCGCCGCCGCCAGCTTACGGATGTTGCCGATCCACCCTTGCGAAAATGGCGCGGGCATCAGCTGGATCACCACCCGGCGCGGTTTGCCTTTGGTGGAGGCCTGCCCCGGCCCCTGAGCCGGGGGCGCAAGCTCCATCACCAGCAAATCGCTCGCCGGGATTGCCACCCAGTCCCCCTTTGGCGCGGCGCCGACGATCTCGTTCGGGGACCTGGGCGATGGCTGGGCCTTGCCTGAAGCGATCGCGGCAGAGGCTTGCGGCAGAGCGGGGCTGGCGGCCAGCAGCGCGGCCAGTGCGGTAAGCGGGATCAGCTTGGTCATCGCCGCACAGTGCCACGCCGCCTCCGTAGGTCAAGCGGCGTCAGGCCTGTGCCTCCAGCGCCTCTATATCGGCATCGCTGAGCCCGAAATGATGCCCAACCTCATGAATCAGCACATGGGCCACCAGATGCTCCAGGCTCTCATCCCCGCGCGCGATCCACTCGTCCAGAATCGGTGAGCGGAACAGCCGGATCCGGTCTGGCATGGTGCCCGAAGGCGCGGAATGCTTGTCTCCCACCGGCAGCCCTTCATAGAGCCCGGTCAGCTCGAACCGGTCGGCAATTCCCAGCGCCGCCAGAGTCTCCTCATCGGCAAAGTCCTCCACCACCAGCAGCACGTTACCCAGATGCGCGGCAAACGGCTGCGGCAAATCCGCCAGCGCGGCGCGCGCCAGCACTTCGATCTCGGACAAGCTGGGGGCTGGGCCAAAGGCGCGGGTCATGCCCCACCATAGCCATGCGCGCGGCGCTTGCCTATCGCCCGCCCAGCCGCTAGGGCGCGCGAATTCCAGTGCATGCGGAGCGGTGGCCGAGTGGTCGAAGGCGCTCGCCTGGAAAGTGAGTATACGTCAAAAGCGTATCGAGGGTTCGAATCCCTCCCGCTCCGCCAGAACCCGCACTTTCGCGAACTTCCCTGAACAGCTGAGAGCGCAATAAAGTGCCGTATTACGGCCATTTCGTACGGATTTGGCGTTCGCCACTGATCGCGCCAGTTCGCCGCAAGTTGCCGCCTGAACTATGGCTGATATTATGGCTTGAACGATGGCGGAGACCCGCTAAATCACGAAAACCATGTCCTCGCGCGCGCGTAGCAAACTCACAATCAAGCAGGTGGCTGCGCTCACCAAGCCCGGCGTCTACTCCGACGGCGGCGGGCTATACCTGCGTATTCGCGCTTCCGGCCGGTCCTGGTTCTACATCGGCACCTTGAACGGCAAACGAATCGAGCTGGGGCTTGGCTCAGACCTCGACGTATCGCTCGCCAAAGCGCGCGAAAGAGCCGCGGAAGTTCGCCAGAAGCTGCTTGACGGTATCGATCCACGCGCTGAGCGCCGCCAGGCGTAGGCGGCAGCGAGGCCGATGATCGCCTTCGGCGCTTTCGCCAAGCAACATGTCGCGGCAATTGAAGACGGGTTCAAGAATCCCAAGCACCGGCAACAGTGGCGCAATACCCTGGAGCAGTATGGCAAACCGCTGGCAGATATTCCGATCGATCAGGTTTCGACCGAGGATATCCTTGGCGTGTTACGGCCGATCTGGCTGACAAAGCCGGAAACCGCTTCGCGCGTTCGCGGCAGGATTGAGCGGGTTCTTGATGCCGCAAGGGTGCAAGGGCACCGTACTGGCGAAAATCCAGCTCGCCTGCGCGGTCATCTCGATCAGGTACTCGCGATTCAGCGCAAGAAGTCGCGCGTCCAGCACCACCCTGCTTTGCCGTTCGTGCAGATTGATGCGTTCATGGCGGAGCTGCGCAAACGGCCTGCCATCGCAGCGCGGGCATTGGAGTTCACCGTTCTGACCGCAGCACGCTCGGGTGAGGTGCGCGGAATGACTTGGGGCGAAGTGGATCTTGCCGAAAAGGCCTGGACCATTCCAGCAAGCAGAATGAAGGCTGAGAAAGAGCACAAGGTTCCGCTTAGCGATGCCGCTGTTGCTGTCCTGGGCGCCGTCAACCAGAATGGCGCGAAACCGGGTGATTGCGTCTTCCCGGCACCGCGCGGCGGTTCGCTGTCGGACATGTCGATGTCTCAGCTGCTCAAGCGCATGAACAGTCAGGGCATTACCGTCCACGGCTTCCGCTCGACTTTCCGTGACTGGGCCGGCGACAAGACCGACTTTCAGCGGGAAGTTATCGAGATGGCGCTCGCTCACAGTGTATCGTCTGCTGTTGAGGCCGCCTATCGGCGCGGCACCGCGCTGGAGAAACGCCGGGAGCTGATGAATGCCTGGGCAAGCTATTGCGCTGGCAAGCCGATCCAAGCCGATGCGCCTGAATTGCAGGATAGCGCCGCAAACGCCCCTGAAAGGCCGCCCAAACGGCCCAAACTCAAGACTGGCCTGGAATTGCTGCCTCGTGCCACGAAGCAAAAGACCCGGCGACTCAGCGTTACTGGCCTCTAGTATTCAAGCAAGAACTTGATTTAGTTACCCTATTGTCAGCCGCGAAGTTTGGCCATTTTTGCCAAAACGCCGAGATTCTGCTACATTCGCAGCAGCGCTGAGCCTTGGATTGGCCGACTTTCGGCAGGTTCAGCGCGGTTCCAAACGAGGTCCGTTTGAGGTTGCCGGAAGCGATTCTGGCCGAGAGTTTGCTTGCCTTCGCCACCAGATGTTTTTGGCTGCAAAGCGCAGGTCAGTTTCGTGATGCCGACCTTCTCGTTGGCGGATGGCCCCAGCGGCCCTCCCCATGACGAAAGGATTGCGAATATGGATCACGAACAGCGGAGCAAGGCGGCGAATGCACAGGACCCCAAACAGGCCGGGAAGATCATCCGATCGCTCAAGCAGCTCGAAGACGAATATTTCCTCGCAGCCGGTCCCCTCTCGGAGCGGATGATGGCGGTGGCGGTGCAGGCGATCAAGAAAGCTACTCCCGAGCCTTTCAAGGTTGTGGAAGCCGACGTTACCGCCAGCATAAACATCGCCGAGTGGAGGTCCAACCGCGGCCCAGGTCAGGACTTTTCACTGACCCTTGCCGAAATCGGCGCCGAGGAGGATCGAGAATATTGCTGGCTCACCGCCGCAACCGCAGTCGGTCCGACGCGGCTCGGCCTGGAATTTGCGTGTAGGCCCGGCCTGCGGGAGGCATTTCAGGCGGTGACCAAGGACGAGAAGAAGCTTGCCGACATCTGGAAGGCCGGATTTTTGCTCGACCAAAACGATTCGCGCCTGTTTCTCCCAATCGTCATTCCGCCAGAAAAGCTAGCACAGGGCTTCGAGCAGAACTCGCTCGATGCCGTGATGGTTCCGGTGACCAAGGCCGTCGAATTGGCGATTGCTGCCAAGCCGCACCTCGATGCACTGGCCGCGCAAATCCGCGACGCCGCCAAGGTCAGCAAGTAAGCCGGGCTTAGCCCAACCCACCAACATCGCCGACCATCCCGCCGTGACTGGCACGGCGGGATGGCGGCTGCCTTCGAAACAGGAAGGAATTTGCCATGACCAACCACGGAACCACCACATGCACCGAGGTGCCCCGCGCCGAACAGATCGCCCGGCTCAACGATCAACTTCGCAGGGGTGACAGCAATAGCGGCACGGTGCTCATCACACAGGGCGTCCAACGGATCACCGGCTTTGACGCTGGCGCTCTAGCCGAGGCACTTGCCAACTATTCCGACTTCGATCCCGACAATGATCCGCACGGCGAACGGGATTTTGGTGACCTAACCTTGTTCGGGCATAACTTGCTGTTCAAGATAGATTATTTCGATAGATCAATGGAATTTGGGTCCGATGACCCGGCTGATGAAGAAGCCACTTGCAGGGTTCTAACTGTCCTATTGGCCAGCGAGTGGTGAGGTGGTCACGATGAAACACCAAACCCCTTCGCAGCAAGCGCTTGAACAAAACCTGCAATCACCGCATATCGAAATTAGCTGTGGTCAGTCCCGCAGCGGAGGCTTTGCAACCTCAAATCGCACGCGCCGGTCGAGACTTCTCGGCCGGGTGGCCGTCGCGCATGTCCAAGGTGCTGCACCCAAAGGTGGCGGCGCTCTGTGCGTGCGCAGGGTTGCAAACACCCGGCTTCGCCCGGTGCCTCCAGTTGAAATGGAGGTATCAGTGCAGCGCAAGACCAAGCCCCTAATCACCGCACTTTGCATCGCTGTCTTTGGCACGGCAGTGGTGGCAGCGCCTGCTTGTGCACAGTCATCCTACGACGACATTCTGAACAGCACGCGCCAAGACAGCATGAACCGCAAGCGCGCAGATCAGGAAGCCAGCACTGGTTCGACGGTTTCCACACCTGTCGATCCAACCGCGCCCTGGATGACTGTTGAAAGCGTCGGCAGCGGATCGACCTTCAACGCCTGCATCTACAACCATCGCTATAAGATGGGCGAAAGTGAGGCCTTGGCGTCAAGGAACTGCCTCTACAATCAGACTATCCCAAATGATCGGGAGGTCGCTTCGATCGATTCCGCGGCTGCCGAACGGGAGCGCAAGCGCTTGGCTGCGCAGCAAGCATCGTCTCGAGCGGCTGATGAAGAATGGCGACGGCGTGAGGCCTATGCCAACTCCCCTGCGGGACGAGCCGCTGCCAGAAAGCGAGACGAAGCGCTTGCCGCCGATTACCGGCGCCGCGGCCTGGCTTGCGAGAACAGCGGCGGGACCTGGGGATACAGGGCAGGCAACACCATCTATCAATTGACACCGGGCGACCTTCCGGCCCTGCCATTCCGTGACGGCATGGCCTGCTACCACCTTTGAGGAAGGCATCGGACATGACACCAAATCTTGCCGCCTCGGCCGTCGCCATCGGTATGGCCGTCTACCTTTTACCATCGATCATAGCCGGACTTCGCGGCCACGCTTCGGCCTGGGGCATTTTTGCGCTCAACCTGCTGCTGGGCTGGTCCGGCATTGTGTGGATCATCGCCTTGATTTGGGCGCTTTCGAACAAGGGCCAGGCTGTTCAGCAGACGGTTGTGGTCAACAATCATCATGGTGGGCCGCAACAACCGGTTCAGCCCATCTACATTCCCGTACCGCAGCAATCACCCGCATTGGCGATCGATGCCGGAAGCACTCCAGGTTCGCAGCTGCCTGGCGATACTCGCATCTGTCCGGCTTGTGCTGAGACCATCAAAGCTGCGGCCACCAAGTGTCGGTTCTGCGGTGAGCAGCTCAGCCCGATCCTTCTCTCGCACGACCCGGAGGTACGTCATGGCGAATAAGGCGCTCCTTGGCGTGATCGCTGGTCTGACTGCGGTGGCCTCTGCCGGGTCATACCTTGCGGCAACGGCACTTCCCTCCATGGACCCGGCGCCTACGCCGATACAGGATGAATCTCCATCTGCCCCGACTGACGCACCAGCTACGCCAACCCAAACGGCAAACATGCCCTCGATAGAAGGAACGTGGATTCTCGCCAAGTGGGGCGGTGAGGACGGTCTTAGCCGGTGTGAAGACTACGCAAACCCTGCGCTTTATAAGCGCAACGACGAAATGGGAGAAGTCGCACAATTTCTGGCTGATGGGAGTTACAAGAGCTACTTCGCCTACACGACGCCTAGCGGTGAGCAACATTACACCCAGTATTCGGCGACCTGGCAGCAGGAGCGCTCGAAGCTCGTATTGCTCAACTTTGTTGCTGAGGACGCCTTCCGGAACGAGTCGCCGCGCGAGGACCAAAGTCTGGTGTTCGACGGCGCAAACGTCGTTCAGATCGACGATAGGCGCTTCGTCAGGTGCATCGGTGATACCGGCCTAGATGATGGGCAGTAGTGCGGGCGTGACCCGCCGAGTAAAGGTCAATTTGCTTGGATCGTGGCCGGTGATTCGCAATCCCGGAACTATTCTAAGATCGAAATTTGGCCGGAAACCTAAGTTCCCGAAGGATTCTTGACGCGGAGTCACCTGCGGTACCAATAGCTAGTCTCACATTGGGGAGACATCCTATGGTTACGCAGCCACCCGGGAAATTTGTGAAAAAGCATAAAGTCGTCGTGACCATTCCGCGCCGACCCCGAAACGATGCATCGACACGGAAGAAGCACGGGCTGCCATTGTCTGAAACAGGTTGGATAAGCGCGCTTGATGCCGCACAACTTCTCGCAGCACACGATGGCGATCTTGATACCGCCAAATCTCTGCTTCTCGAAAGTATGCAAGAGGGGAAGCTAACTTCCCGGGCCAGTTGCTGGTGTCAGGAAGCCGATGTCGGTGATGTCCGGTGGCACGATCTTGAATGGTCGGGCCTCACCCCGTCGCGTGAGCACAAGGGTCAAATTGAACAAACTGTGTTCTACGAACCTGCTAAGGGTGAAGAACATGTCGATTTGCCAAGTGACTTGTTCCTAAAATCAATCAATTGGACCATCTACTTGGATGATATTCAATGGGAAGCGGGATATTTTATCGCGAAGAGGCCTGCTGAATTTCTGCTAGGTAAGAATCCTGGTCCTTGCACC
>Ga0116181_1004413_pt1 | contig 10572 bp, 10 predicted proteins | sample AD_UKC075_MetaG_FD_89752 | JGI IMG/M metagenome (GOLD analysis project Ga0116181, IMG submission 89752) | Active sludge microbial communities of municipal wastewater-treating anaerobic digesters from USA - AD_UKC075_MetaG | ecosystem: Engineered > Bioreactor > Anaerobic > Digestate | place: USA...
CGATTCCTCGGCTGTGGTCCCTGACGGACGCCACGGTGCACCTGGGCTTGACTGGCCCGCTCATCGACGGTCACCCCGCCCACAAGCAGCCCAGCCACTCTGTTCATCGACTACAGGCGTTCGGGCGAGCAACCCGTCGTCGAAGTTCGGTCGACTGTTGGCGACTGAATCTGGGCCGTCGCAGGTGTGCTGCCGACAGTCGTCAACACTCGGCCACAGCATGGCTACTACCTTGGGTGTCGGTGCGAGAGGAAGGAGTCGAGGACTTGATAGTGCCCCACCCTATTTCTGTGCTCAACGGGCTCTCGCTCGGCGGCGAGGTCATCCGAGACAACAAGCCTTCCCGCATTCTGAGCGCACTGTTGCTCAAGGCAAACGAGACGGCCGATGGTGACTCACTCGCGGCGGCCGGCTGGGAGGATTCCGAGCAGCGGGACACAGAGAGAATTCGCGGCAACGCTGCCGGGGTCAGGAAGCTCCTCGATGACCACGGCATCAGTGGCTACGTTCTGGAGGCGAAAGGATCCGGGTCGTACCGGCTGATGCTCCAACGTTCTATGGTCGACCTTTTGGATATCAGCGACCGCCTCGGCCGTGCTGGCGACCTCACCGACGCCGGCGAGCCCGTTGGAGCCCTCAAGCATCTTGAGCCGGTGATGCCGTTGCTTCAACTCCCTATCAAGGCCTTGGGGCGCATCAAGACCCCTACAGAATGGGTATCGCCCGACGACGAGATTTCGACATGGGTCGAGGAGGTGAGGGCGGCGGCGGAGCTCCGTCAGCGTGCCATAGCCTCCTACTTCGGCGGCATCCTCAAGCACACCAACTACGACCCCGAGGACTACCTCCGGGCGATCGACCAGTTCGAGATGGAGTCAATTGGCCTTCCGCCTCTCTGGGAACTCCGGATCGGCCTGGCGGCACACCTCGATGACATCCCGCGGGCTGCCGCCCTCCTCTCAGACGCCAGAATCGCCCTCACGAAGCTCGGGGTCCACAACGAGTTGGACACACTTAGCGTCTCAATCATCGCGGACAAGTTGGCCCGGCGTCTTGACGGGCGGGTGAACAAGCCGATCTATACCTTTCCCGCTTCACTTGGCGCGGCCATGAGGCCGCAGACACCGTCGTTGTCCCCGGCAGTGGTTTCAGCGACACGCAGTGACTTGAAGGCAGAGCGAGACCGCTTGCTCAGCTTGAAGGTCACCGGCTCATCGACGCTGACCCTGCGCGACATGCACAGCAACACCGGGCTCCGGATGCCCGCGAAGGCGTCGGTCCGAGCTGGGGCCAACCGCAACCAGCCGATCGCTGATGTTGTGACGCATCTGACCGAAAAGCTTCTCGACAAGGGTGAGCAGTACCTCGTCGTAGCCCCACCGGGGGCAGGCAAGTCCTTAGTCTGCCGCTTGCTCTTCTTGGCCCTCGCGGCGACGTTGCCGCACACGGCCGGCGGCGCTCCGGTGTTGATCGATCTGAGGGCGGTAAGCCTCAGCAAGGCGGCCGGGCTCGCCGATGGTCGCGAAGTCGTGCTCATGGACTCGCTGGACGAGCTTCTCGCATCAGGAACCCTGGTGCAGGTTCGCGAGGCGATCGAGAACGAGACCCTTCAGGGCGCAGACGTCATCGCATGCCGCACCCAGTTCTACGAGCAGTTCCTCACGGGGACAACGCTTGTTGAAGGCCGCACGGTGCTGGAGATCCGGGCGTGGGATATCCCCACAATCGAACGCTACATCGACGCGTATCACCGGCACGTCTTCCACACAAACGATCTCAGCGTGGTGGACGACTTGAAGCGTCGGCTTGAGTCGCCCAACGTTGAGGCGCTACTGGCGACTCCGCTGCGCCTCAACATGGCGCTGGACCTCATCCCGCCCGGCGAGAACAACCTGCCCCTTGAGTTGAACTCGTTGTCCCTACATCGCCAGTGGATCGAGCAGACGCTGCGCAACGAGGCGGCGCGACGGGGGAGCATCCTCGAGTCGACCGACAAGCTTGACTACCTCACCAACCTTGCGTGGCGCTTCTACGACGAGGGCACTCCTGGCCTCCAGACCGCACCATCGTTCACCGATGGACAGATCCGGCAGGCGTTGACGGAGATGTCGTTCGACAGGACCCCCGATGAAGTAAAGGCATATGCCCGGGATCTTGAATTTCACTCGATCCTGATCGGCGCCGAGGCCGACGGTTTAGGCACCACGCAGTTTGACAGTTTTGAGTTCATGCACAAGACATTCCAGGAGTTCCTGGTAGCGCGGTATATCATCAATGCTGCCAAGACGGGCCCTGAAGCAGCCGCATCGGTGTTCCGCCAGTACCTCTCGCCACAAGTGTCTGATTTCATCAAGGATGAGCTGAAGAACACCACGGCCTCATCGGGCATCGCTCGACAACTCGCGCAGAACCTCCAGGGCGCCCTTGCCAGTTACGACCGCGAAGCGGCGCGCGAGCCGGACTCCATCCGTCACCGATCAACAATCCAGCAGATCTGCTATTACCTGGCGTCGCTCCCGCTTGAACCGGTCCGCAACCTCATGCTCGACCGCCTGACGAGCGAGCAAGACCCGTGGATTCGCAGGGGCCTCGCCATCGGGCTTAGCTTCGGCGGTGAGACCAAGGGAATCGACCAGTACATCGAGTCGTTGCGCCGCGAGCGCACATTGGGTCGGGCAACGGCGGCAAACGACCTGAACATTGGCTACCACCTGTCCTTCTTCGGTGATCAGCCCTTCGATCCCGTGCAACCGTATCTCGACCGAGGACTCAGCACCGTAAGTTCCACGGTGTCGCGTCTCATCTATCAGTTGTCGATCGAGACCGACTTCGGCAGTTGGCGCTTGGATCTCTACACCATCCTCGACATATATCGGTATCGCACCATCTCCCGTGACTCGGTGACAAGCACGATCTTCGAGAACCGTGATCTCCTAAACTGGGTGCATACCCATTTCCAAAGCGACCCCCGCACCAAAGACTGGCCCGAGACCGGCGAGCTCGGGGATTTGCTCAATGAGCTGGGTGTACGCAATGACTGACCCCGCTAAGGAGGCGCTGCGTGCCAACCAGGAGCATTACGCACAACCGGGAGCTTTCGAGTACGTCTCAAATAGCTACCACAGCCGACGACTTCAGGTTGCAGCGGAGTTGCTGCGCGCACACCTCATGCCCAGTGACGACCAACTCGTCCTGGTGGACATCGGCCCGGGGGATTCCAGCCCAGTAGGGGAAGACGCCTACCCACAGGCTGTCCGTATCGCCATCGATGCATCAGTGGAGGCACTTGACGGCGCCAGAGGCTTTACGGCCAAAATCTGCGCGGACGTCACCGCGGGCCTCCCGTTGAGGAGCGCGTCGCTCAACGCGATCTTTTGTGGGGAGCTGATCGAGCACCTCTTCGACCCGCGCCGATTCCTAGATGAGTGCCACCGCGTACTCATGCCGGGTGGCCTCCTACTGGTAACGACGCCAAACATCGCCAACCTGCAGGATCGCCTCCGGTTCCTCGGCGGCAGGGCTCCTCGGCACATTGACCCGCTCCACGAGTACATCCGACTGCACATCCGGCCTTTCACTCCGGAATTGTTGGAACGCGCGTTTACGAGCGGTGGTTTTACAACGCTCGAGGTGCGTAGCAACTTTGTAGATTTCCACCGCCGCGGTAAGCGCTACAACCTTCCGCTGCTGGCGCGGACTTTCCCGCGCCTCGGCGGCACGATCGTCGCGATCGGACAAAAGCCAAACAACCGAACTCGCACGCGCAACGCAACGATCGGAACCAGTCCTTCCTCACTGGATTGCTACTCCCTACAGAGAAAGAGGAACTCCCCATGAGAAGCGAAATGCAACTGAATGGACGAACTGCTGTGGTCACCGGTGGCACCCGCGGGCTCGGCGCGGCGATGAGCGAGCGGCTGGCGAACGCTGGCGCCTCCGTCGTCGTCATCTACCGAGAGCAGAGCGACGTTGCGGCGAAGTTCGTACGGGACCTCCCTGGCCCAGGCACACACTCCGCCATACAGGCCGACCTCAGCGACCAAGCGTCCATCGAGCGCCTTGCTGCAGAACTCGCCCAGCGCGAGGCCATCTCAGTTCTGGTCAACAACGCCGGACGCATCCTGCGCCCTGCCGAGTGGAGCGCGGCATCGTTCGCGGCCGCGACGACGACCTTTGCCGAGCACGTCGTCGCGCCCATCTTGCTGATCAAGGCTGTCGCGCCCGGCATGAGGGAGCAACGCTTCGGTCGGATCATCAACATCCACACCACGTACGCCGATAAGGGCTCCGCAGCCGTCTTGGCCTATACGGCCGCGAAGTCCGCGCTGGCTACCGTGACGACCGCAATGGCCCGCGAACTCGGGGCCGATGGAATAACCGTCAACGGCATCGCCCCTGGCAACATCGACACGGACATGACCCGCTCGGCGGGGCAAGGCGTCGTCGATTGGGCCATATCCACCACACCGGCCGGGCGGCTCGGAGAACCAAACGAGGTCGCGGACGCACTCGCATACTTCGTCAACAACGCCTTCATCACGGGAGCAGTCATCCCGCTCGATGGTGGACAACGGCTGGAGATCTAAGTGACTGAAACCGCTTGGTCTTCTTGGGCAGAGCATCACCTACGCAACAACTGGCGCTCGGCGGTACAAGACGCGCTGAGCACTGTCCCTAAGGCCCGATGGCACCCCAACGGCTTCGTTGTGTTTCGACTAGGTGAGGTTTACGGCGGTGCCTTCGCCGGGTCCCACCGGGTCCACATCTGGCCCGGGGAGATAGCACGACGAGCACTGCCCGGGCACCCGACCATTCACAGTCACGACTGGGAGTTGCAGTCCCTTGTGCTTAGCGGGGAGTATGCCGACGTCATCTTCGAGACATCAAGTGAAGGCCCCGCCCACGTCGTGCACTCCGTCCGGTACGGAGAAACTGAGGGTGACTCCATCCAGCCGACAAGCGCCACTGTCCATCTCATCCGACGGGAGCGCCGGGCCATCGAGGTCCGCTCTTGCCACCATATGGATGTCGGAGTTCCGCATGAGACCTTGGTGCCGGTCGGCGAGACCGTCGTGACCTACGTGATGATGGGTCCTCGGCAGGCGGACGGCATGATGCTTGCGGCCGAAAGGCCCTTCAGAACCACAAACTTCAGGCGACCACTGTTGTCCACCGGCGAACAACACCACGTGAGCCGCACGCTGCGAGGCGTTCTCGGTGCTCCGTAAGTAGGCACAGACAGCACCCGTGCTTGCTTGCTTGCTCGCTCTGGGGTCGGCAAACCACACTTGCTCGGAGCGAATCTCACGCAGCCCGGTCAGTCCAGCTCTGCACCTGAGTTGCAGAGGTTTGAGTGGCCGCCCGCAGGAACGCACGCCTCATGATCGTCTCGGTCATCCTCGCCACACACCTCGGCGGGTTGGACCGGGTACACCGAGGCCGAGACAGTCTCAACAGATGGTTGCCCAGGCTCCTCCTGAAATCGTGCTCGTTGCACGGAAACTCAGGGAGGTGGTGACGTGTAGTCGACTGTCGACACGTGTCGGGGCAGCCTTCACCACGCGCATCAGCAAGAGTCGAACACCCGATGACGCCCCGAAGCCCCCAGCCCTCTCTAGGGCCGCCAGTTGCCGACCGTTTCAGTTCCAGAGCTGCGACAGTCGGGCACGGCAGCTGACATCACGCCTGCAAGGCTCAGTCCATGCCCGAGGCGGACGTTGGGAGGTGGCCATGAACCAGACAGGCGCGGAGACACTCTGGCCATTTGGGCTGCGCGACCTGGCAGACCTGGCGGCGCAAGGCCCTATCTGGGCACTGATGGCCTTTGGTGCCGTCGTGGCGGTAGTGCTTCTCTTGGCCCTCCGCGATGTCGTGCTCGTCCTCTTGGTCCCCAGGAAGCAGCGACCCAAGCTGATTCGCCACACCTCGAAGGTGATTCGAGTCAGGCTCCGATTTGGATCACGCCGAAAGCACCCGAGGAAGCGTCGGTGCCAGTAGGAGGGCATCACCGATGCCACGCAAGCAGCGTTTCAGCACCCTGTCAGGTTGGGCCGGCGAGTTACTTGCCCACTTGGAGGGCGTAGGCGAGTTCGGACTGTTAGCGGTCGTCGAGGGAGTCGGCGAGCTGGCGGTATCGGGCGCGGTCCTTCGCGGTGGGCTTATTGCCGCGCCAGGCGGGTGAGAGGTCGAGGTGGGCGTGGGCGACGTGGACCCACTGCCAAGTGAGGGCGAGGTCGTGGTCGCCGTAGCGGGCGTTGGGGCGGTTGCGGCGGGCCCATTCGTAGAACCAGCGGGTCATGCCGAGTCGGTGGTGGATCTTGGATTCGGTGGCCCGGTAGTCGCGCCGTTCGCTCTCTTCACCGGCCCGCCAGATCCGGCTCTTCCATTCGTCCGCGCTGACGAGCATGGTGGCGGAGCAGGCGCGGGCGCAGCGCACGCCCATCGGTCCGGGCATGTTGAGGGCTTCCGCGGCCGCGGCCCAGGTCGTGACGTCTGGGTGGAGCCGGGCCAGCGACAGCGACGCGAACAACCGCACGGTATCCTCGCTCGAGGTGGACGCGCCGTCGAGGTGCTCGACGTACTGGGCGTGCGGGATGACCTGCGGGACGAGATTCAGGTTGATCGGCATACGCCCTCCAATGTGGTTGTCGAGGTGGTGGGACAGGCGCCCGTGCGGGGCGCGAGCGGCCATGACCAGGCGGGTCAGATTCGGAGTCATGACGGTGCGGTCCGCGAGCCACCCGAGTGGGCCGTCGTTGGTGGACGGGGTGAGCTCGGTCCACGGAGTCATGCGGGTAGCAGCCGTGTCGACGTCGGGGGCGGTGAGTATGCCGTCCGCCGTCGCCAACGCTTCAGCTCGCAGCCCTGGCTGGTCGGGTGGGCGCAGGCCCCAGCGCGGTCCGCGCTCACCGCTGCGGGCGACGGCTTCGTCGGTGAGTTCGCTCGCCCAATCGGCGACGTGTTCGGCGCCGGGTTGGCCGGCGAGGTGGAGCAGGAGCGTGGTGAGGTGGCGCAGGTCGGTCAGATAGACCGCGGCCTTGGCGGGCTGCCCGAGCACGGGGACCGCCTGCCCGGCGAGCGCAGCGTCGACGCGGAGCTGTAGGGCGAGGACATCCTCGCTGGCAGGTTTCGTGGGGATCGTCGCGAGGTCGTGCTGGCACTGCTTGGTGGGGCCGGCCCCCAGGGGGTTCCCGCACACGGGCGCCGCACCGACGCGGCGCAGGTGGGAGTGGCGTTGGTCCCGGAACGGTCGCCGACACGAGGGACACCGAGCGACCAGAAGGGACTGGTGTCGGGCGCAGGTAGTGACGATGAGGAGCCGCCACGCAGACTGCCAGGCACCGTGCTCGCCGAGGCACGTCGGGCAGATCTGGGTGCCGTGGGCCGGTGCCCAGCCGCGGGCGGCGACCTGCCGATAGGAGTACCGGTCGCCCGGGTCCAGGCCTGTTAGGTCGAGAGCGGTGCCGTCGAAAGCCGCCAGGGTGGCGGCATACACGTCCTGCTCGTCGACGCGGGCGAGGGCAGCGAGCCGGATGATCGTCTCCGGTGACGGCGCGAGGGTGAGGTAGCGGGTGCCGCCGGTTCGGCGTCCTGCGGTGGTGAGTAGTTGTGCGGTGGTCAGGCCGTTGGCGTCCGCGAGGTGCTCGAGCCAGGACTCGATCGACTGCCCGGCGCGTGGTACCAGGGACACCGGCAGGGGCGTGGTCATGGCGCGTTGGGGGGTGGTGTGCGCGACCCCCCGGCCCTGCCGTCCGGCAGGAGATCCTGGGGGTCACTTCCCGGTCCCTCGCAAGGGTGGGCGTCACGCGTCAGGCTACCCGGGCGCCGGTCGGCGTCCCTGGCATCTGACGTGCGAGCAGGCGCGGCGAGCCACGTCGCAAGAGCGGTGGCAACTTCGTTGACGGTGCTGGGGTTTGCGCGATGGATCGCGTGGGTGGCGGCGTTCCCGGTTTCGAGCGCCCAGATAAAGTCGTCAGGCTCGAGCTGGCCTGCAGGCTTGGCGCAGCCGGCCTGGCGGACGGCCTCACGTGCCGCAGCGTTGAGGTCCTCGAACATCGGGTCCCAGATCGAGCGCAGGGTCTCCGGGCAGCCGTGAGCGTCCACGAGGCGGGCCATCAACGCGGCCGCGTCCCCCGGTGTCTCGACGACCGTGGCGCCAAGGACGCGACGATCAGGGATCTCCATCACCAGCAGGACGAGAGTGTGCCCGCCGTTGGCGAGCCAGATGTGGTTGGGGTACAGCTGCCAGGCGGTCATGCCGTCCTCCGTTCTCGCGGCGCCCGGGCACGGGAGTGGTCGGGGCGGCCGTTGCGGTAGCCCTCGCCGGCGGCGATGCCGGTGTAGCCGGACAGTTCGGCGAGGTCGGCGCACTCCGCGGTGATCGGGCAGGCGGAGCAGACCGCGGCCGGCTCGGCCAGGGCCGCGAGACGAGCCGCCTGGGTGAGGGCGGCGACATACCCGTCCTCCCACCGGCCCCACTCGATCGTGAGGTCTTTGCAGGCGCCGTCGGCCAAGGACCAGGCGGCATCGCGGGCGAGGACCTCACGGCTTATCCCGCGCATCACCGCTCCCGTGCCCTGGGCGCTGGCGGCGGGTCGTTGGACCAGCGGGCGCGCAGGTCTGCGATCGCCGACGGGCAGAGACTGATCGGCGTGAACGCGAGGTCGGGGATCCCAGCGGTCAGGGCAGCGGCGGTGGCGGTCGTGCACACGCCCACCACGCCCCCGTGGCGGGTGATGACCCAGGTCTGGTCCGGCAGGTCCAGGGATGTGGTGCTGGTGGCGGTGAGCCATTCCTCGACCAGGAGGCGGAGCTCTTCGTAGTAGTGCTGGTAGTGGCCGTGGTCGATGCTCTCGAGTGGGGTGTCGTCGATCGCGGCGAGCATGGCCGTGGTGCGCTGGTGCAGACTCTCCAGGGCGGGATGGTCGAGTGGTGTCATCCGTATCTCCTCGTGATGGCGGCCCAGGTGGCCTGGGTGGTGGGGATGGTGATGACGTCGGCGTCGGCGAGCAGCTGCTGCCCGGCTTCGGCGAGGACGAGGCGGGTCTCGGGGTCGATCGCTGCGTCGAAGGCGCGCACGTGTCGGTCGGCAATGAACGGGCGCGGGCTGGTGAACGCCGGCCCGTGCGTGAATCGCGTCCAGATCCATGCCAACGCGAGTTCGCGTCCGGGGTGGCCGTCGATGTCGGGTAGCCGATCGGCGGCGAGAGGCAGCCGCGGCAGAGAGGTGATGGGTCGGATGGTGTCGCGGCGACGCTGGTAGTCGACCAGGCCCGCGTTGACGAGACCGTCGACGGCGTCGGTCAGGCGAGCGGCGTCGAGATCGTGGATGCCGCGGCCGAGGCGTATGCCGTCCAGCAGGAGACTGGTGTCTTCGTCGGTGGTGCCGAAGGCGTGACAGGCACGGGCCGACGAGGTCGGCCCGTCGTGGACGTGGCTCAGGAGCATGTGCAGCGCGATCGCGGAGTGCCAGCGGGTGCGCCACACGGCCGGGTCGGGCAGGCCGTCCTCGCCAAGTGCGGGCAGCAGCGCGGGGACATGGTCGGGGTGTATGCCGTGCCGCCTCACCTGGTGGGTCAGCTGGGTGATGAGCCACTGCAGGCGGCGGGCGTCCTCGCGGTTGAAGCCCGCCAGGATCGGCGCCGTCTTTGTCGGTGCAGGCGGTCGGCGCGGAAGGTACTTGCGGGCATTGGGGACGTGCTTCGGCGGGACCGTGAGGGTGTGCCCGCGGCGACGACGTTGCGCGCCTTCACGTAGGAGCTGGTCACGGAGGTGGCCGGACCGCAACGCTGGCGCGGTGGCCGACAAGATGACGGCGACTGTGCCCGGATCCGGGCTGGGGAAGACGCCCCACCGGCGGGCCGCATCAAGGTCGAGATCGGGGAGGCCGCTGGGACGGTCGGGCCACTGGTCGTCGATGGTCTGAGCGACGACCGCGCACAAGCGCCGGAACGACCCGAGCCGGAGACGGGCCGACTGGTGGACGACCGACGCCTCAGCCAACGCCGTGAGCTCGTCGACGATGTACACGAGCCGCGGCGACGGCACAGTCGCCGGCTCAGCAAGGCGATCGACCGGGACCAACATCAGGCGACATTCGCGGCATACCGGGCAGAGGGCGGTCTGCCAGAGCAGTTCCCGGCGCCCCGTCCGAGTGGTGCAGCGCGGGCACACCCACTCGACGCTGAAGTGCAGTCGCCACCCGCCCCGGTGCGTGGGACCCCGACCGCGAACCGTCGGCGGGAAGCGATCCATCGTCAGACGGGCCGCGACTCCGACGTCGAGGCCGGCGAGGGCAGCAACAGTCTCCAGTTCATCTTCAGGAACGCCGACGTCGTGGCGGTGTGCTGGGAGGACTCGACGGCGAGTCACGCCGTTGGCCTCGGCGAGGCGCCCGGCATACGCAGTGAGTGGCTCGCCGGGCTGGGGCGTCGGTCGTACGGGAAGTACCGCTGTCATCGCCGTGTCTTCCGTGCCGCGGTGGCTGCGTCGATCTGTCCGTCGAGCGAGCGATCGCTGAGGTCGACCGAGTCGAGGTCGTCGTGGGTAATGACGCTGCGCCGGTCGTGGACG
>Ga0116181_1004420_pt1 | contig 10560 bp, 7 predicted proteins | sample AD_UKC075_MetaG_FD_89752 | JGI IMG/M metagenome (GOLD analysis project Ga0116181, IMG submission 89752) | Active sludge microbial communities of municipal wastewater-treating anaerobic digesters from USA - AD_UKC075_MetaG | ecosystem: Engineered > Bioreactor > Anaerobic > Digestate | place: USA...
AGCAGTTGAACGGGCTCGGTGAGGTCGCGGAGCCGGAGCGAGAGCTGCGCCATGTTCACGGTGCCGGTGGCGGCGTACACGGCCGAGAGCGAGATCAGGAAGAGCGACGAGCTGAGCAGCGACACGATGACGTAGGTGGTGCCCGCGCGCACGCGGTCCGCCGTGCCGCCGAGCGTCAGGAGGACGTAGGAGGCGAAGAGCAGGATCTCGAAGCCGACGAACAGGTTGAACAGGTCGCCCGCAAGGAAGGCGTTCGACACGCCCGCCATCAGCAGCAGGAACGTGGGGTGGAAGATCGAGACCGGGGTCTCGCGGCGCACCTCGTCCTGGTCCTGCCCGGTGGCGAACACGAGAACGGCGAGAGCGACGATCGACGCCACGAACAGCATCAGCGCGCTCAACCGGTCGACGACCAGCGCGATGCCGAGCGGCGCCGGCCACCCCGCGACCCACAGCGCCAACGCGCCGTTGGTGTGCGTGTACCAGATAAAGGTGGCGGCCACCGCGACGATGCCGGTCATGCTGACGACGGAGACGAGGCGCTGCAGCCCGGGGCGGCGGGGCAGCGCGAGCGCGATCGCGGCGCCGAAGATGGCCAGCAGCACCGGCGCGGGGATGAGGTTGATCATTCGCTGACCTCGTCTCCCGAGTCGGAGAAGGTGGTGTCCTCGTAGGACTCGGACGCGACGTCGGCCTCGGCCAGCTCGCGGATGCGGGCGTCCTCGACGTCGTCGGCCACCTCGTCGTGCCCGTGCAGCTGGAAGCTGCGGTAGGCGAGGCTGAGCACGAACCCGGCGACGGCCATGGTGATGACGATGGCGGTCAGGACCATGGCCTGGGGCAGCGGGTCGGAGACGTCGCCGTCGCCGATCCCGATGATCGGCGGCCCGCTGGGCTTGCCCGCGGCGACGAGGAACAGCATGTTGACCCCGTTGCTCGCCAGCAGCACGCCGAGCAGGATGCGGGTGAGCGAGCGCTCCAGCAGGAGGTAGACGCCCGAGGCGACGAGTACGCCGGCGGTGACGGCGAGGATCAGGTTGGCGCTCACGAGGCGCCCCCGAGCCGGCCGGGGATGGCCTTGGTGGAGTCGGGGATCGGCATGGGCGCGATCTCCTCGCTGGCGTGCTGGTCGATGCCGGAGCCGAGGCTGCGGGCGACGTCGAGCAGCATGCCGACGACGACCAGGTACACGCCGATGTCGAAGAACGTCGAGCTGACCAGGTGGAGCTCGCCGAGCAGTGGGAGCTGCAGGTGCGTGTCGTAGCTCTGCAGGATGGTCCCTCCGAAGAAGACGGGCGTGACGGCGGTCGCGACCGCGAGGACCAGGCCGCCGCCGAGCAGCCGTCCGGCGTCGAACGGGGCCGCCTCGTCGAGCTCGTAGCGACCCGCGGCGAGGTAGCGGATGAACAGCGCCATGCCCGCGACCAGGCCGCCCGCGAAGCCGCCGCCGGGCGAGTTGTGACCGGCGAACAGCAGGTACAGCGACACGATGATCATCGGGCCGAACAGGACGCGCGTGACCACCTCGAACACCACGGAACGCACCATGGGGGAGAGGGTCTGGCCCGCGCGCAGCCACACGCCGGGCGAGGTGTCGGACAGCGGGTCGTCGGAGCGGTTCGCGAAGGCGGTCTCGGTCGAGGTGACCCGGACGACGCGGGAGCGGAGGAAGATCAGCGACGCGATGCCGGTGGCGGCGATGACGAGCACGGAGATCTCGCCGAAGGTGTCCCACGCGCGGGTGTCGACGAGGGCGACGTTGACGATGTTCTTGCCGTAGCCGAACTCGTACGCCGCCTCGTACCAGGCGTCGGAGATGGGGTCGGCGACGCGGGCCCCCGACGCGACGAGCGCGATCAGCGTGACCGCGGTTCCCGTGGCGGCGGCCACCAGCACGCGCCACCAGCGGGTCGAGCTCAGCGGGCGGTTCGTGAAGTAGCGCGGCAGCTTGCGGACCGCAAGCACGAAGATCACGAGGGTGACGGTCTCGACGAGCACCTGCGTGAGGGCGAGATCGGGGGCGCCGCCGATGGCGAACAGCAGCGCGAGCCCATAGCCCGTGAAGCCGACGAGCAGCACCGCGCGGATGCGGCCGCGCGAGGTCGCGGCCAGCAGCGCGGACGCGACGATCACGACGGCGATCAGCAGCTGCGGCCACTCGTCGAACAGCCGCACGCTCGGCCACACGCGGATGCGCATCATGGCGTAGAGCGACAGCGTCACGAGCGTCACGAGGATGGTGCCGAGGTAGATCGACAACGAGCCGCGCTGGGTGCGGGCGGTGACCTCGACGGCGACCCTGTCGATCTGGAGCATCGAGCGGTGGTAGATCTCCTCGGCCGACACCGAGTGCGGGAATGTGGCCTGCACCGAGGCGACCCTGCGCCGGAACACGAACATGCATGCGCCACCGAGGATGGCGAGCACGGACATCCCGAGGGGGACGGTGAGGCCGTGCCAGAGCGCGAAGCCGTGACTCTTGTGCCCCGCGGCGACGCTCGTCGCGTACGGCTGGAGGATCGCGGTGAGCTGCGGGCCGAGGAAGCCGAGGGCGAGGCTGACGGCGCCGAGCGCCATCGGGACCATGGTCATCCCGCGCGACGGGCGGTGCCAGGTCAGCGCCGGGGCGCCGTCCTTCGGCGCGAACGCGCCCCACCACCAGCGCAGCGTGTAGGCCACGGTGACCGCCGCGCCGAAGACGAGCGCGACGGCGAGCGCCATCGCGGGCAGCGGCGCGACGTCGGAGAGATCCCCGCGGACGAGGTACTCGACGGCCTCGAACGCCGCCTCCTTGGTGAGGAACCCGACGAGCGGGAAGATGCCGGCCATCGACAGCGCGGCGAGCCCGCCGAGGACCGCAAGCCACGGCACGCGGTAGCCGACGCCGTTGAGCTCGCGGAGGTCGCGGGTGCCCGCGGAGTGGTCGATGACGCCGACGATCATGAACAGCGCGGACTTGAACAGCGCGTGAGCGATCACCGTGCCGATGCCCGCCAGCGCCGCGGCCTGCGTGCCGATGCCGAGCAGCAGCACCATGAAGCCCAGCTGCGAGACGGTGCCGTAGGCCAGCAGCAGCTTGAGGTCGGTCTGCCGGAGGGCGCGCCAGCCTCCGACAATGAGCGTCGCGGTGCCGAGCAGCATGATCGTCGGCCGCCAGAACGGCACCGTGGCGAACGACGGGGCGAGCACGGCGACGAGGTAGACGCCGGCCTTCACCATGGCGGCCGCGTGCAGGTAGGCCGAGATGGGCGTGGGCGCCGCCATCGCGCCCGGCAGCCAGAAGTGGAAGGGGACGAGCGCCGACTTCGTCAGCGCGCCGACGAGCATCAACAGGGCACCAGCCGTCGCCAGGGCGCCGACGGGCGGGTTGGCCGCGATCTGCTCCAGCGAAAGGGTGCCGGACGCCTGCCACACGGCGACGATGCCGACCAGCATCGCGAGGCCGCCCGACGTCGTCACGATCAGCGCGGTCTGGGCCGCGCCGCGGTTGGCCCTGCGGCGCGGGTCGTGGCCGATGAGCAGGTAGGAGAAGACCGTCGTCAGCTCCCAGAAGACGAAGAGGACGACGAGGTTGTCCGCGGTGACCAGCCCGAGCATCGCGCCGGCGAAGGCGGTGAGGATCGCGGCGGAGCGCCCCACCGTCATGCCCTGGAAGTACCAGCGGCTGTAGAGCAGCACGAGCGTGCCGATCCACGTCACGATCATCGCGAGCACCCACTGGATGAGCCCCATGCGGAGCGTCAGGTCGACGTCGAGGCTGGGGATCCAGCGCGCGGTGAAGACGTAGGTGCCGCCGGCGAGGATCAGCGGCGCCTGCGCGGTCAGCCAGATCGCCGCGGCGAGCGGGCCGAGCATGAGCACGTAGAAGACCCGGTCGCGGAGGCCGCGGACCAGGAGCGGGGTGAGCGCGCCAAGCACCGCGTGGACGGCGATCAAGGCATAAAGCACGCCAGGGTCCCTTCGGGCTAGGGGTCTTGGTGGCGGGGTCAGTGTATCGGCCCGGACAAGGCCTTGTCTTTAGTGCCGCGTGCCGGAAGTAGCTCGCGGCTTTCGACACACGACGCTAGGCGAGGCGCTCCCGGAGCCAGGCGAGGTCGCGCTCGTGCTCGGGGACGCCGCCGGGGGTCTCGAGGATCGTCCAGGTGTCGGCCGCCCTCACCAGCGCGACGAGGGCGTCGGCGTCGGCGAAGCCCTCGCCCAGGTTGGCGTGGCGGTCCGCGCCGCTTCCCTCGACGTCGCGCGAGTCGTTGCAGTGCACGACGTCGATGCGTCCCGTTATCGCCCTCACCCGGTCGACGAGGCCGTCGAGCCCGAGGCCGGCGGCGTGTGCGTGGCAGGTGTCGAGGCAGAAGCCGACCTGGTCGATGTTCGGCGACCCCGACAGCGCGTCCCACAGCCGGTCGATCGACTCCAGGTGGCGCGCCATCGCGGAGTTCCCGCCCGCGGTGTTCTCGATGAAGATCGGGACGGGCAGGTCCAGCCCGTCGATGCACTTGCGCCAGTTCGCGTACCCGACGGACGGGTCCTCCTTGGCCGTGACGTGCCCGCCGTGCACCACGACGCCGAGCGCGCCGACGGCGGCGGCCTCGGTCACCGACTGCTGCAGCAGCTTGCGCGACGGGATGCGGATGCGGTTGTTCGCCGACGCGACGTTCAGCGCGTAGGGGGAGTGGACGACGATGCCGACGCCGGCCGCCTCGGCCGCCGCCTTCAGCGCGGGCGCGCCGCCGTCGACGAGGCACGCGGGCGCCTTCCAGCTCTGCGGGTCGCCGAGGAAGATCTGCACCACCTCGGCGCCGAGCGCCGCGGCGTCGGCGAGGGGGTCGATGGAGTCAACGTGGGCACCCAGTCGGATCGTCATGGATTCACCATAACGGGGCCTACCGACACGAATCCGAATCCCGCCCGGCGGAGCCGCGGATCAGGGTCGCGTGACGGAACCGCGGATCAGCGCCGCGAGCCAGTCGCCCTCCCCGGGGGGTACTTCCTGGGCCTCGTTGGCGTCGCGGGCGGGCGGCTCGTCGTTGACCCAGTACACGTTGCGCGCGCGCCGCAGGTAGCGGTAGTCGACGAGCTCGCGGCGCAGGAGGGCGACGTCCGGGTGGGCGTGGCGGAGGATGTCGTTGACCTCTCGTTCGGCGTACCTGCGCCCGGGTTCGAAGCGCCGCAGGAGCTCGAGCAGGACGGCGACCCGCGCCTTGCGCTTGGCCGGGATCGAGCGGAGCCGCTCACCGTCGAAGAACGTGCGCACGGTGCGCTCGTGGTCGGCGTCGACGGGTCCGGGCGCGGCGTCGGGGCGATGCACGTCGGCGAGGAGGTCGTGGTTGATCGACCAGATGCGCCGCTGCGCGTCGGCCTGCGCGCGCACGATGCCGACGTCGCGGAGCCGGTGCAGGTGGTGGCTGATGGTGGGCGCCGTGAGCTCGAGCTCGGTGGCAAGCTCCGTCCCGCTGCGCGGGCGCTCGGCGAGCAGCCCGAGGATGCGCAGGCGGGTGGCGTCGGCGATGGTCTTGAGCAGCGTCACGCGCTCGTCGAGGTCGGACATGCTCCTCCCTTCTTAGGTGTGTATCTAAATTAGATGTTTATCGAAGAATGCGCAAGGTCCTCCCGGTCCGGCGTTGAGCGGTCGCGGAGTGCATTCGATCCGGGCGAGGGAGCCGCCACTGGCGCTACGGTTGGGATCGGCGGGAAGCCGCGAGCAACGAAGGAGTCGCCATGGCCACGTATTCGGACGGCTACGAGTACCACATCCACCTCTCCGAGGGTGACATCGGCAGGTACGTGTTCCTGCCCGGCGACCCAGGTCGGTGCGAGACCATCGCCCAGCACTTCGACAACCCGCGCTTCGTGGCGTCGCACCGCGAGCACACCACCTGGGCGGGCGAGCTCGACGGCGTGCCCGTGGCCGTGACGTCGACCGGAATGGGCGGCCCGTCGACGGCGATCGCGGTCGAGGAGCTGATCCACGTCGGCGCGGACACGTTCATGAGGGTCGGCACGTCCGGGGCGATGCAGCCCGAGACGCAGCCGGGTGACATCGCGGTCATCAGCGCGGCCATCCGCGACGAGGGCACCGGCCTGCACTACCTCCCGATGGAGTTCCCGGCCGTCGCGAGCCTCGACCTCGTCAACGGTCTCGTCGCCGCCGCCAAGGGCATGGACCGGCGCTACCACGTCGGGGTCTCGCAGTCGAAGGACTCGTTCTACGGCCAGCACTCGCCGGACTCGATGCCCGTCGGCCCGCGCCTCCGGGAGCGCTGGGACGCCTGGGTCAAGGGTGGCTGCCTGGTCTCCGAGATGGAGTGCGCGACGCTGTTCCTGGTGGGCGCCACCCGCCGCGTCCGAACCGGCGGCGTGATGATGATCATGGGCCACCACGACTTCGCGCCCATGACGGAGGCCGAGAAGGACGCATCGAAGGTCGAGAACCTGATCCCCGTCGCCATCGAAGGCATGCGCCAGGTGATCGCCGCCGACCTGGCTCGTTGATATGGGTGGCCCGACCGCTGGATGACGAGGCCGCTCCTGCCCACGTGACGACGAGCTGTTCTCCTGGCGCAGGCTTCGCTGTGGTGCTCGTCGTCACGACGCCCGCCTAACCGACTCGCGGCCTCGTCATCCATCGGCCTCGTCTGAAGTCATCAGCGAGCCAGGTCGTCGGCGATCACGACTGAGTTTTCCCGCTTTGTGACGTTCCAGGTTCTCTCGACCCGGAGGTCACGGGAGAGATGCTCGTCGTGGGTGACGATGAGCAGCGCGCCGCGGTAGTCGTCCAGGGCCGCGACCAGCTGCTCCGCCGAGGCGAGGTCGATGTTGTTGGTCGGCTCGTCCAGCACCAACAACTGAGGGGCGGGGTCGGCGAACAGCGTCCGGGCCAGGCCGACGCGGAACCGTTCGCCGCCGGACATCGTCGACGGCGGCTGGTCCGCGCGCTCGCCCCGGATCAGGAACCGGGCAAGCAGCACCCGCGCCTCGTGCGGGGTGCGGCCGGGCGCGGCGTCGCGGACGGCGTCGAGCGCCGTGGGGAACGCGTCCAGACCGTCGAGGTTCTGCGCCAGCATCCCCGTCGGGACGGTGGGAGCCAGCTCTACCTGCGCGTTCCCGAGCACAGTTCTCTGTATGCGTGAAGGAAGGCCTATATGGCCCTTCGTCGGCGCATACAGAGATCTGTGCTCGCCCTTTGGGGGTGGGGAGGGGATCGACGCAAGGAGCGGGGGAGACGTGTCGGAGTCAAGGAGCGAACCCAGGATGAAGGCGAGCAGGGTCGACTTGCCCGCGCCGTTGTCTCCGGTGACGCGGATGCGCTCCGGGCCGACGACCGACAGCGCCGTCTCACCGACGCGGATCCGCAGCAGGTCCTTGCCCCTCGGGACGGTGGTGCCGGGGAGCGCGAGGCGGATCGCGTCGTCGGTGCGGGCGGCGTCGTCGGCCAGCGTCCGCGCCTCGGCGGCCTCCTGGACCGCCTTCTGGTGCGCGACGGCCTTCGACCCCGAGCCTTTCTCGGCGCGGTTCTGGAAGAAGTCCGCGGCGCCCTTCCCGACGTTGCCCGCGGCGCGCTCCTTGCGGGCCGAGCGGTTGCGCTGCGCCTCGCGCTGCAGCTCGGCCTGGGCCTGGCGCCTCGCCCTTTCCAGCTGGGCCGAGGCCTCGCGCAGCTGGCGCTCCGCCGTCTCCTGACGCTGTTCCTTGTGCGCGAGGTAGGCCTCGAACCCGCCGCCGAAGCTCACCGCGCCGCGCCTGTCGAGGTCGACGAGGGCGTCGACGCGCTCCAGCAGGTCGCGGTCGTGGCTGACCACGATCAGCGCGCCCGCCCAGCCCTCCAGCGCGTCGTACAGCCACCGCCGCGTCCGGGTGTCGAGATTGTTGGTGGGCTCGTCGAGGAGCGTGACGTCGGCCCGAGCCAGCCGGGCGCCCGCCAAGGCGACCCGCGTGGCCTCCCCGCCCGACAGCGTCGCCGCCGGCCGGTCCAGGAACGACGGCTCCGCGGGCAGGCCCAGCACGGCCAGCTCGGCGACGGCGCGCGCCTCGACGTCCCACCGGTCGCCGACGGCGTCGTAGTCCGCCGGGTCGACGGAGCCGGCCTCGACCGCGCGCAGCGCCGCGAGCACGTCGGCGACGCCGAGCAGCTCGGCCACCGACCCCGCCGTCGTCAACCGCTGGGGCACGAGCAGGACGCGGCCGTCGGCGCGGACCGTTCCCGCCGTCGGGGCGAGCCTCCCGGCGACGAGGTGCAGCAGCGTCGACTTGCCGGAGCCGTTGGGGCCGATGAGCCCCGTCAGGCCGACGGGGAAGGTGGCCGAGACGCCGTCGAGGATGACGGTGCCGTCGGCGAGGTGATAGGCGAGGCCGTCGACGACGACGGCTGGTGAGTGAGCCATGAGGAGTCCTGAGCGGTCGCTGGGATGCGGTCTGGGGAGACGCACGCCAACGCATGCGCGGATGCGCATCGGGCGTGCAGGGCTCAGTCAGTCACTCGGGCTCCTTCATCGGGGACCGCCCACCCTACACGCCGGCGGGGCGGGTAGTCTCGGGGCACCGCCTGGCGTCAACGAAGGGCCCACCATGTCAGACCACGTCGTCGCTCGCCTCAGGGCCGCCATCGACACGTACCCGGACCGCATCGCGACCCGCATCCGCCGCGGCGACGACTGGGTGACCCAGACCTACGCCCGGTTCGGCGAGCGGGTCGACGCCGTCGCCCAAGGGCTGATCGACGCCGGTGTCGCGCCCGGCGACCGCGTCGGGATCTTCCTCGGCAACCGGCCGGAGTGGTCCGAGATCGACTTCGGCGCCGGCGCCGCCCGCGCCGTGCCCGTGCCGCTGTACGCGACGTCGACGCCCGAGCAGATCGCCTTCATCGCCCGCGACTCCGGGCTCACCGTGATGTTCGTCGGCGGCCAGAGCGAGGCGGAGCGCGTGCTCGAGGCGGCCGACGACCTGCCCGCGCTCGCGCGGATCGTCGTCGTCAGGCCGTGGCTGGGCATGCCGGAGCGGCTCGAACGCTACGAGGACTTCCTCGCCGAGCCCACCGGGGCTGTCGAGGAGCGCTACGAGAGCGCGACCGGCGACGACCTGGTCTCCATCATCTACACCTCGGGAACCACGGGCGACCCCAAGGGCGTCATGATCCAGCACAAGGCGCTTGTGGCCCAGTCGGACGCGCTCGACCAGTTCTTCGACATCACGCCCGAGGATCACTCGCTGAGCTTCCTGCCCTTGTCGCACGCGCTCGAGCGGGCGTGGACCATGGTCGTGCTGACGCACGGCTGCATGAACACCTACGTCGAGAACGCGCGCACGGTGGCCGAGCAGATGGTGCTCGCGCAGCCGACGATGATGGTGAGCGTGCCGAAGCTGTACGAGACGGTGTACACGACGGCGCACGCGAAGGCCGCGGCCTCGCCCGTGAAGCGGAGCATCTTCGCGTGGGCGTTGAGGGTGGGCCGCCACGCGCAGTACGCGTACCGGGCGGGACGCGAGCCGGGCGCCTTCCTCCGCGCGCAGCTCAAGGTCGCCGACAAGCTCGTGCTCAAGGCCGTGCGCGACGCGATGGGCGGGCCGAAGTCCGTGCTCGCCTGCGGAGGGGCGCCGCTGCGGGTGGAGATCGAGGAGTTCTTCGCCTCCATCGGCCTCCCGATCCAGCAGGGCTACGGCCTCACCGAGGCGTCGCCGCTGGTCTCGTTCAACGCGCCCGACGACTTCAAGGAGGCCACCGCGGGCAAGGTTCTGCCGGGCGGCGAGCTGCGCATCGCGGAGCTCGGCGAGATCCTCTACCGCGGCCCCAACCTGATGGTCGGCTATTGGAACGCCGAGGAGGCCACCGCCGAGGTGATCGACGACGAGGGCTGGCTGCACACCGGCGACGTCGGCTACGTCGACACCGACGGCTTCCTCACCATCACCGACCGGCTGAAGGACATCATCGTCACGCTCGGCGGCAAGAACGTCGCCCCGCAGCCCATCGAGGGCCTGATCCTCGCCGACCCGCTGTTCGAGCACGCCGTCCTCCTCGGCGACAACCGGCCGTACGTGACGCTGCTCGTCAAGCCGTCGCTGCCGCATGTCGAGGCCCTCGCCGCGGCCGCGCACTGGCCGGGCGAGATCCAGGACTGGCTGGCCTCCGTCGAGCTGCTGGACGAGCTGAAGCGCCGCGTCGCGGAGATCACCAAGCGCCTCCCCACCCAGGACCAGCCGAAGGACACCAAGGTGCTGAACGAGGAGTTCACCATGGACAACGGCCTCCTCACGCCGACGCTGAAGGTCCGCCGCCGCGAGGTCGAGGCGCGCTTCAAGGCGCTGGTCGACGAGATGTACGCCCGCTACGAGCGCCGCGGGCAAGACTGACGGGGGTGCCATGACGGCGCGGCAGAAGTTCTGGACGACGTGGCCCGGCGCCGTCGTGATGGGGCTCGTCTCGCTCGCCGTCGCGCTGCCGGGCGTGACGGCCGCGCTCGTGTGGCTGCTGCTGCCGAGCTACGACAGCTCGGCCATCGACTTCGTGATCGCCCCGCCGTCGACGGTCTCGATGGTTCTCGCCGCGCTGGTGCTGGTGGCCTCCCTCGC
>Ga0116181_1004424_pt1 | contig 10555 bp, 9 predicted proteins | sample AD_UKC075_MetaG_FD_89752 | JGI IMG/M metagenome (GOLD analysis project Ga0116181, IMG submission 89752) | Active sludge microbial communities of municipal wastewater-treating anaerobic digesters from USA - AD_UKC075_MetaG | ecosystem: Engineered > Bioreactor > Anaerobic > Digestate | place: USA...
ATCTGCAAGGACGTGCGGCGCGAGCAGGCGCTTGAGTGCGTGTGGGGTTACACCTGCGCCAACGACGTCTCCGAGCGGGTCTGGCAGCGCGGGGACGGACAGTGGGCCCGGGCCAAGGGCTTCGACACGTCCAAGCCTCTCGGGCCGTGGATCGTCACCGACCTCGACCCGTCGGCGCTGCGTCTGATCACCCGCCGCGACGGCGAGATCGTGCAGGACGGCACCACTGCCGACCTTGTGCACGACGTCGCCACGTTGGTGTCGTTCGCCTCGGCCCATTTCACGTTGCTTCCAGGCGACGTCATCCTCACGGGCACGCCTGCAGGCGTGGGGCCGGTGCGGGCCGGACAGCGGGTCTCGGTCGAGATCGCAGGCATCGGAACGCTCGACAACCCGTTCGTGCGCCGGTGAGGCTCAGCGCGGAGGGATCCCTGTGCGGACGGACGTAAGCAGGTCGGCTAACCCCTCGGGGTAGAGCGGGACCTGTTCGTGAGTCAGTTCCGGGTCGCGCCAGAGCGCGTATTCGCCTGGGACGTCGAGGCATTCGCGACGATCCACCCGGTATGCCGCAGGGTCGGCGAAGCGCGCTTCGAAGAGGAACAGCACCTCGTGACCCGGGCGACCGGCATACGTGAAGACGTTCTCGATCACGCCGATCCGGCGGCCGACCACGACGTCGATCCCGAACTCCTCGGCGAACTCTCGGGCGACCGCGACGGCCGCCAGCTCGCCCCACTCGACGCCTCCTCCGCAGGGCCGGTGGATGGTGACCCCATCGGTCGGGTCCTGGAACTCGTTGACGAACAACGCCCCGGTGTCGGGGTGACGAATCACCGCGAGGGCGCTGACGCGAGGGGTCGGCATCTCAGTGGGCCCGGTCGGGCGCGTTCTTCTTGCGGGGGATCAGGTGCATGACCAGAACGACGACGGCACCGACGACGAGGCCGACCACGGCTGACCCCAGCGTGTTGGTCAGCCACGCCAGGGTTCCGCCGACCACGGCGACCGAGCTCGCGACCGCCTCCTCGGCGTGATGGACGATGGCGTAGGGACCATGCCAGCCCAGGGAGTCCGCCCCGACGAGCAGGATGTGGTCACCGACCCAGAGCATGGCGATCGTGCCGATGATCGCCAGCCAGCGCAACAGGACCGGCATCGCGGCGACCAGGGCGCGACCGATCGCTCGGGTCGCGCCGAACCGGCGCGTGCTGAGGTTCAGGCCGATGTCGTCCATCTTGACGACGAGGGCGACGAAGCCGTAGACGCCGATGGTGATGGCGATGGCGACAATGAACAGGCTCACCAAGCGGGAGAGGAACGGTTGGGTGGCGACCTCGTTGAGTGCGATGACCATGATCTCGGCCGAGAGGATGAAATCGGTCCGGATCGCGCCCGCGACCATCGTCTTCTCGTGGTCCCCGCCCTGGACGATGGCGGGAGCCTCTTCGCCGGCGTCGTGCCCGCTGACCTTCTCCCAGATCTTCTCGGCGCCCTCGAAGCACAGGTAGGTGCCCCCCACCATGAGCAGGGGGGTCAGCGACCAGGGGAGGAACTCCGAGAGCACCATGATCGCCGGGAGGATGAACAGCAACTTGTTGCGGATCGACCCCACGGCGATCCGCTTGATGATCGGAAGCTCGCGGTCCGGGGTGAACCCCTGGACATAACGCGGGGTGACTGCCGTGTCGTCCACGACCACGCCAGCGGCCTTGGCGCTGGCTCGACCGGCGGCGGCACCGACATCGTCCAGCGATGCGGCAGCAAGTTTGGCGATGGCCGCGATGTCATCCAACAGCGCGGCCAGACCGCCGCTCATCGCGGGCCTGGTTGGGTGTGCGGGGGTGCGGTCACGTGCGTGGTCACACGGGACAGGGTAGTTGGCCCAGGGCGCGGCTAGGCTGGCGCCACCATGAGCGAGAAGAAGCTTCCGGGCACGGTCCGTCTGCGCGTCGCCCCATCACCCACGGGTGACCCGCACGTCGGCACCGCCTATATGTCCATGTTCGACCTGGCCTTCGCCCGCCAGCAGGGTGGCCGGTTCCTGCTGCGGATCGAGGACACCGACCGCGCGCGGTTGCAGGAGGACAGCGAGCGACAGATCTTCGACACCCTGCACTGGCTGGGCTTGACCTGGGACGAGGGGCCCGATGTCGGCGGCCCCTGCGCGCCCTATCGACAGTCCGAACGGCTGGAGACCTACCGGCCGTTTGTCGAGCGGCTGCTCAAAGCCGGCCATGCCTACCACTGCTGGTGCTCCGCGGAGCTGCTCACGGCGATGCGTGAGGACCAGCAACGGCGCAAGGTGCCGACCGGCTATGACCGCCAGTGCCTGGGCAAGACCCGCGACGAGCGCGCGGCGCTGCCCGGCTTCTCCGAGACGCCCGTCGTGCGGATGCGCATCCCGGACGATGTCGAGACCTCGTTCGATGACCTCATTGCCGGGCGGATCGACGCGCCGGTGCCCGACGACCAGGTGATCCTCAAGGCTGACGGCTTCCCGACCTACCACCTGGCCGTCGTTGTTGACGACCACCTCATGGGGATCACCCACGTCGTGCGGGGCCAGGAATGGATCTCCTCGACCCCCAAGCACCTGCTGCTCTACCGGTGGCTGGGCATCGACCCCCCAGCCTTCGCCCACATGCCGTTGCTGCGCGACGAGCGCAAGGCGAAGATCTCCAAGCGCAAGAGCCCCTGGGCCCGACTCACGTGGTTCAAGGAGCAGGGCTACCTGCCCGAGGCCCTCGTCAACTTCCTGGCGCTGCAGGGCTATCCGCCGATCGTCGAGGCGGACGGGACCGAGCGTGAGGTCTTCACCTTCGACGAGTTCGCGGAGCGGTTCGAATGGTCCAAGGTGAACCCTGCGGGGTCGATCTTCAACCTGGACAAGCTCGACTGGCTCAACGGCGTGTGGATCCGCGATCTGCCGTTGGGGGAGTTCACCTCACGGCTGTTGCCCTTCCTCGAGGCCGACGGGGTCCTGTCGGGCAATCCGTCGCTGGGCGAGTTGGCCCGGCTGCGGTCCATCGCGGCGCTCATCCAGACCCGGATGGCCAAGTTGACCGAAGCCAGCGCTTTGGTCGCGCCGTTCTTCATGGGTGACGACGTCATCGCGATCGCCGATGACGCGCGGGCCCAACTCGACGCCCAGTCACCAGCCGTCCTGGAAGCGGCGATGCACGCCCTGGGCGACATCGACGACCATTCAAGGGGCGTCTTGGGGTCGGAGTCGGATTGGGCCGCCGCGCGGATCGAGGCCGCCTTGCGCACGGCGATCGTCGAGGGTCTGGGGGTCAAGCCCAAGATCGCGTTCGGCCCGTTGCGCACGGCCGTCTCGGGCCAACGGATCTCACCGCCCCTGTTCGAGTCGATGGAGATCCTCGGGAAGACCTCCACCCTGGCCCGGCTGCAGGCCCTCCGGGACACCCTTTGACCGGGGATTTGGGCGAGGCTCTGCTGGCCCGGTAGTATCGCTCTTCGGTTCACCTCCCGAAAGCCTTCGAGCGAGAGGGAGGTATACCCCATGGGGTATGGTGTAATTGGCAACACGTCGGATTCTGGTTCCGCAATTCTAGGTTCGAGTCCTGGTACCCCAGCTTCGGCCGCCCACACGAGGGCGGCCGATTCGGTGGAAGCCGCCGGTCACCGGTAAGGTTTCCACCTGTGTCCGACGAGGAGAACCCTCGACGGACACCGCTAGGGCCCCGTTGTGTAGCGGCCTAGCACGCCGCCCTCTCAAGGCGGTAGCGCGGGTTCGAATCCCGTCGGGGCTACGCGCGAGAACGGCCCCTGATCGACAATCGTCGGTCAGGGGCCGTTGCGCGTTTCTCTCCCACAAACGGTCGGGTATGCCGTCTACCCCAGCTCACGCAGCCGCGGTAGGACCGCCTGCGCGAAGGTCGTGAGGAAGCGCTGCTGGTCGTCGCCGGGGGCGTGGAACACCAGGTGGTTGAAACCCCAGTCCACGTAGGGACGGACCGCGTCGACGACCTCCTCGGGGTCGTTGCTGATGATCCAACGCCGCGCGACTTGCTCGTCGCTGAGTTCGTCGGCCAGCCGCTCCATCTCGATCGGGTCCGTGGTGCCGTGCTTCTGCTCGGCGGTCAGCGACAGCGGTGCCCAGAATCGGCAGTTGGCCACTGCGGCAGCCCGATCGGGGTCCCACGAGAGTTTGATCTCGATCATTCGGTCGTACCCGGCGCCGTCCCGTTCGGCCTTCGCCAGCCCCTCGTCGACGGCTGGCAACAACTGGTCGCGGTAGAGCTCCTCGCCCTTGCCGGAGGTGCAGATGAACCCGTCGCCCGCGCGACCGGCATACCGAGCGACCAGGGGGCCGCCCGCGGCGATGTAGACGGGCACCGGGACGTCGGGCCGGTCGTAGATCGTGGCGTCAGTGGTGCGGTAGTAGTCGCCCTCGAAGGTGACCCGGTCCTGCGTCCACAGGGTGCGGATGAGCGTGATGGCCTCCCGCAGCCGCGCGAAACGCTCCTTGAACTCCGGCCACTGCGTGACGGCCCCGGTGGCGAACTCGTTGAGAGCCTCTCCGGTCCCGACGCCCAGGGCGATCCGGCCGGGGTTGAGGACGCCGAGCGTGGCGAAGGCCTGAGCCAGCACCGCAGGGTTGTAGCGGAACGTCGGGGTGAGCACGGACGTCCCCAACTCGACCCGCGAGGTCCGCTCACCCGCTGCGGCGAGCCAGGCGAGAGAGAACGGTGCATGACCACCGACATGCCGCCACGGCTGGACGTGGTCAGAGACCCAGACCGAGTCCAGCCCGACCTGCTCGGCCAACACGGCGAGCTCGACGAGCTCCCGCGGTCCGAACTGCTCCGCCGACGCCTTGTAACCGATCCGCATGCCGTCTCCTGGTGGTAAGTGGCGGCGCTACCGCCGACCGCACGGCACACCCCGCAGGTATGCCGCGCTCGCACCTTACCGGCGAGCGCCGAGGTCAGCGGTAGACGACGACGAGATCGCCGACCTGGGCCTGTCCGAACAGCCAGGCCATCTTGGTCTTGTCGCGGGTGTTGACGCACCCGTGCGAACCCACACCCGAATAGCCGATCGAGGCGAACTCGGGGGAGTAGTGCACCGCTTCGCCGCCGTGGAAGAACAGCGCGTAGGGCATCGGCGCGTCGTACTTCGTCGAGTAGTGGTCGATCGACTTCCAGTAGATGTGGTAGGCGCCTTCGCTGGTCGGCAACTCCGGGCGACCGAAGCGGGCGTCCAGTTGCATAACGGGGACGCCGTCGACCACCCAGACCACCTTCCGGGTGGTCTTCGAGGCGCAGATCGCGTGGCCGACGAGGCAACGCGGGTCCAGCCCGGCGGTGGTAAGCCCCGCGCCCGGAGCAGGTTTGACGTTGTTCAGCTCGTTGCTGGTGGGTTTGCGGGTCTGGCCCCAGATCCGGTCCATGGTCCGCTGGTCGACCTCGCCGGTCACCGGGAGCCCGCGCTTGGTCTGGTAGCCCTTGACGGCGCTGGCCGTTTTGGAACCGTAGGTGTCAGTGACGTCACCGGTCCATCGGCCGAGCTGCTTGAGCCGAGCCTGCAGCTCACGGACCTTGGCTCCGGTGGACCCGGTGGCGAGAACAGCCGGGCCAGGGATGAGGTGACCCGCCAGGTCTTCGGCCGATGGCGCCTTGGTCTTCGCCACCAGCGTCGACCAGGTCGTCTGGTCCACCCACCCTGAGCTGGGTAGGTTCTGGGCCGTCTGGAACGCCTTCACCGCATCGGTCGTGGTGGTTCCGTAGACGCCGTCGACCGTGGCCGTGAAGTTCTTCAGCTGCTTGAGCCGGGCTTGGAGCTCGCGGACCTGGTCACCGTCGTCACCTTCGGCCAGCAGCTCGGGATCAGCCGTCGTCGGATCGATCGCGGTCGTCCCAGCGGTGGCCGTGGGGGACGCAGTCGCCGGTGAGCTTGAGGTCACCGCTGCCACGGGGGCGACGACGCCGGTCGCCGGAGCGGCGGAAGGGGTCGGCGTTGCCGTGCAGGCGGACGCGACGAGCGCGCATGCGAGCGCGGCGAACCCGACTCGCGCGGCCTTGCCGGTACGTGGTGTCACTGGGCTCACTCCTGCCACCGTGGCGAACTGCTCATGGTCATGACGTCTGTGGCAGCCTGCGGGTCGGTAGTGGACATCCTGGTGTGGTGTCCGCCCGATGAGCATGCCTGCGGACAGGTTAACTCTGGGAGCTCTGATGCGCCCGTCGCAACACTTCGGTGAGCTTGTTCGCGCCGGCGACCACGGTCGCTGCGTGCAGGCGCCCTGGCTGGCGGGAGAGCCGCTCGATCGGCCCGGAGATCGACACGGCGGCGACCACCCGGCCGGACGGACCGCGGACCGGGGCCGACACCGAGGCGACCCCCGGCTCGCGCTCGCCGACGCTCTGCGCCCACCCGCGCCGGCGCACGGCCGACAGGGCGGTGGCGTTGAAGCGGGCGCCCTGCAGTCCTCGGTGGAGCCGGTCGGGCTCCTCCCACGCCAGGAGGATCTGGGCGGCCGATCCGGCGAGCATCGACAGGCTCGCGCCGACCGGGATGGTGTCCCGTAGCCCCATCGGGCGCTCGGCGGCCGCGACACAGATGCGCAGGTCACCCTGCCGGCGGAACAGCTGGGCACTCTCGTTGGTGTGGTCGCGCAACGCGCCCAGGACGGGGCCCGCCGCAGCCAGCAGCCGGTCCTCGCCGGCTGCGGACGCCAGCTCGGCCAGCCGGGGCCCGAGGACGAAACGACCTTGCATGTCCCGGGCTACGAGACGGTGATGCTCGAGGGCGACGGCGAGCCGATGCGCGGTCGGACGGGCCAGACCGGTAGCCCCGACGAGTTGGGCGAGGGTCGCCGGACCCGCTTCCAACGCCGACAAGACAGTGGCAGCCTTGTCGAGTACCCCGACCCCGCTCGTGTTGTCCATGCACTGATATTGCCGTCTCAGGGCGTGAGACGCAAATCCGCCATGCCGAGCCGTGTCGGATGCTGGCATCGTCAGGCGTAAGAAGACAGGTCAGGGAAGGTGGCGGGATGGCCGGGACGCTGGCTGAGAAGGTCTGGGAGGCGCACGTCGTGCGCCGCGCAGAGGGCGAGCCGGATCTGCTCTACATCGACCTGCACCTCCTTCACGAGGTGACCAGCCCGCAGGCGTTCGACGGCCTGCGGCTCGAGGGCCGGACGGTGCGCCGCACTGATCTCACGCTCGCAACCGAGGACCACAACGTTCCGACAACCCCGGGCCCGATCACCGATCTGGTGAGTCTCACCCAGGTCGAGACGCTGCGGCGCAACTGCGCGGAGTTCGGCGTCCCGCTCTATCCCATGGGCGACATCGAGCAGGGCATCGTCCATGTCGTCGGTCCCCAGCTGGGCCTCACCCAGCCGGGCATGACCATCGTGTGCGGCGACAGCCACACCTCGACGCACGGAGCGTTCGGCGCGCTTGCCTTCGGCATCGGCACCTCCGAGGTTGAGCACGTGCTGGCCACCCAGACCCTGCCGCTCAAGCCGTTCCGCACGATGGCCGTCAATGTGCGCGGGCTGCTGCCGGACGGCGTCACTGCCAAGGACGTCGTGCTGGCCGTGATCGCCAAGATCGGCACCGGCGGCGGCCAGGGCTACGTCATCGAATACCGGGGCGAGGCCATCGAGTCGCTCTCGATGGAGTCCCGGATGACGGTCTGCAACATGTCGATCGAGGCCGGCGCGCGCGCGGGGATGATCGCCCCCGACGACGTCACGTTCGACTACCTCAAGGGCCGCGACCGCGCCCCGGTGGATGCCGAGTGGGACGCCGCCGTCGCGGCCTGGCGCGAGCTGCGCACCGATGACGACGCAGTGTTCGACCTCGAGGTCGATCTGGACGCCACCACCCTCAGCCCCTTTGTCACGTGGGGAACCAACCCCGGTCAGGGCCTGCCGCTGTCGGCCAGTGTCCCCGACCCGGACCGGATCGCCGATGAGACCGAGCGCGCCGACACCGAGCGGGCGCTGGCCTACATGGGCCTCGAGCCCGGCACGCCGCTGCGCGCCATACCGGTCGACACCGTATTCGTCGGGTCGTGCACCAACGGCCGCATCGAGGACCTTCGGGCAGCAGCCGCCGTGCTGCGCGGTCGCCAGGTCGCCGCCGGCGTTCGGATGCTCGTCGTCCCGGGATCTGCCCGGGTGCGCCTGCAGGCCGAGGCCGAGGGGCTGCACACCATCTTCGAAGCGGCCGGCGCGCAATGGCGACTCCCCGGGTGCTCGATGTGTCTGGCCATGAACCCCGACAAGCTCGCTGCAGGTGAGCGCAGCGCGTCGACCTCGAACCGCAACTTCGAAGGTCGCCAAGGGCCTGGTGGTCGGACCCACCTGGTGAGCCCTCTCGTGGCAGCGGCCACCGCCGTTCGCGGCACCCTCTCCTCTCCGGCCGACCTGGACAAGGACTGAGCGCATGGACGCCTTCACGACCCACACCGGCATCGGAGTTCCGCTGCGGCGCAGCAACGTCGACACCGACCAGATCATCCCCGCCGTCTACCTCAAGCGAGTGACGCGGGACGGCTTCGAGGACGGCTTGTTCGCCGCTTGGCGCGCCGATGAGTCCTTCGTCCTCAACAACCCGAGGTATGCCGCCGGGTCCGTGCTCGTCGCGGGTCCCGACTTCGGCACCGGCTCCTCCCGCGAGCACGCGGTCTGGGCGCTGATGAACTACGGGTTCCGGGCCGTGTTGTCCTCCCGGTTCGCCGACATCTTCCGGGGGAACTCTGGCAAGCAGGGCCTGCTCACCGCCCAACTGGCGCAGGACGACATCGAACTCATCTGGAAGTACCTCGAGCAGGACCCGGGGGCTCAGGTGACGGTGGACCTCGCCGCCCGGACGGTCACCGCTGGGGACATCGTGGCCCCCTTCAGCGTCGATGAGTACACCCGCTGGCGGCTCATGGAAGGGCTGGACGACATCGGCCTCACCCTGCGTCACGACGACCTCATCGCGGCGTTCGAAGACGGCCGACCGGCATACCTCCCGGTCACTGACTGATCGCCGAAACCGACGCGTCCAACGACTGCGACACGCCGAGTCGGCGTGTCGCACTGGGAGATACGCCACACGGGCCAGAACTTGTGCCGGTGCGCGGGCACCCGGTGGCGAGCGGCAGTCTCGGTGAGACGTGCGATTCACAGTCCCAAATACGTTGCGGCACAAGGATTCTCCGCGCAACTGAGCGGCAGCCCTCATGCGGCCGTTCCTCACAGCCTGTGAACGACTCCGGTGGAGGGTCTTGAGCGTGAGCAAATACCTTGCGCGGCAACGGGAATCGCGACACCGGGTGGTGGACTCCTGGCGTGGACGGGAATACCGTCGTCCAAGGCGGACATTCGTCCGCGACATCGACACCCGGCTCCGTCCGGGGCGTTCATCTGGAGGGGAAGCGTGAACAAGGCAGAGCTCGTCGTAGCACTCGAAGGCAAGCTCGGCGGCAAGAAGGCCGCCAGCGATGCACTCGACGCGGTGCTGGACGCAATCATTCGTGAGGTCGCCAAGGGCGGCAAGGTTGCCATCACCGGGTTCGGCACGTTCCAGAAGGTGGCGCGGGCCGCTCGCACTGGTCGTAACCCGCGCACGGGTGACGCCGTTCGCATCAAGAAGACCACCGTCCCGCGGTTCCGTCCGGGGACCTCGTTCAAGGGCTACGTCGCTGACCCGCGGTCGCTGCCGAAGGCCGCTCCGGCTACCGGTCGCGCCCCGGCCGGTTCGGTCGCCAAGGTCGCTCCGGCGGCCGCCGCGCCGGTGAAGAAGGCTGCACCGGCCAAGGCTGCCGTCAAGGCCGCTCCGGCGAAGGCTGCACCGGCCAAGGCCGCGGTCAAGGCCGCTCCGGCGAAGGCCGCTCCGGCCAAGGCCGCAGTTAAGGCTGCGCCGGCCAAGGCTGCCGCCGCGAAGCCGACTGCGACGAAGGCTGCCCCGGCCAAGGCTGCCGCCGCGAAGCCGGCTGCGACGAAGGCTGCGCCGGCCAAGGCTGCCCCCGCCGCCAAGAAGGCCGCCCCCGCCAAGGCCTCAAAGAAGGCCTGAGCACCGCAGCACTCGACCGGGCCGGTCCCTCCTGCAGGGGGGACCGGCCCGTCGTCGTGTCAGCCGGTTGCCGAGCCGCCCAAGGCGGCGCTCGTCCGCCGTCCCACGCCGAGGGCGAGGGCCGCCCGCAGCGAGGTCGTGTCGTCGACATCGGTCCGCAGCCCCGGGACGTCGAGGTCGAGCCGCCGATGGCCGCCCCGCTCATGACGGTCCGCGGAATCGGCACCGAACCTCGGCTCGGGGAACTCCGACCCGGTGGCCGCGATCAGGACCGACCCGGTCCCGTCGGCATCGGGCACCACCACGCGGCGCAGGCTCGACGCTGCGCGCAGCGCGACGGTGAGATCGTCGGCGGTCAGGGCCGGCAGATCGGCCAGCAGCACGGCCAGCCCGGCACGCACCGGCACCTCGGTCCCTGCCCGGGCCAGGCCCGCTCTGATGGCCGCGTTGAGCCCGTCGCCCGGGTCTGGCACCACGACCGCGCCCAGGGCCTCGAGGAGGGCGACCAGCGG
>Ga0116181_1004428_pt1 | contig 10552 bp, 11 predicted proteins | sample AD_UKC075_MetaG_FD_89752 | JGI IMG/M metagenome (GOLD analysis project Ga0116181, IMG submission 89752) | Active sludge microbial communities of municipal wastewater-treating anaerobic digesters from USA - AD_UKC075_MetaG | ecosystem: Engineered > Bioreactor > Anaerobic > Digestate | place: USA...
CGTGGTGAAATTGGTAGACACGCTATCTTGAGGGGGTAGTGGCGAAAGCCGTATGAGTTCGAGTCTCATCGTCGGCACCACAAATAATACGCAGGTCGCCCGCATTTAGCGGGCGTTTGCTTGAAGGCAGCTACAATAACTGCTATCGGTTGCGGGAGCTCAAGCTATGTTGGAAACCTATTTTCCAGTTCTTGTCTTTATCCTGTTTGCGGCTGCTTTCGGTTTTATTCCCATCGTAGCGGGCTGGGTTCTTGGTCCAAACAAGCCTGACGCTGAAAAGCTTTCGCCTTTTGAGTGCGGTTTTGAGCCTTTCGAAGATGCGCGTATCAAGTTTGATGTGCGTTACTATCTTCTCGCCATTCTCTTCATTCTTTTTGATCTGGAAATCGCTTTTCTCTTTCCGTGGGCTACCATTCTGAGAGAGATTGCCGCGAGTGAGTCGATCCGGCTGTTCGGTTTCTTTGAAATGATCGTCTTTCTGGGCATTCTTTTGCTCGGTTATGTCTATGTTTGGAAGAAGGGCGCGCTCGACTGGGAGTGATTCCTTGGATTGCCTTGGCGGGTAAATCGTTGCATAGAGGGTGTCTATGAGCATCGAAGGTGTCTTCAAGGAAGGGTTTGTTACTACTTCCCTTGATACGGTAATCAACTGGACTCGCACAGGTTCGCTCTGGCCGATGACTTTCGGGCTTGCATGCTGTGCGGTCGAGATGATTCATGCGGGTTGTTCGCGTTACGATCTTGATAGATTCGGGGTGGTGTTTCGTCCGAGTCCTCGTCAATCGGATTTGATGATTGTTGCGGGTACGCTCTGCAACAAGATGGCGCCCGCGTTGCGCAAGGTCTACGACCAGATGTCCGAGCCGCGCTGGGTTATTTCGATGGGCTCCTGTGCGAACGGTGGTGGTTACTATCACTACTCTTATTCCGTCGTTCGCGGATGTGATCGGATCGTTCCCGTCGATGTCTATGTGCCTGGTTGTCCGCCGACTGCTGAGGCGCTCCTTTACGGGATCGTTCAGCTTCAGAACAAGATCAAACGTGATTGCACCATTGCTCGCTGAGTGCCGAATGTCATGAGTGAAAAACTTGAACTTCTGAGTAAGGCGCTGGCTGAAAAGTTCGGCGAAAAGATCGTCAAGGCAACTTTGTCCAGGGGTGAGTTGACGGTGGAGGTGTCGGCTACTGACTACTTGCGCATCGCATATGCCTTGAGGGACGAGCCGGCTTTGCGTTTTGAGCAATTGGTGGATTTAACCGGTCTGGATTATTCAACTTTTTCTGGCCAGGATTACCCGTCCAGGTTTGCTGTTGCGGTTCATCTGCTTTCTGTAAGTAATAATCAGCGTCTTCGTCTCCGCGTTCATGCGGATGATGATTCGTTTCCGATGCTGGATTCTGTTTGTCAGGTATGGCCAAGTGCAAACTGGTTCGAGCGCGAAGCGTTTGATCTCTTCGGCATTGTTTTTGGTGGTCACCCTGATCTGCGGCGCATTCTGACGGACTATGGTTTTGTTGGTTACCCGTTCCGCAAGGATTTTCCTGTTACTGGGTATGTAGAAATGCGCTACGACCAAGAGCAGGGTCGCGTTGTCTATCAGTCCGTCACCATTGAGCCGCGTGAAAACACGCCGCGCATTGTTCGTGACGAAAACTATGGGAATGCCGGTCGTGGCTGAAATCCGAAATTACACAATCAACTTTGGCCCTCAGCACCCGTCAGCGCACGGGGTTCTGCGCTTGGTGCTTGAGCTTGACGGCGAAGTTGTGGAGCGCGCGGATCCCCATATCGGTTTGTTGCATCGTGGAACGGAGAAGCTGGCTGAAACCCGTACTTGGGTGCAGTCTGTGCCTTACATGGATCGACTCGATTACGTTTCGATGATGTGTAATGAGCATGCGTACTGCATGGCGATCGAAAAGCTGATCGGCTTGGAAGTGCCGCTTCGGGCTCAGTACATTCGTGTGCTCTATGATGAAATCACTCGGATCCTGAATCACCTGCTGGCGGTAGGGACGCACGCTCTGGATATCGGCGCTATGACGATGGTGCTCTACACCTTCAGAGAGCGCGAAGATCTCATGGATGCCTACGAGGCCGTTTCTGGTGCCCGTATGCATGCTGCCTACTACAGGCCTGGTGGTGTCTATCGTGATCTGCCCGATAGAATGCCGCAATATGAGGTCTCCAAGTGGAAGTCCGCAAAGACCGTTGAGCAACTCAACGAAAACCGCCAGGGAAGCCTGTTGGATTTTCTGGAGGATTTCACGAAGCGTTTTCCGAAGTACGTGGACGAGTACGAGACCTTGTTGACGGATAATCGTATCTGGAAACAGAGAACGGTCGGGATTGGCGTTGTTTCGCCAGAGAAGGCTCTCGCGCTTGGCTTTTCCGGGGTGATGTTGCGTGGTTCTGGTGTCGAATGGGATATCCGGAAAAAGCAGCCGTACGAAGTCTATGATCAGCTTGATTTCGACATTCCGGTTGGTGTAGAGGGTGATTGCTATGACCGGTATCTGTGTCGGATCGAGGAGATGCGTCAATCGAATCGGATCGTGAAGCAGTGTATCGACTGGCTGCGCCGGAATCCCGGTCCAGTAATTTCTAGCGATCATAAGGTTGCACCGCCGCCCAGAGAGCGGATGAAGGGCAACATGGAAGAGTTGATTCACCACTTCAAGCTCTTTACCGAGGGGATGCACGTACCTGCTGGAGAGGTTTATGCTCCGGTAGAGCATCCGAAAGGAGAGTTTGGTGTGTTCGCAGTGTCGGACGGTGCAAACAAGCCATACCGGCTTAAGTTGAGATCGCCGGGCTTTGCGCATCTTTCCGCCATGGATGAGATGTCTCGTGGTCACATGATTGCTGACGTGGTGGCGATTATCGGTACGATGGACATCGTGTTCGGAGACGTGGATCGCTAAATTGCAGCAAGCGTTCCCAATGACATTCTGCTGACAGTAGATACAGAAAATGCTAAGCCCGGAATCCCTACAGAAAATAGATCGAGAGATCGCCAAGTATCCTCCTGATCAAAAGCAGTCGGCATCAATGGGTGCTCTGCGTATCGCACAGGAAGAAAAAGGATGGCTTGCAAACGAGACCATTGAGTTTGTCGCCAAGTACTTAGGCATGCCGGCAATAGCTGTTTATGAGGTCGCGAGTTTCTACAATATGTATGATCTCGCTCCTGTCGGTGCCAAGAAGATCGCCGTATGTACGAATCTTCCTTGTGCCCTGTCTGGTGGAGTGCATGCTGCCGAGTACATCAAGAAGAAGCTCGGGATTGATTTCAACGAAACCACTGCAGACGGACGTTTCACTCTCAAGGAAGGTGAGTGCATGGGTGCCTGCGGTGATGCCCCGGTGCTGCTGGTGAATAACCACCGGATGTGCAGCTGGATGACTGAAGAGAAAATCGACCAACTGCTGGCTGATCTTACAAAATGACTGTTCAAGGCATTATTCTCTCCGACCTCGATGGCGATCGAACTTGGCGGCTTGCTGATTATGTCAAGCGGGGCGGGTACGAAGCGCTGAAGAAGATAATTGCGGAAAAGATCCCCGCCGATCAGATCATCGGAGAGGTAAAAAAGTCCGCATTGCGTGGTCGCGGCGGTGCAGGGTTTCCGACCGGATTGAAATGGAGCTTTATGCCTCGTGCGTTCCCCGGGGCTAAGTATCTTGCCTGCAATTCCGATGAAGGCGAGCCGGGCACATTCAAGGATCGGGATATTCTTCGCTACAACCCGCATTCTGTTATCGAGGGAATGATCATCGCAGGCTACGCGATGGGCTGTGAGCGTGGTTATAACTACATTCACGGCGAGATTTTCGAGGTCTACGAGCGATTCGAAGAGGCGCTGCAGGAAGCGCGAGATGCAGGTCTTCTTGGTCAGGGCATTCTTGGTTCGGACTTCAGTTTCGAGTTGTATGCCCATCACGGCTACGGCGCGTATATCTGCGGTGAAGAAACCGCTCTTCTTGAGTCCATTGAGGGTAAGAAGGGGCAGCCTCGTTTCAAGCCTCCTTTTCCCGCAAGTTTTGGCCTGTACGGCAAGCCGACAACCATTAACAACACGGAAACTTTCGCCTCGATTCCTTTCATTATTCGGGAGGGGGGGGATGCGTTCCTGGCGTTGGGTAAGCCGAATAACGGAGGTACGAAGCTCTTCTCCGTTTCCGGACATGTGAATAGACCTGGCAATTATGAAATCCCTCTCGGGACGCCGTTCTCTACGCTTCTTGAGATGGCTGGAGGGGTGCGTGGCGGCCGTGAGCTGAAGGCCGTTATTCCGGGTGGTTCCTCCGCACCGGTTCTGCCTGGAAGCGTAATGATGGATTGCACCATGGACTACGACTCGATCTCCAAAGCGGGTTCGATGTTGGGTTCGGGTGCAGTAATTGTCATGGACGAAACGACTTGCATGGTCAAGGCCCTTGAGCGCCTCTCGTATTTCTATTTTGAGGAATCCTGCGGCCAATGTACGCCCTGCCGTGAAGGAACAGGCTGGCTGTACCGGGTTGTCCATAGAATAGAGAACGGACTGGGTCGGCCGGACGATCTGGATCTGCTGAATAGTGTGACTGCAAATATCATGGGGCGCACGATTTGTGCTCTTGGTGATGCTGCATCAATGCCGGTTCAGAGTTTCGTGAAGCATTTCGGCGACGAATTTGCTTTCCACATCGAACACAAGAAATGTCTCGTGCCGAAGGACGTGCAGCACGAAGGCAGCAAGATTTACGTAGCGTAGGCTCGACATGCTAGACATCGAAATTGACGGAAAGCAGTTGCAGGTCCCTGACGGCAGCACTGTCATGGAGGCCGCCACCCAAGTTGGCGCCTATGTGCCTCATTTTTGCTATCACAAGAAGCTATCGATTGCGGCCAACTGCCGCATGTGCCTTGTCCAAGTGGAAAAGGCTCCGAAGCCTCTGCCAGCCTGCGCGACGCCTGTGACCAACGGAATGAAGGTATGGACCCACTCCGAACAGGCAGTCAAGGCTCAAAAAGGAGTGATGGAGTTCCTGCTGATCAACCATCCGCTTGATTGTCCAATTTGCGATCAAGGTGGGGAGTGCCAGCTGCAGGATCTGTCCGTCGGTTATGGCGGCGCTCAGTCCCGTTATGAGGAGGAGAAGCGCGTCGTATCAAACAAGGATCTGGGGCCGCTGGTTTCAACGGATATGACGCGGTGCATTAACTGCACGCGATGTGTTCGCTTCACCTCGGAGATCGCCGGCCTGATGGAATTGGGGCAGGCGTTCAGAGGCGAGCACGCAGAAATCATGCCTTTTGTCGAGAAGACGGTTGATACGGAACTATCCGGCAATATCATTGATTTGTGTCCAGTCGGTGCGCTTACGTCAAAGCCCTTCCGTTTCGCTGCACGTGCCTGGGAAATGTCCCGCAGAAAGTCGGTTAGCCCGCACGATTCGCTTGGCAGCAATCTCGTCGTTCAAGTCAAGCATGACACGGTCAAGCGTGTTCTTCCGCTCGAAAATGAAGATCTCAATGAATGCTGGCTTTCAGATAAGGATCGTTTCTCCTACGAGGCGTTGAACGGGCCTGATCGTTTGACTGTTCCAATGGTCAAGCAGGGTGGCCGCTGGATTGAGTCGGATTGGTCCACTGCGCTCGAATATGTAGCCAACGGTCTCAAGGGAGTCGCTGCGGAGCACGGCACCGATTCAATTGGCGCGCTCGTATCTCCCCACAGTACTGCAGAGGAGCTTTTCCTGACGCAGGCGCTTGTGCGGGGGCTCGGGTCAGGGAATGTCGATTTCCGTCTTCGTCAGATCGATTTCACCCTGGATGGGAAGATGGCTGGTGCTCCATGGCTTGGAATGCAGGTGTCAGACATCAGCCGGTTGGATCGACTTCTCATTGTCGGAAGTTTCTTCCGGAAGGATCATCCCCTGATTGCCCAACGTGTACGTCAGGCTGTCAAGCGTGGTCTGAAGGTAAGTGCGGTCAATTCGGCTTTTGATGATTGGCAGTTGCCGGTTGCAACTGCACTGTGTGTCTCGCCGTCCGGTATCCCTGCCGCTCTGGCTGCAATTCTCAAGGCAGTTGTCGAAGAGAAGAATGAGCAGGTTGCTCCGGAGTTTGTAGATGCAACCAGCGATGTGGTCGTTGACGAGAGTGCACGCGCGATTGCGCGTAGTCTGAGCTCGGGGCGTCGTGTTGCGATCTGGCTTGGCAATTTTGCGGTTCAGCACGCCCAGGCTTCGAAGATTCAGCGAATCGCCCAGGAAATTTCCCGTGTCACTGGTGGAAGCTTTGGTTTGATCGGTGAGGCTGCGAATAGTGTTGGTGGCTACTTGGCTGGGGCGGTTCCTTTCGGGAAGATTTCGGGAAAGAACGCCAATGAGATGACTTCCTCAGCGCTGAAGGCCTATCTCCTTGTGAATGTCGAACCGGAGTTCGATTGCGCTTCTGGTGCGGCGGCGGCCGATGTTATCGGCAAGGCGGATATGGTCGCTGTGTTCAGTGCATTCAAGTCAGAGGCCGCGCTTGGTTTTGCGGACGTGCTTCTCCCGGTCTCACCTTTTACCGAGACTCCTGGGACCTTTGTGAATTGCGAGGGCAAGGCCCAGAGCTTCTACCCGGTTGTCAAGAGCCTTGGAAATTCGCGCCCTGCTTGGAAGGTACTGAAGGTTCTCGGGGAGATGCTTGGTCTTGATGGCGTTGCTGCAGACTCAATCGAAGACGTGCGGAAGCAGATTTTTGGTGAGGCTATGGTTGTCGATGCTAGCAAGCTCGATAACTCGGTTCAGAGCGATGTGGTTATGCTTGGCGCGATTGGAAGTGGAATCCAGAGGATCGCAGATGTTCCCATTTATTTCGCAGATCCTGTCGTCCGGCGAGCTCCTTCGCTTCAGGCGACCCGTGACTCTTCCGAGCCTGCTGCCAGGATGAGCCGCTCGACCTTGGCACGGCTGGGTATTCAGGCTGGCCTGAAGGTCCGTGTTTCGTCTGCAAGCGGCGAGGCCATCGTGCTTGCGGCAGAGGATGGGGGGGTTGCGGAAGGCTGTGTGAGACTTGCTGGAGCTCATTCCCTCACTGCGCGCCTCGGAGCGCTTTATGGTGAAGTCAGCGTGGAGCGGTTGTGATGGATGCGTACATCGAGCCTGTAGCGGCACTCTTCGGGGCAGCATGGCCTCTTGTATGGTCTTTGCTGAAGATCATTGGTATTGTCGCGCCGCTTTTTTTGTGTGTGGCTTATCTCACTCTGGCAGAACGTAAAGTTATCGGCTATATGCAGGTGCGGATCGGGCCGAACAGAGTTGGTCCGAAGGGCTTGCTCCAGCCGATCGCCGACGGCGTGAAGCTGCTGCTGAAAGAAGTCATTGTTCCCTCCGGTGCAAACAAAGGGTTGTTCATTTTGGGCCCGGTGCTTGCTCTCGCTCCTGCCCTGGCGGCCTGGGCCGTCGTGCCGTTTTCTGATGGCTGGGTTGTCGGAAACGTTGATGCAGGTCTGCTGTTCCTGCTCGCGATTACCTCGGTCGAAGTGTATGGCGTGATCATTGCGGCCTGGGCGTCGAACTCGAAGTATGCCTTTCTTGGTGGAATGCGCGCAGCTGCTCAGATGGTGTCTTACGAGATTGCGATGGGTTTCGCGCTTGTCTGTGTCTTGATGATTTCGTCAAGTCTCAATCTCAGCGAAATCGTTGCGGTTCAAGGTAGGGGTCAGTGGGCGGAGTGGGGCTTTGGCTTCCTCAGCTGGAACTGGCTGCCTCTGTTCCCGATGTTTATCGTCTATCTCATCTCCGGGATTGCGGAAACCAATCGGGCGCCTTTTGACGTAGTAGAAGGTGAGTCAGAGATTGTGGCGGGGCACATGGTCGAGTATTCGGGGATGGCATTTGCGCTGTTCTTCCTCGGTGAGTACGCGAACATGATCCTGATTTCCGCACTGACCTCAATCCTGTTCCTCGGTGGCTGGCTTTCCCCGGTAGGCTTCCTGCCCGATGGATTCGTCTGGCTGGTGCTCAAGACGTCTTTCATTCTGTTCCTGTTCCTCTGGTTCAGAGCTACTTTCCCGCGCTTTAGGTACGACCACATCATGCGTCTGGGCTGGAAAGTATTTATCCCGCTGACGCTGTTCTGGGTGGTTGTGGTCGCAGTCTGGGTTATGTCGCCCCTGTCGATCTGGAAGTGAGGAAGAGATAATGGGTTCGATGAAGGATTACGTTGGCAGCCTTTTCCTTAAGGAACTGCTGAAGGGTATGGCTTTGACGGGCCGGCATCTTTTTGCCCGGAAGATTACTGTTCAGTTTCCGGAGGAGAAGACGCCTCAAAGCCCTCGTTTTCGTGGATTGCACGCGCTGCGTCGCTATCCCAACGGTGAAGAGCGCTGTATTGCGTGCAAATTGTGCGAAGCAGTTTGCCCAGCAATGGCTATCACCATTGAATCAGAGCAGCGGCAGGATGGTTCCAGGCGCACTAGCCGCTACGACATCGATTTGACCAAATGTATTTTTTGCGGCTTTTGTGAGGAAGCCTGCCCGGTCGATGCGATCGTCGAGACACGCGTTTTCGAGTATCACGGCGAGAAGCGTGGAGATCTGTATTACACAAAGCAGATGCTCCTCGCGGTTGGTGATCGGCACGAGGCACAGATCGCCAAGGATCGGGAAGTCGATTCGAAGTACCGGTAGGCTGGTGGGTACGGACTAAATCATCTTTGCGGAACACGTTTATGGATTTCCAGTCGGTCGTTTTCTACTTTTTCTCGACAGTGATGGTGCTCGCTGCGTTGCGGGTCATTACTGCGAAGAATCCGGTTCACGCAGCGCTTTTTCTCGTCCTGGCCTTTTTTTCGGCAGGTGGTATCTGGATGCTGCTTCGCGCGGAGTTCCTGGCAATCGCTCTTGTCATGGTTTACGTCGGAGCGGTCATGGTTCTCTTCCTGTTCGTTGTGATGATGCTAGACATCAATCTCGAGCGGATCCGGCAGGGTTTCTGGAGCTACCTTCCCATAGGTGCAGTGGTCGGGTTGCTGATGATCGCGGAGATGGCGATTGTTCTCGGCGGCAGTTACTTTGGTCTGGAGGGAATGCCAGCTCCTTCAGAGCCTGAACCCGGATACAGCAACACGAAGGAGCTCGGCCGACTTCTCTATACCGAGTATGTTTATCCCTTCGAACTGGCTTCCATCGTTCTGCTGGTTGCAATGATTGCTGCCGTGGCTCTCACGCTGAGAAAGCGTAAGAATGTCAAGAAGGTTGATCCTACTGCACAAGTGGCGGTGAAGCGCGATGATCGTGTGCGTATCGTTTCGATGCGCGCAGAAAAGGACTGAATTTCTGCTGACGATCGTCAGGGAGGGGTTTTATGCTTTCGTTATCTCATTATTTGATTCTTGCTGCGATTCTCTTCGCCCTTGGTGTGGTCGGGATTTTCCTGAATCGCAAGAATTTGATCGTGCTTCTGATGGCCATCGAACTGATGTTGCTGGCTGTGAATTTGAACTTCATCGCCTTCTCTCATTATCTTGGAGATGCAGCAGGTCAGATTTTTGTTTTCTTCATTTTGACCGTGGCTGCGGCTGAAGCTGCAATCGGTCTGGCCATTCTCGTGGCGTTGTTCCGTAATCTGCGGACGATTCACGTTGATGACCTGGATAGTCTCAAGGGATAAGGAAGCGTTTCGATGACTGAGATGCAAAAGCTATATCTGTTGGTTCCCTTAGCGCCCTTGTTCGGTGCGATCGTTGCCGGCCTGTTTGGCAAGGTGGTTGGGCGTACCGGTGCGCACTCTGTGACGATTCTTGGCGTCGCAGTGTCCTTTCTCGCCTCTATCGTCATCTTTCAGGACGTGCAGGCAGGAAACGTTTTCAACGGAACCTTGTACACGTGGGCAACCAGCGGTTCCCTTACTCTTGAGGTCGGCTTCCTGATCGACTCCCTGACCGTCATGATGATGCTGGTGGTCACTTTCGTCTCGCTCATGGTGCATATCTACACCATTGGTTACATGTCGGAAGATCCCGGGTATCAGCGCTTCTTCAGCTATATCTCCCTGTTCACTTTCTCCATGCTCATGCTGGTGATGTCGAACAATTTCCTGCAGTTGTTCTTCGGTTGGGAGGCTGTGGGGCTTGTTTCGTATCTTCTGATCGGTTTCTGGTATACGCGTCCTACGGCGATTTTCGCCAACATGAAGGCGTTTCTAGTGAATCGTGTTGGGGATTTTGGTTTCCTTCTGGGAATCGGCCTCGTCGCTGCCTTTGCAGGTACGCTGAATTACGCCGAGGTCTTTGCTAAGGCTGGTGAATTGGCCGGAATGACGGTTCCCTCAACCGGCTGGCCGCTCATTACTGCCATCTGTATCGGTTTGTTCATTGGTGCGATGGGCAAGTCTGCTCAGGTCCCTCTGCATGTCTGGCTGCCGGATTCGATGGAGGGTCCTACCCCGATTTCGGCGCTCATTCACGCTGCCACGATGGTTACGGCGGGCATCTTCATGGTCGCCCGGATGTCGCCCTTGTTCGAACTCTCCGAAGCCGCGCTTTCCTTCGTTCTGGTTATCGGCGCCACTAC
>Ga0116181_1004430_pt1 | contig 10550 bp, 10 predicted proteins | sample AD_UKC075_MetaG_FD_89752 | JGI IMG/M metagenome (GOLD analysis project Ga0116181, IMG submission 89752) | Active sludge microbial communities of municipal wastewater-treating anaerobic digesters from USA - AD_UKC075_MetaG | ecosystem: Engineered > Bioreactor > Anaerobic > Digestate | place: USA...
AGGCGCTCCTCGTCCTCGCCGAGCATGGTGGCGTAGGTGGAGAACTCCTGGCCCAGGGTCATGGGCACCGCGTCCTGCAGCTGGGTGCGGCCCATCTTCAGCACGTCGGCAAACTCTTCGGCCTTGCGCTCGAAGGCGGCGCGCAGGTAGGCCATGGCGTCCACCAGGCGGAAGATGCCGACGTAGGTGGCCAGCTTCAGCGCCGTGGGATACACGTCGTTGGTGGACTGGCTCATGTTGACGTGCTCGTTGGGGTGCAGGAAGGCGTACTCACCGCGCTGGTGGCCCATGATCTCCAGGGCCCGGTTGGCGATGACCTCGTTGGCGTTCATGTTGGTGGAGGTGCCGGCTCCCCCCTGGATCACGTCCACCACGAACTGCTCGTGCAGACGGCCAACCACCAGCTCGTCACAGGCGGCAATGATGGCCTTCATCCGCTCCTGGTCGAGCAGGCCCAGCTCACAGTTGGCCTGGGCGGCCGCCCGCTTGATCTGCGCGAGGGCGCGGATCAGATCCGGATAGACGGCGATGGTGATGCCGGTGATCGGGAAGTTCTCGAGGGCACGCAGGGTATGCACACCGTAGTAGGCGGCGGTCGGCACTTCCTTGTCGCCGAGCAGGTCATGTTCGAGGCGGGTGGCGGTGGTGTTCATATTTGTCTCCTTGGGTGTGAGCCGGAGACCGGCATGCAGCCGGCCGGACCCTTATTCCATTGCAGATCACATGCCAGCCCGGCGAGCGCCTGCCATCACCCATAAGACACTGATTCAAAACGGTTTCAATTTTCGCCGCGGGGGGCTTCATCCGGTTATCCGGATAAAGCCCCCCGCCGGCGTCTGGAAAACCGAACCCTCAGGACTGCGTTGCCTGCCCCGGCGCGGGCAGATCCGTCATCACCGCCTCCCCCGGGGCCGAACAGCCCTTGGCACAGCAGCGCCCGGGCTGACGGTTGCGGGTGATGGGGCGCTCCGGATCGGCCGCCACCCCCCGGTCCAGCAGCCTTTCCACCAGGGCCACCTTGTCGCCCACCGGGTAGTTGCGCCAGATCTCCTGCTTCATGGCCGCTGGCGAGCCACCGCCGTGGAGGCTGATCACCGAATACCAGCCGGCCTGGTAGGAGGCGGTCAGATCCTCCATGAAGCGCGCGGCCTGGATGCGCTTGTCGTAGGGCACGCCGGGCGCCGCCCGCAGCACGTCGGCCAGGTTGGCTGCGGTGACCGGGTTGTGGTCCTCGTCCGGCCCGGGCAGGGTGACGATGAGCCCGCCGGACACGTAGTGGGCGATGCGCTGCATGTCGTAGATCTGGTTGGCCAGCAACAGCTTGCCGATGTTGGAATACACCGGCTCGGGCATGAAGCTGCCGCTGTGGGCGTCGGCCCGGGCATAGGTGGACGCCGCCACACCGCAGGCATAGAAGCCCTCGACGATCTTGATCAGCTCCACCATCTGGTCACGCAGATGGGTCTCCTTGCCGGGATCGAAGCCGTTGGCCTCGCACATCAGCGCACCGGCACCGATCAGCAAGTCGCCAAAGCCGGCGCGGGCGGCGATGCAGCTGTGGCGGTGATGGGTGGCGTAATCCCAGGTGAGCTGGCCGGAATGCTGCCATTCCCCGGCAAGGAAGACCCGCTCCCAGGGCACGAAGACCTGGTCGAAGATCAGCACGCCGGTGGATTGGCCATACTTGTTGCTGAACAGGGCCGCCTTCTCGCCCGGCCGGCCGGCGGGGCGTGCCACGATGGTCAGCCCCGGGGCGTCGCAGGGCAGCGCGCAGCACACGGCGAAATCGGCGTCCTCCTCACCCATGTGGCGGCCGGGCATGACCAGGAATTCATGCATGTAGGGCGCACCGGTGACGATGGCCTTGGTGCCGGAAAGGGTGATGCCCTCGTCGCTCCGCGCCACGATATGCAGGTAGCTGTCGGGGTTGGACTGCTGATGGGGGCGCAGGCTGCGGTCGCCCTTGGCGTCGGTCATGGCAATGCCGATGGACAGGTCGGCGTCCTGCACGGCGTGCAGCCAGGTGTCGAAGCGGGCGCTGTATTGGCTGCCGGTGGCGGCATCCACCCGGCGCGACGACTGGTACAGGGCGCCCAGAGCGTCGTGGGCCAGGTAGCGCTGGGCGCAGCCGGTCTCCTGGCACAGCAGGCGCACCGCCTCCAGCTTGTTGAGCAGGTCGCCGCTGCTCATGTCGATGTGCAGCATGCGGTTAACTGCCTTGCCCGAGCTGTGCTGCACGGCAGTCATCAGGGGCGCCAGCTCCGGGCGGAGGGCGAAATCGTAGGTCACCCCGAGGGCCCGGATGCCCGGCGCGAAGGCGGGCTCATCGGGCACCGAATCGACCCGGCGACCATCCAGATACACGACGGGCCGATAGGAACGGAGGGATTCGCGGTATTCGTCGGCAGACATGAACATGGGAGGCTCCAGAAAAACAATGAACCCATAATATGAACATTGTTCTCTGTTTCGTCAATACGTTCACTTCCTGATGCGGCATGGTAGATTTCCCCCATGACCGACACCCCCACCGACCCCCGCTCCCAGCGCCGCCAGGCCGTTTCCGACCTCAAACGGCAGATGATCCTCGATGCAGCCGAACGCATCTTTCAGCAGGACGGGCTGGACGGAGCGCACATGCGGGCCATCGCCAAAGAAGCCGGCTACACGGTGAGCGCCCTCTACAAGTACTACGCCAGCAAGGAAGAGATCTACGCCGACCTGCTGGCCGCCTCCCTCGACCGCCTGCATGCCACGGTCGAAGGCGCGACGCCCGCCGATGCCGAACCGACGCTGCGCCTGCGCAGCCGGGCCCGGGGCTTCTTCGATTTCTACCTGGCCCACCCGCGGGAGCTGGACCTGGGCTTCTACCTCTTCCGCGGCCTGCAGCCCCTCGGCCTCAACCCGGAACTCGACGCCACCCTGAACCGGCGCCTCGCCGACAGCCTCACCGGCATGCAGACCGACATGCAGGCCCTGGGCCTGCCCGAGGCCGATGCCCTGCGCGAGACCACCGCCCTCTTCGCCCATGCCACCGGCGTCCTGTTGCTGGTGCACACCGGGCGCATCCGCATGTTCGGCCAGCACGGGCCGGCCCTGTTCGAGGCCTACCTCGACAGCCTCATCCGCCGCATCACGCCCCGTTCGGCACCGACCTGAAAAACATCATTCAATATGAATACAACCGGATTAGTATTATGAATATTTCATTACACCGATCCGTTCATGCCAAGGCCCCCTTTCGATAAGCCAGCCGTCCCCCCAGCCTCCCCCAAACAGCGGGGCCACAGCCACGAACACCGTGTCATCGCCCTGCTGGAAGCCCTGTTCTCCGCCCTGCCCGCCCCGGGCAACGCCCCTGCGCCCGGCGCCGATCTGCTGGTCGACACCTATCTCGACGCCGCCACACCGCGCCAGGCCGAGCACTTTCTCGGCGCCCTGCAGCGCACCCCGTCGACCGCGCTGCGCGCCCTGGGCTGGCAACGCCAGTGCGCCCTGGAGGCGGCCAGGGGCCGCTTTGCCGCCGCCTGGGCTGCCTTTCAAGAAGCCACCCGGCTCAGCCCGGCGGCGCCAGCACTGGCCTGCCTCGAAGTCACCACCCTGATGGCCGAAGGGCGGCGGGAAGAAGCCCGCAGCACCGCCGGCCTGTGGGCAGAACGCCTGGCCAGCAACCCGGAACAGGATTTTTCCGACCTCATCGCCCACCTCCACGACATGGCCCGCCAAGACCCCACAGCCCCCACCGATAACGGCCCAGACGACGGCCACCTGATCGAACGCCTCCTGCAGCAGGTTGATGCCTGGCCTGCGCCCGCCTGCCACTATCGCCTGCACAAAGCCACGGCACTCGCCCCCGACCGGGCCCTGGCAAGACTGGAGTCACGCTGGGCCGGCGTCTCACCCTTCAACGATGCCGCCGCACCCGGCGCCTGGCTGGAGATCTTTCCCGGCGACCCCCTCTGCGCCCAATCCTTCCTGGTCCTCAACGACATGGCCGAGATGATGCGCCAGGCCCCCGCCAGCAAACCCGCCTCCCCCCGCGCCCTGACCCGTGCCTTGCTGCTTCGCGCTGAGGCCCTGCGCAAGGTGGTACTGGAGGCGCTGCAGGCCTGCAAGCAGCCGCTACCCTGGCATCACCCGGGCAACCAGCCCCTGCTGTGCCTGGCCGCCGACCACGCCCGGCACTTTGCCGCGCCGGGCGACGACACCGCCCTGGCGCCCCTGCGCTGGTCGGTGCTGATCGCCAGCCCCGGGGACGAGACCGGCCTGCGTGACCTGCTGGTGCACAGCCTCGTCAGCTGCGGCCACGCCGCCGAAGCCCTGGCGGTGGCCGACTGCGCCGGGCCGGACGACACCTTCTCGCGGCACGGCCGGGTGCTGGCCCTGCTCGCCCTGGGCCGGCTCGATGACGCAAGAAACGCCCTGCATGCATGCCAGGCCGGCAGCCCGCTGATCTGGAAGACCCTCAGCGCCCCGGCCCCGCGCAAGCCGAAGATACGCCCGGGCGTCTATACCGTGGGTGGCCGCGACGAAGCCTGGATCTACCGCCAGGCCTATCTCGGCTACTGGCAGCACGCCGGCGCCCTGGCCTGGGCGACAGGTGCGCAGCCCGGGCCGGCCCGCGGTGGGGAGTGCTAGCATTACGGCATCGCCCCACTCTGGACACCCCCGATGAACCTCGAGAAAGTCATCTTCGGCTTCTTCATCGTCTTTGCCGCCACCCTGAACTTCGGCTTCTTCATCGGCGAGATCGACAACCCCAGCCACCACGATATCTACGAGCTCTTCGCCGCCATCGTGGTCAACCTGATCGCCACCGTGCTCAAGTTCGGCGACCGCACCCAGATCGGCGCCATCCACCTGGCCACCAGCCTGGTGGCCGACCTGCAACTGCTCGCCGCCGCCATGGTGTGGGGCTATGCGGTGCACGTGGCCGGCACCGGCCTGAGCGCCGGCGTCATGTCGAGCATCGTCTCCCTCTCCGGCGGGGCCCTCTTTGCCAACGTGATCTCGGTGGTCATCCTGATCGCCGAAACCATCATGCAGCGGCGCTGATGCCGTGACCAGCAGCACCCCCACCAGCACGATCTTCCTCGTCCTGCGGCGGCTGCGCACGCCGCTGATCGTGCTCATCATCATCTTTGCGCTGTCGGTGCTGGGGCTCACCCTGGTGCCCGGCCCCCCCGACGCCAACGGGGCGATCCAGCGCCTGAGCTTCTTCCACGCGGTCTACTTCTTCAGCTACACCGCCACCACCATCGGTTTCGGCGAGATCCCCTACGCCTTCTCCGAGCAGCAGCGCCTGTGGGTGACCCTGTGCATCTACCTGTCGGTGATCGGCTGGGCCTACACCCTGGGCACGGTGTTCGCGATGCTGCAGGACAAGAACTTCCTCAACGCCGTGGCCGTGCAGCGCTTTGCCCGCCAGGTGCGGCGCCTGCGCGAACACTTCTTTCTGGTCTGCGGCTACGGGGAAACCGGGCGCCTGATCTGCAAGGCCCTGGACGAACTCGGCTACCGGGCGGTGGTGATCGAAAAGGACGAAGCCAAGGTGGGCGACCTGGAGCTGCAGAGCTACTCCGCCGACATGCCGGCCCTGTGCGCCGACGCTGGCGAGCCCGACACCCTGCTCTTCGCCGGCCTCACCAGCAGGTATTGCAGGGGCGTCATCGCCCTGACCAATGACGACAGCACCAACCTGGCCGTCGCCATCGCCGCCCGCCTGCTGGCCCCGGCCCTGCCCGCCCTGTGCCGGGCCGAGCACAGCGACACGGTGGCCAACATGGCCTCCTTCGGCACCCGCCACATCATCAACCCCTTCGAGAAGTTCGGCGAATACATGGCCCTGGCCCTGCATTCACCGGCCGCCTACCACCTGCTGCTGTGGCTTACCGGCCTGCCCGGCACCACCGTCACCCGCCACCGCGACCCGCCCGCCGGCAAGTGGGTGCTGTGCGGCTACGGCAGCTTCGGCAAGGTCATGACCCAGGCCCTCGAAAACGCCGCCCTGCCGGTGACCATCATCGACCGCGCCCGCCGGTCGATCCAGCCCATCACTGGGTCAAGGGCGACGGCACCGGTGCCGATGCCCTCGGCAGCGCCGGCATCCACGACGCGGTCGGCATCGTCGCCGCCACCGGCAACGACGTGAACAACCTGTCCATCGTCGTCACCGCCCACCAGATGAACCCGGCGCTGTTCACCGTGCTGCGCCAGAACCACGTGGCCAACCGGGCCCTGTTCGAGGCCTTCGAGTCCGACTTCACCATGGTGCCCAGCGAGATCGTCGCCCACGAATGCCTGGCCATCCTCACCACGCCCCTGCTCGCGCCCTTCCTCGAGGCAGTGCGCAAGGCTGACGATGACTGGGCCGAGGGCCTCCTCAACGAGGTCACCGAGCGCTTTGGCTGGGGCGTGCCGGCCGTCTGGAGCGTGGCCATCAACATCGCCCAGGCCCCGTCGGTGTACCGCATGCTGATGCGTCACGAATGCCGGCTCCAGCTCGGCGAGCTGCTCCGCGCCCCGGTCACCGACCGGCCCGAGCTGGCCTGCCGACCCCTGCTGCTGCTGCGCGAAGGTGACCCGCCGGTGATCCTGCCCGGGGCCGGGCAGGAGATCCTGCTGGGCGACCAGCTGCTCTTCGTGGGCGACGACCGGGCACGCAAGGATCTGGGCCTGACCCTGTTCAACGCCCACACCCTCAAGTACGTGCTGACCGGGCAGGACTCCCCCGGCGGCCTGATCTGGGAATGGCTGGCCCGGCGCCGGGCCGGTCAGGGGGCCACCCCATGAGCAGGGTGCCGCTGCTACGGGCCGCCTTCGGGCTGGCCCTGCTCGTCATCTTTGTGCTGGCGATGATTCCCGTGGCCGTGGTACCCGAGGTGATGTCCAACCAGGACAAGCTCCACCACAGCGCCGCCTTCGCCACCCTGATGCTGCTCGGCCGGGGCGGCTGGCCGACGCGCCTCGGGCTGGTGGCCCTGGGGCTGCTCGGCTACGGCATCCTGATCGAGCTGTGCCAGCACGCCTTCACAGCCAACCGGGTCGGCGAGCTGCGCGACGTGATCGCCGACGGCCTGGGCATCGCCCTGGGCTGGCTGCTCGCCCTCGGCTGGCGCATGGCGCCGGCCTGACGAGCGGGACCCCGCCAGCAAAAAGGGCTGCCCTCGGGCAGCCCTTTTTGCATGCAGCCGGCCGGATTTCAGGCCGCAAACACGTGCTTCACGCGCAGGGTTTCGCCCCGCTCGACGAGGCCGATCAGCCGGTCGATGTTGGGGTGCTTGCCCGGATTGAGGCGCGCATCCTCGCTGTGCTCGGCGTAGATCTCGATGCCCTGGGTGGCGGCCTCGGGGGTGATCGCCCCGTGGATCTGCCCCAGGTGGTTGTACACCGCCAGCGAACCAGCCTGGCCGGGCTTGTTTTCGATGGTGGCCACCACCTCGCCCGCGGCGTTGGTGAGCTGGATGGAAGCCAGGTGGGACACGCCCGGCAGGGTCTTGAGCTTGTCGGCAAAGGCCATTCGATCTTCTCCTGTCAGGGCACTCAGATACGCTTGGCCAGCTCGGCAGCCTTGCCGATGTAGCTCGCCGGGGTCATCTGCAGCAGGCGGGCCTTCTCGGCCTCGGGGATGGCCAGGGTGCCGATGAACTCCTGCAGGGCCGCCTTGGTGATGCCCTTGCCGCGGGTCAGCTCCTTGAGCTGCTCGTAGGGGTTGGGCACGGCGTAGCGGCGCATCACGGTCTGGATGGGCTCGGCCAGCACTTCCCAGCAGGCGTCCAGGTCGGCCGCTAGACGGGCCGGTTCGGCTTCGAGCTTGCCCAGCCCGCGCAGGCAGGAGTCGTAGGCCAGCACGGCATAGCCGAAGGCCACGCCCATGTTGCGCAGCACGGTGGAGTCGGTGAGGTCGCGCTGCATGCGCGACACCGGCAGCTTGTCGGCCAGGTGGCGCAGCACGCTGTTGGCGAGGCCCAGGTTGCCCTCGGCGTTCTCGAAGTCGATCGGGTTGACCTTGTGGGGCATGGTAGACGAGCCGATCTCGCCGGCCTTCAGCTTCTGCTTGAAGTAGCCCAGGGAGATGTACATCCAGATGTCGCGGCAGGTGTCCAGCACGATGGTGTTGGCACGGGCGGTGGCATCGTAGAGCTCGGCCATCGCGTCGTGGGGTTCGATCTGGATGGTGTAGGGATTGAAGCTGAGGCCCAGGGACTCGATGAAGCGACCGTTGAAGGTCTCCCAGTCGAACTCGGGATAGGCGGACAGGTGGGCGTTGTAGTTGCCCACGGCACCGTTGAACTTGGCGGTCAGCTCGACGCTCGCGATGGCCTTGCGGGTGCGGCGCAGGCGGTGTACCACGTTGGCCATCTCCTTGCCCAGGGTGGTGGGGCTGGCGGGCTGGCCATGGGTGCGGGAGAGCATGGGCAGCTCGGCGTGCTGGTGGGCCAGCTCGACCAGGCGGGCGATGATCTTGTCCAGGGAGGGCAGCAGCACACCGTCGCGGCCGTCGCGCAGCATCAGCGCGTGGGAGACGTTGTTGATGTCCTCGGAGGTACAGCCGAAGTGGATGAACTCGGTGACGCGGGTGACTTCGGGGTTGTGGCCCAGGCGCTCCTTGAGCCAGTACTCCATGGCCTTCACGTCATGGTTGGTGGTGGCTTCGATGGCCTTCACGGCCTCGCCGTCGGTCACCGAGAAGTTGGCGATCACGGCGTCCAGCTCGGCCACGGTGGCGGCGGAGAAGGGGGCGATCTCGGCCAGCTCGGGCGCGGCGGCAAGGGCTTTCAGCCACTCGATCTCGACCTTGACCCGGTTGCGGATCAGGCCGAACTCGGAAAAATGCCCGCGCAGCGCGGAAACCTTGGATTCGTAGCGGCCGTCGAGGGGCGACAGCGCGGTGATGGGCTGGAGATTCATGCGTAAAGGCCTTGAGGCGAAAAAGCAAAGTTCTCCATTTTACCGTCTTGGAGGGCCGTTCGCCGATGATAAAATCCGGGCTCCCCCAACAGCAGCACCCCATCATGAGCAAAGGTTCACAACAACTCGAACGCTTCATCTTCTGGAGCCGCTGGCTCCAGGCCCCCCTGTACCTCGGGCTGATCGTTGCCCAGGGTATCTACGTCTATCTCTTCATGGCCGAACTCGGCCATCTGATCGGCTCGGTCTTCGAATCCGGCGGCCACATCAGCGAGACCGAGACCATGCTGGTGGTGCTCGGCCTGATCGACGTGGTGATGATCGCCAACCTGCTGATCATGGTGATCATCGGCGGCTACGAGACCTTCGTGTCGCGCCTGGAGCTGGATGACCACCCGGATCAGCCTGAATGGCTGTCCCACGTGAACGCCGGCGTGCTCAAGATCAAGCTGTCCACCGCCATCATCGGCATCTCCTCGATCCACCTGCTGAAGACTTTCATCAATGCCGCCAACCTGGCCGAGCACACGATCATGTGGCAGGTGATCATCCATGTCGTGTTCCTGTTGTCCGCCCTCGCCATGGCGATGGTGGACAAGATCATGAACCAGACCGTTTTGCTGTCAAAACACTAAAGAGAGGGAGCTTCACCCATGACCGCCATCAAACAGGAAGACCTGATCCAGTCCGTCGCGGACGCCTTCCAGTACATCAGCTACTACCACCCGCTGGATTACATCAAGGCGCTGGGTGAAGCCTACGAGCGCGAGGAAAGCCCCGCCGCCAAGGACGCCATCGCCCAGATCCTGACCAACTCGCGCATGGCCGCCGAAGGCCACCGCCCCATCTGCCAGGACACCGGCATCGGCATGGTGTTCATCAAGGTCGGCATGCAGGTCACCTGGCCGGACGCCACCATGAGCGTCCAGCAGATGATCGACGAAGGCGTGCGCCGCGCCTACGCCAACCCGGACAACCCCCTGCGCGCTTCGGTGCTGGCCGACCCGGCCGGTACCCGCAAGAACACCAAGGACAACACCCCGGCGGTGGTCCACTTCGAGCTCGTCCCCGGCCACCACGTGGAGGTGATCTGCGCGGCCAAGGGCGGCGGCTCCGAAGCCAAGTCCAAGTTCGCCATGCTCAACCCCTCCGACGACCTGGTGGACTGGGTCCTCAAGAAGATCCCCGAGATGGGCGCCGGCTGGTGTCCGCCGGGCATCATCGGCATCGGCATCGGCGGCACGCCCGAAAAGGCCATGCTGCTGGCCAAGGAATCCATCATGGCCCCGGTGGACATCCATGAACTGAAGGCCAAGGCTGCCACCGGCGCCAAGCTGACCCGCCCGGAAGAGCTGCGTCTCGAGCTGATGGAAAAGATCAACGCGCTGGGCGTTGGTGCGCAAGGCCTCGGCGGCCTCACCACCGTGCTCGACGTGAAGGTGCTGGATTACCCCTGCCACGCCGCCAACCTGCCGGTGGCGCTGGTGCCCAACTGCGCCGCCACCCGCCACTGCCACTTCCACCTGGATGGCTCCGGCCCCGCCAAGATCGAGCCGCCGAAGCTCGAAGACTGGCCCGCCGTCACCTGGACGCCCGATCTCAAGTCCGCCACCCAGGTGGACCTCAACACCCTGACCAAG
>Ga0116181_1004432_pt1 | contig 10549 bp, 13 predicted proteins | sample AD_UKC075_MetaG_FD_89752 | JGI IMG/M metagenome (GOLD analysis project Ga0116181, IMG submission 89752) | Active sludge microbial communities of municipal wastewater-treating anaerobic digesters from USA - AD_UKC075_MetaG | ecosystem: Engineered > Bioreactor > Anaerobic > Digestate | place: USA...
GAGGCGTTCGACGGTCCAGGGACGGACCAGTCTGAGGCGCGAAACCCCTAGTCGGCCGCATGCAAGAGGTGTGTGGGTTCCGGGATCTGGTGAAACTGAGTCGGTGGACATTCTGCGGGACGGTGTCCGGTCTCACTGAAGATCGCGGAGTCTCAACTCAGGTTGCGGAGGACTTTGCGGATTCTCAAATCACTTTGCGAGTCGGTGCCGGACTCGGGGAGTTGCGCGACAGCCTTCACCGTGACGACGGTGCTGGCGGCGGTGGTCGAGGCGCAGGAGGTCAAGGTCGAGTGGGTCGACGCGGACGGCGAGTGGCAGCAGCGCTCGCTGGGTGAGGTCGGAGGCTTCCTAAACCGCAAAGTGAAGTGAGACGGATCCGTGAACCTGTCTCATCCCAGATTGCGATCCCCGCGCAACGACGGGCACACCTTCGCAAGGTTCGATGAGACCGGACAGACGGCGTTGCGGTCGTGCTCTCTGGGGGTCTGGTCAGCGGACGTGATGGTGGGCACGGGGCGGCCCGACGGGCGGGTCAGCGCGGGTGTGCCCGGGCAATTGGGGTGACGCGCGGCAGGGTCGGCGAGTGGGCTGGAACGGCGATCTGAAGTTCTTGGGTTCGGAGGGGTCGTAACTCGGCCTGTTTTCGCTTTCTAGAGGCGAGGGGGCAACGACGGGTTGGCCTCTGGGATGAACCGAAGGAAGGGGAGACCATGGCGAAGAAGAACGACTCGACGCGGGCTCGTGCCCGTCGTGAGGTGGCGCTGGTGCGTGACCGGCGGCGCGCGGCGCTGCGGGAGAAGGACGAGCGGATCGAGCGTGCGGCCGTCGAGTTCGCGCTGGGGACCGAGCAGTGCCGCAAGGGCCAGGCGAGGGCTGGCAGGGCTGTGGAGGCGCTGTTCGCCGAGGGTTTGAGCGCGTCGGACGTGTCGGAGTGGTGCGGCGGGGTCTCGCTCGCTGACCTTCGACGGCTGCGCCAGTTGGCCAAGGACGACGCCGAGGAAGGCGAGGACCAGGAGGCGGCTTCGCCGGCTGCTGCCGTGGCTGAGCGGGCGATCGACGCATCGGAGGTCGTGGGGACGGCTGCGGAGCAGCGGACGGCGTCGTGACGACGACGATGGCGAACAAGTCGGCCCGCGTGGCGTCCGCCGGCGGGGGAGTGGGCGACGATGGGTGGCGCAAGTACGACGTGCTGGTTCGCGTGACTCCGAGCATCTTCAGCGGGTTCGTGTGGTTGGCGGCAAGCGTGCTTCTCGGTGCCTGGTTCCCGCTCGTGCTCGCGGTGCTGCTGGCGGCCGTTGTCGGCGTTCGCCGTTGGCCGCCGCTGTTCGGCTGGGTTCATGGCGTCCGGGCGAGCACGGAGTCTGAAGCGGCTGCTGTGTGGGCCGCTCTGATCTCGGTTCAGGACCTGCGTGGTCGTGGACAGCCGAGGATCTGGATCGACACGGACGCGCGTGCTGGGGTCGAAGCCTTGACGCATCACGACCTGGCGGTCCCGGTGCCCACGATGCTGGCGCTGCTGCGTGGTCAGGGAGACCCCGAGGCCTTCTGTGCGGCTGCGTGCTGGACGCTCGGCACGCGCAAGGTTCGCGGTGACGGGCTACTTCACGGTCTCGCCGAACTGTTCTGGCTCCCGTCGAGCTTGGTCGGGGCAGTCGTCGGCGGGCCGGTGCGGGCGTTGCTGCGGTTCCCGGTTATCCGGTCCGCCTGGGCGATTCGTTTCGTGTATGGCCCCATCGCGTTGTGGCAGCAGTGGGGGACCCCTCGGTTCGGGTTCGCCCTGGCGGCGTGTGCAGTGCTGGCGCTGACCTACTTGGCGCCGCGCTGGCAGCGGCTCTACCGCGACGAGCTGTGCCGCGCGGGGGACGCCGAGGTGCTGCGTTGCGGCATGGGTCTGGTGTGGGCCGAGCAACTCCGGTTGCACGGCTCCTCGCTGGCGACACATGAGCGCGCCGCGTCCCTGGAAGCTGCCGGTCGTCGGCAGGTGAACGGCTGATGCGTCACTTCGACGGAGGCAGGCTTGCGGGCACCCTGACGAGATCCTGGTGGATCAGGGCCTCGGCGGCGACGCCCGGCTCCGTAACCAGGACGACACGGGCTAACCACGGACCACTCCGGTTCTCGCGGCGCCACGCGATCAAGAACGCTGGGAGCCAGCGCTGGCCGAAGCGGTACTCCACCCATCGGCCCTGCTCGACGGCCCTCTCCTCGCCACCCTCGGGCACTGAGCCGTCTGCCAGCCAGGACTCGGCCATGCGGTCCGGCACTGGCGCTTCGGCCTGGCGGCGTTCCTCGGCGGCAGCCGCTGTCGCTGCCAGGCGCCCGCCCAACGAGCCCCAAGGGGACTCGATCCGCGACGACATAGCCGTCACCGTAGACGGCCCCTCTCACACTTTCTTGAAGGAGACCCAACGATGAACGATCAGCACGACGTCACCCGCCTGCGCCGCGAGCGCATCCTCGAGGCTGCCCTGGGCAACGAAGACGAGCGTCACGAGGAGCCGCGTCCCACCACCGCCCGGGACGCTCCGCGCCCGCGCAATGACGACCTGTCGAGCCACCGCGACCCGGACGACATCGACGTCTCCGACGAGGACAACCCCAACGACAGCAGGCGGACGCAGCGAGGCCAGCGCGTCATGCTGCGCGAGATCGAGGAGGACGAGGCTGGCCGGGCCGAGAACCTGATGGCTGACACCCCGCCCGACGCCGACCATGCCCCAGAGGCAGGAGAGAAGGCGCGGACCTGGGCCAAAGAAACGCCGGTGGAGATGGAGGGGCCGTTGGTCAGGTCCGCCGCCAAGATCGAGGGCCAGGTCGCCGCCGACGAGGCCGAGATCACCCCTCTGGAGGCCGAGCGGATGGGCCTGAACAGGAGCCAGCGCCTATCCCACGAGCCGGTGCACCGTCCGGCTGCGCCCGCCGAGGAGGTTCCGCGCTGAGTGCCTGAGTGCCGCTCCATCGGGGAGTCGCTGTTGCTGCAGCGGCGCCCCGCTTACGTCTGGCTGAAGGGGCTGCCTCGGCTACCTACGACCACTGACACTTGGAAGCTGCGGAGAGGTCACTCGCGCGTCGTCGCTTGGATGCTGCGCCACAGCCGTTCGCCGGCTTCGGTGAGCTGAGAGGCGTGTGCGGAGGCCTCCTCGATGGTGTGGTGACCCTCACAGCCAGTCAGGATGCAGGCAGTGTCCCAGGACGGCTGCGGCGGGAGTCGTCGTGGCCGTGGGGGCTTGGGCGCGTGGCCGTTCAGCTGGGCGGCCCAGGCGTCGATGGCGTCGGCGTTCCAAAGGGGTGTGCGAGAGTCCAGGCCGGGGACGCGCCAGTCGGCGCCGCCTCGGTTGCGCTGCTGGGTCATCATTCCCCGAAAGGCGTCGACGGTCCTGTTGGCGGCCGCGGCGGCTTCCTTCGTGGTGTAGGTGCGCAATGCTTCGCCTCTCATGCACGGTTTCCGCAGCCACGGTAGCGAAGCTCGCGACAGTTCAGGCAGCGGCAACGCGCCCCTCCCGCTCGACGCGGACCAGGTCGTGCTCGATGCGCTGACGGGCCTCGCGGGTGCCGTGCTGGCTGCTGCGGGTGAGCAGGGCCACGGCCTCGCGCTTCACCTCGATGCTGAACCGCTCCGGGTGGTTGCTGACCGCGAACGCCGCCTCGAGGCGCATATCACGAGTGGGGAAGCACCCCCAGCCGAGCAGGACGGCGGCAGCGGTGTCGGTGTCGAAGTGGGAACGGCGGGCCTTGGGCATGGTGTGTAGCTCCTTTGCTGACTTGATGGGTGTGGGTGTGCTTGGGGGCCGGGGGCCAGCCGAGGAAGGGGGGCGGTGTGCCAGCCCCTTCCCCGGGGCCCCCGGTGGTCTCAGAACGGGATGCGTTCGGCTTCGAAGCTGGGCGTTGCCTGTACGGGCTGCTGGTCGGCGTCCTCGTCGAGCCACTCCATGCCGCCGGGGTCTTGGGACTGGTACCTGATGTAGCTGGCGTCGTCCCACCACAGAGGGTTCCGCTCGGCGGCCGCGAGGCGGGCGTTCTGGAGCTCCTGGTAGATGCGCTCGCCGGACTCGCGGACGCCGGGGCGGGTCTCGTGGTCGGCGGCGGTCTTCAGGAGGTGGACCAGGTTGCCGGCGTCGGTGGAGTGGAGGTCTAGGTGGACCAGCGTGTCCCTGGCGTCTTGGTCAGCGTCGCCGTCGGCGGCTGGCGCCTGCGGCTTCGTGCCCTCCTCCTGCGTCACGGCCAGCGCCCACGCGGCGTAGGCGGCGACGCTGATCCTGGCGGCGAAGTCGAGCAGCTGGCCGGGGGCGCCGGTGATCACGTAGCTGTGGCTGGCGCCGTTCTCGATGCTGATGACGGGGAGTCCGTCGAAGTCGTCCAGGGCATCGGTGAGTTCGTCCTGGTCGCTGGCGATGAGGATCTGGGCGCTTGCTGCGCTGCACGTCTCGATGGTGTTCATCCGGGTTCATCTCCTCTCGAAGAAGAGGAAATCTCTCCTTCCCCTCTAGCTTATCGCTAGCGCTAGCGATAAGCTAGAGGGAATCGAAGGAAAGGTACCGAAGATGACCACCGCACAGCTGGACAGCAGCCTCACCGTCACTGATCTTTTCTGTGGGGCAGGGGGCAGTAGCGAAGGACTCCGGGAGGGTTCCTGGTCCGTCCTTGTTGCCGCCAATCACAACCCCGTCGCCATCTCGACGCACGCGGCCAATCACCCTGATACCGAGCACCTCTGCGGCGACCTGCAGGCCGTCGATCTGCGCAGGCTCCCGCGCACCAAGGCGCTCTGGGCCTCCCCGATCTGCACTGAGGTGTCCCCGGCTGGCGGACGCCGGAAGAAGGGCCAGCTGGATGTCGTCGAGGAGGCTGGCCATGTCACCGCAGCCGACTTTGAGCGCACCCGCGTGACGTTCTGGGAGGTCACCCGCGCGGCTGAACTCCACGCCTACCCCGTCATCATGATCGAGAACGTCGTGGAGGCCGCTCAGTGGCGCCTGTTCGATGTCTGGCTGACCGCGATGGAGACGCTGGGGTACACCTACCAGTTCGTGTCGGTGAACGCGGCGCACGTGTGGGGCCCGGACAACCCGCCCGCCCCTCAGTGGCGAGATCGCCTCTACATCGTCTTCCTGCGCAAGGGCACCCGTCAGCCCGACCTGGAGCCCCGCCCCCTGGCGTGGTGCCCCGACTGCGGCAACGCCGTCCCGGCGATCCAGTGGTGGAAGCCCCGCAAGGGCCAGACGCCGACCCGCCGCATCGGCAAGTACGGTCCGCAGTACCTGTACCAGTGCCCGGTCGGCCACGGCATCGTCGAGCCCTTCGTCGCCCCCGCCGCCACGGTGATCGACTGGACCGACCTCGGCACCCGCATCGGTGACCGCGACAAGCCCCTCTCCCTGGCGACCATGCGGCGCATCCGAGTCGGCCTGGAGACCATCGGCAACCCCGTCCTGGTCGCGGCGTCCGGCAACACCTACGACGCGGCGTCCGGCGCCAACAACCGCTACCTGCGCGTCTGGCCCGCCGCCTCCTCCCCGGTCCCCACCCAGGTCAACACCGCCCAGCAGGGCATCGCCACCAACGGCGAGTTCGTCTTCTCGGTCACCCACGGCCAGCATGACACCGGACGCCACTTCGACCCGAGCACCCGCCCCTTCTCGACGGCCACCGTCAAGCTGGGGGAGGCCCTCGTAGTCCCGGCCGGTGGCACCTGGAACACCGACGCCCGCTCGGCCCTGGACGAGCCGCACCGCACGATGCTCACCCGCGGCGCCTACGGCCTGGCGATCACCGCCCCGTTCGTCACGATGCTCCGCAACCACGGCGGCGCGCTCCCCGTCAGCGACCCGCTGGCCGCCATGACGGCCTCCGGCCGCCACCACGGCCTGACCGTCCCCGACGGTGCGTTCATCTCCAAGCACCACGGCGGCCTCGACTACGGCCCCATCGGGCACATGAACAAGACCGTGGACGAGCCGATGCCGACCGCCCTGGCCCGCCTCAACCAGTCGCTGGTGATCCCTTACCGCAAGGGTTCCAAGGCTTACGGCGTCCAGGACGGGCCGCTGTCGACCATGGCGACTCACGAGCAACACGGCGTGGCCACGATCACCGACGAGGACGTGATGGACGCTCGGTTCCGGATGCTCAAGCCCCGCGAGGCTGCGAACGCCCAGCGGTTCCCCGGCGGCTACATCTTCCACGGCAACTCCTCGCAGATGCAGATGCAAGCGGGCAACGCGGTCGCGGTGAACGTGGCCCACTGGATCGGCGCCCAGGTCGCCAAGGTTCTGGATCAGGCGGCGTGATCATGACCAAGCTCCACCTCGACAGCGCCGATGCTTTCCAGGACGCCTTGTTCGACCTCGCCGACCTCGCTCGCCAGGACGTCGCCGCAACCCTCTGGAGCGGGGCTCCGCTCGCCTACACCACCGACTACTATTTGCCCGCCGACCTCGACGCTGCCCTTGACCGCTACATCGCGGAGCACGGCAACTTCGGTTGCTTCGTGGACAGTGGCATGTGGCACCGGGCGCTGTGCGCCAAGCCCCTGCTGATCGAAGGCCACCAGCTGCACGTGTTCAACGCCGAGCTGCGACGCGGTGAAGGCGACGACGCCCCCGTCGAGCTGATCTACCAGGCCAACTGCCCTGACTGCTGTTGGCGCCACATCGACCCCAGCGAAAACGCGGTGGTCGAGGCGTGGCACGACCACGCGATGCCGGGCTGGCGGGAGCTTCCCCTGGTGCCTCGCAAGCTCGCCGCCCAGATGGACTCCGAGAAGAAGAAGGCCGCGCTGCTGGCCTGGATCGACGAGCACCACCCGGCCGACTGGCGCTTCCCCGGCGCCCCGATCCGCACCTCCCGCAGCCCGCACGGCACCCGCCACGTCCCCGGTCGGTCGCCCCTGGGCGGCTACGACCTCGGCGTCCTGGACGCCTGAACTGGAAGGAGTCTCCATGACCCTCACCTCGACGCGACCGGCCGCTTCGGCGGCCGGCCACGCACCCACCATCCAAGACCTCCTCCCCGGACTCGATGACGGCGCGGCGTCGCCCTGGTGCCAGCGCTGGACCGACCATGAGATGAGCTGGCGTCATATCAGCGAGGGTGGCTTCGACCAACGCCGCTACTTCGTCGAGGCCATCCGCGAGAGCGAGGCGCAGCTGTTCTGCGCCGAGCATCACTACGCCGGGACGTCCTTTCCGGCCGCGCTGCGCAGCTACGGCCTGATCGAGACCGACACCCGCCGCCTGGTCGGCGCCGTCGTCCTCGGCGTCCCGCCCTCCGAGAAGGTGCTCACGACCGCCTTCCCGACCCTGGAGCCGTACCGCGAGAGCGCCATTCTGGCCCGCCTCACCTGTCTCGACAATGTCCCCTCGAACGCCGAGAGCTTCTTCCTCGCCAGGGTCTTCGAGCAGGCCCGCCAGGTCGGCTTGCGGGGGCTGGTCTCGTTCGCCGACCCACAACCGCGCCGCGACCTCAGCGGCAGGCTCGTCCTCCCGGGCCACGTGGGGATCGTCTACCAGGCCCTCGGCAACGCGACCTACACCGGCCGGGCCACCCCCCGAACCCTCAACCTGATGCCGGACGGCACCGTCCTGAACGACCGAATGCTCCAGAAGATCCGCCGCCAGGAGACCGGCCACGCCTACGCCGAGACGCGCCTCCTGGGCGCCGGGGCCCGTCCGCGCCGCACCGGCGAAGACCCCGCTGCCTGGCTGCGCGTTGCCCTGGACGCCGCTGGAGTCCGCAAGATCCGCCACCGCGGCCTCCACCGCTACCTCTTCAGCCTCGGCACGTCCGCCGAACGTAGGCGCCTCCCCCTGGGCTATGAACCGGTCACCTACCGTCCCAAGCAGGCTGATCCTGAGCCCATCGCCGACGAGTTCACGGGCCGCTGACCGTGGAGGGCGTCAAGCTGTCGCCGACGAGCTGCGCTACGTCCGACCCGCTCCTGATGATCGTGAGCGGTACGCCGAAGCCTGGACGCAGATCGCCCGGGAACTCGCTTACCACCTCGGACAGCACGGTGTGACTCGCGTCGATCCAGCTGGTGCAGCTCCAGGGCGGGCTGTCTGCAACAGAGCGTCGGCTGGTGGAACTGGAAGACGGCGCCGATCTGGAGCTCGTTCTCGCCCAGGTCGTCACCAGGGCGCTCGCCGGACACGGCGCGGAGGGTGGTTAGGGCGAAGGATGACGACGCCGCAGTGGTCAGAGGAGGGCGGGCTGCATCGCCAGGGGCGGCTCGACCGGAAGGCTGACCGCCCACCGTGCGTGGCAACGCACGCAGTAGAACTGGTCGCAGCTGATGTGGTGGTGGCGCAGGCACTCGTCACGGGTCCACGGACAGGCCTCAGCCTCACAGCGTCGCTGGTGAGCGGCGGTCGGTGCGCCCGTGCGGGTCACTCGGCCGCACCGTGGGCACACGGTCAGGCTCATGGAGTCCAGCTTCGTGTCTTGCTCCGACAGTTTCGGGGGCTAGCGGATGCGCCGCGCCAGGGCTCGGTACAGGGTGCTGCGATGGACGCCCAGGTCGTCGGCGATCTGTTGCGGCGTTTCCCCGTCCGCTATCCGCTCACGAATGATGGCGATGTCGGCGTCGGTCAGGGCCGGTGCGGGACCGTTGCTGCTCTGCGTAGACGGCCGCTGCAGGCCGGCGAACAGAGCCAGAAGGGGCGCGTCTGCCGGACGGATGGTCTGCCGCGACTGGAGCGCGTAGATCGTGACGGAACGTTGCAGCAAGGGGACGACACGTCGCAGTGCCGCACCCGCCGTCGACCCGAGGTCACCGAGGCTTGCCACGATCAGGAGGTCGCCGCCCTGGAGTCCGCTCAGAACTTGGTCGCGTCTGGAGGGATCGTCAAACCAGGACTCCAACGGGCGGCCGATCTGGTGCTCGATCCGTGCGCGGTCGCCTTCCTGAGCGTGCGGAACGTAGGCCCAGGCGCGATTCATGGTCCCGACCCCCGTTCCGATGCGGGCGATACGACTCTCATCCTGACAGAGCCGAACGCTGTCGCAGGTCGGCTCGATCTGCGACTCGGATGGGAGGGGTCTTAACTCGGCAGTTTTTCGCTTTCTAGGGGCAACAACGTCCGCGCCCCACAGGAGAGCAAGCCCATGCCACGTCGAAAGGTCGAAGACCCGCAGCCGTCGCTGGAGGATTGGTGGGGAGAAACGAGTGAGGAGGAGGTCAACGATGAACGAGTTCGGACGCCAGGCGATGACGGCTTGGCAGGAGATGGTACCCACGGCGTTGAGCCGGCTGGAGAACCCGACGGCCTACTTCCAGGCTTTGGGGGAGAGGGCTCACGAGGAGTGGGTGAGCCTGACGGCGCAGCTGCTGGAGCCGGACCAGCCGGGGGAGGACTACTTCCACAAGGTGGGTCGCATCCAGGAGGCCAAGATGACGGCCAGGGAGACGATCGTGGCGCAGTGGTGCCTGCCGCCGACGGAGGAGATCGAGCAGGAGCCCCTGCCCCTGCCGTAGCCACCGTACCGGCTGAGCCTGCGATCGTCTTCGTCCCGTCGTCGCAGGAGCTGCTGGCGCCCAGCGGGGCCAAGGCGCGGTTCGCTGCGAACGTCGCCGCCCTGGAGACGCTGCGCGTCCTCGAGGCCGAGGGACGCGCCGCCACCCCGGAGGAGCAGGCCGTCCTCGCGCGGTGGGGCGGCTGGGGCCACAACACGCTGTGGCACGTCTTTGACGAGAACAAGCCCGAGTGGGCGGCCGAGCGGGCGCAGCTGCGCGAGCTGCTCTCCGACAGTGAGTACGACGCCGCCCGACGGACCACCATCAACGCCCACTACACCGACCCCGCCCTGGTGCAGCCGATCTGGCAGGCGCTGCAGGATCTCGGTTGCGAGGGCGGCCGCGTCCTAGAGCCCGGATGTGGCGCAGGGACGTTCATCGGCCTGGCCCCGGCGTCCGCCGAGATGGTGGGCATCGAACTCGACCCGATCACCGCTGGCATCGCCGCGCACCTGTACCCGAACGCCCAGGTCCGTAACGAGTCGTTCGCGGCCACCGTGTTCCCTACCGGCCACTTCGACGCCGCCGTGGGCAACGTTCCCTTCGCTGACGTGACCCTCCACGACCCGCGCTACAACAGCCGCCGGCTGTCGATGCACAACCACTTCATCGCCAAGTCGCTGGAACTGACTCGTCCTGGCGGCATGGTCGCCTTCATCACCTCCGCCTACACGATGGACTCCACCAACCCGGCTGCCCGTCGCGCCTTCGCTGAGCACGCCGACCTGGTGGCCGCGATCCGCCTGCCGAACGGCGCACACCGTCGCGCAGCGGGCACCGAGGCGGGATCGGACCTGCTGATCCTGCGGCGCCGCGATGACGCGGACGGCCCTGGCGACCCCTTCGATGAGACGGCCTGGGTGGACGCCCCCAACCGCGCCTCCGAGATCCCGGACGCCACCGAACGCATCCGGGTCAACCGCTACTGGCTCGACCACCCCGACCACGTGCTGGGCACGATGGTCGGCGACGTCGGCGCCTACGGCGCGTTCGCCATGCAGGTCGAGCCCCACCCCGGACGAGCCGCCCACGAAGCGC
>Ga0116181_1004435_pt1 | contig 10544 bp, 8 predicted proteins | sample AD_UKC075_MetaG_FD_89752 | JGI IMG/M metagenome (GOLD analysis project Ga0116181, IMG submission 89752) | Active sludge microbial communities of municipal wastewater-treating anaerobic digesters from USA - AD_UKC075_MetaG | ecosystem: Engineered > Bioreactor > Anaerobic > Digestate | place: USA...
GGCTTCGTCAGTGTGCCTCCCGAGCCATTCCAGAACCTGCTCGAGCAGGCGATGAAGCCCTGACCGGTGGTGCCCACCCTGACGCAGGGCCTACTGGTGCACGGGCCTGCTGAGGATCGCGGCGGTCAGCGCATCGATCGGTCCGCGGGGCGCGCTCGGGTTGTCGAGCAGCGAGAAGTCGACGTCGCCGAGTTCGGGAAGTTCGTAGTTGGCGGAGACCTGCGCCAGGTCCGGGGGGATCAGCGACTGGGGGAACACCGCGATCCCGATGCCGGCCCGTACCGCCGCGAGCACTCCGTTGACCTCCTTGACGTTGCACGTGATGCGCCACATGCGGCCGACGGATTCCAGGGAGCGAATCGCGTACATGCGACTGAGGCTCGGCGCCTGGTAGGCGATCAGGGGCACCGGGGCATCCCGGTCGAGGGTCATGCTGCGGTGACCCAGCCACACCATGCGATCGCGCCGCACCAGTCGACCCTCGGTGCTGCCCGGATCCTGCTTGATGAATACGAGATCGAGGGCTCCGGCAGCGAGCCGACGCAGCAGTGTGGGGCTCTGGCTGACCGTCAACTCCAGATTGATCTGCGGGTAGAGCTGCCGGAAGTCCCGCAGGATGCCCGGCAACTGCGTGAGGGCGAGGTCGTCGGCCGACCCGAAGCGCAGGCGCCCCCGCATTGCTGACCCGGTGAAGTAGCTCTGGGCCTGATCCTGCGCGGCGAGAATCGTTCGGGCGAATCCCAGCATCGCCTCGCCGTTGTCGGTGAGTGCCACCGATCGAGTGTCGCGGGTCACCAGATTGCGCCCGGCGGCGAGCTCCAGCTTGCGGATGTGCTGGCTCACCGTCGGTTGGCTGAGGCTCAGCTGCTGGGCCGACTGGGTGAAACTCAGCGTCTCGGCGACGGCGACGAAGCTGCGCAGCAGCACCGGATCGAACACGGCCAGCCACCTCTCATTACGTTTCGCTATGGGACTTATTGAGCCAATTATCCCATCGCATGAATGCCCCGAGACTATCGTCGTAGGGTGACTGATCCCGCGACGATGCCGATCGCCGTCGCGATGCAGCGGCCGGCATGGCGCGACACCTTCAGCGCGCTGCGGTTGCACAACTACCGCCTGTACGTCGTCGCCCAACTCATCTCGAACACAGCCGGCTGGATGCAGCGCATCGCCGTCGACTGGCTGGTGCTCGAGCTCACCGGCAGCGTGGCGCTGGTCGGGCTGACGATCGCCCTGCAGTTCCTGCCGACGCTGGTGCTCGGCGCGCACGCCGGAGTCATCGCCGACCGCTTCTCCAAGCGTGCCGTCATGCTGGTCTGCCAAGCCGTCGGCGGGCTGCTCAACCTCGTGCTCGCGATCCTCGCGATCACGGGCCATGCCCAACTGCTCACCGTGTACGCGCTGGTGCTCGCGGTCGGCATCGCCCAAGTCTTCGACCTTCCGGCCCGCTCCGTCTTCATCACCGAGATGGTCGGGGCTCGTCACCTGCGCAATGCCATCAGTGTCAACGCGTCGATCTTCCACCTCGGCGCACTCGTCGGCCCCGCCCTGAGTGGCCTGCTGATCGTGGCCGTCGGATCGGGGTGGGCGATCGGACTCAACGTGGTCGCCGCGGCGATCGGCATCGTGCTGCTGCTCGCGATCCGCTCGGCAGACCTGCATCCCGCGCCCCGGGCGCCGAATACGAAGGGACAGGTGAGGGAGGCGGTGCGCTACATCATGGGCAAGCCCAGCCTGTTCTGGACGCTCGTGATCGTCGGTGTCGTCGCCATCTTCGGGATGCCCATGCCCGCCCTCCTCGCAGGCGTCGCCGACTCCGTGTACGGCACCGGCGCCACCGGGTACGGGCTGTACAACTCGCTTGCCGCCGTCGGAGCGCTGACCGGGGCACTCGCATCCGCCCGCCGGTCGAGTCTTCGACTGCGCACGATCATCTTCAGCGCGCTGCTCTACGGGCTCGCCATGACGCTGCTCGGCCTAGCGCCGTTCTACCCCGTCTTTCTCGCGCTCCTCGTGGGCGTCGGCCTGAGCCGCCTGATGCTCATGACCGCGGGAGAGACCATGATGCAGTTCTCCTCGAACCTGGCGATCCGCGGTCGCGTGATGGCGTTCTGGGCGCTGGTGATCGTCGGCGGTCAGGCGATCGGCGGCCCGCTGATGGGGTTCATCGCCGAGCAGATCGGCCCGAAGAACGCCCTCGTCGTCGCGGGGGCCGTGCCCGCCGTCGCCGCCGTGGCGGTCGCTTTGCTCCTGGCCCGCTCGGGTCGGCTGAAGATGCGCGTCACCCCTCGCCGCGGTCGCTGGGTCGCGATCGTTCCGCGTTCGAGCTAGACGGGGCCCTCCGGCTCTTCCTAGACGGCGCGCTCGTTGCGGTCGAGGAACGCCTCGACCTCGTCGACGGCCATGGTCGGCATGGTCTGCGCGCCGATCGGGTTCATGACGTCGTTGCGCAGATTGTCGGCGAGAGCGGTGAGCATCTCGACCGCGTCATCCACGATCTCGGTGCTGCGCGTCTCGGTGCCGTGCAGCAGCCACTTGGCCACCTCGAGCTCCGCGTACAGGGTGGCGCGCTGGCGAAGCTGGCGGTCGCTTGCACCCCGCAGCCGGGAGTACGCGTCGAAGGCGCTGTCGATGATGGCGTCGCTGTGTGACCCGAGCAGCCACTGCATGTCCCTGGCCGGGTCGCCGACCCGCAGATCCTGCCAGCCGAGCACGCCGGTCACACTGCCGTCCTGCTGCAGGAACGAGTCGGCGGCCAGTGAGCCATTGATCACCGTCGGCTGGAACTGCCAGAGCTTGGCATCCTCGGCCGCACGCTCCCACCGGCCCAGCAGGGCAGCGGGCACCAGCCCGGTCGCGGCGGCGCGGTCCATCACGGTCACGCAGGAACGCAGGCACTCGCCGGCGGTCATGACCGGCAGTCCGGCGTCGGCCACGAAACTCGTCGGCAGGCCGTGGATCGCCGCGATCGCCCGACCGACGGATGCCGCGAGCGAATCCGGTCCGGCGGTGTACGAGTCGAGCGGGGTCTTCGTGCCGTAGACGAACTCATAGACGATGCCGCGGGTGCTGTCGACGGGCACCTGGCCGGCGAAGGCGGAGACGGCGAACGGCAGTCGGGTGCGCACGCCGGTGCTCAGTGCCCGAAGGGCCACGAGGTCGGCGGACTGCTCCGCCTCGGCCCGCGGATTGCGCGGAACCCGGATGATCCAGTGCCGACCGTCTCTGCCGGTGATGATCGCCGCGTCGAAGTCGCTGCCCTGTCCCGCCCCGAAGCTGGCGGCGGCGGCGATGTCGAGGCCCGGGACGGCGGATGTCGCGAGCGCGGCTAGAGTGAGATGAGATCTGGCCATACCGCTAAGGGTAGGTCGGCTACGCCTCGCATCCGCCGCACGCCACGCATCTTCACGGGGTCGCATCCATGTCACAGTCCTTCCTCTCGAGGCTCCCGCTGTCGCGTTTCGAGCTGGATCGGGACCACCTGGGTCGAGAGCGGCCCGCCCTGTTCGACGAGTTGTGGGCGAACCCGGCCACGCGCATCCTGCCGATCTTCCAGGGTTCGGCGCTGCTGGCGACGCCCGATTCGCTCGCGCTGCTGCCGGTGGATGCTGTGCCGCACTTCAGCGAACGGGTCTACCTCGGTACGTCAACGTCGACGACGAGTCCCGAGCCCGCGGGAACCCCGATCGTGGCCGTCGAGTTGGACGATGCTGGCCACCTCGCCGAGTCGGACTGGGCGAACCTGCGCCAGGTCGGCAGCCGCCTGAGCGACCGCGACGCAGGGCTCCTCACTGAGGCCCTGGGCATCCTGAACTGGCACACCTCGCACCGCTTCTCGCCGCGCACCGGCGAACCGACTGTGTCGGAGAAGGGCGGCTGGGTGCGCCGCGATCCGGTGTCGGGAGGCGAAGTCTTTCCGCGCACCGACCCCGCGATCATCGTGGGCGTCACCGACGCCGACGACCGCATCCTGCTCGGGTCGAACGCCCTCTGGGAGAGCAACCGCTACTCCCTGCTCGCTGGCTTCGTCGAGCCGGGGGAGTCGCTCGAGAGCGCCGTCATGCGCGAGGTGCACGAGGAGTCGGGCCTGCGCGTCGTCGACCCGGTGTACCTGGGCAGCCAGCCGTGGCCGTTCCCCGCGTCCCTGATGGTGGGTTTCACCGCGCGCGTGGAGGACGGCTTCACGGGTGCCGCAACGCCCGATGGCACCGAGATCCTCGACCTGCGGTGGTTCTCCCGCGCCGAGCTGGCCATGGCCCTCGACGAGATCCGTCTGCCCGGTCCGACTTCCATCGCCCGGGCGATCGTGGAGCACTGGTACGGCTCGAGCATCGACGACGGCCAGCGGTGACCACACCCGCAGCTCTGCTCGACGGACTCGACGACCAGCAGCGGGTCGCGGCCGAAGCGTTGCTGGGACCGGTCTGCCTTCTCGCCGGTGCGGGCACGGGCAAGACGCGCGCGATCACCCACCGCATCGCCTACGGGGTCGCGACCGGCGTCTATCCGCCCGGGCGGGTGATGGCTCTCACCTTCACCGCGCGCGCCGCAGGCGAACTTCGGGGACGACTGCGCGCCCTCGGTGCCGGCGGGGTCGCGGCCCGCACGTTCCACGCATCCGCGCTGGCGCAACTGAACTTCTTCTGGCCCCAGGTGATCGGCGGCACGATGCCGCGGCTCCTCGACAGCAAGGCGCGCCTGATCGCCCACGCCGCCGACGGCCTCAAGCTCAAACTCGACACGGCGACGCTGCGGGATGCCGCGGCCGAGGTCGAATGGCGCAAGACCTCGCGTCTGAGCGTGGAGCAGTACGCCACCCGAACCCGCACGTTGCCCACCTCGCTGCCCATGGATCGCATGGTCGATCTTCAGCGTGCCTACGAGGACCTCAAGGACGAGCGCCGTCAGCTCGACTTCGAGGATGTGCTCCTGGCCGCGGCCGGAATGATCGAGGCGGAGCCCCGGGTCGCACAGCAGGTGCGCGAGCAGTACCGGTTCTTCGTGGTCGACGAGTATCAGGACGTCTCACCCCTGCAGCACGATCTGCTCGAGCTCTGGCTCGGAGACCGCGACGACCTGTGTGTGGTGGGCGACGCCAGCCAGACGATCTACTCGTTCGCGGCGGCGAGTCCCGAGTACCTGCTCGGCTTCGCGGGCGAGCACGAGAATGCCGTGGTGCTGCGGCTGGAGCAGAACTACCGGTCGGCTCCGCCGATCATCGATGCGGCGAACCGTCTCATGCGCGGTCGTCCGGGTGCGCTCAGTCTGACCGCCGCATCCGAGCTGACCGGCCCTCGGCCGACCGTGAATACCTACGACAGCGACAGCTCGGAGGCGCGGGCGGTGGCGGCGGCCATCGCCGAGGAGATTGCGTCGGGCATCCCGCCGGAGCAGATCGCCGTTCTGTATCGCATCAATGTGCAGTCGCAGGCGATCGAGACGGCGCTGGGCGATGCCGGAGTGCCCTGCGTGGTGCGCGGTGCGACGCGCTTCTTCGACCAGTGCGAGGTGAAGGAGGCGCTCATGCTGTTGCGTGGCGCGACCGTCACGACCTCGATCGAGCCGCTCTTCAAGACCGTCAGCGATGTGCTGCGCTCGATCGGCTGGTCGCAGGAACCGCCCGAGGCCCGCGGAGCCGTGCGGGATCGGTGGGAGTCACTCAACGCCCTCATGCAGCTCGCCGAGGCGGCCGTGCCGGGCACGACGCTCAAGCAGTTCGTCGACGAGCTGTTCGAGCGACAGGCGGGGCAACATGAGCCGGTCCTGTCCGCCGTCACCCTGGCCACCCTGCATTCGGCCAAGGGCCTCGAGTGGGAGAGTGTGCACCTCGTCGGACTCAGCGAGGGTCTGCTGCCCATCAGCTATGCGAAGGATGCCGCCGCCGTCGAGGAGGAACGCCGACTGCTGTACGTGGGGGTCACTCGCGCCCGCCGTCGGCTCGGACTCAGCTGGTCGGCGAGCCCAGCCCCCGGCCGCTCCGCGCAGCGGCAGCCCAGTCGATTCCTGAGCGACCTCTAGGGCCGAGCGCACCGAGGTGCTCGATGCCGCGGCATCCGCAGTCGGGGTGCTGGTGCCAGGTTGCGTAGGAGCGCTCGCCGGTGCCCGCGTCGATGCGCAGCGACACGGATGACGCGCGCGAACCCCCGGCCAACCGGTCGAGGCTCAGCCGGTCGAGGCTCAGTCGATCGAGTACGAGGCGCGCCGCCGCCGCAGCGCCCTCGCCCGCGAGCAGGGCGGACTCCGCGGCTCCCCGTCGCCCCACCAGCTGGGTCGCGATGGCGGGCCACGCGATGTCGCGGTCGCGGTGGTGCAGCTCCAGGCAGCGCAGGCAGGGCCCGGTGCCCGGCTCGACGATGGGGCCGACCCTCACGGCGGAGTCGCTGAACACGATCGGCAGGTGGGGAACGTCACGCCGCAACCACACCGAGTGGAGTTCGGGCGCCAACACGTAGTGGGCGACGGCGACGGCCAGGTCGGCTCCCTCGTCGACGAGTGCCTCCACCCGTGGGCTGGTGAGCACGTGCACACCGCTTCCCGCGAGAATCCGCGCGAGGTCATCGGCCAGCGGGCCGGAGCCGGACAGGGCAACCACGAGTGGTTGGGTGGCGGACTCGGCCGCAGGCAGCAGCGCCGGAGCCAGGGCGTCGAGCAGCTCCCGGGCCTGCGCTGGCGCCTCCCTGGTGACGATGCCGACGCCCGCGTCGCTCACTCCGGGGCCGAGGGCAGCGAGTAGCCGCTCCTGGCCGCTGGTGAGATCCTCGACGACCACGATCGGCGGATCGATGCCGACCTGCACGCTCGACGGGCTTCGCCAGACGACCGGATACCGAGGGTCGAGCTTCAGGATCATGCGCTCAAGGGTGCCGGTTCACGGCCTCGCCGCGAGCCAGCGTTCCACAGGCTCAGTCCTCGTGCGGGCGGTCCGTCGTGTCGTCGCCGAGCAGAGCCTCGATCGCCCGGTCGATGTCGTCGGGCTGCACCTCGGTGGCGGTGATGCGCGCGATGAGTGCGCTCGGGTCGTCGATGTCCTCACCCTGGGGTACGAGGTCGGGGTGCGACCACAGCTCGTCGCGCGCGGAATTGCCGACGGCATCCGTCACCTGCTGCCACATCGCTGCGGCCTCACGCAGGCGACGCGGACGCAGCTCGAGGCCCACGAGGGTGGCGAATGCGGATTCTGCCGGGCCGCCCGAGGCACGCCGCCGCCGTACGGTCTCGGCGATGGCGGCGCTCGACGGAAGGCGCGTGGTGGCCTGTGCGGTGACCACGTCGACCCAGCCCTCGATGAGGGCGAGCATCGTCTCCAGCCGCTCGAGCGCAGCGAGCTGCTCGGGCGACTTCGGCGGGATGAGCGCGCCGCTGGTCATGGCCTCGCGCAGTTCTTCGGGGTTGTTCGGATCGAAGTCGCTCGCGAGCTGCTCGAGGCGCTCGGTGTCGATGTGGATGCCCCGGGCGAACTCGGTGATCGAGGTGAGCAACTGCAGGCGCAGCCACTTGGCGTGCTTGAACAGGCGGGCGTGGGCGAGCTCACGCACCGCCAGGTACAACTCGACCTGGTCGATGGGAATGTCGAGGCCGGCCCCGAACGCGATCGTGTTCTGGGGGATGAGCGCGGCCTGGTCGCTCTCCATGAGCGGGATGCCGATATCGCCTCCCGAGACGACCTCGCTCGAGAGCTGGCCGACGACCTGCCCGAGTTGCATCGCGAACAGGGTGCCGCCGACGTTGCGCATCATCTGGCTTGCGCCCTTGATCATGTCGTCGAGCTCGTCGCCGGCGCTCTGCTGGAGCACCTCGGTGAGCGAGTTCGCGATCGAGTTGGCTACGGGCTCGGCGAGCTGGGTCCACACCGGCATCGTCGCCGCCACCCACTCCTGCCGGCTCATCAGTCGAGGTTCGGTCGCGAGTGGTGAGATCTCGGTCACTTCATCGAGCCAGAGGGATGCCACGTGCAGGGCCTGCTCGAGCTGCGAACGCTCGGCGGGCAGGGACACGACCGTGGTGCGCCCGGCGATGCCGCGCGCCTGTTCGAGCGCGAGGCCCCAGTTGATTCCGTCGCCGCTGTTGGCCAGCGCACTCTGCAACTGGCTGATCAGCTGGGCGACCATCTCGGGATCGTTGGGCAGTCCGGCAGCGCCCGCGAGCTTGGCCGGGTCGATGCTCGTGTTTCCCGCGAGGAAGTCGCGGAGCATGTCGCGGAACTCGTCCTCGGGGTTGTCCCGGTCGTCTTCCGGCGAATCGTCAGGCATGAAAACTACGCTAGCCGCTGCGTGGTCGGCGATGCTGACTTTTCACCTAGGCTGGGGCTCGTGGCTGTGCGCCTGTGGCGAACAGATGGGCAGCCCCACCCGACGCCTCTCAAGACCCCGGAGGATCGCTCTGACCCTGTTCACCGATCTCGACCCTGATCCGCCAGCACGCCGTCGTGCCAGTGGATGGCTCGGGTGGTCCTTGCTGATCGTCGCGCTCGTCGGCGCCGTCATCGTCGCGCTCCTGCCCGCTCCCTATGTGATCGAGCAGCCCGGCCCCGTCTACGACGTGCTCGGTGACGTCACCGTCAACGGCGATGAGGTCCCCATGATCCAGATCCCCATGGAGGAGACCTTCCCGACCGAGGGCTCGCTCGACATGCTCACGGTGCGGGTGCTCGGCAGCCCCGACAGCCTGCCGAACTGGCTCGATGTGGCCACGGCCTACCTCGATCCGAGCCGGGCCATCGTGCCGGTCGAGGAGATCTACCCTCCCGGCGTCACCTCTGAGCAGTCCACCGAGCAGGGCAAGGTCGACATGGCCAACTCCCAGAAGGAGGCCATCGCCGCCGCTCTCACCTACTTGGGCAACGAGGTTCCGAGCACGCTCAGTGTCGCCGAGGTGCAGGCGGGCGGCCCATCCGACGGGCTTCTCGAGGTCGGTGACGTCATCGAGACGGTCAACGGGGTGACGTTCCCGGATGTCACGGGCCTCCGTGCCGCGATCGCCGACAACGGCGTGAGCCAGCCGGCGGAGGTGACCGTGTTGCGCGCCGGAGTGTCGACGACCCTGCGCATCAATCCGGAGCTCAGCGCCGGCGACAACCCGGTACCGATCTTGGGCATCGTGGTGGCGAGCGATTACGACTTCCCGTTCACCGTCACCATCCAGCTGGAGAACGTCGGAGGGCCGAGCGCGGGCATGATGTTCGCCCTCGGGATCGTGGACAAGCTCACGCCGGGCTCGCTCAACGGTGGGGAGTCGGTCGCGGGCACCGGCACGATCAGCTCGACGGGCGAGGTTGGGCCGATTGGCGGCATCCGTCAGAAGATGTGGGGGGCCAAGAATGCTGGTGCTGACTGGTTCCTGGCGCCGTCATCGAACTGCGATGAAGTGACCGGGCACATCCCGGGCGGACTCACCGTGCTGTCGGTCACCACCCTGGACGACGCCATGACGGCGCTCGCCGCGATCCGCGGAGACGGATCAACCGCGGGATTGCCGACCTGCCCCACGAAGTGAGCTTTCGGGCGACTTAGCAGGTTCGGCCCTTAAGATGGGCGCAGTCCCCAACAGCATGGAGAACCTCGTGTCAAGCACCGCAGCGTCCGGAACGTCCAACGCGCCCGCCAACCGGACGAGGGTCACCCTCACGATCACGGCCATCGTGATCGCGGTTGTCGTGATCGCCTTCTTCGTCGTAGCGAACCTCTACACCGATGTGCTGTGGTTCGACCAGCTCGGGTACCTCAACGTGCTGACCACGCAGTGGATCGCCGGCGCGATCATGTTCTTCGTCGGGTTCTTCGGCATGGCCGTGCCCGTGTGGGCGAGCATCGAGCTCGCCTTCCGCGCGCGCCCCGTCTATGCGAAGCTCAACTCGCAGCTGGATCGCTACCAGCAGGTCATCGAGCCGCTGCGTCGTCTCGCGATGTTCGGCATCCCGGTGGTGCTCGGAGTCTTCGCGGGAATCTCCACCGCGACACGCTGGCCGCTCGTGTGGCAGTGGCTCAACAAGACCGAGTTCGGTGAGACCGACCCGCAGTTCGGTCTCGACCTGTCGTTCTACTTCTACGACCTGCCGCTGTGGCAGGGTGTCGTGGGCTTCGCTTCGGCGGTCGTTCTCATCGCGGGTCTCGCGGCGCTTGCCACCAGCTACCTCTACGGGGCGATCCGGTTCAGCGGTCGCGAGGTGCGCATCTCGCGTTCGGCGCGCATCCAGCTCGCCATCACCGCCGCCATCTACCTCGCGCTTCAGGCGGTGAGCCTCTGGCTCGACCAGTACGCGACCCTCTACAGCACGAGCCAGGGCTTCCTCAACACGGGTGCCGGCTACACCGAGGCGAATGCGACGATCCCCGGCCGCGCGATCCTGGCGGGCATCGCTGCTCTCGTCGCGGTGCTCTTCATCGTGACGGCGATCATCGGCCGCTGGCGCCTGCCGATCATCGGCACCGCGCTGCTGCTGGTGAGCGGTCTCGTCGTCGGCAGCATCTACCCGTGGATCGTGCAGCGCTTCCAGGTCGAGCCGAGCGCTCGCACCTACGAAGCGCCGTACATCGAACGCAATA
>Ga0116181_1004437_pt1 | contig 10542 bp, 10 predicted proteins | sample AD_UKC075_MetaG_FD_89752 | JGI IMG/M metagenome (GOLD analysis project Ga0116181, IMG submission 89752) | Active sludge microbial communities of municipal wastewater-treating anaerobic digesters from USA - AD_UKC075_MetaG | ecosystem: Engineered > Bioreactor > Anaerobic > Digestate | place: USA...
CGGCTCGGTCGAGATGAAGATCTTCGCCTTGAAGGAGTTGGTGACCACCAGCGCGATCGGGTAGAGGTATGCCAGCGTCAGCACCGAGAAGAAGACGGTCCAGGCCGTGGGCCGCTTGACCTCATTCATTTCCGGCCTCCTTCGAGCGCACGAACCAGTTCTGCAGCAGCGTGACGGTGGCGACGATGATCAGGAAGACGACCGCCTTCGCCTGGCCGACGCCCTCGAACCCCGGGCGGCCGTAGAACGTGTTGAAGATGTTGAGCGCCAACAACTCGGAGGTCCGGGAGGGGGCACCGTTGGTGAGGGCGAGGTTCTGGTCGAACATCTTGAACCCGCCGGAGAGGGTCAGGAAGGTGCACACGGTGATCGCGGGCATCACCAGCGGCAGGATGACGTGCCACAGCGTCTGCCGGCGGCTCGCGCCGTCGACCTCCGCGGCCTCGAGGACGTCGCCGGGAATGGATTGCAGGCCCGCGATGTAGATCACCATCATGTAGCCGATCTGCTGCCATGCCGTGAGCATCACCATGCCCCAGAAGCCGTAGGTCGCGGAATAGGTGATGGACCGCTCCCAGAATCCCAGGATGCCGTTGAGCAGCAGCAGCCAGATGTAGCCGAGCACGATGCCGCCGATGAGGTTCGGCATGAAGAACACCGAGCGGAAGATGTTCGCGCCCTTGATCGCCTTCACCAGGATGTAGGCGACGAAGAACGCGGCGACGTTGATGATGACGGCGGTTACGATCGTGAACGCCGTGGTGTACCACAGGGAGTGGAGGAAGACGGGGTCCGTGAAGACCCTCGTGTAGTTGGCCATGCCGACCCAGGTGGCGCTCGTGATGGTGTTGAACTTCGTGAACGACAGGTAGACCCCCATCACGAAGGGGACGACGAAGCCGATGCAGAACGCGAGGACCGTGGGGCCGGTGAACAGCCAGCCCCAGCGTCTCATTGAGGTGTTCATTGAGATGACTCCTTATGAGAGACGTCCCGGAGCGCGACGCGCACGCTCCGGGACGTCTCCTTCGGATGGATCAGCTGTTGGCGAGCTTGACCTCGGCGGCCCAGCCGTCGACGAAGGCGGTCTCGACGCCGGTCCACTCACCGGTGCCCTGCGCGTACTCGAGCAGGGCCTGGCCGACGCCGCTCTTCCACTCGTCGGAGGGCATGGCGGTGAAGTTCCAGGAGACCGGGATCTTGCCGGCCGCGGTGTAGGCCTGGTCCGCGAGCACCAGCGGGTTGGTGGGCGCGAATGCATCGAAGCCGGAGAACGGCGTCACGAAGCCCATGTCGTTGACCAGCGCGGACTGGCCGGTCTCGGAGGTGATGACCCACTCCAGGAACTTCACGGACGCGGCCTGGTTCTCGGCGGACGCCTGGCTGTTGACCACCCAGTAGTTCTCCGAGCCGGTCGTGAGGCCCTGGTTCTCCTCGCCGTCGGCGCCGATGTAGATCGGCAGCATGCCGAGGTCGTCGTCGGCCATGCCGGCGCCGGACAGGTCGCCGTAGGCCCAGGTGCCGTTCTGCAGGAACACGGCCTTGCCGGTGGCGAACTCGGCCGTTGCGTCCTCCATGGTCTTGCCGGAGAGCGTCGTCGGGGCGACCGTCGCGTTGTTGATGTACAGGTCGAAGATCTGCTTGTAGTTCGGCAGGTAGGAGCCCTTGATGGTCTCGGGCTGCCCGACGATGTTGTCAGCCTTGAACTCGTAGTACAGCGGCATGTTGGCCAGGTGCGTCTTGAAGCGCCAGTCGGACGACGGGTCGAAGCCGGACGAGGTGAACGCGCCCTCGACGCCCAGGGCGTCCTTGTTGGCCTGGATGCCCTCCGCGACGGCCTTGAGCGCGGCGAAGTTGTTCAGTTCCTCGATGGACTTGACGGCGGCGTCCGGCAGCTCGAAGTACTTGGCGAGCAGCGCCTTGTTGTAGATGATGCCGTAGGTCTCGATGACGTAGGGCACGGCCGAGATCTGCGAGCCGTCGGCGCTGCTGAGCGCCATCTCGGAGACGTTGAGGTTCTTGTACATCGCCGTGTCGGTGAGGTCGGCGGTGTAGTCCTGCCAGGTGGCGAGGCCGACGGGGCCGTTGACCTGGAAGATCGACGGCGGGTCGGACTTGGCCATCTCGGACTTCAGCGTGGCGGCGTAGGTGCCGGAGGCCGCGGTCTCGACGGTGACCGAGACGCCGGTCTCCTCCTGGTACTTCTTCGCGAGCTCGACCCACTGCTCGGCCTGCTCGGGCTTGAAGTTGAGGTAGTAGACGGAGCCGGTCGCGGCGGGCGCGCCGGTCGTGCCGCCGTCAGAGGGCTTCTCTGCGGCGTCGCCGCCGCAGGCGGCCAGCGAGAGCGACAGGGCGGCCGCCGCGGCGACGGCCAGTGTCGACTTCTTGAGATTGCGCGTAGTCATGACGCTCTGATTCCTCCAGGGGATCGGTGGGTGTCGGGCCCGGCACTCGCTGACAGGTCGTTCACCCGATGGACGGACAGGAACGGAAACGTTTCCTCTCATGGTCGACTCTACTGTCGGGCGAGGGGAGGGACAAGCTGAGGATGGTCACAATTCGGTAAAGTTCCGCGGCGCGGACGGGCGGCCTCACGCGGCCGGGGGAGCCTCCGGGAGCCACGGCGACACGGCCCGATTCAGCAGGGGGATGGTGGCGTAGGCGGCCATCGGCCACCCGCCGAGCAGGAGCGGGGGCAGGGCGGCGGGCACGGTGATCGCGACGGCGACGGCGAGGGCGACGATGCCCGCGGCGACGCCGAACGCGCCGAGCGCGTAGGGGAGCCTGACGAGGGGGATCAGCAGCGCGTTCTTCAGCGTCGCGCCGACGGGGTTCTCGAACCGGGCCTGGAGGAACCAGGGGAAGGGGAACACGAGCGCGACCACGACGGAGACGAGGACCTTGGCGACCAGCAGGTCGGCGACGGGCAGCAGCGCCCAGGAGGCGGCGAGGCCGCCGATGATCGGCGCGGCGATCGCCCAGAGCAGGGTCGCCCGCCCCAGGTTGGCGCGGAACGAGCGCAGGTAGAGCGCCGTCGTCCCGCCGCCCTGCCCGTCGTGCAGCCGCCACAGCGTGTCGTACAAAGCGGTCATGGCCGCCCCGAAGGTGACGAGCGGGATCGACGAGGCGATCAGGAGGAGATTGAGCAGCACGAGGTCGCCGACGCGGGCGACGCCCTGCCAGAAAGGGGCCTCGGTGTCGAAGATGCGGCCGAACATCCTGCCCCTGTCGTCGGTTGGTGGCTATGCAGAGGGCCCCGCGGACAACCGCGGGGCCCTCTGTGCGTTGGGTGCGTCAGCTGATGCGCAGACCGGACTTGGTGCTGAACACGTGCACGTTGGCCGGGTCGGCGACGAGGCGGACCATGTTGCCGCGATCGGGAGCCGTGCGGGCCGCGACGCGGGCGATGATCTGCTGCGCGGTGAGCTTCTCGTTGTCCGAGAGGCCGGCGAGCGTGCCGTAGAGGTACGAGTCGGCGCCGAGCTCCTCGAGCACGGAGACGTCGATGCCGATGCCGGTGCCGTCGGGGGAGACCGCGAAGGCCTCGGGACGGATGCCGACGGTGAGGGTGGCCTCACCCTCGGCCTTGGCAAGGGTCTCGCGGGGGACGCGCACGACGTAGTCGCCGATCTGCACGCCGTCCTCGGTCCGCTTGCCCTCGAGCAGGTTCATGGCGGGGGAGCCGATGAAGCCGGCGACGAAGAGGTTCTTCGGGGCGTCGTACAGGGCCAGCGGGGTGTCGACCTGCTGCAGAATGCCGTCCTTCATCACCGCGACGCGGTCACCCATGGTCATGGCCTCGACCTGGTCGTGCGTGACGTAGACGGTGGTGACGCCGAGGCGCTGCTGCAGCGCGGCGATCTGGGTGCGGGTGGCGACGCGCATCTTGGCGTCGAGGTTCGACAGCGGCTCGTCCATGAGGAACACCTGGGGCGAGCGGACGATCGCGCGGCCCATGGCGACGCGCTGACGCTGGCCACCGGAGAGGGCCTTCGGCTTGCGGGCGAGGAAGTCCTCGAGGCCGAGCATCTTGGCGGCCTCCTGGACGCGGGCCTGGCGCTCGGCCTTGGGCACGTTCTGCATCTTCAGCGCGAAGCCCATGTTGTCGGCAACGGTCATGTGCGGGTACAGCGCGTAGTTTTGGAAGACCATCGCGATGTCGCGGTCCTTCGGGGGCAGGTCGGTGACCTCGCGGTCGCCGATGAAGATGCCGCCGGCGTTGACCTCTTCGAGGCCCGCGAGCATGCGCAGCGAGGTCGACTTGCCACAGCCGGAGGGGCCGACGAGAACCATGAACTCGCCGTCGGCGATCTCGAGGTTCAGCTTGTCGACGGCTGCGCGATCCGAGCCGGGGTAAACGCGAGTGGTGTCGCGAAAGCTAACGGTGGCCATGCCACACTTCCTTTCCACGGGCAGGTACGTGCCCGACGATCCGTAGTGGATAGGAACCCTGTGTTTAGGTGTCCTGCGCGGCACTCTACACCGGGGGTGCGGGGTCCGGGCAATGGGGATGAAGATGAGATTGAGGGCTGCCCGGACGACGGGCCGTCGGTGCCCGGCCCGTCACGTACCATTCAGGCCGTGAGCGAGCAGCGCGAGAACCCCGGCCCGGACGAGGGCGAGGCCGTCCCGTCGGAGGAACCGGCATGGTGGGAGGCCGAGGGGATGCCGTGGAAGAAGGAGCCGCAGCGCGCCGACTACCTCTGCCTCACCTGGTTCGGCGTCATCGCCGTCTTCAGCCTGATCCTGCTGCCCACGCGCGCCTGGCTGCTGGGCGTCGCGCCCGACTGGCTGGCGATGATCACCGGCGGCCGCACGGCCGTCGCCGCCAGCGGCGCGATCGCCTCCACCGGCGCGATGCCGCACTGGCCGATCGTGCTCGCCGTCGCCTCGGTGCTCAGCCTCAAGTTCGACTGGGTCTACTGGTGGGCAGGCCGCCTCTGGGGGCGCGGCATGATCGAGATCTGGGCCGGCCAGTCGAAGCGCGCCGCCCGCAACTACGAGCGTGCCGAGCGCTGGGCCGACAAGCTCGGCCCCATCGGCTTCTTCATCGCCTACGTTCCCATGCCGCTGCCGCTGATGCAGGTCGTCTTCGTGCTGGCCGGCGCCTCGGGGATGAGCCTCAAGCGGTTCCTGATCTACGACTACATCGCGTCGACGATCTGGCTGGTCGGCTTCTTCCTCGCCGGCTGGTGGCTGGGCGAGGGCGCCGTGGAGGTCCTGGACTGGTACGCCAAGATTGCGGGCTACGTCGCGATCGGCCTGATCGTGGTGATCGTCGTCGCGACCGTGCGACGCTCGCGCGCGAAGCCAACCGCTCGTTGAGCCGGGCCCCCGCGCGGAGCGCCGGGCCCGTGTCGAAGCGAGTTACCGTCCGCAGACCGCGACCAGGAAGTCCGAGTCGGCGGCGAACGGGCGGAGGTCCCACGTCGACAGAGCGAGCTGGAGGGTGAGCCCCGCGGCCTCGACGTCGGCGAAGAACTCGGCGAACTCGTAGCCGCGGCCGGCGCCGAAGCCGATGATCGCGCGGCGGCTCGGCGCCAGGTGCGCGGCGATGCGGCGCAGCACCTCGACCCGGGTCGACGGCGCCAGGAACCCCATCACGTTGCCGGCGGAGACGATGACGTCGAAGTCGGCCTCGACGCCCCGCGCGGGCAGGTCGAGCTCGGCGAGGTCGCCGACCAGGAACGTGGGCCCGGGGTGGTCCTCCTCCGCGGCCGCGATCAGGACCGGGTCGACGTCGACGCCCACGACGGTGTGCCCGCGCTCGTGCAGGTATCCGCACAGGCGGCCAGGGCCGCAGCCCGCGTCGAGGATGCGCGCGTTGCGTCCGACCATGGCGTCGACCGTGCGCGCCTCGCCGTACAGGTCGTGCCCGTTGGCCTCCATCATCTTGAAGCGCTGGATGTAGCGGTGGGAGTGCTCGGGGTCCGCCGCGATGATGCGGGACCACTTGCTGGGCTCAGGAGTCATGCCCGCCATTGTGGCGCGGCTGCGGCCGTGGGGCCACTTCGGAGCCTCCTGAGGGAGTCGAACCCTCGACCACTCGCTTACAAGGCGAGCGCTCTGGCCGCTGAGCTAAGGAGGCGCGGCCCGCCCATTGTGCCCTATTTCAGGGTTTCAGGCGCCGGATGCTGCCACGAACAGCTGGCCGTGTCCCGCGACGGCGATCTGCTCGTCGGCGGCGACGAAGACCGCGTCGCCGACCCTGAGATGAACGGGGCCGTCGTCGCCCGTCAGGGTGAAGTCGCCGGATGCGACGAGCGCGATGCGGCCCGAATCCGGGCGGGGCATCGTCTGGGTGCGGGCGTCCACGGGCGCCATCAGCCACAGCTCGAACTCCGGGAACGACGTCGGATACACGTACGTGCCGTCGGCTCCCTCGGCGATGAGGACCTCGGGGCTCATGGGCTGGAACGCCACGACCTGGAGCAGGCCGTCGACGTCGATGTGCTTCTTGGTGAGGCCGCCGCGCACCACGTTGTCTGAGTTCGCCATCGCCTCGACGGCGGTCCCGCGCAGGTAGGCGTGCATGACCCCCGCCTCGAGGGCGATCGCCTCGCCGGGCTGCAGCGTGAAGCGGTTCATGAGGAGCGCGGCGATGATGCCCGGGTCGCCGGGGAAGTGCTCGTCCAGCTCGACGGCGGTGCGGGCGAACTGGCCGAGCTCGCCCGGCGCGTCGAGGTTGGCGACCGCGGCCGAGAGGAGGACGTCGACGAGGTGGCGGCGCTCGTCCTGATGGTCGAGGGTGAGGACGTCGAGGAAGACCTCCTGCAGCGCGGGGTAGGGGCAGCGGTCGCGCAGCGGTCCGATGATGGAGGCCAGGTCCTCGCCGACGCCCAGACCCTCGAAGAGGGCGGCGGTCATCTGCGGGTCGCGGAAGCCGATCAGCCCCTCGAAGGGCGTGAGCGCGACGATCGTCTCCGGCTTGGGCCAGTCGTCCTTGTAGGAGCGGCGCGGGTCGTCGGGCGGCAGCCCCAGCAGCGACTCGCGGGCGTATCCGGCCTCGGCCTGCTCGCGCGACGGGTGCGCCTGGAGGCTCAGCGGGGAACCGGCGGAGAGGAACTTCAGCAGGAAGGGCAGTTGCACGCCGTAGGCCGACTCGGTCGCGGCGCCGAGAACCTCGGGGTGTTCGCGAACCAGCAACTCGAGCGTCGAGCCGTCGGCGAGGGTCGCCGGGCCGCTCGGGTGGGTCCCGAGCCAGTACTCGGCCCAGGGGCGGCCGTCGGGTTCGCGTCGGAGCAGGTCCGGTAGTTCCGTCCTGCTTCCCCAGGCAAAGTGCTGGACGTGCCCGTTCAATCGGCGCATGGCGAGTCGATTTTTCCTAGTTCTTCCGAAGAGCTGTGCCCCCCGACTCTACCCTGTGTCCGGAAAGCTAAGAGGTTCCGCAGTAGGCACCGCCTACCCGCGGACCTCTAGTGTCGCGAGATCACGCGGGAGGCGGCGCATCACGGTCGGAAAGGCCGTCCGGCAGGAGATCGATGCGCACGCGTGCCCTGGGCGGTCGTCGAATGACAGCGATGTGATTCGGGGCGTAGACTGCGCGGCATGTCGGAGGCCCTTTCCCTGCACAGCCCGGTCGAGTTGACCGAGCGCGACGCCGCCATCCTCGACTTCGAGGACAGCTGGTTCACGTCGTCGGTGCCCAAGGAGCAGGCCATCATGGAGCGCTTCTCCATGTCCTCGGCCCGGTACTACCAGCAGCTCAACGCGCTGATCGACGAGCCGTCCGCGCTCGCGCACAAGCCGTTGCTCGTCAAGCGCCTGCGCCGGATGCGCACCCAGCGCCAGGCGGCGCGCTCCGCCCGTCGTCTCCATGGCTGACCACCTCTGAATGGCTATATACGCGTTCGTCGACGCATACAGAGATTTGTGCTCGCGACCAGCGTCCTGATCCCCTCGCGGACGGGGCGCTTCGCGTTCTCTCGATACCCGCCGGCCCTCAGCCCCGCCTGGCGTTCGAAGTGGTTGGCCGACGCGCGGTCACCCGTGCGCAGGATCGACCAGCCCGCCGCCGCGAAGTAGAGCGGAAGGAACGGCAGCCCGAGGCAGTAGGCCCACTGCCAGGCGTGCGCGTCCTCGTGAGGGAGGAGGTTCGGCGTCCTCTCCTCGGCCTGCTCCAACGACTGGCGGAAGACGAGCACGACGCTGCCAACCGTCATCGCGCCGGCGTTGGTGACGGGGAGCCGGACGTGGTCGGCGACGACGAGCCCGTCGCGCAGGCGCAGGCGTCCCCGGCCCGCGATGCTCAGCGCGATCCCGAGCGGCGTCGACAGGTTCGCGACGTTGGCCAGGTTGCGCAGGAGGAGCGAGACGTTCATCTGGTTCCCTTCCGTCTTCGACGCGGTCGCGGCGTTGCGCGCGCCGGGTCTCCAGGCGCGTTGCTCTTTGCACTCTCTTGGGTCGAGTGCTAATAATGGTGTTAGCACTCTCCGATGGGGAGTGCTACCGAATCGCAGGTGAGGCAACTTGCCGTCCGTCGCGGGCACCCGAGGTTCACCCCAGAAGAGTAAACGCACCGGGGCTCACGCCCCAATGACGGGAGGACTCCCGAACTACCATGGCAAAGCTGATTGAGTTCAACGAGGACGCGCGCCGCGGCCTCGAGCGCGGCATGAACACCCTCGCCGACGCAGTGAAGGTGACGCTCGGCCCCAAGGGCCGCAACGTCGTCCTCGAGAAGAAGTGGGGCGCCCCCACCATCACCAACGATGGCGTGTCCATCGCCAAGGAGATCGAGCTCGAGGATCCCTACGAGCGCATCGGCGCCGAGCTCGTCAAGGAGGTCGCGAAGAAGACCGACGACGTCGCGGGCGACGGCACCACCACCGCCACCGTGCTGGCCCAGGCGATGGTCCGCGAGGGCCTGCGCAACGTGTCGGCCGGCGCGAACCCCATCGAGCTGAAGAAGGGCATCGAGACCGCCGTCGCGGCCATCTCCGCCCAGCTCTCCGAGCTCGCGATCGACGTCGAGACCAAGGAGCAGATCGCCGCCACCGCGTCGATCTCCGCCGCCGACACCACCGTCGGCGAGATCATCGCCGAGGCGATGGACAAGGTCGGCAAGGAAGGCGTCATCACCGTCGAGGAGTCGAACACCTTCGGCCTCGACCTCGAGCTGACCGAGGGCATGCGCTTCGACAAGGGCTACATCTCGCCCTACTTCGTCACCGACGCCGAGCGCATGGAGGCGACCCTGGACGATCCCTACGTCCTGATCGTCAACTCCAAGGTCTCCTCGCTGAAGGACCTCCTTCCCGTGCTGGAGAAGGTCATGCAGTCGGGCAAGCCGCTGCTGGTCATCGCCGAGGACGTCGACGGCGAGGCCCTCGCCGGCCTGCTCGTCAACAAGATCCGCGGCACCTTCAAGTCGATCGCCGTCAAGGCCCCCGGCTTCGGCGACCGCCGCAAGGCCATGCTCACCGACATCGCCATCCTCACCGGTGGTCAGGTCATCTCCGAGGAGGTCGGCCTCTCGCTCGACGCCGTCACCCTCGACCTGCTCGGCCGCGCGCGCTCCGTCCTGGTCACCAAGGACGAGTGCACGATCATCGAGGGCGCCGGCGACTCGGCGCAGATCGAGGGCCGCGTGGCTCAGATCCGCCGCGAGATCGAGAACTCGGACTCCGAGTACGACCGTGAGAAGCTCCAGGAGCGCCTCGCGAAGCTGGCCGGCGGCGTGGCCGTCATCAAGGTCGGCGCGGCCACCGAGGTCGAGCTGAAGGAGCGCAAGCACCGCATCGAGGACGCCGTTCGCAACGCGAAGGCCGCCGTCGAGGAGGGCATCGTGCCCGGCGGTGGCGTGGCGCTGCTGCAGGCGTCCAAGGCCGCCGTCATCGAGGGCCTCTCGGGCGACGAGGCCATCGGCGCGCAGATCGTGCTGACCGCGTCCTCGGCCCCGCTGAAGCAGATCGCGGGCAACGCCGGCCTCGAGGGCGGCGTCGTGGCGGAGAAGGTCGGCAACCTGCCGGCCGGCGAGGGCCTGAACGCGGCCACCGGCGAGTACGTCAACATGGTCGAGGCGGGCATCATCGACCCGGCCAAGGTGACGCGCTCCGCGCTGCAGAACGCGGCCTCCATCGCGGCCCTGTTCCTCACCACCGAGGCCGTCATCGCGGACAAGCCCGAGAAGGCTGCCCCGATGCCCGGTGGCGACGACATGGGCGGCATGGGAGGCATGGGCGGCTTCTGAGCCACCCCGCACTCGCGCTCACAAAGGGGCGGACCCGATGGGTCCGCCCCTTTTGACGGTCCTGACCATGCCGTCGTCGAGCGCGCAGCTATCCCGCCGCCTGGGAAGACAAGACGACATCGGCGACGCGAGGGGCGTAGTAGATGCGGTTGTACTTCCGGTCATCCACCGCGCTGAGGATGCCGAGGGATTGCAGCGAATCGATGAGCTTCGCCGCGCCCTGGGGCTTCATCCCTAAGGCCGCTGCCGCCTCGGCCGTCGTGAAGACCAGACGATCGACCGCGACGTCGATAAGGCGCAGTGCGTTCGTCGTCCGGATGCCTCCGACGTGGATCTGCTCCTTGGCCACC
>Ga0116181_1004438_pt1 | contig 10541 bp, 9 predicted proteins | sample AD_UKC075_MetaG_FD_89752 | JGI IMG/M metagenome (GOLD analysis project Ga0116181, IMG submission 89752) | Active sludge microbial communities of municipal wastewater-treating anaerobic digesters from USA - AD_UKC075_MetaG | ecosystem: Engineered > Bioreactor > Anaerobic > Digestate | place: USA...
CAAGCGATCACAGACCTCTTCATAGATCGACGCATCGACGCCCGCGGCGCGGTGTTGCACCAGAATCAGGCTTCGGAGGTTCTGCGCAAACAGCTCGGGGATATCGGAGTCCACGATGCGGATGGTAGGGATGCCCGCATCCAGATAGTAGCGCTCCTCGATGGCGTGCCGGGCACGCACCGCCGCCTCCTGCAACTCGGCACGGCGGGCCGGGCGGCGACCCAGCGGGCGACGCTGAAACTCCTCCTCCGAAGCCTTGACCGTCCAGTTCACGCAGTAGGGGCCATGATCGTCCGTCAGGAACAACAGGAAATCGCCTATGAATGGCGCTGGCACAGGAACCCGGTCGGTACCATCCGGGTGGTCAATGAAAATCCACGGGAGCCGATCGATCATGTCCAGGCGTTCGCACACATCAATCGTGCCGCGCAGACCCGGTAGTTCAAGACCCGTGGCCAGACTGTGGCCTGCCAGCGGATGTGGCTTTGATTCCGTGGCGAGCATCCGCTGCTCCTGGAGCTCAAACAACTGTGGATTGAACAGCGCCAGTAACAGCACCTTCTGCTCGACCAAGGACAAGGTATGGCAGTAGCGATCCAAGCGTTCCGACCAGACTTGTGCTGGCCGACTTCTGGAGGGGGCTTCCTCCCGCGTAGCGCGAATCGCGGGGTCGTACTGCTTGCCCCATTGGGGTGGATCCTGACGACGCAGGATTTCCTTCAGACGCGCCAGAGTCAGTTTGATGGCTTTGGGCATGCCAGTTCCTTTCCGACCGGGATCTCCGGCCTGAAAAATCGATAGGGAAAGGAAGGCCCTTGACGCGCACAGAGGGCGCGAGTAGATTTCAATCACCGAGAGAAATCTGAGGGTCTTCCTCAGTACGAAACGCCGCCAGCCTGCCAGCCGGTGGCGTTTTTGTTTTGCGGGGCGTCAAGTCGTCATGAATGCCTCCCGCCGCTTGCCATTGCCGCAGCCAAACCCTCCGGCGACCTCACTGCGGTGTCCGCTCCACTTATCGCCAGCGAGGGAGGTCTTGACGATTTGAGGCCAAGTGCCACGGCAATCCGATGGCTTTCTCCGCGACTCGCTCGACTGCGCCCCGACAGCACGCTATAGACCAAATGGACGTCAAACCCGCGCTGACGGGCCCAGTCCACGACTGACACTCCCTCCTCGTAGAACTGCCGCTTGACGGCATCCAGCTCGGACTGGCTTGGCGCTATTGACATGGGTTTGATCAAAATCAAATGAAAATAACTATTGACGGTCAATAGTTTCTATAAATATACTAATCTCAGAATATGAGAAACCTCGAAATCCGTCAACAAATCGGGGAACGGTTGCTTGAGGAACGGCAACGCCTCCGTCTCAGTCAGCAAGCTCTTGCTGACCTGATAGGGGGCGTTCGGCTCAGCATCGTCAAGTACGAAAGCGGACGCAGCTCACCCGCAGCAGAGACCCTGGCAGCAATGGAGGCGATCGGAATCGACGTGCGGTACGTGCTCACAGGCTTTCGAACATCACCCTCCGGCATCGACCGTGAACGCTTCAAGGTCGCATTCGCCGAAGTCCAGCGTCAGGCGCAAGCCAAGCAAGAAAAACTCTCCCTTGAGACAAGCCTTGACTTAGCCTGGCGCTTCTACGATTCCTTCGCCACATTGCAGGCTGCTAGACCTCTCGCGATCTAGCAGAACGATGAAGAACACAGCGAACGAACTCACCACCCGCCCCGCCCGTCAGCGGAGCGCAATTTGCTGCAGCCGGCTGCGGACTCTGGAAGCGTCGAACCAGCAGACCCACTCACAGTAAGCGGTACGCCAAACATGCTGCAGCCACCATCATCAGCCCACGAAAAAATTACAGTTTTCTGTATTTTAAGTACAATTTAACTTGTTTATTACACGGAATATCGTGCCTCATATACAAGAAACGTTAGGCCACATCATGCGGCGACTCCAGGTCTCTCAGAACCGCCGCTTAACTTATCGCGACCTGGCAAAGATGGCCGGGACCAGCGAACGAACGATGGCCGAGTGGATGCGCGGTGCCACTTCGCCTATGGCGATGAACGGGCTGCTCAATTTGATGGCCGCCTTGAAGGCGGACGACGTGATACAGGTGTTGGCGCTGTGGCGCGAGACAGCACCGCAAGACCCCACCAGTGCCGACAGGACGCAGGAGATTCATAAATGACTAAGATCGAAACCGAAATCAAGCTAACAGAAGTGCGCTTCTACCGTGCAAGCGAGAAGCCGTACGGCGCCTTCAGCAACCTGTACCGGCGCGAGATCGAGTTCGAGGGTGAAAAGTTCGCGACCTCGGAGCACGCTTACCAAGCCGGCAAGGCTCGCAAACCAGAAGTTCGGAAATGGCTGATGGAGGCCCCCTCTCCCGCGCTGTTGGCTATGGCTGCCCATGGTCTCTATGTGTGGGACATCAATCCGGACTGGTCGAAAATCAAGTTTGACCGGATGAAGCGTGTATTGCAGGCAAAGTTCTCGCAGCATGAGGACCTTAAGCAACTACTCCTGAGCACCGGCACAGCACGCTTAGTGGAGTCAGCCACTGTCGACAACGCCGTAAACCGCCTTTGGGGCGAGGTGAATGGCGTCGGCAAGAACAAGTTGGGCGAGTTGCTCATGGAAGTACGTGCCGAACTCGCTGGAACCGAAGCGCCCACGACGATCAAGGGCAAGGAGGAACCGAAGGTTCCGCCCAAGAGTCGGGCCGTGCAGCCTAACTCGACAGCCAGTAATGCTGGCCGTTCAAGGCGACGGTCAGCAGCCGAGCCCATCTCAGCGTAAGACGGCATCAGGCATATCGGGCGTACGGTGCGATGTGCCGGCCATCAACGCTCCGCTGTTGCGAGTAGCGGCGCCGGCCCACAAACTGGAACTTCAATCGACTAGGCACATGGGCAAACGATTCATCGACGAGCTCCAACAACTTCCCACGACCATGCAGTGGGCAGCCGAACAGGATGTCGCGTTATTGCGCCGAGCAGTTCAGCTATACGGCGATCGAGGCCTCCTAGCAGTGGGTTCTGGCGGCTCCTTCACTGCGGCAGCCTATGCGGCGGATCAACATTTCCGATGGTATGGCCGCCCGTCGCAGGCCATCACGCCACTCGAGGTCTTTCAGGTCCCCACCAACGCGGCAGCGAATGCCGCGGGGTTGCTGCTGTCCGCAGAAGGCAAGAACTACGACATCCTGGCCGCAGCGAAGCAACTTCGGCTGCGTGCCTGCCCGACTATCGGTCTGACGCTGCGTTCAACGAGCCCGTTGGTTGAGCTGACTGATGAGACTGGCGCGGCATCTCTAGCGGCCTACGACATGCCTTGGGGCAAGGACGGCTATCTTGCAACGAACTCGCTTATCGCCACGCTGATCCTGCTCTGGAGAACGTATGAAGCAGATGCCACCGTCGAGGCCGAGTTACCACTTCTGGTGAACTGGTTCCTACAGTTCAATCGCCGCCTCGAGGAGACTGGCAGTCTGAAGCGTTCAAAGCGTGCGTTGATCTTGTATGGCACCGTCGGCCGTATCGGGGCCATCGACCTCGAGTCTAAGCTGGCAGAGGGCGCGCTAGCGTTCGGCCAAGTCTGCAACTTTAGGCAGTTCGCACATGGCCGGCATCTGCAATTGTCCCGGCTCAGCGAGCCAGTAACCGTGGTGAGCCTCAGTACTGAAGGCGACCCGCTTGCCGCCGAGACCATCCGACTGTTGCCGACGGAGGTCGGACCTGTCCTTAACGTGGCTCTGCCTCGCATCAGCGACGCGGGCGCTGAGATCGCAGGCGTTTTGGCTGCTATGGTGATCACGCGGGCATGGGCTGGCGAGTACATCGATCCTGGCCAGCCGGCCGTCCCCCAATTCGGCCGTGATCTTCACGCCTTGGACGTGTCAACCCTCGTCCCACATGCGTTGCCGCCCACACCGACCATGCTGAGAAAGCAAGTCTCCGGCGACCCGCCCGAGATGCTCATCCAGAATGCTCGACGCTACATTGAACGCCTGCGGTCTGCACGACTACGTCTCCTGGTATGTTACTTCGACGGCACGTTCTGCGATACGGTCAAGCGTTTCGAGGGCCTCGATTCAAAGATTGCACCTGAGCTGACGCGATTGGCACGCAGCGGTGTCCACTTGGCCTTCGCCACCGGACGAGGACTGAAGCTCAGAAAGGTCTTACAAGACAAGCTGCCCGCGGATATTTGGCCCATGGTGACGATGGGATGCTACAGCGGCTCCTTCATCTTCAGCCTGGCTGACATACATGCCGCCGCCCCCCCCGCCGACCCGCGCCTCTCAGATCTGGCTCAGTGGCTGAGCAACACACGCGCACTATCGACACATGTGGATCCATGCGCAGATGCTGGGCAACTGAGCCTTCGCGGCATATCCAGCAACGAGAAGGTGCAATTGATCGCAGCGATCAACGAGTGGGTCGCTCAGCACGGCTACGAAGGATGGCGAGCGTTCAGTTCTGGCCATTCGGTGGACGTTGTGACCGAGAGGTCAGGCAAGCTGCTCGTCGTGCAGGACGCATGCCATCGGCTAGGGCTGGACCCACTGACGCAAGTTCTTCGTGTCGGAGACGGGGGCGATTTCGGCGGCAACGACTATGAACTGCTATCGGAGGGGCTTGCGCTGAGCGTCGATGCTGTTCCTCCAGGGGTTGAGCAATGCTGGAACTTTCTGCCGCGTATGCTGAGTGGCGTTCGTGGCACTGAGTACTACCTGCGACACCTTGAAGCCGCCGACGGCGAGGCCAGATTTTCAATCGGGTTCTCAGAGCAAGCGGCCGCCGCAGTATGCGATACCCTCAGCCGCAGCTAACCCGGCAAAAAGAAAAACGGAGATTGTTGCATGAAGGAGACGCTGGCAAAGCGATTGGTAGCCGACCTGATGGACTGGAAACTCGAACGCGCAACGAGCGAGTTTGCCTGGCTAGACCTGATGGTGAACTACAAGTTCGACAGCTACCAACAGTATGGGCCTGGTCACCGGTTTTACGTCCATCTGCTGCGGTGGCTATCGCAGTACGAAATGGCGGATCGCGAGCGCATTTGGAAGCTTCTTCGCGAGCATCTGGTCTACATCAGTCAAGACGAAATGCATCACCTCGTTAGCCTCACAGGTCCGGTAATTGAGCGCGAGATGCGCACAGCCGTCGCCAAACAACTTGGTCTGCCGGTGTACCGCGTCAACGATGACCCTAAAGCTAGTCGCCGTCTAGCGGAGATGCAGTGCCGTACGCTCTACGTCGGTGTCAGCGATGGAGCTCGAATCGACGTTTTTCGCCGATACAACGAAGGCACAGTTAACAACGAGCAGGTCGTCGCCATGATCGAGATCTCGGAACTCAAGCAGGCCGGACTGAAAGAAAAGCTGCGGGAGCGACTGGACGCAATCAAATCAACCGCTCCGGCCACATTCGAGTGGGTCTGCCTGATAGACGACTTCACCGCATCCGGCACGACATCAATCCGGGAAGAGGGTAACGGCAAGTGGGGTGGCAAGGTGCAACGCTTTATCAAAGAGGTCGACAAGACACGCGAGAATGCGCCTCTGATCACTGACGATGCCCATATTCAAGTCCACCACTACTTGGCGTCCAAAGCAGCCAGTATCAAGGTTTCTGGTCTGCTTGAGCGCTTTCAGGCTCAGTCTTCTGGAATGCGCTTCATTCCATCGTTCTCGTATGTGCTTCCGAACGACGTCGTGGTTACGTCGGCAACCCATCCAGATCTAGCGGAGCTCCTGGAGAAGAGCTATGACCCGGGGATCGAAACCACCCATACGGGTTCGGACATCGCGCTAGGCTATAAGCAGTGCGGTCTGCCGCTTGTGCTCGACCACAACACGCCCAACAATTCAGTGGCCACACTCTGGGCGCGGAGCGATCCCAAGGCCGAAAAATACGAGAAACACAACCACATGTCGCCTCTCTTCCCCCGCCGTCAACGCCATTCGGATGTGCGCTCATGAATCCTTGGCACAAACGGGCGAACGAGTTTATCCGCGACGCGAACGAGCTCCTTCCACTTATAAGCCCTCAGCCCATCAAGCGCTTCTTCCAGCGCGAGTCGACGCGACTTTTTGATCGACTGGTTGTGGTGGTCGGTTCACCAGGCTCGGGCAAGACAACTCTCGCTCGCCTGCTTGAGCTTCGCACACTTGCGGCAGTGCCAGACTTCAAGGGCAACACTGACGTTCGAGAACTATTGGCGTCATTGGCAAAGGCAGATGTCCTTGACGATCTCGAACCTGCCATTCTCGCTTTGCGGCTTCCAGCTGGTGGCCAGCTTCGATCGATCTGGGACCTGCCCTACGATGTTCGCCTTAGGCACCGCCTACTGCGCGCCATGATTGAGGCAAAGACCGTGCTGGGATGGCTCCGAGCAATGGAGGATGTCGGCATTAACCTAGAGCAAGTCCGCATCATCACCACGCCCAATGCAGAGGCTGCGCGGGACGCGGTGAATGCTGATGATTTGAGTGCATTCCGCGAGCGTGCGCGCGTTACAGAGCGCGCAATCTTCAAGCTCATCAATGCGCTGGTCGCGCCCGCAGAAGACGAACTGGGGGGACATCTGATTGACGTGGCATACGCACCATTTGCCATCATCGAGTGGATCGAAATCTCTGCCGCATGGCGCGGCAGGGCATTGCGTCTCAAGCCCATGGTTATCATCGATGATGCACACGAGTTGCACCCTACCCAGTTAGAAGACGTTGACCTCTGGCTCAGGGATCGGGAGATCAAGATTGCGCGCTGGATGCTGACACGCATCGACTCACTGAACCTAGAGGATTTCAGGCGCGTCCTGCGTGATGAAGAAACTGTCTCGCCCGGTACCAACCCTGGCCGTGACCGCGTGCGCATCCTGCTTCAAGATACCGAGAACCGGAACCGTCAGGCTTTCCGCGCAATTGCTGAGGACGTAGCTCGTCGCTACCTGCAGCCCCTGGCGGCCTTTCATCGTCGCGGCAGCTTTCTGAGCCTCAAGACCATACTGAACACGGCCCGCCCCCCCGTGCTGTCGGATACCGACTTGCATATCCTCCGGGCTGAAAATGCCCGCCTCGTTGAAGAAAATCAGCTAACCCGCGAAAGGGTTGAGGCCATGGAGGCGGCGTATCCGGCAGACATCGCGCCTGACGTGAAGGCCGCAGTGACCCACATCATGCTAGAAAGGGAATTGAAGCGAACGCCGCAACGATCATTGTTCGGTGCGCCCGCAGAGGATTCGTCTGAGGAAGAAGTATCGAAGGTGCCGCGTCCCGTCATCACTGGTGCGGAACTCCAGATGCTCCATCGCTTTGAGCGCCCCTTCTATTTCGGATTTGAGAGACTAGCCGATGCTGCCAACGAAAACATCGAGCAGTTCGTAACGCTGGCCAGCGTGTTAGTGGATCGCTTGGAGACACAAGCTATTCGAGGTAGGCCGCTAGCACTGGATGCGCGTCAGCAGCACAAAGCTGTGCGCGAGCAGGCTGGGGACTTGATTGACCAGTGGGATTTTCCGTACGCCCCGCAGGTACGCAAACTGGTTGATTTCATCGGCGGCAGATGTGAAGAACTAACCCTCAGGCCCAATGCCCCGCTATCCGACGGCGCAAATGCCTACGGCATTTTGCGTTCCGACTTAGAAAATCTGGATTCAAACGACGAGCTCGCTCGCGTGCTTCATTACGCGCTCGCCTACCAAGCCCTCGTTCTCATTGAGCCCTATGAGTGCAAAGGCAAGACTTGGGCGTTGTTCGAGCTCGGTGGTGTAGCCATCATCGCTAAGGGTTTGACGCACAGCCGCGGAGGGTTTGTTGAGGGAACGCTTCACCAACTCAAGACTTCGGTAGGGAGTGCCGCGTGATTCGTGTGCCCAACCTCTCCCTTGACGATGTCGACGAGTTCATTAGCGACTATTTCCCGACCGCTGGAGCCACCCTGTTGATCGGTAACGTGGGGTTCAGCCCCGAGGTTCTGTATTTCCCAGAGCGCCTGGGGCCGCTTTCCAACGTTGACATGCGCTTTTTCCACGAGAGGCGCCCAGCAGTTCCCGCAGTGATCACGCACTTAGCTTCTGAGCGCGAGCAACAACTCCGCGAGCTCTCAGCATGTCCCATGCAGGTTGTCGACATCGCAATCCTTGCCGAAGATGGCGCACCTATAGGGGGCCGAAATGCTTGTATGCAGGTACACCAGTGGCTGAACGCAAAAGCCTATACGGACGTTGTGGTCGACGCCACGGGCATGTCGCGATGCACAGCCTTTCCGATAGTAAAGCAGCTCTACCAGCTATCACGAGACACTCCGATTCGTGTTCATCTGCTGGTGGCCGACAGTACCCAAGCCTTCTCAAATGTCGAGTCGGTGTCCAACGACCGCGGTGGCTGGATGCACGGATTTCCCGGTGAAACGGAGACCGACGAATTTGCAAAAGCGCTCAAGCTGTGGGTAGTGCAACTATCCGAGAAGGCCGGCACATCGCTGCAAACAATGTATCGTGAGCTGGACTCACCGGAAGAGGTCTGCCCAGTCCTGCCTTTCCCAGCGCAGAACCCGCGCCGCGCCGACGAGCTGTTGTTCGAACATCGCGAGTACTGGCAGCGGGAGTGGTTCGAATCACCACTTAACTTCATCCGGGCGCACGAGACAGATCCCATGGATGTTTTCCATTCGATAGCGCGTCTCCATACAACCCGCGTGGAAGCCCTGACCGGCTCCGGTCTGATATCACAAACCGTGTTGTCCCCAGTCGGGCGTAGGCTCCCCGGCATAGGTATGCTTCTTGCCGCGCTCTCCTACGAATTACCAATTTTCTATCTGGAGACAGTCGGCTATGATGTCCATGGAGACTTGGTTCCTGGCGCCCGAGGCATCCCTACTCACAGATGGCATTTCCGTGTTGATAAGCTCACCCCGACTCACGACTGAAAGGCCGCGCTCCCGTGTATCGGGAGCGGGCTTCATCACGCTGGATGTGATGCTGGGCACGGGGTCTCAACTGGTTTACACAGGCATCGGCGGGTCCACAGGCAACGTGCTTTCGATCCTCGCTTTCCTGGGTTGGGAAAGCCTTCCGCTCGTAAACCTTGGGCGCGACCACGTTGGAGCAACCATCCACCGAGAATTCACGAAACTCGGTGCAAACATGCGCCACGTGCGACTGAACCGTGGGCTCTTGAGCCCTCTGCTCTATCAGTTTGCTGGCGAACCTTCCGACGCACCTCGCTACAGCTTCGCCTGCCCTGTTTGCGGTCAGGCACGCCGCTTCCACGAAAACCTCGTGGACAGCGGCGGTGATGAGTTCGTACGCTGCGCCGCTGAGTCCAACGTGTTCTTCTTCGACCGAATCACCGATGGCACCGTACGCATGGCTAAAGCCGCTCGTGCTGGTGGCGCCTTCGTGTTCTTCGAACCATCGTCTATCTCTGCAGACCGAGGCCTGTTTGAAGCTGCGCTGAACTGCGCGCACGTGGTGAAGTACTCGGTCGACCGGATTACTGAGCCCTTAGATCATCGTCTGTCTTCGGGCTTCGTCGAGATCCAAACACTGGGTGTGCGGGGCCTACGTTTCCGAAAGCACTCTCTTGCGCCAGACTGGATCGAACTGCCGGCGCTTCACACAAGTTCGGTCGCCGACACATCAGGGGCCGGAGACTGGTGCACGGCTGGCTTTCTACATGCATTGTTTGCGAATCGTGGAGCCAACGAGCTCAGCCACCTAAGCTACAACGACATCTATCGTTCTTTGCGGCTAGGGCAGTCTATCGCAGCTTTGAGCGTGAGCCACGTCGGCGCGCGCGGAATGATGCGTGCGTGGCAACCGTCGGACGCCTTGGAAATGGCTCAGCGGGTCCTAGACGGTGTCAAAGCACCGGAGTGGACTGGCCCGGCTCGCGCTCATCGGCAGCTCGATTCGGTTTGCTGCACGGATCTGACGTCCGCTACCCCGCAGCCTGGGCGACTGTCGACGTTCTTCTGACTCCTCCTCTTCTGATTCCTCGATTAGGCTGCTCCACCTTCGCATACCGTGCTTGTGCAGTCACCAACACGGAGTTGTGTAAAGCCGATTCGGCATCAGGAACTCAGCCACAACCCGCCTCACAGCGACGTCCAGCGCAACCACTGAACAGCTCAGTAGCTTCTAAGCACCCTGACCACTTGAACTAAATGGCCAGGGCTAGTCTTTAGCGGTCGGGACGATGGCAAACTCACGAGCCTCGTCGCCACGAACCCCCTTATCCGAATATCAAAACGCCTAGGGCTATGGGGTCGTTGCAGAAATCAATCCTTCCTGCCCAACCGACCGACTTTATTTTTCACCGACTGACTTTATTTGCTCTAGTCACTGCGCCTCGCTGTGCCTTACTCCACCGTTACGGATTTCGCGAGGTTGCGGGGCTTGTCCACGTCGGTGCCCTTGACCAAGGCGGCGTGATAGCTGAGCAGTTGCAGCGGAATGACGTGGAGGATGGGCGAGAGCATGCCGTAGTGCTCGGGCAGACGCAGGATATGCACGCCTTCGGACTCG
>Ga0116181_1004441_pt1 | contig 10540 bp, 10 predicted proteins | sample AD_UKC075_MetaG_FD_89752 | JGI IMG/M metagenome (GOLD analysis project Ga0116181, IMG submission 89752) | Active sludge microbial communities of municipal wastewater-treating anaerobic digesters from USA - AD_UKC075_MetaG | ecosystem: Engineered > Bioreactor > Anaerobic > Digestate | place: USA...
CTGCAACCCGTCACGATCCGCAGACCGTGCTGACTCACCAGCATCGATGAACTCCCGCACGACCCTGGCACCGAGTTCGTCGGCCTTGCGCTGGTTGGCCTCACGCTGGGCGGGGATGGAGAAGCCTTCCTCGGTGCCTCCGCGCTCGGCCTGCTCACGAGTGGAGACACGCAGGTAGGACACAGCCAGCAGCACCGGCTTGTCATCGTGCTGTTCGTCGGTCGAGATGAATGCGGGAGCGGTGGTGGTCATGCGGTGCTCCTTCGTTGGCGCAGCAGTTCGGGTTCTCGTTCATCCTCTACTCTGCCCCGCCGGTCTGACATCAGGCTCAGATTCTCAGGAGCCGGGAGTCCGTAGGGGTCAGGCTGACCGTTGCGGTAGGCGTCGTAGCGGGTCTGGGTGATGTTCAGCACCCACTCCACCAACTTCCCCACGTCCGGCTCCGCGCGGCGGATCGTGCGGAGCCGAAGCGCCGGATCACTCCCCGACCCCGACGAGCGCGCGCCCCTGCCCTGCGCCGCGCGGGAACGGCGCTCACGGGTCGGGGTTGGGGCCAGGGCACTCACCTCAATCTCATGCGATAGCAGATACGCCATATCAAGGTAGCACACACTTGGCGTAACAGCCAATGTTTGAGATGAAGTGGTGGTTCCACTACCATCGGGAGCATGAGTCAAGACGTGGAGGACGTACCGCTACTGGTCCCCGAAGACCTGCCAGCGGGCTGGGCGATGCCCGATCCTCCCGTGATCGCCTCTGCTGCCGAATCGGTGGCCATCGACGCGGCGCTCAGGTACGACAGGCGGGTCTACCCGACGCCGGGGCCGGATGGGGACCTGACCGGGTATAACGATGGTCGTGATGGGCGCTGGTTCCTCATCCAGCACGTCCAGTCCTCCACGCGCGTGCTGCTGCGGTTGCAGCGCCAGTACGTCCTGCTCCAGGAGCCGATGGGTGAGGTGCGGATCACCGGGATCGTGTACCTGCCCGAACAGGCCGGTGATCCGGTGGCAAGCCCGATGCTCCGGAACCTGCCCACGTCGCGGATCGAGGCGGCGATCAACCGCCGCCAGTTCGCCGTCACCGGTACGACCCGGTTCGAGGGTGGCACACTCACGATGCCCTCCGGCCGCATACTCCGCTCAACCGAGGTCATGAAACCGTTGGGGAACCCGAAGCGCACCCCGGACTTCTACGAAGTCGTCGCCCTGCAACACACCCGCCTCGTCGACGACGGGGAACCCAACCCGACTGCGCGCATGGCTGAGATCAGCCGGGTGCCGCTCTCGACCGCGCAGGGCTGGGTCGCCCGCGCCCGCGCCAAGGGGCTGCTGCCTCCGGGAAGACGTGGCCGCGCAGGATAGTGCGCGGTCGAGCGGGGCGGCTGATGGCGCGGGCGGGGCGTACCTGCCAGACGGTCGCTTGGTCAGTGGCGCGAGCGCGTGAATCTCGCGATCAGGCACCCGCTACCTGGAAATGAGTATCGAATCTCGCCCAACCCGGCCCGACTCCCCGAGGGATTGTTCGTCGTCTGGGTCGTTTACCTCGGCCCAGACGCTGTCGAGGGAGAGGCTAAGCACGGCTGCGACGGCTGCGACGGTGGGGAAGGCAGGGGTGGCTACGCGTCCGGACTCGATCTTCCGCAGCGTCTCCGGTGAGATGCCGGCGTCGAGTGCGACATCGAGCATGGATCGGGCACCTCGCGCACGACGCAGCAGTGCGCCGAGGCGTTCTCCGCGCTGGATGTCCTCCGGGGTGAGCGGCAGTCTGACCATGCATTCAATACTAATCCCGGTATAGGATTACCGGGATAGTTATTGGTTTCGTAGAAGGAAATGTCCGCATGATCGAGATCCTCAGTCCCGCCCAGCTCGACCGCGCACGGGTCACCGGCCGACTCGTCGGTGACATCCTGCACACCCTCAAGGCGCGGTGCCGGGTCGGCACGAACCTGCTCGAACTCGACCAGTGGACGAAGCGGATGATCCTCGAAGCCGGGGCGACCTCCTGCTACGTCGACTATGCCCCATCGTTTGGACGCGGCCCATTCGGGCACTACCTCTGCACCGCGGTCAACGATGCCGTGCTCCACGGTATGCCGCGTGACTACCACGTCGCTGACGGTGACCTGCTCACGCTCGACCTCGCGGTGAAGAAGGACGGTGTCGCGGCGGACGCGGCGATCAGCTTCATCGTCGGCACCCGGCGCGCTCCCGAGGACGAAGCGATGATCGCCGCCACCGAACAGGCGCTTGCTGCGGCCATCGCCGTCGCTGGCCCCGGAGTGCGTCTGGGCGACCTCTCCCACACGATCGGGCAGGTGCTCACGGGTGCCGGGTATCTCATCAACATGGAGTTCGGCGGGCACGGCATCGGCTCGACCATGCACCAAGACCCGCACGTCGCCAACGACGGCCGTCCAGGACGCGGCTACAAGCTCCGCCCCGGCCTGCTACTCGCACTGGAACCCTGGGTAATGGCCAACACCGACCGCCTCATCACCGACCCCGACGACGGGTGGACCCTGCGCAGCGCGACCGGCGCCCGCACCGCGCACAGCGAGCACACCATCGCCATCACCGATGCCGGAGCCGAGATCCTCACCCTCCCAACCGGAAACGCCGCTCTCCTCGGTGCCTGAATCGCACCGCACCGCGTGGAACAGCCCGTTGACATAAACAGTCATTCACGAGTAGCCGCACCACCGTCGCACCCACTCCCTGACCTGATCCGCACCCCCGAGCACACACGACCTCAGCGCGCTCCGTAGCCCACCCTCGACCCCTCCCCAGGTTCTCGCCCCTCACACAGGGAATGAACGTAATCTAACTGCGGTAGTTGCTGCTACATTAGATACTCAGCGGGGTGGCGGAAGGATGGTGGTCTGGATGCATGGCGGCGTGATCCCGTTCCGGGGAACCGGGGCCGATGCGCGCCGCTATGTCGAAGCTGACCGGAGCCGCGCTGACGACTACTACCTCGGCGCGGAGACGACCGTGGCGCAGTTCGCGGCGCTCGACGGAACGGGCGCCGTGACGGCGGAGCTTGCTCTTGAACCCGAAGCGTATGCGGGGTGGGTGGACTGGGAGAACCCGGTCACGGGCGAGCAGATGGCGAAACCGCGCCGTGCTGGGTCGGATCGACGAGGCTCGCCCCGGTTCATGGAGATGGTCATCAACGCCTCCAAAAGCTTGTCGATCGCCGCTGCGTTGCACCCGGAGGTCTCCGACGCTCTCGATGCGGCTCAGCAGGATGCTCTCTCGGAGATTCGGCGCTGGCTCGCTCAGTACTCCGTCACTCGTGTCGGCCCGTTGGGTGCTCAGGAGGTCGTACCTGTTGAGCAGATACACGTCGTCGGTATCACGCACAGGACGAGTAGGGCGGGTGATCCGCATCGGCATGTTCATATGCAGATCGGCATGAGAGTGTGGGCGGCGGGCAAGTGGAGGGGCTTGAACGGTGCCGCATTGTTCAAACAGCAAGGCGCGATCCGCGCTCTCGGTACGGCCGTGATCGCCGCCAGCCCCGAGCTGGCCGCTGTGCTCGACCGGCACGGCCTGACCCTCGACCCTGAGACGGGCGAAGTGGTCGAGTTGCAGCCGTTCAATGCGGTCATGTCGAAGCGGGGCGAGCAGGTACGCCGCAACCTCGAACACCTCGAAGCCCACTGGGATGCCACGCACCCCGGCAAGAGCATGGGGCCGGTCGTCGCCACCCGCCTGCGCGCTGAGGCATGGGCGCACGAGCGGCCCGCGAAGAAGCCCACCACTCTGGCGGAGGAAGAAGGATGGGTGACAGAGCTGCGCGAAGCCGGATACGACCCCCAGGCCCTGCAACGGCCCACGCCGCGCGCAACGGTGTCACTGGATGACTTGAGCGTGCAGGAGATTGCCTCCCGGACGCTGGATCGTTGCGCCGCCGCTGCGTCCGCGTGGACGGCGCACACCGTGACCGAGCACGCGACGCGGATCATGACCGAGCACGGGGTGCGCGCCACTCCCGAGGAGATACGCGAGTTCGTGCAGGTTGCAACGGTGCTGGCGCTGTCGGATTGCTTCTCGGTTCTCCCACCTGACACACCACGCCCTGAGCATGTGGCGCATCTGACGAGCGTGCGCGTGATGCAGGCCGAGACCGAGCTGCGCGACCTCATCACCGCCCGCGTGCCCGAGCGGGAGCCGAAGCACCCCGATGTGCAACGCCTCGCAGAAGCGGCGGGACTCGACACCGGCCAGATGGAGGCGGCAGGGGCGGTTGCCTCCGCTGATCCGCTCGTGATCGTGGAAGGAGCAGCGGGTAGCGGGAAGACGACCATGCTTGCCACCACCATTGCCGCTGTGAGTGAGCGGGGTGGGGTGGTGCGGGTGGTTGCGCCGACGAAGAAAGCCGCCGATGTCGCACACCAGACCCTCGGCGTGCCCGCCGACTCGGTGGCCGCCCTCGTCCACGCCCACGGGTACCGATGGAACCGTGACGGCGTATGGACACGCCTCACAGTCGGCGACATCGACCCGGAGACCGGGCGCGCCTACACCGGCCCACCGGAGGCAGCACGCTTGCGCGAGGGTGAGCGGATCGTGGTGGATGAGGCGGGGATGCTCGATCAAGGCAGCGCCCTCGCCCTGTTCACCGTCGCCGCAGAGCACGGCGCAACCCTCGCTCTCATCGGCGACCGCGCACAGTTGCCTGCCGTGGGGCGCGGCGGTGTACTCGACACGGCCGCGCAGATTCGAGGCCGCACCATCGACATGGCGGAGGTGCATCGCTTCGCCGATCCCGCCTACGCTGACCTCTCGATCCGGTTGCGGGGCCGGGATGATCCCGCCGCGATCTTCGATGACCTCCATGCTCTTGGCCTGATCCAGTTGCACGCTGACACAGATGAGCTGCATGAGCACATTGCCACGCAACGGGCCGACGGGCAGGCGGTCACCGTTGCCACCAACGATGAAGCCGCCCGGTTGAACGCGCGTATTCGTGACGAGCGCGTGCACGCCGGAACCGTAGACGACGAAGCGACCACAACGGGGAGCGACGGCCTCCCCATCGGTCGGGGTGATCTGATTCAGACCCGCAAGAACGACACCAGCCTGAGCGTGGCGAACCGTCAGCAGTGGATCGTTCAGCACGTCGAGGAGGACGGCTCCGTCTGGGCGGGCGAAGCCGACAACGGTCGCAAGCATGACCACTCGGTGAGGCTTCCTGCCGCGTATGTCACCGAGCATGCGCACCTGGCCTACGCCTCCACTGCCTACGGTGTGCAAGGGGTGACAGTGCCGGTATCGCACACGATTCTCACCGATGCCATGAGCCGCCCGGCCGTCTACGTCGGCATGACGCGGGGCAAGGACGAGAACCGGCTCCACATCATCGCCGACAGCACGGCTGGGGCGCGGGAGCAGTTCATTGAGGCGATGGAACGCGACCGCGCAGACCGGGGCCTCACCGACGCCACACAACAAGCAGCAGAAGCGGTGCGGGGGCTGGTCGATGACGGACCAGTGAAGCTCGTGCGCACCGAGATAGCAGACCTCGAACGGCGCGCAGAACTCGCCGAAACCCGCGCCGCACGGTGGCAGCAAGCGGCCGATGGCCTGGACGCACTGTACGCCCGACAGCGGGCGGAACGCGAGCAGGCGGCTGAGGCCAACAGTGCGGCGAAACAGCAGCTCGAGCTCGTACGCGCCGAAGTTGCCGAACCACTCATTGAACAGGCACGCGCCGCGCTCACCGAGTGGCAGGACGCCGCCACCACCGAGCAGACCGCAAGCGCGAACGTGCGGACGGCAGGGAGGTTCAAGAAGCGCCGCGCCGCCACCGAGCGCGACACCGCCCAGACCGTCGCGCGCGACGCGAAACGACGCCTCACGAAAACATGGGGTGAACCGCCCCGCTGGGGTGAGACCCAGCAAGCCTGGGTCGAGCGCGTCACCACGCCCCAGATCGACGCTGACTCTCGTGTGGTCGAGGCCGAACAGCGGCGCGCCGCCACCGCGCACGCCCTCCACGCGGTGAACGAGCAGAACCCGTGGCCGACCATCGGCGTCTACGCCCGAGTCTTCGGCGACGATGTTGTGAGGAAGAACCCTGGTGCCTACGTCAACGCCCGACCCGCACGGCAGGCCGCAGACGCGACCCGCACCGCACAGCAAGCTCGCGCGGAAGCCGAGACGCTACGCGCCATGACCCCGGCCGAGGCAGTCGAACGAATCAAGCAGACCCGCGCGGCCGAAGAAGCCCGCCGCGAGACCGCGCGCATGCTCGCAGAACGCGAACGCCAACTCCGCGTCTCCCGCTCGACGCATAGAGGCCCAAGCCAGAGCGGGTCGAGCCTGGGCCGGTAAGCCGCCCGAACTGCCACTACCGCAGTTAACCTCCGTCCATTCTGAGGTAAAGAAGCTTTCGGCGCGGTTCTGGCTATCCATCGAATGGTGGATGCGGGGTCGTGCGATTGGTGGCTGGGGCGGAGCGCGTATACGGGGAAGGCTGGTCGGTGTGGATGGAATCTCTGTGCGAGGGCTGACGAAGCGGTATCGCGACAAGGTCGCGGTCGATGATTTATCGTTCGAGGTGGATTCGGGGACGAGCTTTGCCTTCTTGGGAACGAACGGTGCGGGGAAGTCCACGACGATCGGTTGCCTGACGACGGTGCAGCCATTCGATGCCGGGACCGTGGTAGTGGCGGGCCGCGACGTCGTCCGAGACGGCGATGAGGTACGCCGGGCGATCGGGGTCGTGTTCCAGGACTCTTTGTTAGATCCCGGTCTGACGGTGCGTGAGAACCTCACGCTGCGGGCACGCCCCTATTTGTCCAGCGGTGCCGAGGTGCGCGCGCGGATCGTAGAGCTGTCGGGCCTCGTCGAGTTGGAAGGGTTCTTGGACCGGCGATACGGGCGGCTCTCGGGAGGTCAGCGCCGTCGGGCGGACATCGCCCGTGCGCTCCTGCACGATCCGGCGGTGTTATTCCTGGATGAGCCAACGGCGGGGCTTGACCCGTCGAGTCGGGCGACGATCTGGCGCACTGTACATGGGCTGCGTGAGCGCACAGGCCTGACGGTGTTCCTCACGACGCACTACATGGAAGAGACCGAGGAAGCCGATCGGGTGTGCATCATCGACCAGGGCAGAGCGATCGCCGAGGGCAGCCCCGCGGACTTGCGCGCCCGATACAGCTCAAGCACCCTCACTGTGTCTACTGCGGCTGGTACGGAGCGGCGGAACGTCCGGGATGCGGCCGAGGCGCGCCGCATCCTCGCCGAACTCGGTGATCGGGTCGTGGACTTCGAGTTCCGCCACGGCCGGATGGATGACGTGTTCCTGGCACTGACGGGCCGCGCCAGTGAGGATGCCGCCTGATGGGCACCGTGGTGGCCCTGGCGTGGCGGAACCTGCTGCTCTACTTCCGAGACCCGCTTGGCGTGTTCTTCTCCCTCCTGGGAGCGTTGATCGTTTTCCTGCTCTACACGTTGTTCCTCGGCAACCTCCAGCTGACCTCGATCGGCGAGGCGATCCCCGGTGCCTCCGATACGCAGCTCCGCGGCTTCGTCGACGCCTGGATGTTCGCCGGGATCGTCGCCCTATCGACTATGACGACGCCGCTGGGAGCGTTGGGGACGTTCGTGGAGGATGCCGCAACGGGCCGCTTCCGTGACTTCCTGGTAGCTCCGATCCGACGCGGGCAGCTCGTGCTGGGCTATCTGATCGCGGCGTTCATCGTTGGCGTCGTGATGACTCTCGTCGTGTTCCTGGTGGCGCTAACCTACCTGTGGGCAGCGGTCGGAGTCACGCTCGAAGTCGCAGAGATTGCTCGCTCGCTCGGTTGGATCGTGTTGTCCGTCGCCGGGTTCGCCTCTCTGTGGGCATTCGTCGTGTCGTTCCTGCGCACCTCCGGGGCGTTCTCTGCCCTGTCCACCATCGTGGGCACGGTCTCCGGCTTCGTCGCCGGTGCCTACATCGCCGTCGGTCTGTTCCCTGACGCGGTGCGTCAAGCCGTGAGCACCCTGCCGTTCGCCCAGTCAGCGATGCTGTTGCGCCGCGAGTTCACAGCGCAGCCGCTGGCCACATTGACCGGCGACGGCCCCGCCGCCGAAGAACTGCGCGCCTACTACGGCATTACACTCGAAGTGGGTGACTGGTCGGTTTCAGTTGCTGCCGCTGCCGCAGTGCTGACGCTGCTGGCGGCGGTCTGCACGGCGCTGGCAGCAACTCGTGTCCGCGCTCGTATCCGCTGATCGGCGCATGCGTAGCCTGGGTGTCGAGCACGGGGGTGGGAGGAACGGCGGAATGTGGCGGACGCGCTGGTGGGATCTCGCGGTCGCCGCGGTGTGCGTCGCTGTCGTCGTCCCCTCCCTCGCGTTACGCAGGGTCAACGACCTGGCGAATCGAGAGCTGCTACTGCTCGGCGGCGTGCTCATCGCGTTCGGCCTTGCATACCTGCTGCTTATCCGACCTGCTGTGCGTGTGCCGTCGCCACTTAGCCCCCGGTGGCGGCGAGCCGTGTACTTCCCACTCACCGCCTTACTGCTGCTGGCTGGGGTTGCGCTCTATCCCTTCGCGGCGACGCTTCAAACGGTCGTGTACCCGCTCGTCTGGGTACTCTCCCAAGCAGGCGTGACGCGGTTGTGCGCAGCGCCCTTACCGCCGTCAGCGTCCTGATCGGGTACGCGGCTTACAACGACTTCTCCGGGGTCGGATGGGGGTACGGTGCTGTCGTCGCCGGACTCTCACTCGGGTTCGCCATCGCCATGGGTGTGTGGATCATTCGTATCGTCGAAGGCAGCCAGGAGCGCGCCAGACTTCTCGCCGAACTCACCGCCACACAGGAACGTCTCGTCACCCTGGAACGTGAGCGTGGCGCTGTGGAAGAACGCGAACGCATCGCCAGAGAGATTCACGACACGTTGGCCCAGACCCTTGCCGGACTTGTCCTGCTCGCAGAGCGCGCCGGACAAGAGTCGGGCGTAGGCGGTCCCGCCACCGCCACGATCGGCGCCCTGGAGCATTTCGCCCGTGACGCTCTTGTGGAAACCCGCAGCCTCGTCGCCCGCACCGCCCCAGTCCCCACGGAGCCGGTGCTTGACGCCGCCCTTGAACGCCTGGCCGAGCGGTTCCAGATCGAGAGCGGCCTAAACATCGACGTCCACCCCACGGGTGACCTTCAACGTCTGGACCGTGAAACTCAAATCGTTGTACTGCGCTGCGTCCAGGAGGCGCTCGCGAACGTGCGCAAACACGCCCAGGCGCAGCGGGTCCAGGTACGCATCGTCGTCGCGGACGACGGGGCCACCCGCATCGAAGTTCACGATGACGGTCAAGGCTTCGACCCGTCCGCACCGCGCACCGGCTTCGGACTCGATGGTATGCGCGAACGCATCGCCCTCGCAGGCGGAGAACTCACCCTGGACAGCGCCGAGGGACGCGGCACCCTCCTGCGCGCGGTCCTGCCCGCCACTGCGGAGGCGGCGTCATGATTCGCCTCCTGATCGCCGATGACCATCCGGTGGTTCGAGCAGGGCTTGTCGGGCTCCTCGGCAACGAGCCGGGCATCGAGGTCGTCGCCGAAGCCGCCGACGGCGAGGAGGCCGTGCGCCTGGCGGCAGCGACCAACCCAGATGTCGTCCTCATGGACCTTCAAATGCCGAACGTGGGCGGCGTCGCCGCGACCGCACGCATCACCAACGGAGAAACGGGAGAACCCGCGCCTCGCGTCCTCATCCTCACTACCTACGAAACTGACGACCAGATCATCGCCGCGATCGAGGCAGGCGCAGCAGGCTACCTCCTCAAAGCGGCTCCGCGAGAAGAAATCGCCGCAGGCATCCGCTCCGTGGCAGCAGGCCAGTCAGCTCTCTCTCCACAGGTCGCCATCCGGCTGGTCGAACGCACCCGAAACCAAGCAACGCCCGCCCCTCTGAGCCCTCGCGAAACCGAGGTGCTACGCCTGGTCGCACAGGGACGCGCCAACAAGCAGATCGCCACCACACTCGGCATCGCCGAATCCACCGTCAAGACCCACCTGCTCAGCATCTTCGACAAACTGGGCGTCACCGACCGCACCCGCGCCGCCACCCTCGCCCTCGAACACGGCCTGCTCTGAAAGGTGAGAGTCGGGCATGCCAAAAGTGCTAAGCAACCTGTACGTCGGGGTCTCTCGACGTAGTTATCCACAGGCTGAGTGCCGTAGATCGTTGATTTTACGCGGCAGAAAGCGCCTCGTTGATTCACGGGGGGGCGGGGCCGAGTGCAGTTCAACTCCCGCGCCGTCAGCGTGTCTTCGCCCAGACCGTGCCCCGGTGAACGCCGTACTGCTTCGCCAGCGTGAGCACGCTGACGCCGCGCTCCCGGGCTGTTCGCATAGCGTCCACTTCCTTCTCCGTAAGCCGTGTTCGAGGTCGTTTCTTTGGTTCCGCCGATGCGCCGATCAGAGCGTCATCCGCCTCGCCCTCGGAGTCGGTATCGTCGCAAGACCCTTGATTCCACGCGGAAACGAGCTTCTGAACCCGTGGTCGTCTGTTCCCGCAGCGCCCAATTGCTTCCACCA
>Ga0116181_1004446_pt1 | contig 10534 bp, 10 predicted proteins | sample AD_UKC075_MetaG_FD_89752 | JGI IMG/M metagenome (GOLD analysis project Ga0116181, IMG submission 89752) | Active sludge microbial communities of municipal wastewater-treating anaerobic digesters from USA - AD_UKC075_MetaG | ecosystem: Engineered > Bioreactor > Anaerobic > Digestate | place: USA...
CTCCTCTTCAATTTCTATAGACTCCTTGCTGATGAGGTTTTCGTACTTTTATTAGCTTGGTTTTCCCATTACAAGGCTTTATACAAGATACTTACTCCGGCAACTTGGGCTGATACCAGTGGAACAAGCAAGTTGTGCACCAGCACTGGCCACTAATAACAAAAAAGCTAATATAATGCCTAATACCCTAGTTTCTAATACTGATACCACCTCCTTCAATTAGTGGTGGCCACCTACAACATATATACTAGAATGGAAATAAAAAGCAATAGCTTTGCCCCGAAAGGTTCAAAATCGAACGTGAATGGGTTATATTTCATTAATGAATTATCCAGGTAAGAAGGAGTAGAGAAAACCCTTTTGTGGGCAAGGGTATCGATGTAGTTTCAGCATTGGCTCCAAGCCAATCGGGGGATAACCGACAAAGACATAGGAGACTGGTTAAACTTCATAAATTTAGCAGAAAAATAATCTTATTATGGCCACAGCATGGTAGAATGGGATAACAGAATTTTACTGGTACGAGGATGGAATGATGGAATGATCGGTGAGGTTCATACTGGAATTTACAGATTGCGTTTACCTGTTCCTGGAGCTTTAAGAAGTATTAACAGTTTTCTGTTAAAAGGGCGGGAGGGATGGTCGGTAATTGATGCGGGACCTCCCCTTCCCAAGTGTAAGGAACAATGGGAGACGGCTATAGAAGACTTAGGCATTCAGTTTACTGACATCAAGCAGATTCTGATAACCCATGGCCATATAGACCATGTGGGCCTGGCCGGGTGGCTGCAGGAAAAGTCCGGGGCCAAAGTTATTATGACGGAAGATGAATATAAGCAGGCCTTCTATCCTGATGAAACCGAACAAGTAGGGTCCTTGTATTACCAGGATGGTATGCTCAGCCTGGGTATTAAGGCAGAAGAAATCGAGCAAATGACGGCTATACTGCGCTTTGCTACTGTAATACCGGAACCCTGGCCTGAGGTACAATTCCTTGAGGAAAAATCAATAGAGTTCGGGGATCGCCCTTGGGAAGTTGTTCTCACCACCGGCCATACCAATGCTCATGTTTGTCTCTTTAACCGTGAAGATAGACTATTGCTGTCTGGAGACCAGATTCTGCCCACTATTTCAACGGTAATTCGTTTTCCTACCAGAGTTGATGATAACCCGTTGGAGCAATATCTTGATTCCTTAAATCGTCTTCTGCAGCTGAACCCTGCCTGGATCATGCCCGCTCATGGAGAACCTTTTGATGATCTGGACGCCCGCATTGATCAGTTGTACAAACACCATGAGGAGCGATTGGGGCTTATAAAAAGCTGTATGGGGAATGAACCCCGTATTGTCCGTGCTATAGTCAACGAACTGTTCGGTTCTGGGTTGGATGTGTTCAACTTATTCCTGGCTACCGGGGAAGTCACTGCCCATCTTTTAATGATGGCATCCCAGGGCCAGGTTCAGATTGACAGGGACCCGAACAATAATCAACTGTATTTCTCGCTGGTTTAAGTATGCATAGAGGAACGGTTTCCGTTTCACGGCCATTAGATTAATATGTGCCCGTGAAATGAAAAACGCTCCTCTTTTTGCCATCTTTTTCCCAATGTTTCCCGGCAAAAAGCGTAAGAACATTAATTACCTGCCGTAAGGGTATATAAGGATGTTTTAGGAGGGCTACATGATGAAGATTAAGGGTAGGCAGGCGGTAAGCATAGGCCTGACACTGCTTATGCTGATGGGACTGCTGGCAGGGTGCGGTGGATCTCAGTCAGCCGGTGATTTTATTGCTGATGACCAGATAACTTTAGCTGCGGAATTTGCGCCTTATACTGAAGTGCCCGTGGATGAGCAGCCCAGTCTGCCCATCTATAAGGTTGAAGCTGATCTTAGCAATGTGGAAAACAGCAGCCGCTTTCAGTTCAATGATGAGGCACGACAGCGTCTCGTGGAAAACGGCTTTGTAGTTATTCCTGGTATGGGCACGGAATTTTTCCTGACCTACGAATTTAACCGCTATGACCATGTGCCTAATTTCATTACCACTGATGCTATGCTGCACAACTATCACCTTTATTTCCAGCATCTCTTGAAGACCGTGGAAAGGAACCAGTTGATCCCCGAATTAAGGAAGCTAAATAAGGGTATGATGGGACTTTCCCAAGAGCAGTACCGTATTTTGCAGGGCAGCACCTGGGAGAATGCCGCCTTGCGCAACTTGGCCTTTTTTACGGTAGGCAGCTGTTTACTGGATCCCCAGACCCAGATGCCGGCTGAGGTGAAAGAAGTGGCAGAAGCGGAGCTGGAGCTAATCAATGCTCACCAGACCACCGCTGTTTCCCCAGTGATGAGCATGGGCCGCCAGCCGGATGTTTTGGAGTCCTTAAAGGAAGATTACACCCAGTACATTCCCCGCGGTCATTATACTTACAATGAGGAGCTGGAAAACTACTTTAAGGCTATGATGTGGTATGGCCGCATGACCTTCCGAGCCAAGGATGAAGATGAAACCCGCTCCGCGGTTTTGATAACCATGGCTCTGCATGATAATAAGGTATATTCCCCCTGGGCCAGCATCTATGATACTACCGAATTTTTCGTAGGGCGCAGTGATGACCCGGGATTTGCAGAGTATGCCCAGGTGCTGCGTAAGGTCTATGGAAATAAATTCTCCCTAAAGGACATCAGCCGGGATGATGCCAAGTGGCAGGCTTTCCTGACCGAAATCCGCCAGGTAAAAGGGCCGGTAATCAATTCCATTTCCATATTTGATGCCAGCATACAGCCTGACCGGGATGCCGAAATCAGCGGTTTCCGGTTCATGGGCCAGCGCTACACCGTGGATGCTGACATATTCCAGCGCTTGATTTACCGGGAAGTAGGTGAAAACCCAGCTGGTGAACGGCGCATGCTTCCCAAGGGTTTGGATATTCCGGCCGCCCTGGGATCCGGTGCAGCCAGCCAGATACTCAAAGGAATGGGTGAATATGAGTATGAAAGCTACCCCGAAAACATGCAAAAAATACAGCAGTACCTGACGGGCTTGGAAGAAGCCACCTGGCACCAAAACCTGTATTGGAACTGGATGCATACCTTAAGGACGCTGACCCGGCAGATTCCTGAAGGCTATCCCACCTTCATGCTCAATCAAGCCTGGACCCATAAAGAGCTCAATACCTTCCTGAGCAGTTGGACGGAATTAAAGCACGATACCATTCTCTACACCAAGCAAAACTATGCGGAAATGGGCGGGAACGGCATGGAAGAAATCGATGACCGGGGCTATGTGGAACCCAACCCACGGCTATATGCCCGCTTGGCAGCCTTGTCAGCTCTGACCCGGGACGGTTTGCAGGCGCGCAATCTGTTGGATGAAAGGGATGCGGAAAACCTTAGCCGCATGGAGGAACTGGCCCTGCAGATGAAAACCATTTCCGAAAAAGAGTTAAAAGGGGAGTCTCTAACTGAGGAAGAGTACGAGTTAATCCGCAGCTTCGGCGGCCAGTTGGAACACTTTTGGCTGGAAGCCCTGCGGGATCAGGAAGGCCCTCGTAACATGCTGCTGCTCAACAATCGCGCTCCCGTGGTGGCAGATGTAGCCACCGCTCCTCCCAGCACGGTTTTAGAGGAAGCCACTGGTTATATCAACTATATATATGCCGTGGTGCCCGTGGAAGGGAAGCTGCGCATAGCCAAAGGAGGGGTCTACTCCTATTATGAGTTTCCCTGGACCGCCGGGGATCGTTTGACCGATGGGAAATGGTGGGAGATGCTGGAAAGCAGCCAGATTCCTGAATTGCCAGCCTGGACCAGGTCATTTATGGCCCCAACCGGTGAATGCCGGGTGATCATGCCGTGGGAATTACAGGAAGAACAATAAATAAAAAGAGGATAACCCTGCTTGTAACGGCACTCCTTATACTAGTATTGCTGTTGGCCTTTTACCGGTTTGCACCTTCACCCTCGAAACAGCTGAAAGGTGACAGCGATGGAGATGGCCAGCTGGAAATCTACCAGCTGGCTGAGAGTCAGGTAACCGTAACAACTGAAGATGCCATACTATGGGAGTCAGATCCGGCCTGGAAGGTAACCGATCTGGTTTTAGCGGATGCTGATAATGACGGACAGGAGGAAATGCTCCTGGTTCTCTGCAAAAAGGGCAGCTTCGGTACCTCAAAGCCTATGTGGATGAAGGGAGAAGACACGGAATACAGCAATCATCTCTTTATGTACCGGCTGGTGGCCGGCCGCATGAAACCGGTGTGGTGTTCCTCCGCGATAGAATATCCTATCCTGAGGCTGCAGGTGGAAGATCATGATGATGATGGCCTCCAGGAATTACTGGTTACCGAGGGGCCTGCTGCCGGACCTTTCTATTCCATCCGTCAGCTGTTTTATAAAAAGCACACCACCTGGCAGTGGCAGGAGTGGGGGTTTGCATTAGAGAATAGTTGAATAAAGTATTAAATTATTGGCGAAGTTGTGTTTTAGAAAAAGGAGGAATTTGAAAATGGGAATGCCCGTTAATACTATGCTGCTGGTTTTTCTGGCGGTGGGTTTCCTATTCCTAGTCGCCTGGCTGCTGCAGTGGCTGTGGAATATTACTATGCCCCAGGTTTTCGGCTTGAAAGAGATAACATATTGGCAGGCTTTCCGCTTGTTGATCATAGCGGCTATCCTGTTTGGCGGGCCCAACCTTGCCCTGGGATAGCTAAACCACCTTTGCCCTTTTAAGCCTTACATTAATTACTACGCCAAGCAGATATCCCTTTTAGAGTAGCGGAAACTTTAGATTCCGCTACGGTATTTTTATCTTCCTTAGCTCCTCGTTTACGATCCCTTCTAAAAAACGAGATAACATCGACATCATTTTAGATTGAGCGAGCCACTTCATTAGCGCTGGTAACCGCTTCCCATACCCGGCCTGGCTGCTGACTGTCCCCCACACAATAGATTTCCGGAGCTGCCTTCTGGGCCATTAGTTGATAATATAGAGAGTTGTCACTCTGCCCGCCGGTAGCCAGCACCACGAAATCGCTGTCAATCACTATATCTTCGGTGTCACCGGGTTTCAGCTTTTTAGCAAAGGGGTTGTGCACATTTTCGGGTATGAGAGTACGCCAGGGGGTATAGGGGTCAGTACGCTGCCGGTGAGCCTTAAGGTATATTTGCTTGCCCACAACTTTTACAGCTTCCGTACTGGTATATGCCTGCACCGGCCGGGGCAGGACATCCTCACCGGAATCGGAAGGGGAGCCCATCCCTGCCAGCATCCAAAGCATCATGGCACGGTTAGCGTGAACTACCCCGGTCATCAATTCAGCTTGCTTTTCCACAATGGTAACCTCCACCCCTTTTTGACTGGCCAGGGTATAAGCTACTTCACAACCTACCAATCCTCCGCCGATGACGGTTACTTTTTGAGTATTAGGGGGAAGTTCTCCCCCAGAGCGCAGGAAATCTCTTACTTCCGCATGAGGTATGGATTCCAGTCCCTCCAGCGCAGGTATACTACCTCTAAGACCGCTGCAGCAGATAATAACGTCATATTTACCCGCCAACTCCTGGGCACTGGCAGTATGATTGTACTCGATGCTCAGTCCCTGCTCGGCCAGCAGATCTATCTGATACTGCAGGTTTTCCAGGTAGCGTTTGATATCATGTTTGATGGGCATATTAATGCTGAGTCGCAGCTGCCCGCCCAGAGCTGCTTCCTTTTCGAACAAGTAAACTTCATGTCCCCGCAGGAATGCGGTCCTAGCCGCCTCACAGCCGGCGGGGCCGCCGCCTATTACAGCCACTTTTTTGCGTTGGCGGGCCGGCTCCAGCTTTTTGGTATCCTCAAAACCGGTATAAGGATTAACCGCGCAGCAGGGATGACCACCCATAATAAATGATTGAATACAGGCTTCCTGGTCACCGATACAGTGAGTGATTTCCCGGATTCTGCCTTCTCTCACTTTGTTAGGCCAATGGGGGTCAGCCAGCAAAGGGCGCCCCAGCATTACATAGTCAGCCCAGTTCTCTTCCAAAACCTGAGCGGCTGCTTCCGGTTTTCCCATTTTGCCTACGGCGATAACCTGGGCATTGATCTCCTTGCTCTGAAAGTGTTTTTTCAAACTGCCCGCCATATCCCGCACATAGGGAATATCGTCAAAATAAGCGGGAGGATGAGGATAAAACCAGTTGTCATAACAGCCTTTATCCACATCAAATCCTTCTACTCCGGCCCGGGCTAATTCGCAGCAGAACTCCAGGCCTTCCTCCAGGGTGCGTTCCATACCTCTAAAATGGCGCTTGAAGATCCTATCTCCATAACTGGCCTGGAGAGCCTGGGTGAGATCTAAGCGATATATAATCGGAAAATCTTTCCCGCACATGGATTTTATCTCGTTGACTACATCCAGAGCAAACTGGAAGCGATTGCGGTAGCGCCCTAATTTCCGGCGATTCCAAGGCAAAGAGGTAAGCTGGTCCATCATATAGCCTTCGTGACCGTGCAGGTGCACCCCATCAAAACCGCTTACCTTGGCATTGATGGCAGCCTGCCCGAAGGATTTTACCATCTTTTTTATTTGTCGATCAGAAAGGGGGATATGAGGTATTTGGGGAACATAAAAATTCCTGTTCCAGGAAGCTGACTTTAGTATTTTGCCTTTAAGCATAGCTTCAGGAGAGCCAACTCGTCCCAGTCCAGCGGTAAGTTGTATAAACAGACGGCAGTCAAAGGCGTGAACCCCGGCTGCCAGGTCGCGGAAACCGGCCAGACGAGTGCGTGAGGAACCATCAATGCGAGGGAAATAGGTGGTGTCATTATCTTCGCTGACAGTAGGATCAATGCCGAAGGAAACCGGTATAAGCCCGGTAATCAGCAAGCCGGTGCCTCCCCGGGCCCGCTCGATGAAATACTCTATCATTTTCGGCAGGGGCCGGCCGATAGGGTCTGCCATGTTTATGTTACCCATGGGAGCCATGACAATTCGGTTCTTAGTAGTACAGGTTCCTATACTTCCAGGCTGAAACAACACGTCATAGGCCATAATGAACACTTCCTTCCCGCTGGAATTTTAAAGTCTATTCGTCAGTCATCCAGATTATACCTTTTCCCCTTGATTACTTAGCAGGATGCGGCGATTTCCATTTTGCTGATCGTAGTGCTACAATAATTTCCAGAACTCGGATGGGGAGAAATCGGTATGGAGCCTTTGGCTGTCTATAAGAAAAACTTTACTGTAGGAATGCGGGATGTGGATTTTGCTGGGAGACTGAAACTAAGCGCTTTATTTGGCTACTTCCAGGAGATAGCTAATTTGCATTCCGCCAATTTGGGGATTGGTCTGGACACTATCATGAACAAGTTCGGGGTAACCTGGGCTTTGGTACGCATACGGGTTGAAATAACCAGGTATCCAGTAATGAATGAAGAAATTCTCCTGGAAACCTGGCCCCAGCAACCGAAAAGCCTGGAGTTTACCAGGGACTTTCTCGTGAGAGACCGGGACGGAAATGTCATAGTTCGGGCAGTTTCCATATGGGCAATCATAGATATACATACCCGAAAATTAAAAAGGAGCAGACTTATTGCCGTCAACTACCCCCCTTTGAGAGAAGAACGAGCCCTGGACTGCAGATTGGGCAAATTAAAGCATTTTGGACAGCCGGAGATGGTCTACAAACGGACTATCGCCTACAGCGATGTAGATGTCAACGAGCATCTCAATAACACCAAATACGTGGATTTTATTATGGACTGCTTCAGTTTGGAAAGCCACAAAGCCCATATGGTCAAGGCCATTGAATTTAACTATATACATGAAGCCTTGCCTGGTGACACCATCATTTTGTATAAGGATGTGACTGCTCTGGCTGATGGCCTGGTTTACATCGAAGGTGTTAATGAACGAGATCAGCGAGTAGCTTTCCAATCCCTGATGGAAATAACCCATCGATCTGTACTATAGGGTATTAACAAGCTGTTAATAGTAAATAGTAGCAAAAGCCGTAGGTTGATGCCTACGGCTTTTGGCAAGCCGGTTTAATTTTTTGACTGATCTACATCTATAATGCTTCGGCTAGTGCCTCGGCAAAACGGTAGAAAGTCTTAGTTTTCTCTCCTCCGCTGAAAAACGCATTACGCTGGGCTGTGGATATTTCTAGCTGGACTCCTTTGTTAATAGCATTTCTGTTGCAAATATTGTATTTGCTGTCTCCGTTTAAGTTATCTGGTGCCGTACCAACTGTGAATCCGGCTTTCTTTAAACTTGCCTTAACTTTAGCAGCCAGCTGCTTGTCCCTGCCGCCCACATATGTAATCTTGCTGGAACGCTTGCAGCCGTGTATGGATAAGGTCTTCGTGGACTCAGCCACCAGGGCTTTGCCAATGGGTTCGTCAAAACGTGAGGAAGTTATGTGCAGAACGCTGTTGTTGCCTTTCTTGATGCCTTCAAATGAATACCAGTCTGAACCGGATAATTTTGCCACTTCTTTCGCTAGTTCACTGGTACCTTTCTCGATCTGACCGCCGTGAATAGCAATAACTGCGGTAGACGAGGGGCCGTTGTGATAACTGATGCGATAGTCAACATTTCTATCCTGGTGGGCTTTTAACTGGTTGAAATTCTTGTAAACATCTGCTTGAGCCGTTGCGGGCCAGATTAAGATAGTTATCATGAGTACTGCAAGTAAAAGCGAAATTTTCTTCAATCTCTCCCCTTCTTTCTCTGGTTTATTACTCGCAACAAAGTATGAACTTACCGGCTTGTCTTTTTTTTACCGAAAACAGCTGGGGAGTGTCAAAGTTAGGTTCTGTCAGGGGAGAAAAGATATGGCCCTGAGGCCAGTTTGAGGAGTCGCGAAGATAACGGCTCAGCTGCGTATCAGAGCCGGGGGCTTGGGGCTTTTACAGGGAGGCGAGACCCCCTCCCTGCTGGAAAAGTATTTCTGCCTAAATCCAATCCAGTACACCGCCAAAAATAAGCAGGCACAGCAGATCAAAGCCAAGAATGGCAGCAACTGTAAGGGCTTGTTTCCTAGTGCTTTCCATATCATGTACCCAAAAACTGACAGCAAAGAAAGGCAAATAGCCGATTAGGAAGATCAGCCAGGGTGCACTGGCACTCCACCATGCATACTCCCAGGTGAGTGCTCCCGCCAGGTTTAGAATTATTTCAATAATGACGGCAGCGATGCTGTAGCCTACGGCAAAAACCACCCGGTTAGGCAGTCCCAGGATTTTCATGTGTTTATCGGCCGGCAGGCTGTGGGCGGCGGCGATACCCATAATAGCGAACATCATGGTTATCTCAATATTAAGTCCAATAAGGATTAAGAAAGCTGTGTCCCCAGCGGGAGCTCCCCATACCGGGGCATAGTTGGTGAAATGAAATACTAAAGCGTTCCAAATCTCATTGAACCAGTCCATTCCCCACAGGGCTAAACCGGCAAAAACGATGCTCCAGTTTTTCTTGCCGATTTCCACGTTATAAATGTAAATAACTACCAGTAGGAGGGGAATCACATACCATTGGAACTGGGAGGGATCCCGCAGGATGGATAAGGCCTGGGCTGCGTAATCAGTTGGCATAGCAATACCTCCTTGAAAGAATTTGGTGTTTAATACTATTGCAGCGCTAATGATAAAATACGTCAAGTTTAAGCGGAAATTTCTGAAAGCAGGGGTATTGTGCCCTTGTGATATAATAGCGAAAATAATACGAACAGGGGGCTCTGCAAGCATGAAAACAAACCGATTGGAACAGCAGATGGCTTTTGTACTGGAAGTGGACCAACTAAAAAAGGTGGAGCGGCAGACGCTGATTGTGGACGGGTCCCGCCGCGAGAATAGTGCTGAGCACTCCTGGCATATTGCTTTGATGGCCCTGCTGCTGGCGGAACATGTGGATCATCGTGAGCAACTGGATTTACTCAAGGTGGTGAAAATGCTGCTGGTCCATGACATTATAGAAATTGACGCAGGCGATGTATTTGCTTACGATGACGACGATGAGAGAGAAGAACGGGAAGAAAAGGCTGCCCAGCGCCTTTTTGGCCTCCTGCCCCGGGATCAGGCGGAGGAACTGTATATATTGTGGCGAGAATTTGAGGAGCGACAAACCCCGGAAGCCCGCTATGCCGCCTCATTGGATCGGCTCCTGCCCCTGGTGCAGAACTATCTGAGCGGAGGCTATACCTGGGTCAAATATCATATTCCCGAAGAAAAGGTCAGGAAAAGAAACCAGGTAATCAGCGATAGTTCCCAGGTGCTCTGGCAGTATGCGCAAAGTATCATCGATCAAGCCAAAGGAAAGGGCTATTTCGAAAAATAGCCCCAGGTTGTCAAAACACCCCGTTAAATCTTGTGATTTAACGGGGTTTCAAACTGTCAATAAAGGTGATAAAAGAGATCACCACGTGCTTCACTTTTCGAAACATTAGCCGTGATCGATACCGAACATCGGGAGTGCCGGAACGGCCCGAAGACAGAACCGAAATCCATCCTAAATGTCATTGCGAGGCACGAAGTGCCGTGGCAATC
>Ga0116181_1004447_pt1 | contig 10532 bp, 3 predicted proteins | sample AD_UKC075_MetaG_FD_89752 | JGI IMG/M metagenome (GOLD analysis project Ga0116181, IMG submission 89752) | Active sludge microbial communities of municipal wastewater-treating anaerobic digesters from USA - AD_UKC075_MetaG | ecosystem: Engineered > Bioreactor > Anaerobic > Digestate | place: USA...
TGCCCGACCTCTTCGGCTACCCGACCGTGGGGCTCACCGCGACCCAGCTACGAACGTCCGCGGCGAGCGCAGCGGCGACTGCGACGGCGAGCGCGACTGCAACGGCAGTCGCAACGGCGACAACACCCACTCCGCTCCCGGTGGTGGTGTTGCGCAACGAGTTCCGCGTGCGCAGTGGCAATGGCACTCGCGCGGTCGACCATCCGTCTCCCGTGGACCCGACGCTGGGATCGGCCGTCTCCCAGCGTTGTGCAGCGCTGGGCATCGCGGAGTCCGAGTTCGGGCTCGCCGCCTTCGTCTCGGCGTTGACCACCCTGGCTCCCCCCGGGCCGGTGGAGGTGGTGGCCTTCGACACCGCTGGGGCGAGGTGCGTGCGGCTGGACCCCCGCGCACTGACCCCGGCCGCCATCCTCACCGAGGCCGCCGCGGTGCTGCGCGACCCTCGTGGCCAGGACGACCTCACGTTCACCGCACGACCGCGAACCACTCGGTCGATCACGGCAGCGTGGTGCTTCGCAGCCGAGATCCCGCACGCCCTGCGCGGCTGCGATCTCGTGCTGGTTGCCGACCCGCAGGCGCCTCTCGGTCGCGTCCTTCGGGTGAACCAAATGCGCGTGGACGCCCGGATGGCCACTTACGTCCTGGGCTCGATCAACCACATGGCCCGTCAGTTGTCCAGCGATCCAAAGGAGAGGCAATGAAGCGAACCGCTGTCGTGTGCGCAGGCCAGGGCACCCAGTACGTCTCGATGGGCCGGGAGCTCGTCGAGGCCTACCCGGCCGCCGCACGGGTCTTCGACGAGGCGAACGACGCGCTCGGATTTGACCTTCGGTCGCTGTGCTTCTCGGGTGATCTCGACGAGCTCACGCGCACCGACAACGCCCAGCCCGCGATCCTCACCGTGAGCTACGCGATGGCCCAGGCGCTGTTTGACGACTCCGGGATCTACCCGGCCGTCCTGGCCGGCCACAGCCTCGGGGAGTACACGGCCCTCGTCTGCAGCGGAGCCATGCAGTTCGCCGATGCGGTGCGCATCGTGCGCAAGCGCGGCCAACTCATGCAGGCGGCCGCCACCGGGCCGTCGGGGATGGCGGCGGTCGTCGGCAGCAACACGGCATACGTCGAGGAGGTATGCCGCGCGGTCAGCTCCCCGGACGAAGTGGTCGTCATCAGCAACGACAACTCCAGCAAGCAACTCGTGATCTCTGGTCACCTCGCCGCGCTGGACCGGGCCACCGATGCGTTGGTCAGCGACGGCATGTTCGTTGAGCGACTCAAGGTCAGCGCCCCGTTCCACTCGCCCTACATGAAGTCAGCCGCCGAGGCACTGGCGCAGGAGCTGGCCGGCTACACGTTCTCCGACCTGCAGGTGCCGGTCATCGCCAACACCACGGCCCAGCCGTATGCCGGCAAGGAGAGCATCGTCGGCAACCTCACCGCCCAGCTCTCCAGCCGGGTCCGGTGGACCGAGACGATGGCGTACCTCGAGTCGCTGCGGATCTCGGCGCTGGTCGAGATCGGCCCCAAGCAGGTGCTCGCCAACCTCATGCGCAGCGAGAAGCCGCTGATCCGCAGCTTCGCCATGGACATCGCTGTGGACCGAGAGGCCTGGGCGGACTACCGGGTCCCGACGTTGGACGAGGTCTCGCTCATCGGTCGCTGCCTGGCCGTCGCGGTCTGCACCCGCAATCACAACTTCGACGACGAGCAGTACCGACGCGGCGTGATCGAGCCCTACAACGAGATCAAAGCGCTGCAGGACTTCCTGGAACTGGAGCAGCGTCTCCCCGACCGGCAGGACTCGATGCGCGCCCTGTTGCTGCTCAAGACGATCCTCGACACCAAGGGGACACCCCCTGAGGAGCAGCGCTCGCGAGTCGTGCAGATCACTCAGGAGACCGGCACCTACGGGTCGTTGCGGACCGACCTGCAGACCGCTGGTCTCCTCTAGGAGGGTGGGACGGGCGAATGACTGTCGGGGCGATGGACTTCTCAGCCGGACCGGTGTTCGGCGCCAGGTCGGACTCTGAGTCGTCGGGAAGCGGTGGCTTCGGGACGCCGGAGCCGATCGCCATCATTGGTGCGGCCGGCCGGTTCGCGCTGGCTGCAGACCTCGAGGAGTACTGGGCCAACCTCCGCTACGGACGAAACGGCCATCGTCGGTTCCCGGGCGACCGGGCGCGCGCGGGGGCGAGGGCGGCGCGCGACAAGGCGGGCGCCGGACTCGGGACGAGCTACCCGGCCGGGTATCTCGACGACATCGCCGCGTTCGACCATGCCTTCTTCGAGATCTCCTTCCGCGAGGCCTGCCTCATGGATCCCAACCAGCGGATCTTTCTCGAGGAGGCGTATCGAGCGCTGGAGTCAGCGGGCTACACCGGCCCGGCCCTACGCGACTTCGACACCGGCGTCTATGTCGGTCACAGCGCGGATCTCACCGCTGCTTATGCGGACTTCGTTCGCGACGAACACCCCACCGTGTTTCCGGAGATTTCCGTCGCCGGGAACATGAGTTCGGTCATCGCCGGCCGGCTGGCCTATCACCTCGACCTCCGGGGCCCTTGCGTCGTCGTCGACACGGCCTGCTCGTCAAGCCTGGTCGCCGTCCACATCGCCTCAGAAGCGCTGCGCAGTGGGCAGATCCGGATGGCCGTCGTCGGGAGCGTCAAGGTCAACATCGCCCCCCTCGGGCCCGGCCCCGACGACGAGTTGGGGATCCGCTCAGCCCACCACCAGACCCGGACGTTCGACGCCGCGGCCGATGGAATCAGCTCGGGTGAGGGTGCGGCGGCCGTGGTCCTCAAGCGACTGGACGACGCTCTCGCCGACGGGGATCGCATCCTGGCGGTGATCCGCGCGAGCGCCGTCAACCAGGACGGGCGCACGGTCGGAATCACCGCTCCCAACCCCCGTGCCCAGGAGGAACTGCTCTCGGGTTGCTGGGAGGCAGCCGGGATCGATGTGGAGGACCTGGTCTACCTGGAAGCCCACGGCACGGGAACCACACTGGGGGACCCGATCGAGGTGAGCGCGATGAGTGCCGCGCTGCGACGGCATACCTCTCGTCGGGGTTTCTGCGGTCGGCTCGGTGAAGCCGTCCCTGGGACACCTGGACCACCTTGCCGGCCTCGCGTCCCTCGTCAAGGTCGTCGCGATGCTTGGTCACCGGACGATCCCCCCGACGATCCATTTCGAGACTCCCAACCGACACATCGACTTCGTCGACTCGGGGCTCTATGTGGCCGACGTCCTGCACCCCATGCCGGCGGAGGTCGAGCGCCCGCTGTGTGGGGTGAGCTCCTTCGGCCTCGCCGGAACGAACTGTCACGTCCTCCTCGAGCACTACCCCCCGACCGTCACCACCGGTTCCCCCGGACCTCACCTGCTGGCGATCTCGGCCAAGACCTCGGCGCAGCGTTCGGCACTGGTGGGGGACTACATCGTCGCGCTCACCGCGTCACAGGGGATCGACGACGACCTCGCCGCGGTATGCCGCACGGCGGCCGATGGGCGCCCCGCCTTCCCGATGCGACTGGCCTGCGTCGCCGACTCGTCGGCGCAGTTGGTCGACGCGCTCCAGCGGTGGCTGGCCGACGACGCCGAACCGTCCGTTCTGGCCAATTCCGTTCGCGCCCGCGAGGTTCCGTCCGGTGGCGACCTGCCCGAATCGGTTCCGCGCGACGGTGCTGCCCGCCGTGCCGTGCTGACGGACGTGGCGAGGCGGTTCGTTGCCGGCGACGACAGTGCGCTGGCGCTCGTGCGCGAACCAGGGGAGGGACGATCCCGCCTTCCGCATCATCCGCTCCGGCGCATCCCCTGCTGGGCGGCGGAGATCGACCAGCCGCCGGAAGGTGTGCGCCTGGAACGTCTTGTCGATACCGGCGACGAGACCTTCTTCCGGATCGCCCTGGACCTGTCCACCGACTGGGTGTTGGCCGAGCACCGGGTCGACTCCGATTGCGTGCTACCCGGCGCCGCGATCGTCGACGCCGTGGTGACCGCGGTGCGCACCCGCGGTCGGGGATCGGCCGGCCCGATCGTCCTTGAGCGGGTCTTCTTCCTGCGGCCCGTGACGGTCCCGTTGGGCAGCTCGGCGGCGCTGATGGTGGCGTTGACCCGGGATCACTCGGGGGAAGCCTTCCGGGTCCTGGGGAGTATCGACGGCGGCCCATGGGACACCCATGTCATCGGGGCGGTGCGATACCCGGAGGACGCCGTCGCGGCCGACATCGCCGTGCCGCCGGATACCGCCTTGCGGCTGGTCGGCCCCGATGAGGAGCGACCCGTGGCCGTCTCCATCGGCGGGCACTGGACCCGGATCAGTCGGGAGTTGCGCGAGCAGGACGCGATGACGTCCTGGGGTCGATTCCACGTGCCCGACTCGGACGCAGCCGCTTTCGCGGGGTTCCACCTCTACCCACCGTTGCTCGATCGGGCTCTCAACGCGCTCAACACCCATATCGGCTCCGGCACCTACCTCCCGTTCTCGGTGGATCGCCTCGTCGTCCATCGCCCCCTCGACCGCACCTGCGTGGCCCGACTGACCCGCCGTCCCAGCGATGGGCTGGATCGCTCCCTGCTGCTTGACATCGTTCTGACCGACGCGGCCGGCCGGGTCGCGCTGACCGCCACCGACTACTGCCTCCTGCAGCATCACGCCCGTCATCTCGCACCGCTGCGCCAGATTGACGACTACGTCCGAGAGGTCTACTGGGCGCCCATCGAGACGCCCGGCGCCGGGGCATCGAGCGGCGAGAGCCTGCTGGTGCTGCTGCTGCCCGACGGAGCCGAGACGCTGGGCGCGGCCTTCCGCGCGCGCCACGACAGAGTGGTCACCCTGTCTGGCCCCGCGGCCTCACTCGCCGATCAGGTGGAGCGGTTGTTGGACAGTCGTCCCGGACCGGTCCACCTGGTCGTGGGCGCCGGCCTGCATCCAGGCCTGACGACGGGCGTGTCCACTGGCTTGACCACGGGCCTGACCGAGCTCACCGCCGCAGTGAGCGACGGACCGCAGGCTCTGGTGCGGCTCGTCCAGTTGGTCGGTCGTGAGTCGGCCCCGGTGGCCGCCATCACGGTGTTGACAGCGAACGCGTTCGACCAACCCGTCCGTCCGGAGGCGTCGCTCACCTGGGGGCTGAGCAAGGTGGTGAACGCCGAGTTTGGTCGGGTTCGGTGCCGGGTCATCGACGTCGACGACACCACCCCGGACGAGGTCATCGTGGCCGAGGTCCTTGCCGACGGCCGACCCGACCAGGTGCGACTGTCGGCCGGTCGCCCACAGATCCAGCGGGCCCGGCCGGTGGTCCTCGACACCCCCGACCAATCGGCCCTGTCCATTCGTCAAGGAGGGCACTACCTGCTGACCGGCGGCGCCGGTGACCTGGCGCGCGTGGTCACCGAACACCTCGCGAGCACGTCCCCGTGTCATGTCACGGTGTTGGACCGATTGCCGGAACAGGAGTGTGCCGGCTGGCCGGAGCATCGCGGCGTCATCGAGGCGCACGGGTCGACCCTCGACTACGTGCAGTGCGACATCACCGACCCTCGGGCCGTGGACGACGCGATCACCGCCTCCGTGGCGGCGCGCGGTCCGCTGCGTGGTGTGCTGCATCTGGCCGGCGTGTTGGGTGATCGGTTGATCATGCGGGTGGAGGAAGAGGCCTTCGTCGACCTCTTGCGACCCAAGGTCCACGGGACATGGGTCATCGACCACGCGACTCGGGCCCAGCCACTCGACTTCTTCCTGATGTTCTCCTCGATCAGCTCACTTATGGGCGGCATCGGTCAGGCCGGTTATGTCACGGCCAACACCTACCTCGACCAATACCCAGCGAGCCGCACCGGCCCAGGCCTGTCGATGACGGTGAACTGGGCGGCCTGGGCCGAGCAGGGGATGGCGGTCCGGATGGGCCTGGACGAGTCGCGCAACAACCTCTACTCGCTGGCCAACGCCGAAGCGCTGCAGTGTTTCGACGCCGTCCTGCGCCATCCGCGGCCCCATGTGGTCGTCGGCCGGCCCAACCGTCGGGTGCTGGAGCAATCGTCTCGGACCTCGATGATCTTCGACGACGACGAGCGACGTGAGCAGCCGTTGGCTGAGGTGAGGGTCACCGCCCCCTCCGCCGCCAATGGGAGCGGCGTCTACACGACCACCGAGACCAGCGTCGCCGCCGCCTGGCGGGCGGTCCTCGGGAATCCCGTGATCGACGTGCACGCCAATTTCACTGAAGCTGGCGGTGATTCGATCCTTGCTGTGCGGCTTCTCGACGCACTGCGGGCCGACTTCGGCGATCTCGTCGACATCACCTCGGTGTTCACCTATCCCACGATCCACCTGATGGCCGACTACCTCGACCGGCACGGCCAGCCGGTGGGGGCGGCCACGACGGTCTCCGGAAACGACCCGGCTGACGACGAGCTCGACCGGATCCTGGCCGGGTTGGCCAGCGGTGACCTGTCGGTGCAGGACGCGGAGAGGCTCTACTGACATGGCCCTCAAGGAGTACCTCTACACCCAAGTCGCGGAGCGCCGGCTCAGCGTCGCCGACGCCAAGCAGTACCTCCGAGAGTTGTCCACCGCTGCCGGCCCGCACGACATCGCCGTCATCGGGATGGCGGGCCGCTTCCCCGAGGCACCCGACCTGACGGCCTACTGGGACAACCTCCGTGCGGGGCGCGCGTCGATCCGTGACCTGCCCGACTCGCGCAAGCCCAACGCCCTGGACTTCATCCGTCGCTTCCACCAGGACGACCTGCGGCGCGAGGGCCGGATCAACCCGGACGGGTCGCTGCGCATCGACTTCGCGCGGCGCGGATACCTCGACCAGGTCGACCAGTTCGACGCCGCCTTCTTCGGCGTGGGGCCACGCGAGGCCGCCGCGATGGACCCCAACCAGCGGGTCTTCTTGGAGGTGGCGTATGCCGCGCTGGAAGACGCAGGCTACGGCGGCCGACGCGTCCACGGCCGCCAGGTCGGGACGTTCGTCGGCATCGACCACGTCGAAGAGCTGAAGTACAAGCGTCTTGCGGCGAAGGACCCGCTCGCCGTCACCGGAACCTGGCCTGGCATTCTCGCCAGCCGATTGGCCTACCTGTTCGACCTCCGAGGTCCGAGCATGGTCATCGACACGGCGTGTTCCTCCGGCCTCGTGTCGGTGCATCAGGCCTGCCGAGCACTGCGCCAGCAGGAGTGTGAGTTGGCGATCGCCGGGGGGCTGAGCAGCTTCTATTACGAGGCGACGACGTTCTCGTCGGAGCAACGCGAGTTGGAATCGATCGAGTCCCCCGACGACACCGTTCGCACCTTCGACCGCCGGGCCAAGGGCACGACCTGGGGTGAGGGCATCGGGGTCGTCGTGTTGAAACCGCTCGACGCCGCGATCCGCGACGGCGACCTGGTCCACGCCGTGATCCGGGGGAGTGCGGTCAACAACGACGGGGCGTCCAACGGGATCACTGCTCCCAACGCGGATGCCCAGGAGCAACTTCTGTTGAGCGCCTGGCAGGACGCCCAGGTCGATCCGCGATCGATCACTTATGTCGAGGCCCACGGAACGGGGACGGTGCTCGGCGACCCCATCGAGGTGCGGGCGCTCACCAACGCCTTCCGGCGGCATACGCCGGATCGGCAGTTCTGCGGGCTGGGCTCGGTGAAGCCCAACATCGGCCACCTCGTTGGAGCATCGGGCATGGCCTCACTGCTCAAGGTCATCCTCATGATCGAGCATGGCGAGTTTGTCCCGAGCGTCAATATCGATGACCCCAATGCGTTCATCGACTTCGTCGGCTCGCCGGCCTACGTCTGCGACCGGACCACAGCGTGGACCCCAGACCCCGGCGGCGTCCGACGGGCGGGGGTCAACTCGTTCGGGTTCAGTGGCACCAACGCCCACGTCGTCCTCGAACAACCCCCGGCGCAGGCGGCCGTCGAGGACGGGCGCGCGGCATACATCTTCACCGTCTCGGCGAAGACGCCGGACCTGCTCCGCCGTCTCATCCACGCGACGGCCACCCGGTTGGCCACGGCCGTGGCGCCGGCGTTGTCGGCGCTGAGCTTCACCTCCACCGTTGGGCGGGGTCACTACGAGCATCGCGTCGCCATCCGCGCCGCCACCATTACCGAACTGGTCGCCGCCCTTCGCGCCCTCGCCGACGAGGTGCCCGAGGGTGGGCCTGTGCCCGCAGGCGTGTGGCGGGGAGAGTGCCGGGTCGTCTCCGAGCGCAAGCAGGTGATCTCGTCGGGCGAGCTCACCGAGACCACCCGCCGGCAACTGTCCGCTCGCGCGGACCTGGCGGTCACGGCGGCGTTGGCTGCGCCGTCGGGTGACGGGTTGGACGCCGTCTGCGAGCTCTATGTCGCCGGAGCGGACGTCCCGTGGAGTCGCCTGTTTGACGGCATACCCGTTCGAACGGCGGCCCTGCCGGTGTATCCCTTCGACCCGGCTCAGTGGTGGTACCGCGGCGAGGCGATGGAACCCGACTCGGGCGCACCCCTCGAGGAGCCGGCCGCGGCGCCGCGACTGGGGGCGCTGCTGGGTGCCCGCGCGCTCAGCTCCCCGGACATCGACTACTTCACCGCTGGGCTGTCCAGCGCGCACGACTGGATCCTCACCGACCATGTCATCCTCGGCCAACACATCGTTCCCGGGACCACCTACGTCGAGCTGGCCCTGGAGGTCGCCCGGGAGTATTGGCCGGGTCCCGTGACGCTTCGCGACATGGCCTACGCCGAACCCTTTGTCGTAGAAGCAGATTCGAGCTGCTCGATCCAGATCGCAGCGACTCGCACGACGCTCGGGCTGGACCTGCTCTTCACCAGCTTCGCCGACGGCAGGTGGCATCGGCATGCCGAATGCACGGTCAGCCCCGGGGCCGGACCCACCGAGAGCCGCGACCTTGACGGCCTCCGAGCAGGACTCGACGGCGCGGGGGCGCCGTGCTTCGACCTCGAACCGCGCGAGTCCGTCATCGCGTTGGGAGCGCGGTGGGCCAACGAGCAGATCGTCGCGGCTGCGGATCGCACCGCGATCGTGCGCCTCGACCTCGCCGAGCCGATGCGGGCGGATCTCGTCGGTGCCGTGTTCCACGTGGCGATGTTCGACAACGCGGTCAACGCCATCAGCCAGAAGGTCGGCGAGGGCCTCTACCTCCCCTACTTCTATCGTGAGATCCAGTGCCTGGCCCCGATGCCGCCGTCGTTCCACAGCATCATCTCCGTCCGACCCGGACCGGAGGACGGTGACTTGGAGACGATCACCTTCGACGTGGACCTCGTTGCTCCCGATGGCCAGGTCTTCGCCCGGGTCAGGGACTATTCGATCAAGCGGGTCGATGATCGATCAGCGGCGGCGATCCGCCGCTCCGGAGGCGTCCCCCATTACTACCGGCTCGCCCCGGTGCCGACCCACGCCACTCCCGATGCGCAGGCCAAACCTGTCGGGCACATCGTGTTGCTCAGCAGCGGCACTCCGGCGGCGCTCGCCCTGGCCGACGAACTCGCCGTCCTCGACCCCGGCCTCTGCGTCATCACGCCGGCGTCGGGGGAGGCCGGCCGGCCGCTCTGGACCGAGGTGGGCCCAGCCCTCGGCGCAGCGTTGACACACGGCCCGACCCATGTCGTCGACGCGGCATCCTGGGGGCGCGACGACGACCCCGAGACGACGTTGCTCGGGCACTTCACGGTGCTCAAGGCGATCTCGGCGCGCACCACGTCAGGGGCGCTTCGGTTCTGCGCGGTCGCCGACCATGTCTATGGCGTCGGCGACGACATCGCCCGGCCGACCCATCGCGCGCTCGCAGCGATGCTCGCCGGGTTGGCGCACGAGGACCCTGACCTCGACGTCCTCGTCCTCGACGTCGATCCGGCCGACGATCCGCGCGGGGCCGCAGTGCGGGTGGCTGAGCAGTTGACGGTGGGCAGCTACCGATACGACCGGACCTGGTGGGACGGCTCGTGGTACGAGCAGCAACTTGAGGACGCCCTCCCGACGGCAGGTGAGGACCAGCCGGTGGTCCACCGCGACGGCGTCTACGTGATCACCGGGGGGACCGGCGACCTCGGGCTCGAGGTCGCCCGCTGGTTGGCAGCCCGCGAGCAGGTGACGATCGTGCTCATCGGGCGCACCGACTGGACCGACGCGGCCCGCCCCGAGTCACCGCACGGGCTCAAGATCCGGGAGTACCTCGCCGCTATCGCCGCGTCGGGGTCACGCGCGCAGATGTATGCCGGTGACGTCGCCGACCGGGCTCGGATGGCCGAGATCCTCGACGAGGTTCGCCGCGATCTCGGCGTCGTTCGCGGAGTCTTCCACTGTGCTGGCCTGGCCGGCGAGGGTCTGGCCATCAGCAAGAGCGAGGCGGCCTTCGCGGCCACGTTGCGACCGAAGATCGGTGGCTTCGGCGTCATCGATGACCTCACGCGATCCGATGACCTCGATGTGCTCGTCCTGTTCTCGTCCGTCCTCGCCCTCTTCGGAGACGTGGGCCAGACGGACTACATGGCGGCCAACGCCTACCTCGACGCGATCTCCACA
>Ga0116181_1004449_pt1 | contig 10530 bp, 7 predicted proteins | sample AD_UKC075_MetaG_FD_89752 | JGI IMG/M metagenome (GOLD analysis project Ga0116181, IMG submission 89752) | Active sludge microbial communities of municipal wastewater-treating anaerobic digesters from USA - AD_UKC075_MetaG | ecosystem: Engineered > Bioreactor > Anaerobic > Digestate | place: USA...
GCGGAGGGGCGGACCGTGCTGGAAAATGCAGCCAAGGAGCCGGAGATTGTTGATCTGGCTAACTTTTTAAATGCCATGGGGGCGGTTATAAAGGGTGCCGGGACCGATGTGATTAAGATCGACGGAGTTAAGAATTTCGGTGGCGTAGAACATGTGATCATCCCCGACCGGATAGAAGCAGGCACCTTTATGATTACCGCTGCGGCAACGGGCGGTGAAATCGTGGTTGAAGAGGTTATCCCGAAACACCTGGAGGCGGTTACAGCCAAGCTGAGAGAGACCGGCGCTGAAGTGGAGGTGGAGCCTGAACAGATCAGGGTTCACCGGAACGGGCCCTTGGTTCCATCTGACTTAAAAACATTTCCATACCCCGGATTCCCCACCGATCTACAGCCTCTGGGGATGGTTTTGCTTACCGCAGCCAGGGGAACCAGCATTGTTACGGAAAATGTTTTTGACGGTCGCTTCCGGCATGTGGACGAACTTAAGAGAATGGGTGCACAGATTAAGGTAGATGGACGCACCGCGGTGATCGATGGTGGGGTGCCTCTTTCCGGGGCACCGGTGTCGGCAACCGATCTGCGGGCCGGCGTCGCGCTTTTGGTGGCCGGGTTGATGGCGGAAGGGGAGACGGTGCTCAGCGAAGTAGACCATATCGATCGAGGCTATGAAAACATAGAAGAAAAACTGGCCTCCCTGGGAGTGCAGATTAAACGGCTGCAAATCCGGGATTCCGCTAAGATGGCTGGCGATCCGGGCTGAGATGGAGCTCTGGCTGGTCCGTCACGGGAGAACCTCCGCCAACGAGGAGGGGCGATTCCAGGGGCGGCTTGATGTTCCTTTGAATGGAGAGGGGCGTCGCGAAGCGGTGCTCTTATCCTATCGCTTGGCCGGTGCTGGCGAATTCGGGCTGCTCTTAAGCAGTGATCAACAGCGGGCCTGGGAAACCGCAGAGATTATTTCCCGGGGAATTAAACTGACGCCACTTCAGGAACCGCTATTACGAGAATGTTCCTGGGGGTACGTTGAAGGGCTCCGGCGTAGCGAAGTTGAGGCGGCTTACCCTTTTCTTTTTTATCCCGGGAGCGGCAGGTTAAGGGCTCTTCGTTGCGGCGGAGAGGGAGAGCGAAGGCTGCTGGCCCGCACACGGGCCTTACGGCGGAAGATTAACCGTAAACACGGAAGCTTTCGCCGGATTCTCCTGGTCAGCCACGGCCGGCTGATTAATGCTTTTATCTCCGGCGGCCTCGGGTTATCCTCCAGGCAGAAGTGGCCCTATGCTCCTGCACCTGCTTCACTTTCCATAGTCCGGTATGATCCCGCCAGCGGGCTTTGCCGCCTGCTTTTGTATAACGATACCAGCCATCTTCATGTTTAAGAAATCCTTTACTGAACCGTGCGGTTTAAGTAAACTTAAAGATAAAGGAGGCGTGTGATATGGACTTAGAAAATAACCAGGGTTCTCATGCCCGGCATTTTCGCCGCGTCGCTCCGGCATGGACTTTATTTGTGGTCGGGCTCTGTGGGGTCCTGGCTGGCGGACTGCTCGTTTACTTTATCTTAGTTAATGGCAATCGCTTAGCCGACCCGGGTGATCTGCTCGAAGAGGAGCTGCCGCCCGCGAAAGAACGGCAAACGCCGCTCCAGCCGCCCAAAGATGACCTGGCCATTGTGGAGGTGGTTGATCGGGTTATGCCGGCGGTGGTAGCGGTAAACAGCTATGTCCCCGGTTCGTATTTTGGCCGGAACGTGCTTGTACAGAGCGGCAGCGGTTCGGGGGCCGTTATTTCAGAAGATGGTTATATTGTCACGAACCAGCATGTTATTGACGATGCCGCCCAGATTATGGTGGTTACCTCCGATTCACGCAGCTTCGAAGCTACTGTGGTCGGAGAGGATCGTCTGACCGACCTGGCCCTTTTAAAAATTGAGCAGAGCGGCCTGACTTCTATTGTTCTGGGCAACTCCGAAGATGTTCGGGTCGGCGAGACCGTGCTGGCAGCCGGAAATCCCCTGGGCTACCTGAAGCATACTGTTACCCGGGGGATTGTCAGTGCCCTGGAACGCGAGGTCAGGGCGGCCCAAAGTCAGTATGCCTATACCTATATTCAAACCGATGCGGTGATCAATCCCGGCAACAGCGGCGGGCCCCTGGTTAACCTGCGTGGTGAAGTGGTCGGAATTAATTCGGCTAAGATTAGCGGTGCCGAGGGGATTGGCCTGGCCATACCTGCCAATACGGTTAAGCGTGTCACCAGCGACCTGAAAAAAGATGGGCGGGTTCGCCGTCCCCAGCTCGGCATTCTTATTCAGAACCTCTCGGCGTATACCGGAGATCCTACGGACCAGGGTGTCTATATCAGCAAGGTCGATTCGGGTAGCTCCGCGGCGAAAGGTGGTCTTAAGGCTGGCGATGTGATCACGGCTGTGGGTAAAAAAGAGGTCCGCTACATTGCCCAGCTTTTTGATGCCTTGTTAAGTTATTATCCGGGAGATAAGATTGAGTTGACCATTGAACGAAATGGCCACAGCCGGACTGTTACGGTCGTGCCTGAAGAAGCAAAGACAGAGCAATAACCGGTGCCGCTGATTGGAGAAGAATGGAGGATTGAATTGCACGTAATAGTAGTTTTTATTGACGGCGTTGGTTTGGGAGAGCCGTCTTTGGAGAACCCTTTTGTTTTTACTGAAACACCCTTTTTAAAAAAGCTGCTCCGGGGAAACCCGCTCACCAGGGAGACGAGTGGGTTTCACAATGAAGAGGCTACCTTATGGGCTCTTGATGCGCAGCTGGGTGTGTCTGGGTTACCGCAGAGCGCCACCGGTCAGGCGACGCTATTTACCGGGATAAATGCGCCCCGTCGCCTTGGTTATCACCTGAACGGCTTCCCGAATCAGCCCCTGCGCGAACTTCTGGCCGCGGAAGGGATCTTTGCCTCTCTCCGAGAAAAAGGATATCGCTGTACCTTTGTTAATGCCTACCGCCCTAAATTTTTTGAGAAGCTAAAACAGGGGCTTCCCGGGTCCCGTTATTCTTGTTCAACCCTGGTCACCTACTATGGAAAGCTTCCTTTTTATAATCTCGATGATTTAAAAGCCGGGAAAGCCCTCTACATGGATCTGACCAACGAGCTTTTAAACGAGATGGGCTTCTCCGTTATCGAAATAACCCCGGAGGAAGCCGGTAAAAGACTGGTTAAGATCGGGTCAAATTTCGACTTTACTTTGTTTGAATATTTTATCAGTGATTATGCCGGTCACCTGGCCGATCGGGAGAAGGCGAGCCGGGTGATTAGCAGACTGGATCGATTCCTGGGCGCGGCGGTGGAGCATTTTGAGCCGGGCGAGACACTGCTGATAATCACCAGCGACCATGGCAATATGGAGGATCTTTCGCATGGCAATCATACCCTGAACCGGGTTCCGGCACTGTTAATCGGAGCCGAGAGCGTGCGGCGAAAGATCACCCCCCTGCTTCGCGATCTCACCGATATCCTGCCGGCGATCCAGATAGCCCTTGCCGCGGGCTAGATAAGGCGCTAATCGGGCCGATGGCCTCCCCCGGCCGCCCGGTGGGCTTAGAGGAAGCAGCCGGGACGGCTCTGCCCGGGTTCTTATTAGAAGAATGGAGTGAGCCTATGAAAGTACAGACTTTAGTAGTGAGCATGTTCGGGACGAACTGTTACCTGGTCAGTTGTCCGGAGACCGGTAAGGGTATCGTCATCGATCCCGGAGCCGAAGGGAAACGAATCCTGCTTGAAATTAAGAAGAGCGGGTTGATTATTACGGAAATAATTAATACTCACGGCCATATTGATCATACCGGGGCTAATGGCAGTTTAAAAGAAGCGCTCCAGGTACCGCTTTCCCTGCCGGAAAAAGATCTGGATACCTACCAGAATCCTGGCTGGGGATTAGGATTTATCTTTGGCAAGCCCAGACCACCAGATCGTTTGCTTAAGGAAGGAGATCAGGTCTCCTTCGGGAAACAGCTCCTGACGGTTATCGAAACGCCCGGCCATACCAGGGGCGGGATCTCACTATATGGTTCTGGAGCTGTTTTTACCGGGGACACCCTTTTTGCCGGTTCCATTGGCCGGACCGATCTTGCCGGGGGCTCATTTAACACCTTAATTGGGGCTATTAAAGAGAAGCTGTTGGTTCTACCCCCCCGGACGGTGGTCTACCCCGGGCATGGCCCGGCCACGACGATCGAGGCTGAAGCGAGAAGCAATCCATTCCTGCTTTAAGGAAGTAGATTTGGAGAAGGGAAGCCAGGGCCACCAGAAAGAAGGTTGGCAGAGGTGACACTCGTCTGCCGGCTCTGTTCCGCTGATAAAAAACTCATCCCGGGCCGGTTTTGGGCAGAAGGGGCCGTGCCGCAAGCCCGATTCCGGGCAGAGAGGGCAGCTGACGATCCCCTCGGGAATTTCAAAATCGAGAGCGGTACTCTCCTGCAGAGCCTTCTCCATGAACCAGGCCCACAGGGGGGCAGCCAATCCTCCTCCAGAAGAATCGAGCGGTTTTTCGTAATCGTCGCCGATATAGATACCGGTGACCAGCTGCGGCGTATAACCGACCATGTGCGCATTCTTGTTGTCCTGAGAAGTCCCCGATTTGCCAGCTGCGGGACGATTCAAGATAGAACCTGCCGCGCTGGCAGTACCTTCTTCGGCAAGCACATCCTTAAGCATATCGGTAATTAAAAAGGCGATAGCGGGATCGAGAACCGGTTCTCTGTGCGGATGGTTCTCCAGCAGGGTCTTCCCCTCTGCATCGATAACTTTACGGATAAAAAGGGGCTCGATCCGAAAGCCTCCGTTGGCAAAGGGGGCAAAAGCAGCGGTCAGCTCGAGCAGGGTAACCTCACTTGTCCCCAGGGGTAATGAAAAGTAAGGCTCCAGGGGGCTGGTAATACCCAGGCGCTGGGCCATCTCTACTGTTTTTTCTTTACCGATCCGGTCATGGACCTTTATTGCAGCGATATTACATGATTTTGTCAGCGCTTCGCGGATGGTCAGCTCCCGGTTGTGGAAACCCCCTCCATAATCTGTTGGGGTATAAGGTTCGGGTAGCCCCGCTTCAGTAAAAGAGATCGCTTCACAGAGCACCCGGTCTGCTGCGGTAAAGCCATTTTCTAAAGCTGCCGCATAGATAAAGGGCTTAAAAGAAGAACCCGGCGAGCGGGGTGTAAAAACGCGGTTTAGATTGCTCTCTTCAAAGTCGCGCCCCCCTACCAGCGCCTTGACGTAACCGGTAGCTGGCTCTATGGCCACCAGTGCTCCCTGGGGCTGCCGGATACCGTTTTCATCAAGGCGCTGTTCGGCGATACCGTCAAAGATCTCTTCAGCCAGCTGCTGCATCTCCGGGTCCAGGGTGGTATATATTTCTAGCCCATCGCGGTAAACTGGTTCTAAGTCCCCGTCAAAAAATTCAACCATCTCGGTATTAATTAAATAATCGAGAAAATAGGCGGCGCTCTCTTCAGCGGGCAGTTCCCGGAAGATAAGCTCTTCCTGCAGGGCGTCCTTCTTCTCTTTCTCGCTGATAAAACCAGCTGAGACCATCTGGCTCAAGACGGTTTTCCGGCGCTGCTCAGCCGCTTCCGGGTTGAGTTGTGGCGAATAATATGAGGGCCCTTTAGGCAGGCCGGCCAGGAGGGCCGCTTCACCCAGACTAAGCTTTGCCGCACTTTTACCGAAATAGTTCTGGGCGGCGGCTTCGATTCCATAAGCGGAATGTCCGTAGTAGATTGTATTTAGATACATTTCCAGGATTTCGTCTTTATTGTAACAGCGCTCCAAGTGAATGGTATACAGCGCCTCTTTTGCCTTGCGCTTGACAGTGCGCTCATGGGAGAGATAAAGGTTTTTTGCCAGCTGCTGGGTGATGGTGCTGCCTCCTTGGGCCGCCTGAGTTCTCCGGAGATTGTTTAATAGTGCCCGGGCCAGCCCGGTCGGGTCAAATCCCGGGTGCTGGTAAAAACGGCGGTCTTCGACCGCGAGTGTAGCCTTGATCAGATGGTCGGATATCTGCTCCAGGGGGATATTGATCCGGTTTTCCTGGTAACGTACAGCCAGGATCTGATCCCGGCAGTCGTAAATCCGTGTCGTTAAAGGTGGCGAAGGCTCCGGGAGCCGCTCCATCTCTCCGACAGTGTAGACCAGGTAGCCGAAACTTCCAGAGATGCTAAGCAGTAAAACAATGAAGACAATCAAAAATCCGCGAAATAAATTCATAAAAAACGCTCTCCTCGACTAAAGTAAATGCATATTGTAAATCTATATTGAATAGATAGTATGGTACAAATCCCTGAAATTCATTACAAATAAACTGATTATTTTATTAAAAAGCAGGAAAAAAAGAGGCAGTAGCGAATAAATAAAAGAGCAACCGCTAGTGACGGCCTGGCTTGTTGACGCTGCGCCGGGAATAAATATTCCTCAAAAAGATCATAATTTTTCATAAGAAAGGTTTTGGAAACCCCCCGGTAGAATTAAAGTATGCCTTTCCTGTTGCTAATAATAGATCCGAGTTCCCTTCGTCAGGACAATCCAGTTGGGTTTTTAGTGTCCCGGATATATCTCTCCTGCAGCCGTACTGTGTGCGGTAGTGAACCGGGGCGGGAACGGTGCGCCGGAGAGACCCTTAACTAACCTGAGTTATCCGTGCTACCTTAATCCATCTGTGTGCTGGTTATCTTAACTTTTATTACAATAAGTAGGTGACGATTCCCCTGATATGAATGGAGCTGATGAGGCATGAATTGACCGGTGAACTGATGTCATACTGCCAGGGACAACTAATGAAACAAATGAAATAAAGGTGGTGTTTTAAATTGGATCCAAGCCAATTAAAAACGGCGACATTAAGCGAACTACGCCGTCTGGCCAGGGAGAAGGCGGTGAGAGGTCATTCGACCATGCGTAAACAAGAGCTGATTGATGCTTTGGCCAATGTGCTTACCTCTGATGAACCTGATGCTGAGGATGGCGGGAAAAGTGAGACAGAAAATGAGTATGACAGCGCGGCTGGGCTCCTGGAGATTATGAATGACGGGTTTGGCTTTTTGCGACGTTATAAATATTGTTACTCTGATGACGATATTTATATTTCTGCATCACAGATACGCCGTTTTAATTTGCGCACTGGCGACATGGTCTCCGGAAAGATTAGGCCGCCGAAAGATAACGAAAGATATTATGCCTTGTTGCAGGTAGAATCAATTAACGGTGAAGACCCGGAGACCTTCTTGCGACGGCCAAACTTTACCTCGCTGGTTCCGGTGCACCCACGTGAAGTGCTGCGCATGGAGACGGAACCCCACATTCTTGCCACCAGGATTATTGACCTGCTTATTCCCATCGGTAAAGGACAGCGGGGGCTGATTGTCTCTCCTCCGAAAGCCGGGAAGACAATTCTGCTTAAGCAGATAGCCAACAGCATCTCTACCAATCACCCCGAGGTAACCCTGATTATTTTGCTAGTTGATGAACGGCCGGAAGAGGTTACCGACATGGAACGCAGTGTCAAGGCCGATGTGGCCAGCTCTACCTTCGATCAGAAGCCGGAGAATCATATCCGCATCTCTGAACTGGTGCTTGAGCGGGCGCAGCGGCTGGTTGAGCAGGGCCATGATGTTGCCATTCTTCTGGACAGCATTACCCGCTTGGCCCGGGCTTACAACCTGGTAATTCCCCCCAGTGGGCGGACCCTTTCGGGGGGCATAGACCCGGCGGCATTTTACAAGCCCAAGCGCTTTTTCGGAGCGGCGCGAAATATTGATGGCGGAGGCAGCCTGACCATCATTGCTACAGCTTTAATCGATACTGGCAGCCGGATGGATGATGTTATTTATGAAGAATTTAAGGGGACCGGGAATATGGAGCTGCATCTGGACCGCAAGATCTCCGAGCGCCGTATTTTCCCGGCCATTGATATCTCGCGCTCCGGAACGCGCCGCGAAGAGCTGCTCCTCGATGAACGCAAAATCGAGCTGATGTGGGCCCTGCGTAGAGCGATGGGGAATACTCAAAACGTTGAATTTTTAGAGATGCTCTTCGATAAGTTGAAGCAGACCAAGAATAACGAGGAATTCCTTAATAATATGTATACTTTTTAACCTGTGTTCTTAGCGGGATCGAGCTGTTTTCATCATATTTGTTTCCTCCCACGGCCTGAAATGCATAATTTTGCTTCCTGAACAGCAAAATATGGTCCAAACCTGCTGTTAAGGAGGCTTACACCATGTCAGGTCTGACTAAAGCAGCAACGGCAGCACTGATTGTCGGTCTGACCTGCTTCGGCTTTGTGGAGAAAGCTGCGGCCATCGGTCAGGAAGAGGAAGAAGGAGAAATGGGCGAGGTGCCGTTATATTACTTGCAGTTGCAGGATTTTACAGCGGCCCAGGAAGAAGAGGAGGCTCTCCGCCCAAAAATTCTGGAATACACAGTGCGGCCGGGAGATTGTCTCTATACGATTGCCACACAATTTGGGACCAATGTTGATACGCTGGTCTGCTTAAACAACATGATCAATCCTAGCCTGATTCACCCTGGAGAATGCATAGAGATACTCACCGTGGTCGGTTGTGTTCATGATGTGAAAGAAGGAGAAACAATTGCCGCAATTGCTGATGCTTATGGAGTCGATGAAACGGTGATATTTCAAGCCAATGAGATTAGCCCCACTTCAATTTTATCCCGTGGTGAGCGGATTATTGTTCCGGGCGGCGTCTCTTCTCATGATTCACGGCGGCTCACTTTTCAGTGGCCCCTGCAGGGCACCCTGACTTCCGGTTACGGGTGGCGGAACGGCAAGTTTCATTACGGAATTGACCTTGCCGCGGCCTACGGGACCGCTTTCTATGCGGCGGCTGGCGGCCAGGTTACCTGGGCTGGTTACCGGGGCAGCTATGGGATAATGATTGAAGTTGACCATGGCGACGGCTACCGGACCCGCTACGGCCATGCCCACAAGGTCGCCGTTTCGGTCGGGCAGTGGGTTAAGCCCGGGCAGAAGCTGGGCTATGTAGGCCTGACCGGTAATACTACCGGCCCACACCTGCATTTTGAGATTCACGCTGGCGGTAAAAAGGTGAATCCGCTTCAATTCCTGGACTAAGTATTTGCCTGGGAGCACCCCGGAAGTAGCTGCAAATAAGGTAAAAGGTGGTCAGATGAAGCTTTCCGGTGGAGAAGTTAGCGCTTGGACCTTGCTGGAGCCGTTTGCCTCTCCCCAATTAAAAGAGAGCCTTCAACAGGTTCGTGTCGAACGTTTGGCCTATCATTCGGCGAAGGTAAAACCGGGCACCCTTTTCTTCTGTTTACCGGGGAGAAAAACCGACGGGCATAATTATGCCGCCGAGGCAGCTGACCGCGGAGCCGTAGCCCTGGTCGTTTCACGGAAGATTGATCTGATCAATCCGGCAGTACCGGTAATTACCGTGGATGATACCGGCCTGGCCCTCTCAGCCGCTGCAGCGCGTTTCTATGGGTTTCCTGGAGAAAGGATGAAAATGATCGGTGTAACCGGCACCAATGGAAAAACTACGACCACATATTTTATTAGCAGCATTTTTACAGCAGCCGGTTATAAGACGGCGATTTTGGGCAGTAACGGCCTGATTATAAACGGGACCAGGAGAAAGTTTGCTCTAACCACCCCCCAATCCCTGGATCTACAGGAGCACCTTTGTTTTTCCTTGCAGCAGGGCGCAGAGGTAACGGCGGTGGAGGTCTCCTCCCATGCCCTGGTGCAACAGCGGGCGGCGCACTGTTTTTTTGATAGCGTGGTTTATACCAACCTCACCCGGGAGCATCTCGATTATCACCACACCATGCCGCAATACTTAGAAGCGAAAAGCCGATTTTTGAATCTGTTAAAAAACCGGTCTGGCGGTGGAGTGATTCTTAACGCAGACGATCCCTTCTATAGCGAGCTGGCCACACGGGCAGCATCTCTTCCCCAGTTGACTTACGGTCTCGTTACAGAAGGGGCCAAGATAAGAGCGGTAAACCTGGCCCAAACTGAAAAAGGATGCTATAGCTTTGATCTGCTTGGCTGGTCCGTGCCATTCCGAGTAACGTTACAGCTTCCGGGCAAATTTAATCTTTACAACGCCCTGGCAGCGGCGGCAACGGCTTACCAGGAAGAGCTTGTTCCGGAGGCGGTCTCTACAGGGTTAAACGCGCTCCAACAAGTCCCGGGGCGTTTTGAAGAGATCGAAGCCCCGGCCGGTTTTACCGTAATCATCGATTTTGCCCATACTCCCGACGGGCTGGAGCAGGTCTTGAAGCTGCTCTCCAGCCGGCCGGTCCGCCGGCGGATTACCCTTTTCGGTTGCCCCGGAGAGCGGGATCGGGGCAAGCGGCCGCTGATGGGGCGGATCGCTGAACTATACAGCGATGAGGTAATTCTAACTAACGACAACCCGGCCGGTGAGGATGCCATGGTGATAATTGAGGATATCAAGCGGGGAATGTGCCGTATGCCGCTGGTTATCCCGGATCGGCGGGAGGCGGTTTGCCA
>Ga0116181_1004452_pt1 | contig 10525 bp, 12 predicted proteins | sample AD_UKC075_MetaG_FD_89752 | JGI IMG/M metagenome (GOLD analysis project Ga0116181, IMG submission 89752) | Active sludge microbial communities of municipal wastewater-treating anaerobic digesters from USA - AD_UKC075_MetaG | ecosystem: Engineered > Bioreactor > Anaerobic > Digestate | place: USA...
GCGAAGCCGCTATGGACGAAGACTTCCACTGAGGGGTTTGCGGCAAGGATCGCCTGGAGCCCCCCGGTATGGTCCCAGTGGTCGTGGGAGAGCACGAGGCACCTGATCCCCGCAGGACCGGTCCCGAGCCTCTGCATGTTTGATAACAGTACGTCTCCCTTTGCCCCGGTATCAAAGAGCAGCCCTGCCTCGTTGACCAGGCAGGAGAACCCCCAGTCCGGGGTGAGACCGGGCCGGCAGGGGATGTTGTTGTAGACCTCGGTGAGGGTGGACATCACGATCAGACTCTTGCCTTCTGGTCTCTTCTCCCCCGGGGATTAGGCTTCCCAATGGGGCAAAGCTCTGATGCAGATGAAAAAGAGGAGCAATTTTTGGGGTTACGCTATGATGTAGGTCATCGAGACGGTGGCGGTCACGTCGATCTCGCCGACCTCGATCGGGGTCGGAACCGCGCCTCCTCCTCCCTTCTCCATGGCTGCGTAGCGGCTGTCGTAGAGCATGGGCACGTAGCTGCTCCCGACGTTGACCTCTTTGACGTCGACGATGGTCTTGCCGAGGGCGGCCACGACCGCGTCCGCGTCATCCCGGGCCTGCTTCACGGCGGCGGTCAGAGCCTGCGACCTGAACTCCTGCTGCTTTGCGTCGCTGAGTGTCAGCGAGAGCCGGTCAACCCGGTTTGCGCCGCTTGCGACCGCCAGGTCGATGACCTCACCGGTGCGGTCGACGTTCTCGAGCCGGACCTCCAGGTTGTTGATGACGCGGTAGACCTTGATCCTGGATGTTGCCAGAGGCTTGTCGTTCTGCTCGGTCACCGGTATGATGGTGTAGCCGGTGGTCTTGAGATCCTTTGCCGGGATCCCGGCGCCCTTGATGGCGTTGACCACGGCATCCATCTTCTGGGCGTTCTGCTGCTGTGCGACTTTTGCATCGACATTCTCGGTCTCGACCGCGAGCACGATGATGGCAAGGTCGGGTGTGGTCGTCACCCTGCCTGTGCCTGATACATGGATCACCTTATCTTTTGATTCCTCCCCGGGTAGCTGTGCGGTGACATTTCCGACCACCGCGGCGCAGAGGACCAACAGGGCGATCCCCAGAAATGTTATCTTTTCTCGCATTGGCATCGATCATCCCTTGAATGGGTAAGAATAAATGTCTTGCTTTAACTACGAGATTTTTCGTAGTTTTTATTGGTTGATATGCGAAACAAGCCCAATTCCGGTCGCCGTCATTCCCAGACGGTCTTCGGCGACCAGACCCGGGTCGGGCCTGCAACCCGAGAGGCAGTGGAATTGCATCGCCATGGTGCGGGCGGAAAACCGGAAAAGAATACCCACTCGGGGGTCAGGTCAGCGTGGTATCGCCGCTCCTCCTCATCAGGGTTTCGATCGCGGCCTGCAGTTCCCGGGCAGACTGATAGCGGTCGGTCGGATCTTTTGCGAGGCATCGCATGATGATCGGGTCAAGTTCCACGAGGCTGGAGGTGGTCGCCGATGGCGGGGGCGGGTGATCGTGGAGGATTGCCCTGGCAAGCCCGGCGAGGCCTTCACTGGCAAACGGGGGCTTCCCGGTCACCAGTTCGTAGAAGACGACGCCGAGCTGGTAGATATCGGTCCTGGCGTCGGTCCTCCCGAACCTATCTGGCGCGATCTGCTCGGGGGCAGCGTACGCGAGGGTGAACCCGGCGATGCTGGTATCCCGGGTCCGCTCCAGCGTCGTGCTCATGCCCCAGTCGGTGATCTTCGGGGTGAGGTCGTCTGCGAGGAGGATGTTTCCGGGCTTGATGTCGCGGTGAATGACGCCCCGTTCATGGGCGTAGGCGAGCCCTGCGGCGATACCGGCAGCGATGCGGGCGGCGGTCTCCACGGGGAGGGGTTTTTCTATCTCGCCCAGGGTCCGGGGGAGGTACTCCATCTCGACGAAGGGGACCGGGAGGATGTTGACCGAGTGGACTTCTACGATGTTTGGATGAGTGAGGTCCTTCCAGAACCGCATCTCTTTCATGAAGGTCTTTCCGGTCTCCTCGTCGTAGGTGACCGGGATCTTCACTGCCACCCTCCGCCCATCATCACGCCTGACCGCCGAGAAGACCTGGCCGAGTCCGCCCCTCCCGACGAATGCGACCTGGTCGTAGCGTTCTGCGAGTTCGGGCGGGAATCCGGGCGGATGGGAGGGCATGGTCCGCGATGTGCCCGGGAGGTGATCGAGGCTCGCCCCCGCTCCCGGGGGTTTCTTCAGGTGCCAGGCGAGCGCGACGGCGCCGGTGACCAGGGCCGCGGCGAGGAGGGCAAACCCCGGGGATCGGTTAGAGGTAGACCCCTGCCTGCCCGGGTCCCCCGGGTTTTTGCCGGCAGGGGTCGCTATCGGTGTATCCCCGCCCCTGTTCTGGTCGGTGCTCTTCCCGGGAGGGGTCTTCTCATCCCTGTCCGGGGTCTTGCTGGCGGCCTCGATGCCCCGGGGGTCGGCGTTTGCATGTTCGGGGGGTCCCCCGGCCCCCGCGACGGAGGAAGCGAGGGGAGCGAGGATGAGGGCGGAGAGCAGGACCAGGACGGCGGCGCGTCTCTTCCGTCCTGCCGGTTCAGGCCGCATCTGACGGCAGCACCTCCCCGGGAACGACAAAGACGAGGGTCGCCCCCGGTGCTCCTTTCGCGAGTTCGATGAGGTCTCCGTCGTGAAGTTCCTGGCGTCTGCCCCGGTCGAGCTGCGTGCCGTTGACGAAGGTCCCTCCTGTGCTGCCGCAGTCCTCGATGAACCAGGTGTCGTCCCGCCGGGTGAGCCGGGCGTGCGGCCTTGATATCCGGGTGACTGCCGCGTAGTCGTCGCCAAGCAAGATCTCATCGTCATGATCCGGCCGGCCGGGCGCGTCGGGGTCCACCCGGCCTATGGCGATGGTCTCGTGCCTGAGCGGGAATACCTTTCCGTCCTCTGCCCCGCCAAGGAGGATCAAGACCGGGAGCTGCCCTGAGAACTCCCCCGAGAACGTCTCCCTGACGCCGGCGAGTTTCTCAGCGAGCACGGCGTCGGTGAGCGTCAGTTTCAGGTTCGCAAACAGTCCAAGGTTTCTTGTGATCATCTCAAGACCCCCGGGCACGAGCGAGTATTTCCAGACCGGCCTGACTCCTCTTGCTGTCGGGCGGGAGAGACCCGCCTCCTTTCGGACGACTCCGATGCTCAGGAGTTTGTTGATGTGTTTCTTGGTGTTTTCGTAACTTGTCTCGATCTCGGATGATATCTGCCTGATATCTTTTGGTCTTCGTTCGATGGCCTTCAAGATCCTCAGGCGTGTGCTGCTGCTCAGTACGTCAAGGTATTCGGAGAGTTCCTGCAGGTCGTCGCCATCCATATCGAGGATCAGTGTCTTTGAGACATCGTCGTTGGTCATATCCTCATCCTCCCGGCCTTCTCTTTGCTGTATGTTTCCACAAACCCTCTGATGAAGGTTGTGGACAGTGCGAGGCGGGCTTGCAGGCCTGTATCCTGCCGTAAGGAGCAGAAGCGGGTCGATTACCACCGGTAAAAACTGGAGGTAGTTGATGGCCCCTGCCATGAAGATCATGCTCCTCGTCATCGCCCCGATCCTGTTTGCGGGCCTTATCCGGATCCGCGCTCACGATTGCCCCGGTGCTGGAGGTGGGGTCAGGTACCGATGGTGAGCCGCGGCTCCAAGCCTCGTGATTACCCATGCATCAATCGTCGCCGGAATGGGTGGGTGGGGGCCGGTGGCGCTTCGGGTTATCTTGAAACGAAAAAGGGGTATCAGATCTCTTCTAACCGCCGGTTCACCTCGTCCCAGTCTACGACGTTCCAGAACGCATCGATAAACTGGCCCCGGTTGTTCTTGTAATCGACGTAGTAGGCATGTTCCCATACGTCAAGCACCATCAGGATCGGAAACATCGGGTAGACGTTGTTGTTGTGCTTCTCGATCTGCATGATCATCGGGCGGTCTGTCATGGTGCAGTATGCCAGTGCCGCCCAGCCTGACCCCTCGACGCTCGCGGCCGCCTTCGAAAACTCTGTCTTGAACCGGTCAAACGACCCCCATTCCCGGTCGATCAGGTCTGCAAGAGCGCCACCCGGGGTTCCGCCGCCGCCCTTACCGGCCGGTGCCATGGTCGGCCAGAAGAGGGTGTGCAGGAGGTGGCCACCGATGTTGAACGAGAGTTCCTTTAACAGCGCTTTCATATCAACGTCGGTTCCTTCCTGCCGTGCTTTCTCCAGATTCTCAAGGTTTGCGTTTGCTCCGGTCACGTAAGCCTGGTGGTGCTTATCGTGGTGCAGGGAGAGCTGTTGCTTTGAGATGTGCGGTTCAAGAGCATCTGGCGCGTAGGGCAGGGGTGGCAGTTCATACGTCTTCAGCGATGTGGTTATTACTTTCTGTGCAGCCATAGGTATCATCTCAAGAGGATGAGTTCGATCTATTTTATGGTGCCGGTGCGAGACCGGCCCCCCCTGTTTACACCTGCGCTGGATGTGGCGCCTCCCTGGCATCAGAAGAACCTGCAACGGTGGAAACAACAGCGGCAGATCGTGAATCTCCTGATGATGATGCTTCCTGGCCCATCCCTGCATCTACCTTTGCGGGCTCGCGGGCGGCATGAGCAGGAGGGCTCCCTGCGCAAGGGGGATAGTTCACCAGCCTTGAATACCGACAGGGTTGAATAGTCACGTCAATAGATAGTATTCTCTGTGCCAGGCAGTAAGAGGTCCTTTGAGGTTCAACAGACAAAAGTTCAGAATGCCAGACCGTTTTTGAAATGGGCTGGCGGAAAAAGTCAGTTATTAAACGAACTCACCATACGGTTCCCACCGGAGATGAAAGAAGGCCTCATCGAGACATATGTTGAGCCATTTGTAGGTGGAGGGGCTGTGTATTTTTATGTCAATAATAGTTACGCCTTTGATGAGTGTCATATCTATGATATCAACGAGGAACTTGTGCTGGCATATTCCGTCGTCAAGAATGATGTTGAGGAACTCATTGAGATACTCCGAGATGTGGAGACCACATACCTGAGTCTGGAACCCGAAAAAAAGGAGAAGTTCTTCTACGAAACCCGTAACCGGTATAATGAACTAAAGCGCTCGATCCAGTGGTATAAATATGATAAAACATGGATCCAGAGGGCGGCGGATCTCATATTCCTTAACAGGACCTGCTTCAACGGGCTATACCGGGTCAACTCAAAGGGCGAGTTCAACGTGCCTTTTGGTCGATACAAAAACCCTAAAATATTACATGAAGAGGTACTGCGGAGTGATTCGGCTCTGCTTGAAAATACGAGTATACATCCGGGCGACTTCTCGGAATGTGCTCAACACGTCGATGAATATACGTTCGTTTACTTTGACCCGCCATACCGACCACTGAACAAGACATCGGGCTTCACATCGTACTCCAGGGAAGGATTCGATGATGATGACCAGAGACGCCTCGCTGATTTATTCCAGAGATTGGATTCGAAAGGAGCGAGGCTGATGCTGAGCAACTCAGACCCCAAAAATGAAGACCCCGCTGATCATTTCTTCGAAGACCTTTATTCAGACTACTTTATTGATCGGGTTCCTGCTCGCCGTGCAATCAATTGTGACGGAGGGCGACGGGGTGAGATCAATGAACTGGTAATCACGAATTACAGAACTGGAATAACCAATCTCTCGATGTTCTGATGGGGAAAATAACAGGGCGCGACGAAACGTTTTTGAAGACCTCAATCGTCTGAAAAATCAACAATAATGGGTAGGAGTTACGCAGTTCCGCGCTCTGACCTGAGGTAGGTATAGTGCCATCCGCATAAATACCCGTGGTTCATGCCTCTCTGCTCTCATCTCGTGCTCCCTGAAAGGGGAGGGCCGTTGACCGCAGACCAATCAGGTGTGCCTCAGATCAGCCTTCGTCTGCTGAATTGAGCATTATCTCCGCGAATCTCCATACCTGTAGTTAATAACGCATGTGGCGCCTGCCTCCTCCGCCGCCGGCAGCAACAACCGTACCCGGGAGCGATGACCTGACTGTCAGGGGGAGATACAGGAGCGCATTAGTTGCCAGAGAACGCATCCAGGGATAAAACGTCCCTGGCTCCTTTGAAAGATTATACACGGGTTTTGGCCTACGCGAAAGGTTTTTCCCTATAATCACTTTTATAGACTTTCCTTTCGAGATAACCTATAAATACGTAGAAGGCTATAATCTGGCTTCGAAAGAAGTGATTCTTATGGTAGACCGTGAAAAATTACTTGCCGAATCCCGGCGGGAGATGTATGACAGTCTTCCAAAGATTGCCGTCGGCATCGCCATCGCATTTCTCATATGGCTCTTTGGCGTGCTCATCTTCCTGCCACTTGCAAACATGCTCGGGGATCCGTTTGTCTTCGGCCTGATAGGTCTTGGCAGCCTGATCTCGGCGATAATCCTCATCGCACTCGTAATCGTCATCTTCGGTATCTTCAGGGAGGTCCTTGATATCACCGATGCACTCGCAGGGTATGCTGCCGCGGCGTATTCCCGAAAAGAGACATCTGACGAGAAAGTAGAGCGTTACCGGCGAGCGTTCCGGGGTATCGCGTACGTGCTCCTCGCCGTCATCGCATTCCTGTTCTTCCTGCCGTTCATCGGGGATCATACCGGTTCTTGCGGGTATCGTGCTGATCATCCTGGTCCTCTGGGCGATCCTCGTCCTCTTCCGGACTGGCAGACTCTTCTCCGGAGAGATCGAGCGGTGGGCCGCGGAACTCACTCAGAAGATCGAGTCGCAGCGACAGGAAACGGCCCCGGAGGAGCGGGACGAATACCGCAGTGAATACCACGAAGAGTAGATCTATGAAAAAGATCTCAATTTACCTCTTTTTTGTGGCGATATGGGTGCTTGCCTCCGTGGCTGTTGCTGCATTTCCTGGTATCATGACCCCGGTTGCCGGCGCACTCATGCTCCCCCTCAATGAGGTAGTCGCACTCTTCCTCTCCCTGATGGTCGTGCTGACCATGATCTTCCTTGTGTTCATTGGCCGGGAAGCCGGCCGTTCTGTGGCAGAGTATCTTCTGTAGGCAGCACGCCATCGCCGATTGGCGCAGAGTGTGGCGAGGCAGAGCGGGGGATCGCCACCTTTTAGGGTGTGGTGATGAAGGCTAAGTCGCCCCCTCCCCGGGTAGCATGATCCAGAAAACAATACGTTTTTCTATCGTTACAACTTATCACAATGCATCTGTATTGCGAGAACCAGGCGATCAGATCCCAAGCATCTGCTGTAGGGCAGGAATTGCCCGAACAGGATAAGTCAACACCTGTGGAGACCTGGTAAGATTCCCTTTCCAGGCGAAGGTCGTTGATGGCCGGGAAGCCCCGCAACCATGAGGGTGGGGTAGTTCACGCTCGTTGCGGTCTATTATTATGCGAGGCATGGTAGTCTGACATGGGATGTCGTCGTTGTAGGTGCAGGCCCCTCTGGGAGTGCTGCAGCCCGGGCATGCGCGGAGAAGGGGCTCTCGACACTCTGTATCGAGGAACACGGGACGATCGGCTATCCGGTGCAGTGCGCAGGACTGCTCTCCACGTCTGCGTTTGAGGAGTGCGGCGTCTCCAGGAAATCGGTCCAGAACGAGGTGAGCGGCGCGAGGATGGTCTCAGACCTCGGGGGCGAACTCCTCTTCGACGCCCGGACCACAAAGGCCTACGTCGTGGACCGATGTCTCCTCGATCGGGAGATGGCACAGAGAGCGGCAGATGCCGGAGCTGAGTTCCTCCTCAAGACCAGCGTATCTGGCATAAGGGGCACCTCTCTCCTGACCAGGGGTGTCCGGGGGTGTGAGGAGATCCCCTTCCGGCTTGTCATCGCCGCAGACGGACCACGGAGTTCCGTTTCCAGGATGCTCGGCTTCCGACGCCCGAAGACCTACCTCGGCGGGGTGCAGGCTGAGGTACCGTGCAGCGTGGACCCACGCTACGTGGAACTGCACCCTAACGCCTCGCCCGACTTCTTCGGGTGGGTGATCCCGGTCTCAGCGACCAGGGCCCGCATCGGTCTCTGTGCAGGAGAGTACGCAAAAGACCACTTCGACCGGTTCATCGCACGGTATGGTGGGAACTGCATCCACCTCGTCAGCGGGGTCATCCCGCTCGGGGTCATGCCGCAGACCTACGGTCATCGCACGCTCTTTGTTGGTGACGCAGCAGGTCTCCCCAAACCCACGTCAGGCGGTGGGATCTACACCGGTGTCAGGTCGGCAAAGCATGCGGCCGAGGTTGCGGCGGCCTGCTGCTCGCGCGGAGAATTCGACGACGACAGCCTCAGGGATTATGAACGACGCTGGAAGGAAGATTTTGGGAAAGAACTTGATATTGGATTGAAAGTGCTCCAGATGCGGCAGAGAATGACCCCGGAGGAGATCGACCGCCTTTGCCGGACTTTAAACGACCCGGGCGTCATCGCGACGATCGTGGAGCACGGTGACATGGATCGGCCGCTCACCCTGATCAGGAAGCTCGCCCTGAAACCTGCCCTGATCCGGGGCATGGGCGTACTATTCATATCAAAAGTACGTCAGATTCTTACAGACCAGACTCTGCATAGAGTTTGATCACACTTTTATATTCAAACGTATTACATTCCCTGGGTGTGTTTAATGCATATACCTGACGCGTTTATACCGATGGGGCAGGCCCTGGCCTACTGGGTCATCGCCCTCATTTTCATCGTGCTCGCCCTGCGGTGGGCGCGAAATTCAATGGGGGAGGAAAAGGTGCCGCTGGTCGCTGTGCTTGCGGCAGGAATCTTTGCCATGCAGGCGTTCAACATCCCCGTTCCCTGGGGAACGACCGGGCATCTGCTCGGGGCGGCGCTTGCGGCTATCGTGCTCGGGTCACCGTATGCGGGAATCTTTGTCCTGACGCTGGTCCTCCTCGTGCAGGGCATCATATTCGGTGACGGCGGCATCACCGTCATGGGTGCCAACATCATCAACATGGGCGTCGTCGGCGGCTTTATCGGCTACTATGGCTACACCGCACTCAACGGCGTTATGAACAACGCATACATCGCCGCGTTCATCGCTGCGTGGGCGTCGGTCTTCGTCTCAGCGCTCCTCTGTGCGGTCGAACTCGCGATCGCCGGCACGTTCCCACTTGTTCTCGGACTCGTCTCCATGGGGATGTACCACGCCGTCATCGGTCTCATCGAGGGTGGGATCACCGCGGTTGCCCTCTACCTGATTGCAGCGGCGCGGCCTGACATCCTCGAACGTCCAGCGGGGGTGGCAGCGTAATGGAGAAGAAGCAGTTCATCATGATCGGTATCGCGATCGCCCTCGTGATCTCCGTTGCCGCACCGTTCATCACGTCCGAAAACCCTGACGGCCTCGAGAGCGCGTTCTTCAGCATATACGGTGCAAAAGACTTCAGGGGTAGCGAACTCGACGAAGAAGCCGCCGAAGCCGCGGAGGCGAAAGCAGTCGCCATTACCGGAAACGACTTCTCGTTCGATGCGCCGCTGCCTGACTACGGCATCGAGGGTCTGGATAAACCAGGAGAAGTGCTCGCCGTTGTTATCGGCACGATCCTTACGGTCGGCCTCGCATACGGCGCTGCGAGAGTGACTGCCCGACCCGATAACTAGATACCTAACAAAACCCCTACTTTTTGCTAACATGCATCTGGTCGAGACACGCGATCTCACCCATATCTATCGCGGCAACCTTCACGCCCTACAGGGTGTAAACTTCATTGCAGAGCGAAAAACCCGCATCGCCGTCATCGGGCCGAACGGGGCCGGGAAGAGCACTCTTTTCAAACACTTTAACGGTATACTTAAGCCCACGTCCGGCGAGGTGCTGGTCAGGGGCGAACCGGTCACAAAGGAGAACGTCCGGGAAGTCAGGAAGTTTGTTGGGATTGTCTTCCAGAACCCCGATGACCAGATCTTCTCCCCCACCGTGGAGCAGGATGTCGCGTTCGGCCCGACCAATCTCGGGCTCGATGAGGCGACGGTCGCCCACCGCGTTGAGGAGGCCCTGCGCCTCCTCGGGATCGAAGACCTCCGCGAGCGCGTGCCGCACCACCTCTCGGGCGGCGAGAAGAAGAGGGTCGCCATCGCCGGCATCCTCGCGATGGAGCCGCAGGTCCTGGTGCTTGACGAACCGACCGCCGGACTCGACCCCCAGGGCGTCGCCGATCTTATGGCGTTTGTCAACCGGTTGCCCGAGGACTATGGCATGACTGTGATCTTCTCGACGCACCAGGTCGACCTCGTGGCTGAGATGGCGGACTTCGTCTATGTGATGGACCGCGGACAGATTGTGGCCTCAGGGACGGTCGAGGAGATCTTCGACCGCCCGGAGATGCTGGCCCAAACCAGGCTCGATGTGCCGGTCATACCGAAACTGATCCGGTCGCTGCAGGAAAACGGTGTCGCCATCGATATGGCCTACACCTACGAGGATGCGCAGAAGTCGTTTCTTGACGCCTACACGAGAAGAACATGATCGACGACCTCTACGCTATCGAGAAGTCGGCCTACCGCGACAGCGTCATCC
>Ga0116181_1004456_pt1 | contig 10518 bp, 8 predicted proteins | sample AD_UKC075_MetaG_FD_89752 | JGI IMG/M metagenome (GOLD analysis project Ga0116181, IMG submission 89752) | Active sludge microbial communities of municipal wastewater-treating anaerobic digesters from USA - AD_UKC075_MetaG | ecosystem: Engineered > Bioreactor > Anaerobic > Digestate | place: USA...
CACAGTGTGCCGATGGCGGCGATGTCCTGGATCACGCCGATCTCGTTGTTGACGAGCATGACGGACGCCAGGATGGTGTCGGGGCGCAGCGCGGCCTTGAACTTGTCCAGGTCCAGCAGGCCGTCGGGCTCGACGTCGAGGTAGGTCGCCTCGAAGCCCTGGCGCTCCAGTTCACGCACCGTGTCCAGCACCGCCTTGTGCTCGGTCTTGACGGTGACGATGTGCTTGCCGCGGCCCTTGTAGAACTGCGCCGCGCCCTTGATCGCGAGGTTGTTGCTCTCGGTGGCGCCGCTGGTCCAGACAATCTCGCGCGGATCGGCGCCGATCAGCGCGGCCACCTGGGCGCGGCTCTTCTCGACGATCTCCTCGGCCTCCCAGCCCCAGGCGTGGCTGCGGCTGGCCGGGTTGCCGAAGTGCTCGCGCAGCCAGGGAATCATCGCGTCGACGACACGCGGGTCGACCGGCGTGGTGGCGCCGTAGTCCAGGTAGATCGGGAAATGCGGGGTCATGGTCTTGATCAAATGCAGAGGGAGCGGAACGGGCGGCGTGTCACTTCGTCAGGGCGCTGCCCAGGGCGAACACCGAGTTCGGCGCGGTGATCTTGATCGGCTTGACCACCGGCACGCTGGAGATGGCGCGCTTGATCGGCGCCTCCTCGATCGACACGCCCTTGGCGAGCTGGTCCTCGACCAGCTTCTTCAGCGAGATCGAATCGAGGTACTCGATCATCTTCTGGTTCAGGCTGGACCACAGGTCGTGCGTCATGCAGCGGCCGGCGTCCTCGCCCATGCAGTTTTCCTTGCCGCCGCAGCCGGTGGCGTCCAGCGGCTCGTCGACGGCGACGATGATGTCGGCCACGGTGATCGCGTCGCTCTTGCGGCCCAGCGAATAGCCGCCGCCGGGGCCGCGGGTCGATTCGACCAGCTCATGCCGGCGCAGCTTGCCGAACAGCTGTTCCAGGTACGACAGCGAGATCTGCTGGCGCTGGCTGATCGCCGCCAGTGCCACCGGCCCGTTGTTCGAGCGCAGGGCCAGGTCGATCATCGCCGTGACGGCAAAACGGCCTTTGGTGGTCAATCGCATGGGGCTTCTCCTGAAGGTCGGCATCCACCGGGTTGCGCGCCCGGCAGGCGCGGCGGTTACCCGACTGATGTGCTCAAGTATAGCAGAAGCCGACTGTTTTGCTCGGCATTGACGCCGGTCAGGCCGGGGCAGCCAGGCGGCGCCTGACCTCCTGCATCAGGCCGTCGCAGGCCGGCTCGATCAGGTCCAGCGCCAGGTCGAAGCCCGACAACGCGCCGTAGTACGGGTCGGGCACCTCGGTGGCGCCGGCCTGCGGCGCATGCGCCATCAGCAACTGCAGCCGGTGCTGCTCCTCGGGCGGGCAACGCTTGCGCAGCGTGGCCAGGTTGTCCTGGTCCATCGCCAGCAGCAGGTCGAAGCGGCTGTAGTCCTCGGCCACCACCGGGCGGCTGCGCAGGCCGTCCAGCGTGTAGCCGCGCAGCGCCGCCTGCGCTGCTGCCCGCGGGTCGATGGGGCTGCCCTTGTGGAAGCCGTGGGTGCCGGCGGAGTCGACGGCGACCACCCGTTCCAGGCCGGCACGCTGCAGGCGCTGGCGCAGCACGGCCTCGGCCATCGGCGAGCGGCAGATGTTCCCGGTGCAGACCATCAACACCCGCAGGCGGGCCGGATCGGCGCGGCGGAACCAGCGGTTCAACATGGGCGCGGAGGATAGCCGAGCGCGGGCGGCTGCGCGGCCACGCCACCCGACAGACGAGATCAAGATCTCCCGACAGAAGCGCATTGAATCTTCAACCGCTTGCCGACGATATCGGGGCACCAATCCCGGCCAATGTTGACCGGCGACAAGGAGAACGCATGCGCCAGAACGGCCCCGTCACGCAACGCGAGCACGTGCTGCCGCCCGGCACCACGCTGGTTTCGACCACCGACCTGCAGAGTCGCATCACCTACTGCAACCCGGCCTTCGTCGAGGTCAGCGGCTTCGAGCGCGACGCGTTGATGGGCCAGCCGCACAACATCGTGCGCCACCCCGACATGCCGGCCGAGGCTGACCGCGACCTGTGGGCCACGCTGAAGGACGGCCAGCCCTGTGGACGGCCCTGGTCAAGAACCGGCGCAAGAACGGCGACCACGACTGGGTGCGCGCCAACGTGACGCCGGTGCTCGAAGGCGGGCGCGTGGCCGGCTACATGTCGGTGCGCACCACGCCGGGCCGCGACGAGGTGAAGGCCGCCGAGGCGCTGTACGCCCGCATGCGTGACGAGGCCGCGGCCGGCCGGCTGCTGCACCGCCTGCACAACGGCGACCTGCAGCGCAGCGGCGCCGGCGCCCGCTGCTCCGCCATCACCCGCCCGGGCCTGGGTGCGCGGCTGACGGCCACCGCCCTGCTGGAAACCCTGGCCACGGCCGCTGCCGCCGCAGCGCTGGCACCCACCAGCCTGTGGGCCGCCGCCGGCGCCAGCCTGGTGCTGGCAGCCGGCACCGCCGCCTGGCTGCGCGCGCAGGCCCTGGCGCCGCTGCGCCAGGCCGTGGCCACGGTGCGGCGCATGTCGGCCGGCGACCTGTCGCAGCTGCAGGTGGCCGACCGCCAGGACGAGGAAGGCCAGCTGCGCCGCGGCCTGAGCCAGCTCAACGTCAACCTGCTGGCGATCATGGGCGATGTGCGGCGCGAGGTCGAAGGCATCACCCTGGCCAGCAGCGAGATCGCCAAGGGCAACCACGACCTGGGCAACCGCACCGAGTCGCAGGCCAGCAACCTGCAGCAGACCGCGGCGTCGATGGAGCAGATCACCGGCACCATCCGCCAGACGGCCGACACCGCCGTGGCCGCCGCGCAGATGGCCGGCGAGGCCGCCGCCGTGGCCGAACGCAGCGGCCAGGCCGCCGGCGACGTGGCGCAGCGCATGGGCGAGATCAGCGCGTCGTCGCAGCGCATCGCCGAGATCATCGGCACCATCGACGGCATCTCGTTCCAGACCAACATCCTGGCGCTGAACGCGGCAGTGGAGGCCGCCCGCGCCGGCGAGGCCGGTCGCGGCTTCGCCGTGGTGGCCGCCGAGGTGCGGGCCCTTGCCCAGCGCACCAGTGGCGCCGCACGCGAGATCAAGGTGCTGATCGAGGATTCATCGACCAAGATCGAGGCCGGCACCCGCCTGGCCCAGGCCACCGGCGAGACCACCCGCCAGACCCAGGAGGCGGTGCACCGCGTGCATGCGCTGATCAGCGAGATCAGCACCGCCGCGGCCGAGCAGAGCAAGGGCGTGGCGCAGGTCAACGCCGGCGTCAGCGAGCTCGACGGCCTGACGCAGCAGAACGCCGCGATGGTGGAGGAACTGGCGGCCGCGGCGTCGTCACTGCACGGCCAGGCCGAGGTGGTGAGCCAGGCGGTGCGGATCTTCCGCACCGGCTGCTGAGCCCCGGGATCCGCGTCAGCGCGTGCCGGTCAGCGGCACCACATTGCTGTCGTGCCCCCCAGCCCCGAAGGCCTGCTCGCGCAGCAGGGCCAGCTGGTCGCGCACGCGGGCGGCCTTCTCGAATTCCAGGTTCTTGGCGTGTTCGAGCATCTGCTTTTCCAGCAGCTTGATGCGCTTGGCCAGGTCCTTCTCGCTCAGGGCCTCGACCTCGGCGGCTTCCACCAGCCCGCTCAGCTTGCTCTTGTCGTCCTGGGCGCTGACCACGCCGTCGATCAGTTCCTTGACCTGCTTGACCACGCCGCGCGGCGTGATGCCCATCGCCAGGTTGTGGGCGATCTGCTTCTCGCGCCGGCGCTCGGTCTCGTCGATGGCCTTCTTCATCGAGTCGGTCATCTTGTCGGCATAGAGGATGGCGCGGCCGTTGAGGTTGCGCGCCGCCCGGCCGATGGTCTGGATCAGGCTGCGCTCGGCACGCAGGAAGCCTTCCTTGTCGGCATCCAGGATGGCGACCAGTGACACCTCCGGGATGTCCAGCCCCTCGCGCAGCAGGTTGATGCCCACCAGCACGTCGAAGGTGCCCAGGCGCAGGTCGCGCAGGATCTCCACCCGCTCGACCGTGTCGACGTCGCTGTGCAGGTAGCGCACCTTCACGCCGTTGTCGGTCAGGTAGTCGGTCAGCTGCTCGGCCATGCGCTTGGTCAGCGTGGTGATCAGCACCCGTTCGTTCTTCTCGACGCGGTCGCGGATCTCCTGCAGCACGTCGTCGACCTGGCTGCCGGCGGGCCGCACTTCCACCTGCGGGTCGACCAGACCGGTGGGCCGCACCAGCTGCTCGACCACCGCGCCGGCATGCTGCTGTTCATACGGGCCGGGCGTGGCCGAGACGAAGACTGCCTGGCGCATCTTGCGCTCGAACTCCTCGAACTTCAGCGGCCGGTTGTCCATCGCGCTGGGCAGGCGGAAGCCATATTCCACCAGCGTGGTCTTGCGCGCCCGGTCGCCGTTGTACATGCCGCCCAGCTGGCCGATCAGCACATGGCTCTCGTCCAGGAACATCAGCGCATCGGGCGGCAGGTAGTCCACCAGGGTGGCCGGCGGCTCGCCGGGCGCGGCACCGGACAGGTGGCGGCTGTAGTTCTCGATGCCCTTGCAGTGGCCCACCTCCTGCATCATCTCCACGTCGAAACGCGTGCGCTGTTCCAACCGCTGGGCCTCCACCAGCTTGCCGGTGTCGACGAACTGCTTCACGCGCCCGCGCAGCTCCTGCTTGATCGTTTCAACCGCCGCCAGCACACGTTCCCGCGGCGTCACGTAGTGGCTCTTGGGGTAGATCACGAAGCGCGGGATCTTCTGCCGCACGCGGCCGGTCAGCGGGTCCAGCAGGCTGAGTGTCTCGATCTCGTCGTCGAACAGCTCCACCCGCAGCGCCAGCTCGGAATGCTCGGCCGGGAAGATGTCGATGGTGTCGCCGCGCACGCGGAAGGTGCCCCGCCCGAAGTCCACGTCGTTGCGGCTGTACTGCATGCGGATCAGCTGGGCGATCACGTCGCGCTGGCCCGCCTTGTCGCCCACCCGCGTGATGAACCGCATCTGCGTGTAGTCCTCGGGCTTGCCGATGCCGTAGATCGCGCTGACCGTGGCCACGATCACCGTGTCGCGGCGCTCCAGCACGCTCTTGGTGGCACTCAGACGCATCTGCTCGATGTGCTCGTTGATTGAACTGTCCTTCTCGATGAACAGGTCGCGCTGCGGCACATAGGCCTCGGGCTGGTAGTAGTCGTAGTAGCTGACGAAGTACTCCACCGCGTTCTTCGGAAAGAACTCGCGGAACTCGGCGTAAAGCTGCGCAGCCAGGGTCTTGTTCGGCGCGAAGACGATGGCCGGCCGGCCGGCGCGGGCGATCACGTTGGCCATGGTGAAGGTCTTGCCCGAGCCTGTCACGCCCAGCAGCGTCTGGTAGGCCAGGCCGTCGTCGATGCCTTCGACCAACTGGGCGATGGCCTGCGGCTGGTCACCCGCCGGCGGGTAGGGCTGGAACAGCTGGAACGGCGAGTCGGGAAAGCTGACGAACTCACCATGCGCGGGCGCGGCGGCGCCGTCATCGGGCTGTTCGGACAGGGGCGGCAGGGCGGCAAGGTCCGTCATGCGGGATTCCTCTCGTGGCAGGGCAGTCACTTGACGTGATGCCCCCTAAAATCTCGGGTTTCGTGCAGGCCGCAGTCAGCCGGCAACCCGCAGCGATCAACCCGACAGGGTAGCGCAGCCGGCGAATCCCGTCCGGCAGCACCGGCCGCCGGCGCACGACACCCGCACCGCCCCTCCAGGAACCACCCATGTCGCTTTTCTCCGCCGTCGAACTCGCCCCGCGTGACCCCATCCTGGGCCTGAACGAGCAGTTCAACGCCGATCCGAACCCCGCCAAGGTCAACCTGGGCGTGGGCGTGTACTTCGACGACGCCGGCAAGCTGCCGCTGCTGGCCTGCGTGAAGGCCGCCGAGCAGCAGCTGACCGACGCCGCCAAGCCGCGCGGCTACCTGCCCATCGACGGCATCGCCGCCTACGACAAGGCGGTGCAGGGCCTGGTGTTCGGCAGCTTCGCCGACGGGCAAGCCGTGCTGGCGGCCGGCCGCGTGGCCACGGTGCAGGCCCTGGGCGGCACCGGCGGCCTGAAGGTCGGTGCCGACTTCCTCAAGAAGCTGAACCCCGGCGCCAAGGTGCTGATCAGCGACCCGAGCTGGGAGAACCACCGTGCGCTGTTCACCAACGCCGGCTTCCCGGTCGAGACCCACCGCTACTACGACGCGGCACGGGCCACGCAAGTGGCCCCTGACGGGTCCACGGGCGGCGTCGACTTCGCCGGCATGCTGGCCGACCTGGACGCCGCGCCCGCCGGCACCATCGTCGTGCTGCATGCCTGCTGCCACAACCCGACCGGCTACGACATCAGCAGCGCCCAGTGGGACCAGGTCATCGCCACCCTCAAGGCCCGCGGCCTGGTGCCCTTCCTGGACATGGCCTACCAGGGCTTCGGCGACGGCATCGCCGAGGACGGCGCGGTGATCCGCCAGTTCCTGGCCGCCGGTGTCGAGAGCTTCTTCGTCGCCACCAGCTTCAGCAAGAGCTTCAGCCTTTATGGCGAGCGCGTCGGCGCGCTCAGCGTGGTCTGCGCCAGCAAGGACGAATGCACCCGCGTGCTGTCGCAGCTGAAGATCGCCATCCGCACCAACTACAGCAACCCGCCCACCCACGGCGCCCAGGTGGTGGCCACGGTGCTGGACACCCCGGCGCTGCGCGCGCAGTGGGAAGACGAACTCGCCGGCATGCGCCAGCGCATCAAGCAGATGCGCACCCTGCTGGCGGAGAAGCTGGTTGCTGCGGGCGTGAAGCAGGACTTCAGCTTCATCACCCGGCAGCGCGGCATGTTCAGCTACTCGGGCCTGAGCAAGCCGCAGATGGAGCGCCTGCGCAACGAATTCGGCGTCTACGGCGTCGACTCGGGCCGCATCTGCGTGGCCGCGCTGAACACCCGCAACATCGACGGCGTGGTCGCCGCGATCGCAGCGGTGGTCTGAGGCGGGCTTCGGCTCCGCTCAGCCAGTGGAGACCGTGACCAACGCCCGGCCCAGCCGGGCGTTTTCGCTTCTGGCCCCGGCGTTCATGTCACCTCCATGACACCTCGGGGATTTGCTGGTTCGTTTTCCGTGTTTTCACGGAAGCAGTTGCGTCTGTTGCGATGCAACATCGCACGAAGAAGCGCATAATTGCTGCACCGCACAAAAATCAACCGATTGTCAGTCTCGATTCAGCACAGCCGTCTCAAGATTGACCTTGGTCACCCCAAGCGCCCTTCCACGGAGTCCCGCCCATGCTTTATCAGCTGTATGAAACCCAACGTGCGCTGATGGCGCCGTTCTCCGAATTCGCCAGCGCCACGGCCAAGCTCTACAACCACCCGCTGTCGCCGTTCAGCCACACGCCGCTGGCCCAGCGCGTGTCCGCCGGCTTCGACCTGGCGCACCGCCTGGCCAAGGAGTACGAGAAGCCCGAGTTCGGCATCCGCACCGTGCCCGTCAACGGCGTGGAAGTGGCGGTGCAGGAGCAGGTGCCCATCACCAAGCCCTTCTGCCGGCTGCTGCGCTTCAAGCGCTTCTCCGACAACCCCGCGGTGCTGGAAGCGATGAAGAATCAGCCCACCGTGCTGGTCGTCGCCCCGCTGTCGGGCCACCACAGCACCCTGCTGCGCGACACCGTCAAGACCCTGCTGCGCGACCACAAGGTCCTGATCACCGACTGGACCGACGCCCGCACCGTGCCGGCCGAGGAAGGCCCGTTCCACCTGCACGACTACATTGAATACGTGCAGGAGTTCATCCGCTTCGTCGGCCCCGAAGTGAACGTGATCTCGGTCTGCCAGCCCACGGTGCCGGTGCTGGCGGCGGTGTCGCTGCTGGCCACGCATGGTGAATTCACCCCGCGCACGCTGACGATGATGGGCGGCCCCATCGACGCCCGCAAGTCGCCCACGGCGGTGAACAACCTGGCGATGAACAAGAGCTTCGAGTGGTTCGAGAACAACGTGATCCACCGCGTTCCGAGCAACTTCCCCGGCGCCGGCCGCCGCGTGTATCCGGGCTTCCTGCAGCACACCGGCTTCGTGGCGATGAACCCCGACCGGCACCTGACCGCCCACTACGACTACTTCCTGGACCTGATCCGCGGCGACGACGAGTCGACCGAGCAGCACCGCCAGTTCTACGACGAGTACAACGCCGTGCTCGACATGCCGGCCGAGTACTACCTGGAGACGATCAAGACCGTGTTCCAGGACTTCGCCCTGGTCAACGGCACCTGGAACGTCAAGGGCACCCTGGTGCGTCCTCAGGACATCACCACCAGCGCGCTGCTGACGGTGGAGGGCGAGCTCGACGACATCTCCGGCTCGGGCCAGACGCAGGCCGCGCACGGGCTGTGCACCGGCATTCCCGACGACCGCAAGACCCACTACGAGCTGAAGGGCGCCGGCCACTACGGCATCTTCTCGGGCCGCCGCTGGCGCGACATCGCCTACCCGGTGGTGCGCGACTTCATCCGCAGCCACAACCCGGCCGCCCTGCCCCCCGGTGACGTGCCTGCCCCGGCGCCCCAGGCCGACAGCCCGACCACCCCGGCCATGGCTGCGCCGGTCGTCGCCAGCGCGCAGGCCAGCGTGCCTGTCCGTGCCGCTGTGGTGAAGGCCCGCACGCCGCGCAAGGCCACCAAGCGCAACTGATCCGCCTGCACCACGCAATGCGGGGGACGACGGCATGGCCGTCGTCCCCCGTCGCACTTGTGCGCCCGGCCGGGCGACCCTGCGGCCCGGTGGGCGGCAGGCATCAGGGCATCAGCGCGGCCGCCGCCTTGATGGCCGCGCGCACGCGGCCATAGGTGCCGCAGCGGCAGACGTTCTCGATCGCGTCGATGTCGGCATCCGTGGGCGTGCGGGTGCGGCGCAGCAGGTCGGCAGCGGCCATGATCTGGCCAGGCTGGCAGAAGCCGCACTGGGCCACGTCCATGTCCAGCCACACCTTCTGCACGATGTGCAGGCCATCGACCGCCTTGCCGGCAGCCACGGCGGTGTCGGCCAGGCCTTCAATGGTGGTGATGGACTGGCCGCGCACCGCGGCCACCGGGATCGAGCAGATCGTCGCGGCCTTGCCGTTGACGTGGCAGGTGCAGGCCTTGCACACGTTGATGCCGCAGCCGTACTTGGGGCCGGTGATGCCGAGCTTGTCGCGCAGCACCCACAGCGTGGCCATGTCGTCCGGGGCATCGACACTGACGGGCTTGCCGTTGACGGTGAAATTCTGGGCAGGCATGGGCGGCTCCTCAGACCGGGATGGGATTGACGACGGGATCGGGCAGCCTGCCCGGCGGGAATGGCGTGAAGTCGACCGGGAAGTACAGCGGGAACTTGCGCGGCTTCAGCCCGGTGGCCCGGGCCCAGGCATTGGCGATGGCGCCGCTGCAGGCGGCCATGCCGACCTCGCCCAGCCCGCCGATCGGATCGCCCTTGTTCGGCAGGATGATCACCTTCACATCCTTCGGGTAGTGCTTGTTGCGGCCGTAGCGGTACTGCGAGAAGCTGCCTTCCAGCGGCAGCCCGTTCTGCACATGCAGGCCGGCCATCAGCACGATCGAGATGGACTCGGCCAGCGCGCCTTCCAGCTGCGCCTCGATGCCGCTGAGGTTCACCGGCTTGCCCACGTCGATGGCGATGGTGGCCCGCGTGACCACGGCCGGGCCGGTGCCGGCGACCTGGGCACGGCCGTCGACCTCGACGCACACCGCGACGTAGGACCGGGTCTCCTGGTGCACCGCGATGCCCTGGCCGAAGCCCTTGGGCATCACCTTGCCCCAGCCGGCTGCGGTCGCCACCGCCTGCAGCACCGCCTTCGCCCGATCCTGCCGCAGATTGGCCAGGCGAAAGGCCAGTGCGTCCTGGCCAAGCCTGGCGGCCATCTCGTCGACCATGATCTCCTCGACCATCCGCGTGGGCTGGATGTGCACCGACCGGTACGAGCCGGTGTTCATCGCGATCGGCGCCGGCTGCAGGGTGCGGGTGGCGACGCCGAAGTTGTAGGGCGCGCTGACCATGGTCTTGAACAGCGCTTCCTCCACAGCCAGGTTGCCCAGGCTCTGCTGCACCGTGGCAGGTGCCGAGGCGGCGGCGGCTGTCAGCAGTTCGCCGAAGCCATGGCGGGTGTCCAGGCGCGGGCTGGCGATGCGGTGCTCGAAGGCTGCCACCTGACCCAGCAGCAGGGTGGCCCGGGCCCGGTGGTACTGCTGCGGCCGGCCACGGCCGTGGCGCATGTCGTCCGCGCGGTGGTACAGCAGCTTGGCCGGCCGGCCGGTGAGCTTGCTGACCTGCACCGCCTGCTGCACCGGGTCCCAGAACAGGCGGCGGCCGAAGCTGCCGCCCGACGAGATCACATGCACCTTCACCGCGCTCACCGGCAGGCCCAGCGTGGCCGCCATGTCCTGCTGGGTGATGATGGGGCTCTGCAGGCCAGCCCAGATCTCGCAGCCCACGATCGCTCCGGCG
>Ga0116181_1004459_pt1 | contig 10516 bp, 6 predicted proteins | sample AD_UKC075_MetaG_FD_89752 | JGI IMG/M metagenome (GOLD analysis project Ga0116181, IMG submission 89752) | Active sludge microbial communities of municipal wastewater-treating anaerobic digesters from USA - AD_UKC075_MetaG | ecosystem: Engineered > Bioreactor > Anaerobic > Digestate | place: USA...
CCTGCTGGTCCTTCGCGTTCTGCGCATGGGGAACCCGGGAGAACATCTCGGGAACATAGCCGTCCAGGTTCGCCAGCAGTGCGCTCATGATCACGTAGCGTGCGAGTTCTCCCCGGCAGGCATCCACCGTCTCCCCACGGATCTCCGCGCCGTATTCGGCCTTGAGGAATATCTTCAGGTCGTCCAGGGCATTTTTCCTGGTGAACTCTTCATCCGTTTCGGGGCGGTTCAGGAAGGAGAGGGTGATGTCCTGTGGGGTCTCAACGCGGTATATGAGGGCGAGGATCTTCTGGTAGCTTGATTTCCGGGCCCGCTCGGCAAGAGCATCGAGGTCGGCGAGCGTGAGTTCGTTCCGGTCAACCTTCTTCACGATCTCTTCGAGTTCCGCGGCGTCGTCGACGAGGTCTTTGAGCGCCTGGTTGGCGATGACCCCGAGGCGGGTGTTGCGCTGCCAGGGTGTCTGGTGCGGTTTGAGCACGATGCCTGCCGAGGTGTAAGCGATGAGAGCGTTCTCGGTCTCTTCCTCGGCGAGCGGGACGTAGATGAGGAGGTCCGGCGGTTCCTCCCGGGTCATGAGCGGCGCGATATTGTGACGCAGTTCAAAGAATGAGTCCTGATATATCGCCACCGTGCCCCCGGAGATCTCAAGATCCGCTGAAATGCCACCGTAAATCTTTTCCGGGTCGAACCAGACCACGAGATGGTTGTCCTTCACCTGTTTTACAACCATCTCCCTGATGTACTCACTCACGTGCCCCATTGTCTAACTCCTCTTTATCAATCCAATCTCTGCAAGCTGCTTCCCGATCGACGACCATTCATACTTCCCTTCGATCAGTTCATCCCAGTAATTTCCCGGCTCGTTCCAGGGCACCAGCTCCCGGAGCGGTGCGATGGTGAGCACCACACCGTCGTCGTGCTCCGGGACGAGGTCGAGGTTCGCCGCCCGTTCGAGTTTCTCCACGAATTCGTTGAGTTCGCTGACGAGCGCCTCCTTCCCCTCGATCTCCTTCTCCAGCCGCTTGACCGCGGCTCCTCCGGTGCCGGACTGCTCCCGCTCCTTCTGCAGGTCATCCAGCCGCCGCCCTTCCATGGCGAGTTTGTCCTTTGCGTACCGGAGCGCCTTGTAGAGCGTGTCCCCATCCATCCGGGGATAGTAGATCCAGATGGCGTAGTTTTTCTTCGCTGACTGGAGCAGCCAGTAGATGGGGGCCTTCCGCCGGCTCTTGGAATACCGTTTTACGTGGTCGTCCCAGAACCCGCCCTTCCCGGGTTTGCGGAAGTAGTCCCGGAGGGTCTTCACGCCGAGGATCTCGCAGGCCTCCTTCTCGATGGCATCGGCCCGATCAGGCCAGATGAGGCTGAGCACGTCCCGGACGCGGGTGATGATGTCGTCTGGGTGGCCTTCGTCATCGACGAGGATGCCGTCGGGATCGACCGCGAGAGGATAGTCAGGCGGGATGTCGTGCGGGTCGAGCGGGAGGCCGTCCTCACCCTGCAGCATCCCGGGGGAGCAGGCGGGGAGGGGAGCGAAGGGGTCAGGGAGTTCAGGGGGTTGCCGCTCGCCGGTGGCGTAGCGGATGTCCCAGCGGCCGAGGATGCATCCAACAGCGTAGGATACGAATGCAGATGGACCAACAATGTTTTCAGCACTAGGGGCAGAAATGTCATCCTCGCAGAATTGATCTGCTCGAAGAGAAACTGCTTCTTGTAAATCATGCTCGAGGATCGCTAGTTCAGAACCTGAGAGTCCAAATTCATTTGCAAATAACTCCTCATTTGTTCTACCTAAGAATGTGGAAAAATTATTCTCGTTGGTAACTTGAATGGCTAATTGGTCAAATTTTACAAATTCAAGCGAAAGTTCATCAAACGAAGCATTTTTTCGTGCATTCTGAATTTTCTCGAAAATAATCTCCTTGAAATATTCTCTGGATGGTTGACTGAGTTTTTTGAATGGGATTGACTGGACCATGCTTGCTTGAAATTTTGGCCAGCCGAACTTCTCTCCTCTAAAACGGGCTATTGCACTACCAAAATTTGATGAGCACAACAACAGAGCATCAACTTCTAGATCACGATGAGGGAATACTTGAGATCTCCCTGCTGTTGGGATACAATCTCGTGGGACGATATATGGTACCAATCGCGTTGATCTTAGCATATAGCTGAACCCTGGTCGTCCATACAATTCTGGACTTCGAATTGCTGAACGCACTTTCCCCTTTGAATCCACCAAATTCTTAATTTCGAAACCATCATCTGACCAATTCACAACTAAAGTAATTGGAGAATACCAAGGAATTGCAGAATCTGTTTTCGTGTAGTAAATCCATTCTCGCTGTTTTATTTTTTGTGGGGATACTTCCCAGAAATTCCGCAAAAACCTGAAATCATCACCAGTCTGCATCCCAACCTTTACAAGAGCTCCGGCATCTTCCAACTCAGGGAAATTTGAGATTTTATCAATAATTCCACTTGAAACCCAATATGTAAAAGGCGATCCTGGAACTCTTCGAATAGAATCAAGGTTGAGATAAAAAACATTCTTTGCCAGATTCCCGTTCTTAAGCTCTGTGTTTCTCTGCGAGAGAACATCTCCTTTATTGTCATCAAGAACTGCGCGAAAGAATACACAATTCTTACTCATCACCGCGCCTCCAGACAATACGCCGCCGTCTCCACCATCGCGGTGTCCAGCACCCCGTAACCGAGGTCGGCGACGACGACCGGCCGGCACTCCTTCAGCAGGACCTCTTCCCGCCACTTCTGGAACGAGGTGAGGAAGAACCCGGTGCGGGACGTGATTGCGCCGAGCCTGCCGCGGGGGACAAGTTTGCCGACCCAGCGCTCCACGAACGCCGCATAGACGTCGTTCTTCGTCCGCGGGTAAGTGCTGTCGATGTAGTTCTTCGAGGGCTTGCTCGCCGCCCCAAACGGCGGATTCATCAGGACGACATCGTACTCCTTCTGGCAGAGCTCGATGAACGCAAAGCCCCGTTCCGCATCCTCGGCGAAGAGCTTGCGCCGGTAACCCGCACCGTTGGCGACCTGCCGGGCGTAGGCGCGGAGGGCTTCGAGAACTTTCTGCTCTGCCATATCCCAGAACGAGGCATCGGTGATGCCCTTGAACGAGTAGAGGCCGGTCTGCCACTCCTGTTTCTTCTCGACCGGGAAGAGGGTGGTCTGCTCGTCCTTCGGCCGGGTGAGCCACTGCTTCTTTGCATCGGCGACGGTGTCCCTGATATCTTCCTCGATCTTGAGCAGCGACCCCGCCTCGCCGGCGAGCTGCATCTTCTCAAAGATCTCCCGGACGAGCGCACCGAGAAGCGGGGGATTAAGACCCTGGACAAAACCCGTGAGCATCTCCCCCTCCCCGGGCATCGGCTCGGCGCAGACGACGTTTGCCTTCGTGATAGGAGGACGGTGCTCCGGATCGAGTCCCATATCCTGGAACGAGCGCTGGGCCCGGAGCCAGAGAGCCAGGGAAGCGATCTGGGTGGCCCGGAGATCGATATCGATCCCGTGCAGGTTATGGCGCAGGATCAGGCCTGGGATCGCTGCGAGGAAGGCATCGCGGTCGGGGTAGTCCTCTCGGAGCGTCCTCTCAGAACCGGGCCACACCGGCGCCTCATCGTCCTCCCAGGCCTCCTGGTAGATGGCCTCCAGCAGGTCGAAGCAGTAGAGCAGGAAATGTCCGGATCCGCAGGCAGGGTCCAGCACGCGGATCTCCCGGGGATCCTTCTTCGCCCGGAAGGGGACCAACTGCGGCGATCGGAGCTGGGTCTCCTGGGACGCATCGGGATCCATGCCCGCCCGGACGCGGCGCTCGACCTCCGCAGCGAGGGCCGTGGTTGCCGGACCATGTTCGTCCCAGGAATCGTTGAAACGATTGGCAATCCCCATCGCGTGAAGGCAGTCAAGAAGGTCCTGGGTTTTCCAGGACGCGAGATCGACCGCGTCGCCTCTATCGAGAGCAGTCACGGTATCCTCCCAGACCCTGGACCGGGGATCATCCGTGATCGATGTAAACCGGGAGACAGTCCACGCAAGGTCCCACGGCGAGGGAAACGCCGTCGTGTCGCCGTTCGCAAACGCCTGCAACTTTTCCGCCGTTTTCCCAGCCCCCGTATCGCACAGGAAGACTTCGTCGGGGTAGCGAACGAGATACTCGCACCTCTCGGCGAGGACTGTCCTGCCCTGGCGCATTTCGTACCAGGTCCGGCCAAGGGTGTTGTCGGTCAGGAACTGCACCACGTAGCGGGGGGTGAAGAACTGGTTGCGGAAAGCGAGTTCGTAGGAGTTTCTCGGTGCCTGGCTCTCCTCACGAGCCTTGTCACGGAGCTCCTTCGGCGTGAAATACTGGTAGATCCACCCCACCGTCTCGTCGCTCTCCCAGATGCGAGCAAGCGACTTGGCATTCAACTCCTCCATCACCGCATCGATAGTCCGCTGCGGCGGGAAGAGGCGGTTCGCCGGGTCCGTGGGGGTGAAGAGGACCCCGATCTCTTCGTTCAGGCTTGCCCCGAGCCACCCGAGATAGTGGCGGTACGCCACGTCCTGCTTTCCCGAGGAGTACAGCCGGTCATCCTCAGGATGGTCGGCACAGTAGCGAAGGAACCCATTCGAGCGGATCCCCCTGCTCACCGACTCCCGGATATGCCCGCGTGTCTCAAGGATCTTGTAGGCGCACAACCGGTTGAGATGGGTGAAAGCCACCTCACGGACAAGTTGCCCGGTGGCCTCCTTCTTTGAGTAGCCGTTCGCCTGAATATGTTCCAGGTGGGCGATGAGATCGCTACGGAAGCGCTGATCTTCGGGAGAGAGATGTCCCATTCGCTCATGGGGCGTTATCGTCCCCTTCCTGTCGATCCCGAAACTCCCCTCCAGGAGTTCGGATACAGCTGTCTCTAGGATCTTCCGGCAGCCGGTCACCGCGTTCCGGAGCGTATTTCGTGTGGTTGCATCCATCGAATCTCACTCCGGTATGACGATGATCCCCTCGTCGATTCGCTTGAGCAGTTCCTCTCTCAGCGCCTCGACGGCGAGATCAACCGCCTCCTTGCTGTCAAGCCGGGAGGGGAACGATGCCGAAAGCCGCACGCGTTGCGTCTTGACCTCGGGATCTTTCACAAGAAGTTCCTGCACCTTGGCGAGCGCCTCCTGCGTCCTCCCCGATGCCGCAGCGATATCAGAGTGCAGCTGGCCAAGGCTGGCGCGGCAGGTGGCGCACTTCCACACGTCTTCACTGAACTTCAAGTCAGTACAACCCACGGCTTTAAGTCGAGAGAGCACGATTCCCTGGTTTCCCTCTCCTATTCCGGCAAAATCAGGATCCTTTCTCACTTCCTCAATTGCCTGCAGGTAACGCTTCCTGCGCTCCTGGTGGGCGGCCTCATACTCGTCCCGGAAGGCTGCAACAATCCGATCGGAGAGAGCGGTAATCTCGTCCACCTGATCGTAGAATGTGGACGAGGAGAGAATCGCAGCAAGTTCCTGACTCGTCTCAGGAGCATCGACCTGAGGGGCCACCTCGTGGAGGATTTTACGCGCACGTGATACCGTTTCGAGGCATTCTGGCGTAAGACTCCGCTTGAGCGCAAGATACGCACGATGCGTATCGAGCAGATCGGTCCCATAACCATCGATGAGCGCGAACGTCTCGTTGGGGTCGGAGGACTTGATGGCCGAGAGTTGATTGAAGTAGCTATCGGCAATATCGCCGACAGGAAGATTGTGCGAATGAATGCGTGTTTTCAACTCAAGCACATCATCGTAGTATTTTGCTACGAGAACCTTGAATGCGGAGACGATCTTGGCCTCCTCAATATCGATCTCCACTCCCTCGATATCCCTGTGCAGATCAGATGCCCGTACGAGAGCCTTGAGAAGTGGCTTGCCGACACGCTCGATGAATCCCGCATTTCGGAACTTGATATTGTTGGTGAAAGGCACCCAGGCCTGGGAATCAGCGTAGTTCCGGTAGAGCTTCCCCTCATGGAGAACTTCGATCTCCCCTGCACGGAACAGAGCAGCAAGCACGACCTTCAATACATCGGTATCCCAGCCATAACCGAACCCGGAAAAATGCTGCTCCAACTTTTTCCCCGTTTCACGCTCTCCACCGTATTCCTTTGCCTGGTGAATCCGCCCAAAAATTTCCAGTGCGGTAGGGGCGTTGGGGTTGAGGACATAGTTCTGCCCGTCACGGATGACTAGCCCGAGGGAATCCTCCCCCTCATAAAATACCGTCGGTAGCCCATTGAGGTTCTCTGCTTTGAGGATCTTTGCGGCCTCGTCTCCTTTGAGTTTCACTGCACCCATCTCGAACTTTGGGAAGAGTTCCGGCACGGCATACTCGAAAAATCCCCTGAATACCGCACTCAACGAGTTCCCGAACGAGGAACTGTCTTTCTTCCTCCCATCGAAGACACCGGTACCCTGAACCAATGCTTCAGAGATCTTATCAATGAGCCGGGACCTGATCCGGCTCAGGAGCAGTTTTTCACTCTCAAGACACTCTCGCTCGACGGGGGTGATCTTATCCTGTGCTGCCAGGCGTGCATACTCGTCAACCATGCAATGAGATGCGTGATACTGCGTTACAAGGTCGTCAATTTCCGGGGTGAGCGCCATCACCCAGAACAGCGTTTTCTTCTGGATCCTGCTCTCATCTTCAATGGCCTCGATCTTCCTGGCAACCTCGGGGGGCGAATCAGTTATCACGATAGATACGGGTATCATCCCTGATTCGCCGATTCTGGCACCATCCACGGAATACTCGACTTTAAAATTCTTCTTCTTTAACTGGTAATTCTTCAGTTTGGTGTCGGCGACGATATCTCCGATGATATCATGATGAATAGCAATCCGGTCGGCAGGCATTGGATTAAGATGGCGACGTCGCTCCACTCCCCAGTCTTTTTCCTCCGCGGACTGGAGTTTCCACCCCTCTTCAGTGGTCTTGATGAAATCGGCATCATTCAGCCGCTCGAGTGTTCCCTCCACCTCGTGAAGGGGAACGGATCCATCAACTGACTTCAGCATCACTGCAGCGATATTCCGGGTCGTCCTCGGGACTTCACGCACGAACTCAAGAAGACAGATTGTCTTTGCCACTCTGAGCGCCAGACCGCCATCATCAGAGAATGTCTCGGCAATCTGGGCGATATCGGATCGGCGTTCCTGGAGACTTCCTTCGACAAGCTCATAGATGTCGTCCATAGCGACAAGTGTCCCAACCGGCTTATTGGCAAGGTTTGTCCGTTCAGAGACCAGCATCTCATATGCCTGTTTGATGATCGTCCGGTTGCTGCCGCCGATGTGGCGTGTCGCTCCGGGCTGGCGGCGGATGCCGTCCATTATCTTGATTGAGAGGTTGATGAAATGCGGAAGGTAGGGGTAAAATTGGATGAAATCATCCTCGGCGATATCGCTACGGATCGGCGTGCGCTCAAGATGAGATTGCTCAAGCAGTTTCCCGTGACTATCACGATAGAGTTTTGCGAGAACCGGTTTCGCTTCGTCTTTCTTCGAGAGAACGCGCCGGGTTGCAACCTCCCGAATATCCTCTGGAGAGAGGTCCACGGATAAAAACCGGTCGAGAAGCCGTGGGAACTTGGTGTTCTTCTCGTCAATCGTGTTAATGACATCCTGCAGTCGTTCCTGTGAGGTCACTATCACCCAGACGGGGGCAATGATCTCTCCTCTATTGAGCCGATTCTTGCTCTCCTTTCCAAGCCCTTCGATAACAACCCGGAGATCCTCCAGTTTCGCATCACTTCTTCCCACATACTGGCCGACTTCGTCGATGATGAAAACAAGAGATTTCCCTTCGAGGCGCCGTTTGCTCAGTTCGAAGACCCGGGTTACAAAATCTTCCACAGAAAAATCGACCGACTTTCCGCGCACCGTATTTCGCCATGCGGTCACGTCAGGATAAGTGGCAGGATCAAGCCGGTGCATCACTGCACTCGCCCGTCCCATCTTCTCCGCACCGTTTCGTGCATCCTCCCAGGGCACATCCTGGTAGAGTTCATCATATGCTGCGAGAAGATCAGCATACCTGCCTGATTTTTCAAGCCAGATCTCGAGTTCTGCAATATCAAAGTCCTTTGAATACCCAAGGTTTTCGAGCAGAGATCGGTACATCACCTCGGAGATGAGCTCCTTGCCGCCCTTCCTCACATAACTCGTGTTCGCGATGTCGAACATGATGACTTTTGCTGGAATTCGGGCGTTAATGCTGTCAATGTAACTGCTGATCCTCTGGTCATCGAATTTTTCTTTGAATAAGCCTGAGGCTTCCGAACCACAGATTGTAGGGTTTGAAAGCATCAATCCGAGATTCTTGGCAAACGACGATTTCCCGGATCCAAAGAAGCCGGAGATCCACAGGCCCATCTTCTCAATCTTCTTGTGGGTTTGCGGACTCTTTGCGATTGCCCCGAGAGCATCTACATAACGATCCTTGAGGTTCTCGGTCGGGACGTATTCAGCGATCTCTTCGTAGATTGTTTGTTCATCATCCTGGTAGACCTTGATGATCTCCTCGATTTGCCGTGAAAGGTCTCGTTCAATTAAATCTTGAATTTTTGTCATGCTCCTCATCTCTATCGTCGTTACAGAATTTCAACGCGATAATTGCCCATAGGGTCTCTATCCCGCATATCCATGAAGCGAAGCCCTGTTATTCCGTCCAGCGTTCCCGGATAGAACAAAACCGTCGGCACCATCGTTTTGCCCTCCAGCTTATCCAGCAGCACATGCATCTGGTAGAGATCCGGTGCCATTGCTGCAACATGGATAAGAAAGACGATGTTTGTCTCAGGATCGAGGTCTTCAAGACGGTTTGCAATCCTCTCGACTAGCGGACAGCAATCGTTGTCAGAAAAATACGTGACGATCTGATCTTGGGCTTCCAGGAAACCGGAATCCTTTTCCAGTTCTACGATCGCACGGTACCCTTCGATGGGATTCTGCTCTTCTATGGCCTTCAGCGACTCCCAGAGGATCTCTTCCATTGAGAGGTAAACAACCTGTTTTCCTTCGTTTTCCAGTTGAATCCCGGCATTTTTCACCAATCGCCGCAGCTTCCACTCATCACCTGACCCATAGTGGAAAATTAGGAAGGGCAATGTCTTGATCGGATTCAATTTTAGAGGTTGCTTCTTTAATCTTCGTTCCAGATCAACAAACCTACTTTCTAGTGAGGACATCTGCATACTCCGTAAGAGATAGATTGGGGAAATCGATTCGGATGACTGATCCTGCTCCATGATAGTTCAGCAACCCTTCCCGATGACATTCAAGGAAGAACCGCTCTACCAACCGTGGATTCAAAAAGAATAAACTCCAGTCCGGGTGATTGACCAATTTTTCACCCGGATTTCCTTCATTGTACAAATATAGAGCAATAAATGCGAACGCTTGATTTGGGATATAAAATGGAGCGATTCTCTTATTTGTTCCCCCCTCAAGAAGGCCGAAATCCCGCAGTGTGGCCATGAGGTGGCGTGTTACTTCTGTTATGGTGTTTTCTGACCACCGTGTTGTTGTCTTCCCTTCAGCGACAAACTTATAGATCTCTCGTTTAATTTCATCGACGGTGATGCTTTTCTGTCCCCGCATCGCATAGTTTTCCAGGATCCTGGTAGTATCATAGAGCAGGTTGTCTGCTTTCGCCGAAAAATAGAATAAAATCGGGTGCAGCACCTCGTTTGCGGCGTTATTCTTCACAAGGCGTACCAGTGCAGATGCCACCTCAGGGTCAACGAAATAACGCTGACGAAATATTTTGAGTTCATCCTCGATCCGTGAACGTGAGGACTTGCCAAATATATTCTGTTCCCGAATTCGTGAAAAGTTCTCCTCTACTGATGTCGCCTCATCCCAAAATTCAAGAAGCGTCTTTGTATCGTCCAACTGGGCTGTCGCCTTCAAGATTTTTGAAGTATATCGGGACGGTCCAACATGAGGTGGAGATTTTTCTCTATCCACGAAACTCATCGAAACGATACTTTGTGATATAAATAAATAATTGTAACGGCCACTTGTGAGGATGGCGCGACCACAAGCAATAAACCAGGGGTATAATCGTTCGTTTGAAATTGTGGGGTATAAGTTTGATCTTGATTTCCATTTTCTGATACCGATACCTTCTGGCTTCTAGGTTTTCTTTGAGCGTTCTCTTGAACCGATCATCCGCATTAACCCCCCAACCCTCTCTGAATATCCCAAACCGCAAGATCTTTGTACTTTCAGCGAATACGCTTTAGTAAGCCTCTCGTTGACGGTTTCGACGACACCTCGATCCTCTCCATCGGTCATCTCGGCATCGTCGCCGGTGCCTACGACTCCCTGCAAGATCGCCTCGCCGACGTGATCGATACCGCTCTCCCGAAGACCCGTCATCACCATCTCAGCCACTCCCGGGTTCTCAAGGCCATGGTTCTCAACGGTCTCGGGTTCATCGAACGTCGTCTCTACCTATTCCCCGACTTCTTTGACGACATCG
>Ga0116181_1004462_pt1 | contig 10511 bp, 9 predicted proteins | sample AD_UKC075_MetaG_FD_89752 | JGI IMG/M metagenome (GOLD analysis project Ga0116181, IMG submission 89752) | Active sludge microbial communities of municipal wastewater-treating anaerobic digesters from USA - AD_UKC075_MetaG | ecosystem: Engineered > Bioreactor > Anaerobic > Digestate | place: USA...
GCCGCGCGTCCCCGAACGAAGGAGCCTTCCCGATGAAGATCACCCGCACCACCGCGATCCCGCTCTCGTATCGCCTGCCCGAAGGCAGCACGGTGCGGCTGGGCATCGGCGCCACCTCCAAGCGCGACACCATCATCGTGCGCGTCGAGACCGACGCCGGCCTCACCGGCTACGGCGAGGCGCATCCGGGCCGCAGCCCCGGCGCGGTCGTCAGCCTGATCAACAGCACGCTGCATCCGATGATCGCGGGCATGGACGCCTGCGACGTGGTGGGCGTGTTCGCGCGGGTCAACCGCATGCAGCTCTCCAGCCACGGCCTGGGCGCTGCCGCCGCGCTGGCGGTGTCGGGCATCGACATGGCCTTGTGGGACATCCGCGGCAAGGCCACGGACATGCCGCTCTACCAGATGCTGGGCGGCAGCCGCAAGCGCGTGCCCGCATACGCCGGCGGCATCTCGATGGGCTTCCAGGCCCCCGCCAGCCTGGTCGACGAAGCGCGCGAGTACGTCGCCCGCGGCTACCGGGCCGTCAAGCTGCGCCTGGGCGACACCCCGCGCGACGACATCGCGCGCGTGCAGGCGGTGCGCGCCGCGCTCGGCGACGACATCGAGATCCTCACCGACGCCAACACCAACTACACGGTGGCCGACGCGCGCCGCGTGATCCCGGCGCTGGCCGAGGCGCGCGTGGCCTGGCTCGAGGAGCCGTTCGGCTGCAACGACTGGGCGGCGTATCGCGCGGGCGCGGCGATCTCGCCGCTGGTGCCGCTGGCGGCCGGCGAGAACCACTACACGCGCTTCGAGTTCGCCCGCATGGTCGAGGAGCGCGCAGTGCAGATCGTGCAACCCGACCTGTCCAAGGCGGGCGGCATCACCGAGGCCATGCGCATCGCCGCGATCGCGTCCGCGTGGGGTCTGCCGGTGCATCCGCACAGCTCGGCCACCGGCCTGAACCATGCGGTGTCGATCCACTTCCTCGCCGCGCTCGACAACGGCGGCTACTTCGAGGCCTGCGTGTCGAAGTTCAACCCGCTGCGCGACATGTTCGGCACGGCCTTCGAGATCGGCGCCGACGGGTGCGTGGCGCCGCTGGACCGGCCGGGCATCGGGCTGGAGGTGGACGAGCGCGTGTTCGCGCAGTATCCGGCGATCGACGGGCCGGGGTACGTGGTGCGGTTCTGAGGGCTTCGCCGGGGTCCGGCGTCCGGCGACCGGCGTCCGCAGGCGGCGATGTCCGTCCGTGCCGGACGTACTTTGGACGTATTGTCCGCCGCCTGGTGCGCGCGATAGCGTGAGTCCCTCGCCCAGAGGTCCGCACCCGGATGCCGGTTGCGCCTCCCACGCACCCGAGGAGATCGCATCATGCCCCTGCTTCGTACCGGCTCCCGCGGACCCGACGTCGTCGCCCTCCAGAACGCGCTGAACCGCGCGCTGGTCCCCAACCCCGGCCTGACGGCCGACGGCGTCTTCGGCGCGCGCACCGATGCCGCCGTGCGCGCGTTCCAGACCCAGCGCCGCATCGCGGCCGACGGTGTGGTCGGCCCGATCACCCAGTGCGTGCTGCGCGGCGGCCCGCGCAATCCGCCCACGGTGCACGGCGTGCGCCGCATCCCGCAGCCCACGCCGAGCACCTGCTGGGCGGCCGCCACCGCCATGCTCAAGAACTCCACCGTGCCGGCCGTGATCGCGGCCACGCCGCCGCACCTGGTCTCCGGCACGGGCGGCACGCCCAACTTCTCCGAGCGGGCCGACAACGTCAGCGGCAACCAGGAGTTCGCGCGCGCCCATGGCCTGCGCTACCACGCACCGCAAAGCTGGATGGTGTCGGCCTTCGCTGCGCTGATCCAGCGCGGACCGGCGATGCTCTCGATGCTCTGGAACGCCGGCGAGTACACGGCCGGGCTCGGCTCGTCGGGGCACCGGGTCGTCGTCTACGGCATCGACACCGACGGCGATCCCACCGGCATGGGCACGCTGCTGCACATCCACGACCCCTGGGCGCCCAACGTCGGCAAGACCTTCCAGAAGAGCTACTACGCGCTCGTCAACGAGACGCCGTGCTTCACGTACGGGGTGTTCACGCGATGACCGTCACGCTGCAGGACAAGGGCGCCGCCTTCGCCGCGCTGCACGAGGCGCCCGGCGTGCTGCTGCTCGCCAACGCCTGGGATGCCGGCTCGGCGCGCATCCTCGCCGGGCTCGGCTACCGCGCGCTGGCCACGTCCAGCGGCGCGATCGCCGGCGTGTTCGGCCGCCGAGACGGCGCCCTGTCGCGCGACGAAGCGCTGGCCGCCGCCGGCGCCATCGCCGCCGCCACCGATCTGCCGGTGTCGGCCGATCTCGAGAACGGCTTCGGCCACGCGCCCGGCGAAGTCGCACACACCATCACGCTGGCCGGCGCGGCCGGGCTGGTGGGCGCGTCGATCGAGGACGCCAGCGGCGACCCGGCACAGCCGATCTACCCGCTCGAGCAGGCGGTCGAGCGCATCGCCGCCGCGGCCGAGGCCGCGCGGGCGCTGCCGTTCCGGTTCATGCTCGCCGGGCGCGCCGAGAACTGGCTGCGCGGCCGGCCCGATCTCGACGACACGATCCGTCGCCTGCAGGCCTTCGAGCGTGCCGGCGCCGACCTGCTGTTCGCGCCCGGTCTGCCCGATCTCGACGCGGTGCGCACCGTCTGCGCGTCGCTGAGCCGGCCGTTCAACTTCATGGTCGGCATGCCCGGCCGCTCGTTCAGCGTGGCCGAGCTCGAGGCGGCCGGCGTGCGCCGCATCAGCCTGGCCTCCACGCTCTACCGCGCCGCCATGAGCGGGCTGATCGGTGCGGCGCGCGAGGCGCTGGAGGCGGGCACCTTCGGCTACCTGGAGCGCGGTCTGCCGGGCGCGGAGATCAGCCGACACATGCGGGGATGAGCCGGTAGACCCGGGGAAGCGCCGTCCTCCGGGCCTGCGCGCGCGGCGCGGCTCACCGGTGCACCCTGCTGCCGCGACGGAATCCGCAGCGCCCCGCGCCCATGCGCGCTACGATCGGGCTCCCCTCTTCGTATCGAGCGCCATGGAAGCCCCCACCCCACCCGCCGTGCCCCCGGCCGCCGACGACGATCTCGGCGTGCCGGTCTCGCAGAAGATCCGCGAGCGCCTGAAAGCCGCCCGCGAGCGCTTCCACGCCAACGACAACATCGCCGCGTTCATCGAGCCCGGCGAACTGCCGCTGCTGCAGGCCGAGGTCGAGTCCAAGCTGCAGGACGTGCTCACCAGCATGGTCATCGACACCGAAAGCGACCACAACACGCGCGAGACCGCGCGCCGGGTCGCCAAGATGTACCTGCAGGAGGTCTTCCGCGGCCGCTACGTCGCGATGCCGCAGGTCACCGAGTTCCCCAACGTCGAGCGGCTGAACGAGCTGATGATCGTCGGGCCGATCACCGTGCGCAGCGCCTGCTCGCACCACATGTGTCCGATCATCGGCCGCGTGTGGATCGGCGTGCTGCCCAACGAGCACTCCAACCTGATCGGCCTGTCCAAGTACGCGCGCCTCGCCGACTGGGTGATGAGCCGCCCGCAGATCCAGGAGGAGGCGGTGGCCCGGCTGGCCGATCTGCTGCAGGAGCGGGTGCAGCCCGACGGCCTGGCCATCGTGATGGAGGCCGACCACTTCTGCATGCAGTGGCGCGGCGTGAAGGACACCGATTCGAAGATGATCAACAGCGTGATGCGCGGTTCGTTCCTGAAGGACCCGAACCTGCGCCGCGAGTTCCTCGCGCTGCTCAGCAAGAACAACGCCTAAGGAGCGTGCCCCCGATGCTCGTCCAACTCCTCTACGCCAGCCGCGCCGCCTCGACGGTGACGGCGGAGATGACCGAATCGATCCTGCAGCAGTCCCGCGCCAAGAACCCCGAGATGGGCATCACCGGGGTGCTGTGCCAGGGCGGCGACGTGTTCATGCAGCTGCTCGAAGGCGGCCGCGCGCCGGTCAACGCGCTCTACAACACGATCGTGCGCGACGCGCGCCACGAGTGCGTGATGCTGCTGCACTATCGCGAGGTGTCGGAGCGCCGCTTCGCCGGCTGGACGATGGGTCACGTGCGGCTCGACCGCACCAACCCGTCGCTGCTGCTCAAGTATTCGGAACGCCCGCTGCTCGACCCGTTCGCGGTGTCGGGGGCGGCGTCCATGGCGCTGCTCGAGGAGCTGATCGCCACCGCGCAGATCATCGGCCGCGCCGGCTGAGTCCGCCGCACGGGCCGGCCGCGACCGCACGCATCGGCCCCGATCGCGCTGGCCGGCCTCGAATCTCCGGGCCGGCCCCGGACGCACGGGCCGTCTCACGACCGCCGGCCGGCCGCGCCTGAGCGGGCGCACGGTCCGAACCGCAGCCGCGCGACTACCCGCGCGGCGATCGCTGCGGCAGAATCGACCGGTCCGGCCCGGGCGGCACGACCGCCGCCCCGGTTCCCAGCATCCACAACAGCGTCCGCCGCCGCGCGCGGTGTCCACCCCAACCTGGAACCTTACGCATGAGTTCGTCCACCGCATCGACCTCCGCCGACTCGACGCCCACCCGCAATGGGCCGCTGCACGGCATCCGCATCCTCGACCTGTCGCGCGTGCTCGCGGCGCCCTGGTGCATGCAGATCCTCGGCGACCTCGGCGCCGACATCGTCAAGATCGAGCGGCCGGGCCCGGGCGACGAGTCGCGTCACTGGGGCCCTCCCTGGCTGAACGGCACCGACGGCAAGGCCACCAAGGAGTCGGCGTACTTCCTGTCCACCAACCGGAACAAGCGCTCGGTGGCGGTCGACCTGGCCTCGCCCGACGGGCAGGCGCTGATCCGCAAGCTGGCGGTGGATGCCGACATCTGCATCGAGAACTTCAAGGTCGGCGACCTCGCCCGCTACGGGCTCGACTACGCGTCGCTGTCGAAGGTGAACCCGCGGCTGATCTACTGCTCGGTCACGGGCTTCGGCCAGACCGGCCCGTGGGCCGCGCGCCCCGGCTACGACTACCTGTTCCAGGGCATGGGCGGGCCGATGAGCGTCACCGGCGAACGCGACGACCTGCCCGGCGGCGGGCCGCAGCGCTTCGGCCTGCCGATCGTCGACCTGTCGACCGGCATGTTCGCCGCCATCTCGATCCTGGCCGCGCTGCAGCACCGCAACCAGACGGGCGAGGGCCAGCACATCGACATCTCGCTGATGAGCACCGTGATGGCGATGAGCTCCGGCCACCTGTCCAACTACCTGTGCAGCGGCAAGATCCCCGGCCGCACCGGCAACGATTCGCCCAACATCACCCCGTACGGCGTGTATCCCTGCTCGGACGGCCTGTTCATCATCGCGAGCGCCAACCAGACGCAGTTCGTGGCCCTGTGCAACGCGCTCGGCCATCCGGAGTGGGTCGAGGACCCGCGCTTCCTGAACAACGGCACGCGCATGGCGCACCAGAAGGAGCTGCACGAGCTGTTCTCGCGCATCCTCAGCACCAAGCCGCGCGCGCACTGGGAAGAGCTGTTCCTGAAGGTGGGCGTGCCCTCCGGCCCGATCAACAACTACGCGCAGGCCCTCGAGCATCCGCAGGTGCAGCACCTGGGCACCCGCATCGGACTGCAGCACGCCACCGGCGTCGAGGCGCCCGGCATCGCCAGCCCGATGCGCTTCTCGAAGTCGCCGGTGTCGTACCGCCGTGCACCGCCGATGCTCGGCCAGCATACGGGCGAGGTACTGCGCGAGCTGGGCCTGAGCGACGCCGAGATCGAGCAGCTGGTGAAGGCCGGCACCGTCCAGCTCGGCTGATCCACGCCCGGCGCGACCGTTCCCCCTGATCCACGGAGACCCCCATGCCCCTGCTCGACCGCGACGGCGTACGCATCCACTACGAAGTGCGCGGGCAGGGGCCGGTGGTCCTGCTGTCGCACGGCTATTCGGCGACCGCGCAGATGTGGCGCGGTCAGCACGACGCGCTGTCGCGCGACCACACGCTGGTGACCTGGGACATGCGCGGGCACGGCGGGTCCGATTCGCCGGACGATCCCGCCGCCTACAGCGCCGAGGCCACGGTCGACGACATGGCCGCGATCCTCGACGCGGTCGGCGCGCAGCGCGCCGTGATCGGGGGGCTTTCGCTGGGCGGCTACATGTCGCTGCTGTTCCATGCGACCCACCCGCAGCGCACGCGTGCGCTGCTGATCCTCGACACCGGTCCGGGCTTCCGCAAGGACGAGGCGCGCGAAGGCTGGAACGCGCAGGCGCGCCGCACGGCCGAGCGCTTCGAGCAGGAGGGCATGGCGCGGGTGGCGGCCCTGAAGGCATCGCACACCGGCGGCACGCACCGCTCCGCGCAGGGCCTGGCGCTGGCCGCCCGCGGCATGCTCGCGCAGCGCGACGCCCGCGTGATGGAGTCGCTGCCCGGCATCCGCGTGCCGGCGCTGATCGTCGTCGGCGCCGACGACACCCCGTTCCTGCAGTCGGCCGACGTGATGGCCGCCAAGATCGCCGGGGCGCAGAAGGTGGTGATTCCGGGCGCCGGCCACGTGGCCAACGTCGACCAGCCCGAGGCGTTCAATGCCGCGGTGCGCTCATTCCTGCTGGGCTTGCCGCCCGTCTGAGCAGGTGCAGCGGGCGCCCAGCGCCTGCAGCCGCGTCGCCACCAACGCCTGCATGCGGTGCAGGTAGCGGTCGCGCACGCCCACCCGTTCCGCCGCCTGCCAGGTGTGCAGCAGGTATTCGGCCGCCGATCCCGCATAGCCGCAGGCGCCGGCCATGTAGTCGGCCACCGTCTCGTCGGGCAGCCGCCCGGCATAGCGCGCGCTGTCGCGCCGGATGACGAACGCGATCGCGTGCACCGGCCCCGCTGGCGTGCTGGCCTGCACCCAGCGCGCGCGGTAGCCGCGGCCGATCATCTCGCGCTTCCAGAGCTGCGCGAGCTGATCGCGCAGCCCGCGCGACGACAGCCGCTGCACCACGCCGTGGCAGCACCCGCCGCGCTCCAGCGCCAGCATCAGGTTGGGGCGCTCGCGGGTGCCGCGGTGGCGCCACTGCCACATGCAGAAGCGCCGGTGCCAGCCGTGCACGGTGGCCACCCGCTGCTCGATCACCGGCAGCTCGGGCTTCCACATCAGCGATCCGTACGCGAACAGCCACACCGGGCCACGGTCGGGCCGCTGGCGCAGGAATTCAGCCAGCGACGCGGCGAGTTCCTCGTCGGAGGCCAGTTCGATCGCCACGCCGGGGTCGTCGATCGGACCGGGGTGGATCGCTTCGATCAGGTCGCGGGTGAGCATGGTGTCGGGCGGGTGTCGGCGTGCCGGAGCGGATTCGATCGTACTGCGACGCAGCAGCGGGCGACAGGGGCGCGGCCTACGCGCCTTGCGCGTTCACCCGTACAACGCAGCGGCGGTGCCGTTCGTCGACACGCGTCGCGAACCATTCGGTGGTGAGCTGCCGGGTGATCTTCGGGCTCTTGAGCTGGATGCGCGGCACCACCGCGCGCGGCAGTGGCCGGCCGTGGGCCTGCTCGGCCGCCTCGAACACCTTGCGGTACACGGCGGAGCGGGCAAAGCGCGCCTCCTTCTCCTGCGCGAGCGCCGCACGGATCGCGTCCTGGTCCAGGCCCAGACGCGGCGCCAGCGAACGCAGCGCCGCTTCGGTGGCGCCCGTGCGCCGCCCGGCGTCGGGTCCGCGCAGCACCAGGTCGCCGTCGAGGTCGAGCGCGATGCCCGAGGCGATGCTCACCGCGTTCTGGAAGGCCGCGTTGCGGCTGGCGTAGTGGCCGGCGTTGAAGTCCGCGAAGCGGTAGAGCGGGCGGTCGTAGTCGGCCGGGTAGTCGAGCAGATGCGCGATGCCGAAGTACAGGCCGCCGCGACGGGTGAACACCTCGGCCCGCAGGTCGGTCGCCACCGGGTAGGGGTAGGGGCGGGCGGCCGCGTGCTGCTCGGCGAACGCGATCGCCACCTGCATCGGCCCGCCGGTGCGCACCGGGTTTGCGCCCGCGAACAGGCGCCGCCCCATGGGCACCATGCCGACGAAGTCGTCGAAGATCTCGCTCAGCTCCTTCTCGGTGGTGGCCGCGTCGATGCGCTCGGCGAAGCTGCGGCCGTTGGACGACGGCAGCTTCAGTGCCGTGCGCGCCACGGCCGGCGGCACGCCGGCGCGCTCGGACTTCGCGTCGATCTCCCGCCAGGCGATCGCCGCCAGACCCGGCACCGTGGGGTTGGCGCGGAACGACGACTCCTGCTCGGTGATCGCCACCGCCGCACAGACGTTCGACGCGTTGACCGGCACCTGCAGCGCGGTCAGCGCAGCATGGATGTCGGCCGCCCAGCCGGCGCGCTCGCCGACGCCGGGCGGCAGCGCCTGCACGATCAGCGCGCGGGCCTCGGCGTGGGTCATCGCGCTGCGCACCGGCACCGGTTCGTCGGTGGCGCAGGCGGCGAGCAGCGTGGCGAGCGCGGTGGCGAACAGTGCGGTCGGCGCCGCGCTGGACGCCCGGGGCCGGTCGGCGCATCCGGATGCGGCCGGATCGTGGTCGAGCGCGGCGATGCGCAGGGGCAAGGGAACGTCTCCAGGATGGGTGGGCCGGGCGCGGCATCCGCCTCGTGAGGGGCGCCGGGGCACGCGCATAATCGCGCACCCGCCTGCGTCGAACGCAGCGCACGAACGAGCGACGATGATGCCTCACGAACGCGCGCCCCTGCTGGTCTCCCTAAGCAGCGCCATCGGGTCGACGGTGCATGCCGAAGCGCCTTCCGTCTTCGCGTGGCTGCGCTGGGACGACGACGCGGGTGCGCGGTGGCCGGAACCGGCGGCGATCGCGCGGCGCATCGAAGACGCGGTGCCCGTGCTTGCGGGCGCGCTGGAGGATCCGACCACGGTCGCGCATCCGGAGGCCGACGTGCTCGCCGCCCTGTGTGCGCTGACCGCCCGGATCGCCTGGCACCTGCAGCGGCGACCCGACGGCGGACATGGCGCGCTGGTGCCGGCGGCGCAGGCGCAGCGCGCGCGTCCGCCGGAGTCCCACGCCGCGCGTCCGCCGGAGTCGCACGCCGCGCGTCCGCCGGAGCCGCCCGCCCCGTGGCGTCCGCCGTCACCGGCCGCGGCGCACTGCGCCTACGCGTTCGCCGAGTTCGGTGAACCCGCGATGCGCATCGCCGTCGCCCTCGTGCGCGCTGCCTGCCAGCGCGACCCCCGTGCGCTGGAGCGTGCCGGGCAGGCTGCGGGAGGGCTTCTCGACGCGACGGCAGCCGCCGAACTGGACGGCGCATCGGCGTTGATGCGCCGGCGCGCGCTGCAGCGCGGCATCCCGGTCCATCGGGTCTCGCCCCGCATCCGCCTGCTGCAGCTGGGGCAGGGCGTACGCGCCCACCGCACGTTCGAGAGCGGCACGGACCAGGACGCGCACACCGGGGGGCGGCTGGCCGCGAATAAGATGGCGACGGCCGAACTGCTGCATCGCCTGGGCCTGCCCGGGGCGGTGCACCGGCCCGCGCGCACGGTGGACGAGGCGCGGCGCATCGCGCGCGCCTACGGCTATCCCGTGGTGGTCAAGCCCAGCCATGGGGAGAAGCAGGCCGGCGTCACGATCGGGGTGCGCGACGACACCGAACTGGCGGCGGCCTTCGAGAAGGCCCGCCGCGCACGCGCGGGCCTCGTGCTGGTCGAACGCTTCGCGCCGGGCTCCGATTTCCGGCTGCTCGTGGCGGGCGGACGACTGGCGTCGGTTGCCCTGCGGCGGCCCGCAACCGTCGTCGGGGACGGGCGCAGCAGCATCGACGCCCTGATCGACGTGCTCAACGCCGACCCCAACCGAGGGCCGGGTGACGCCTATGCCCTGGTGCCCGTCGGTCGGGACGCCGAACTCGACGAGGCGCTCGGCCGCCAGGGGATGCGGCTGACCGACGTCCCGGCGCCGGGGGCGGCCGTGTACCTGCGTGTCAATCCGACGCCCATGCATGGCGGCACCGTCGAGGAGTGCGTCGAGCGCGTGCATCCCGACATCCGCGCGATGGCCGAGACGATCGCGCGCGCGCTGAAGGTGCAGGTGCTGGGGATCGACTTCGTGTGTCCCGACATCACGCGGTCGTGGCGCGCGGTCGGCGGAACGGTCTGCGAGGTCAACCTCACGCCCGGGCACCGGCCCCACGGCCAGCGCGGGATCGACGCCATCCTCGACGTGCTGTTCCCGCAGGGGGGCGACGGCCGCATCCCCACGGCCGCGCTGCTGGGCCCGCGCGCCGGCACGCAGTGCCGTCTGATGGCGGCGCTGCTCGCGGCGTGCGGACGCACCGTCGGGCGCGTGATGCAGGGGGCGGTGTCGGTGGGCGGCGTGGCCGTGCGTGCGCCGGCGGGCGGACTGCCGCTGTCGCCGGCCGTCGTGTTCGAGCATCCCGATGTCGAGTGCGCGGTGTTCGCGCTGGACGAGGATGCGCCGTACGCCGGCGGCCTGCCGTTCGACCAGTGCGACGTGCTCGTCACCACGACCGACGACGAGGTCGCCCTGGCCCACGTGCTGCAGCGGGTAC
>Ga0116181_1004464_pt1 | contig 10506 bp, 7 predicted proteins | sample AD_UKC075_MetaG_FD_89752 | JGI IMG/M metagenome (GOLD analysis project Ga0116181, IMG submission 89752) | Active sludge microbial communities of municipal wastewater-treating anaerobic digesters from USA - AD_UKC075_MetaG | ecosystem: Engineered > Bioreactor > Anaerobic > Digestate | place: USA...
CGGTTGAGGCAGCAGCCCGGCCAGTCTCGCTTCGGGTTGCCTGGTGACGTTGTAGCGATCTGAGCCGCACCGCTGGTGGAGAAGTCCACGAGTCGACGTGCGCCGGCGAGACGGTCCCACCTTTCACGACGGAGATTTTCCCTTGTCTAACAACGCTTTTGCTGCCCTTGGCGTGCCTGCTCCCATGGCGGACCTGCTCGCCAAAGCCGGCATCGACACCCCGACGCCCATCCAAGCGGCGACGCTTCCCGACTCCTTGGCCGGGCGCGATCTGCTCGGTCGCGGCCGTACCGGATCGGGGAAGACCTACGCCTTCCTTCTGCCCATCCTTGCGCGCCTGGCCCCCAACGGAACGGCGTCTCGCGCCGCACGCACCCCACGGTCGCCGCGCGCGCTTGTCGTCGTCCCCACGCGGGAGCTCGCGGTCCAGATCGAGGCCGCCCTCACCCCGCTCGCCCGCTCGGCCGGCCTGAACTCGCTGACCATCTTCGGCGGAGTCGGCCAGTCGCCTCAGGTGCGTGCGCTGCGCGCCGGCGTCGACATCGTCATCGCCTGCCCGGGTCGGCTCGAGGACCTCATTGCTCAAGGCGAGTGCCGACTGGATCGGATCGAGGTGACCGTCCTCGACGAGGCCGACCACATGTCCGACCTCGGCTTCCTGCCCGCGGTCCGCCGGATCCTCGAGCTCACCCCGGCGAGCGGCCAGCGGCTGCTCTTCTCAGCGACACTCGACGGGGCCGTGGCCGTCATCGTCAAGCGCTACCTGCGAAACCCGGTCACCCACGAGGCCGACTCGCCCGAGTCGGCGACTCCTGACGTCGAGCACCACGTGCTGCAGGTCGACGCCGATCAGCGGATGCCGGTCCTCGTCGATCTGACCAGTGGTTCACGTCGTTCGGTCGTCTTCACGCGCACCAAGCACCGCGCCAAGACCCTGGCTCGCAAACTCAACGCGCTGGGGGTGTCGACGGTCGAGTTGCACGGCAACCTCGCTCAGAACGCTCGCACCCGCAATCTCGCCGCCTTCCACTCCGGCGCCGCGAGCACCCTGGTCGCGACCGACATCGCCGCTCGCGGGATCCACGTCGACGACGTTGAGCTGGTCATCCACGCCGACCCGCCGACCGAGTTCAAGGCCTATGTCCACCGCTCCGGACGCACTGCGCGAGCCGGCGCCAAGGGCACGGTCATCACGCTGATGGAGCGCGAGCAGGCCGTCGAGGTCCGCGCCCTCGTCAAGGCGGCCGGGATCCGTCCGACGACGACCACCGTCGGCCTCGGCCACCCGCTGCTGTCCGAACTCGTGCCTGGAGAGCGTCGCCTGGTCCCGGTTTCTGCGCGTCCGGTCGAGACCGTTGCTGTTCCGCAACGTCGTGGCGGATCTTCCTCGACCGGGCGGGGCGCTCGCTCGGGTCGTCCGGGTTCGGGCGCTGGGGGCTCGGGAGCCGGGTCGGCCGGTTCCGCTGGCGGTGGCTCGGCTCGCTCCGGCGGCGCTCGCAGCTCTGGCCCCCGAAGTGGCGCGCCTCGCTCGGGTGCTCCCCGCTCGGACGCTCCCCGCTCGGGTGCTCCCCGCTCGGGTGGCCCGCGAACCGGAGCGCCGAGTTCGGGTGCCGCTCGCTCGGGAGCTGCCAGTGGGCAGCGCTCTGGCGTCGCACGGGCCGGAAGCTTGTCGGCGGCCCGGATGAGTGAGCAGTCCGGCGGCCGTCGCCGCTCTGGTCGCTGACCCAAGCGCGGGTGCCGTCGCCGACGGGCCGGTATGCCGCGGGAGCCAGGGATGCTCGGTATGCCGCGTGAGCGGCATACCGTGGCGGGGTGAGCCAGCCACCCCGGGTGCCGACCCTGCTCGTCATTCACCACACGACCTCGCCCGCCCTTGAGGCGATGCTCGACGCCGTGCTCAACGGCACGCGGGCGGACGGGGTCGACGGCGTCGACGTGATGGTGCGGCCGGCGTTGGCAGCGACCGCGTCCGATGTGCTCACGGCTGACGCCGTGCTGCTCGGGACGCCGGCGAACATCGGCTACATGTCAGGGGCCCTCAAACACTTCTTCGACCAGGTGTACTACCCGTGCTTGCATGCGACGGTGGGCACGTCATATGGGCTCTATGTCCATGGCAATCTCGACACGGCCGGGGCGGCGCGGTCGGTCCACGCGATTGCGACCGGGCTGCAATGGCGGCGGACGGCGGACGATGTTGTCGTTCTCGGGCCGCCTGCCAAGGGCGACCTGCAGGCCTGTTGGAACCTCGGCGCCACCCTGGCAGCGTCGCTCATGCCTGAGTAGTCACCGAACCCACCTCGCCGGGAAAACCTCCCACGCGCCGATGAATTCCCGACCGGCCCACCGGCGCCAGCATCTCAGCCGGGCAGGTTGGTGGTGTCGCTTTCGTTGGTCCCTTCGTCATGGACACCGGTGCGAGTGCGACGCGGCGGCTGGATGCGACCGCTCGTTCCGGCCGGTGGCGCACCTTCCATGAGGGCGGCGGTGCTGGGCTCGATGCGGCCTTCGCTGGCCACATCGTGCTCGAGGTTGTCGTGCATCGACTGCCGTCGGCGCTTCGGCCGGGGCGAGGGGTCCGATGCCGCGCCACGATCGGACTCTCCAGCAGCCCATGTCGGGGCCGAGTGCTCGTGTGCCGACGGCCGAGCCGGAACAGACCCACCATCACCGTGGGCCTCCGCCTCACGCCGAGCCTCGGTCGCACCATCGACCGCAAGCCGCCCTACCACCAACCGGCCATCGGTGAGCTGCGCCCGCAACCGGGTCACCTGCTCGCGATAACGGTCGACGTTGCGCAGTTTCACCTCGTCATAACCTCGCACCAGATCCGGAAGCGCCGCCAACTCGACTGCAACAGCGTGGTTTTCGAGGCTGAGGCGTTGCACGATCTCGTCCAACAGCGCGTTGTACTCCGCGATCAGGGCCCGCTCGACAACTCGCACATGGTCGCGCCCGAACGGGTCGAAGCGGGTTTGCCGCAGCCGCTTCATCGGCGCCAGAGCCCCGAACGCGACCCGCGCGGCCGGCCGGGACAGCCCCACCTTTCTCTTGAGCCCGAGCGTCTTGAGCACCGGCGGCAGCAGCATGACGGAGTAGGTCGCGTCGTCACCGAAGCGCTCGGCCAGGTCGGCTTGGAACGCCCGATCACGATGCAGCCGAGCGACTTCGTACTCGTCCTTGTAGGCCATCAGCTTGAAGAGCGAGAAGGCCACGGCCTCGGCCAGCGTGCTCTGGCCCGGCGTGCGCAGGGCCTCCGCCGCGCGGACGGCTTCCAGCCGCACGGCATACCGGCGGGCGTATGCCGCGTCCTGATAGTCCACGAGCATGGGCACCCGCAGCGCGACCATCCGGGCCAGCTCCGAACCCGGTTCTGCGCGAACGAGATCGGCGATCGCGCGCAGGTCGCGCGGAAGGACGATCCCGGGCCGCGAGCCGGACGACCCCGGCACGGGCCCCGACGCTGCCGGCCCTGACGGCGCATCGCTCGCACCCGCGGGCACCCGCGAGGCGCCGACAAGCTCGTCGAACGCGGCGCGATCGGCGACCGCCTGACGCCCGCGCCGGAACGCCTGCAGGTTCATCTCGACGGCGACCCCGTTGAGGGTGATCGCCGCTTCGATCGACTCGGCGCGCAGGGGCAGGGCCCCGATTTGGTATGCCGCCCCCACCAGCAGGAGGTTGGCCACCTGGTCGGTGCCGAACAGCCGCTCGGCGATCCCGGGCGCATCGAGCGCGACGTTGAGGTCCGAGCGGGTTGATGCGTCGATGCGAGCCACGAGCCCAGCGACGTCAGGGAAAGCGAGCTGGGTGTCGACGACCATCTGGCCGGTGGGTACCTGCGCCGTGGAGGTCACCGCCACCGTGCGTTCGGAGTCGGTCACCGTCAGCAGTTGCTGCTGAGCGCCTACGAGGACGTCGCACGCGAGGAACAGGTCGCAGTCGGCCACCGTCAGCTTGTTGGCCTGGTCCATCGGGCTGGTGGTGATCCGCAGGTCGGAGATCACCGGCCCGCCCTTCTGGGCCAGCCCCGTCTGGTCCAAGCCCCGGACGAACCGACCGTCCAACAACGCCGCCGTGGCCAGGGTCTGAGCGACGGTGACGACACCGGTGCCGCCGATGCCGGCGATCCGCATCCCGAACTCGTCGGCCGGGACCCGCAGGGTCGGCTCCGGCAGGTCGTCGGCGCCAAGGGTTGCCGACGCGCCGCGTCGGGGCCGCGTCGCCGTGCCCGGCACGACCTTGACGAACGACGGGCAGTTGCCTCGAACGCACGAGTAGTCGACGTTGCACGAGGGTTGGTGGATCTGGGTCTTGCGGCCCAACTCGGTCTGGACCGGGTGCACGGACAGGCAATTGGATTGGATGCCGCAGTCGCCGCAGCCCTCACAGACCGCTTCGTTGATGAGGATCCGGGTCTTGGGCTCCTCGAGGGTGCCGCGCTTACGGCGGCGGCGCTTTTCGGTCGCGCACTCCTGGTCATGGACCAGGACGGTGACCCCTTCGACCGCGCTGAGAATGCTCATGGCCTCACCCAGCCGGGACCGGTCCCAGACCGCAGCACCGTCAGGAAGTTTCACGCCGGCATACCGATGCAGGTCCTCGGTCGTGATGATGACCTGCCGGACCCCCTCGGCGAGCAGCGTCGTGACCAAGTCGGAGACACCCGAGATGCCGATAGCCGGCTGGGCGCCAGTCATAGCCACGTGGTCGTTGTAGAGCAGCTTGTACGTGATGTTGACCCCGGCAGCAACCGACGCGCGGATCGCCAAGGACCCCGAGTGGGCATAGGTCCCGTCGCCGAGGTTCTGGATGAAGTGCGGGAGGCTGCAGAAGTTCGAGGCCCCGATCCACTGGGCACCTTCGTTACCCATCGCGGTGATGCCGAGGATGTCGCCGACCTCGTCAGGTCGCATGAAGACGGCCAACACGTGGCACCCGGTGCCGGCGCCGATGGTTGTCCCGCCCGGCACGCCGGCCACCGAGGTGTTGTGAGGGCACCCGGAACAGAAGTAGGGGGTCCGGGACATGGCGAGGGGCGCCAGCGATCGCGGGCGGGTGATCCGCTCCAGCCGCTCCTCCAACGCCGCGAGCTCGCCAGGAGCCGCCCGCTTGAGCAGCCGCTCGGCGACCAACCGCGCAATCGACACCGTATCCAGCTCGGCATGGATCGGCACGAGCCACTTGCCGTCCTCGTCGAGCTTGCCCAGCACGAGCGGGCGATCCGGCAAGCCGTAGAGCTCGTCCTTGACGAACAGCTCGACGAAGGGACGCTTGTCCTCCAGGACGAGGATCTCCTCCAGCCCGGCCGCGAACTCACGAACGATCCGGCCCTCGAGCGGGTAGGGCATCCGCAGTTGGAGCAGTCGCACCCCGAGGCGCTGCAACTCCCGATCGTCCAAGCCCAACTCGCGCAGGGTCTGGCGCAGTTCGAAGTAGGTCTTGCCCGACGAGATGATCCCCACCCGGTCGGCGTCGGTGCGCAGCGTGATCCGGTTGACGTCGTTGGCCCGGGCGTAAGCCAAGGCCGCCCGCATCCGGCCATAGACCATGGAGTGCTCCATCTCCATGACCCGGGCGCCGTACATGTGGGTCGAGGGCCGATGGAGATAGGGCCGCCCGTTCTCCTCGATGTCGACCATGATCGGCTCGACCCGACCCGGCGCCACCACCGCGGACCCCGACCCGTCGGCGACCGTCGTGGACATCTTCACCGCGACCCACAGGCCGCAAGATCGCGACAGGGCAACAGCGTGCTGTCCGAGGTCGAGAACCTCCTGGACATCGCCCGGATAGAGCATCGGCATCATGATCGCCGCGGCCGCAACCTCGCTCGCGCCGGGAGTCGGCGACGACTTTGCGGTCGGGTCATCCCCGACAAGGGCGAGGGCGCCGCCGGTGCGCACGGTCCCCGCGAGGTTGGCCTGGCGCAGCGCGTCCAGGGCCCGGTCGAAACCGTTGGCCTTGCCGTACCAGAGGCCTAGCACGCCGTCGAAACGCGGCCCCGGCAACTGCATCGCCAACTGGCTGCCCATGACGGCGGTCGCGCCGAGCTCCTCGTTGACCCCCATCTGATGGATGATGTGGTGCGCCTGGAGCAGCGACAACCGACGCTGCAACTCCAGGTCGAAACCGCCCAACGGCGAGCCCGGATAGCCCGAGATGAACGTCGCCGTGTTGAGTCCGGCGGCGATGTCCACACGTCGCTGCACCAGTGGCAACCGGACGAGCGCCTGCACCCCCGTGAGATGAATGATCCCCTCGTCGACGGTGAACTTGTCTTCCAACGACAACGGCGGAAGCAGGGTGCTGCTCATCTCGGCATCTTATGTCCGAGGGATGCTGTCATCCGGCCCCGCGCGAGGGCGGATGTGCGGAGTGAGCGCGGGTCTACTGCGCGCGAACCGGTCAGGAGGTCGCGACGAAACCCCGGGCCTGGGTCCCGCTGTCCTTGAGATACGCGCCGACGTTCCGTAACGCGGAGGCGACCTCGTCGAGCACCTCGGCGATCGACCCCATCGAGGCGGCCAGCGTGCCCAGCTGCGCGGTCGACTCGCCCATGTCCTTGGCCGCCTCGGCCAGATGCGCCGCCGGCCCGCCCATCAGCGGGACCTTGGCGGCCCCGTCAGCCGTGTCGGCGATCCGCGCGATGCCGCTGTCGAGGGTGGTGACGATGCCGGCAAGCGCCGTCGCGGCGGAGGCCAACGCGCCGCGAGCACCGGATGTGCCGTCCGCCCCGACCAGCGCGAGCGCCGCCGATCCGGCCTCCTGCCCCGCCCCCTCGAGGTTGTCGGCGAACTGCCCGAACAACTCGGGCAACCGGCCCAATTGCTCGATCATCCCCCGGTTGTCGACGACGAGTCTGACGACGTCGGCGATCGAGTCGGTGTCGATCCCGCCCAGCACGTTACCCAGATCCATGGGCGCATCCTAAGTGCCCCCCTTGGCCGACCCGCATGCTCGGGCCGTCACCCCGTCAAGAGGCGACGCAGCAGCTTGCCATTGGCCGTCCGGGGCAGCGTCGCAACCAGCCGCACGACCCGCGGCACTTTGTATGCCGCGAGATGCAGGGCGGCATACGCCCGCACCGCCTCGGGGTCGCACCCCAGCGGTTGGGCGACGACGAAGGCGCCGACGACCTGAACCCCGTCGCGAATCTCGACCTCGGTGACACCGACATCGGCCACGCCAGGCGCCCCGGCAAGGACGTGCTCGATCTCTTGTGGGGAGACCCGATAGCCGCCGGGGTTCATGACGTCATCGGCCCGCCCGTGGTGCACGACGTAGCCGTCGGGGTCCAGATGGGCTAGGTCGCCGCCCACGAACCACTCCCCTCGTCGGGTGGCGGCATCCTCGTCTGGACGCTCCCAGTAGCCCAGCATGAGGCCGGGATCGCTGCGATGGATTGCCAGCAGCCCGGTCTGACCCGTCGGCAGCGGCTCGTCACCCTGCGCCGGATCGACGGGCACGATCGCGACGCAACGACCCTCCTGCGGAGTTCCCGGCGACCCCGGACGGGTCGGCACGCTCGGTCCCGACGAGACATACGTCGAGATCTCGCTCATCCCCAGCGCCTCGTAGAGCGGCAGCCCCGTGGCCTGCAACCACGCGGCATACAGGTCGCGGGAGAGTGCCTCGCCTGCGGTGAGGCCGTGCCGCAGCGTGGCCAGGTCGGTCGGTGTGAGCGCCCCGCTGGCCAGCAGTTGCCGATAGACGCCCGGGACCGCCGCGAAGATCGTTGCCCCGCAACGCTTCACCAGCCGCCCCCACACCGCCGGGTCGCGCGGCCCGTTGTAGACCACTGCCGTCCCCCCATTGGCCCATGGATCGGTCAGCCCGACGCCGAGCGTGTAGGTCCAGTTGAACGCCCCCGCATGGAGCATGACGTCACCCGGCCCCAGACCTTCCCACCCGGCATACATGGGCCGCCGTCCCCACGCCGAGCGGTGCGCATGCAGGACGCCCTTCGGCTCGCCCGAGGTGCCGGAGGTGTAGACGAGGAACGCGGGGTCGTCGGCCGCGGCGTCGCGCCAAGGCGCGGGGGCGAGGTCGGCGCGCCACGTCGCGATCTGGTCCGGACCAGCCACAGGTATTCCGTCCGGCACCGTCGCCGCGAGCTCCGGCGCCGCGGCCACGAGGCTCGGGCGGGCGTCGGCGACCACTGCGGCCACCTCGTCGGCCGTGAGCATCGCCGAGGTGGGGACCGCAACGAGCCCGGCGGCGATGGCCCCGAAGAAGACCAGGGCGGCGTCGCTCGTGTTGCCCATCCGCAGCAGGACCCGGTCGCCGGCGACGAGGCCGGACTCGATGAGACCGGCGGCGATCCGTCGAACGGCCCCCTCCAACTCGCCGAAGGTCCAGCGTTCGTCGCTCTCCGGCCCGGCATCGGCGTCGTGGACGACGACCAGCCCGAGCCGGTCGGACGGGCGGGTGGTTCCGACGGCGAGGCAGTAGCGGGCCATGTCGAAGCGGTCGGGCGGCCGCGGTCCTCGGAATCGCCGGGCTGCCGTCGGAGGATCCATCGGCACCGAGGCGACCCCCGCGGTCGCTGGGGTCGGCTCTGTCCTCGACGCTGACATCGGCGGGGGTCCGCTCAGGCAGGATCGGCGGCGCCGGGTGGCGTCTTGGGCGAGGAGCCGGCGGCCAGGTCGGAGTCGCCCTCGTCGTCCTGCAAGGTCTCCAGCTCGGGCAGCAGCTCGTGTCGGCGTCGGAACGTGTCCGCCACCGTGATCGCGGCAGCCGCGACCGGGATGCCGATGACCGCACCGATCGGCCCCATGAGCGCCACGCCCACGAAGACCGAGCCGAGCGCCACCGCCGGGTGGACGTCCATCGTGCGGTTGCTGATTTTGGGCGTGAGCCAGTAGCTCTCGAACTGCTGGTAGACGGTCGCAAACACGACGATCCAGACAGCATCGAGCGGATCCCGAAGGACCGAGAACAGGGCGGGGACCACGACGCCGACGTAGGTCCCGATCATCGGGACGAACTGGCCGGAGATCCCCATGAGCACGCCGAGAGGCAGCCAGAACGGGACGTCGATGATGAGGAAGAACGTGGCATATGCCACCGAGGAGAACGTCGCAAGGATGACCTTGGAGACGACGTAGCCGCCGGTCTTGTCGACGGCGATGGTCCAGATGGTCATCAGCATCGGCTGGTACCGCGGAGGCAGGTAGGAGCCGATGGTGCGGCGCAGCTTGATGCTGTCAGCGGACAGGTAGTAGGCGAAGACGAGGATCGTCACGAGGTTGAAAATGAACGTGACGACGGCGCCGAACACGCCGAGCAGGCCACCGCCATAGCGCTGAGCCAGCTCGGCGACCTTCTCGGGGCTGACTTGGAGTGCGGAGTAGATCTGGTCGGTGTTGAAGGACGTGTCGAACGTCGTGTTGACCCAGGCCACGGCCTGGCGCACCGCCTCGGGGAAGGCGTCCTTGAGTTCCTGCGCCTGCGAGATGAAGACCTGGCCGAACATCGCTGCGATGCCGACCGTGATCGCCATCAGCCCGAACAGGACTGCAGCAGAGGCGAGCGAGCGACTCATCCCGCGGCGGATCAGCCAGCCGACCATGGGCTCCATGGCGATCGACAGCAACCACGCGAGCATGAGCAGGAACAGGAAACTGCCCAGCGCCTGGAAGGCCCACACCCCGATGAGCAGGATGAGGGCGGCAGCGACGAGGACCCAAAGGACCCGCTTGGACTGAGCGAGGGCTACCCAGGAGGGCCGTCGATCGCTTTCGCCGGGCACCCGCCCATGCGCCCGCAGGGCCTGGGTGACCTCGGATCCACTCTCTTCGCTCACGACCGCCACTGTAGTTGGACCCACCCTCCAGCAGCTGCCCGGATCGGTATGCCGCGAGGGTCATCAGGGCAGCCGCCATCGCAGAACGTCGTTAACCCGCGTTATGCGATCGACGTTCTGTTTGCTTGTCCGCCAGGCCATCGCCTTCTCGCGAAGGCTCCGCGACCCGGCCGCAACCCCCACGTTGCGGACGGATCGCGTCGTGCCGGCCTACTGCCCGCCGAGCAACCTGTGCACTTCCGAGCTGCGGTATCGCCGGTGTCCACCCAACGTGCGGATCGCCGTCAACTTGCCCGCCTTTGCCCAGCGAGTGACCGTCTTCGGGTCCACTCGGAAGAGCCCTGCCACTTCACCAGGCGTGAGCAAGGGGTCTCGTTCCTCGCTCGCTCCCAACATCATTCTTTGGTACTCCATTCGGATGACCCCGTGTCAATCCCCTGCGCGGGACACTCTCGCACGACCGAGGCACCTTCGGTGCGAAACACCCCCAACTGGCCGCCGAAGTGCCGCCCGTCGGACAGAACCGCCAACGTCAGGTAGCGTTGTCCTCACGGAGACACACATTTCCCGGGGCCGCTCCGCGGCGACCCGCTGTGCACGGCCGATCGGCACGTGACCGGCGGGCCTGGCGATGCCGCCCCGGCAGACGCATGAGGGGGTCACGCCATGGGGCGCGGCCGGGCCAAGGCCAAGCAAAC
>Ga0116181_1004482_pt1 | contig 10474 bp, 10 predicted proteins | sample AD_UKC075_MetaG_FD_89752 | JGI IMG/M metagenome (GOLD analysis project Ga0116181, IMG submission 89752) | Active sludge microbial communities of municipal wastewater-treating anaerobic digesters from USA - AD_UKC075_MetaG | ecosystem: Engineered > Bioreactor > Anaerobic > Digestate | place: USA...
CAAACTGATTCCATCAACTCCTAGGAAATAGTCTATATGGAAAGAACTGATCCAGGGGACCGCATAAGCGTGTTGATAACCTGGTTCGCCGGCCGCAAAACGGACATCGTGAAGGACCTGTTCTAATGGATTCTGAGACGCCGCGTGTAGGCCCGGCAAAACCAATCGTAATGTCAACAAGAACACCACCAGGGTTACGCCAAGGGTTGTTCTTCGAATGGCACGCTCGGCGTGCGAGGGGAAGAACATCAAGACCAAGGCGCCAAACGCCGGCAAAAACACCACAGTGCTCAAGAAGACCAAACCAGCCACCATTGTTGACAACCCGTTATGTGCCTTTGATGACCTATTTCCACCAAGTGATGCCGTAAAGGATCAGGAAGCCCCCACGACAAGGTGCATTCCCAACCCAAAGTAAATTGATCCCAAAATAAATAGGCTTACCAAGCCAACAACGATCCAAAGGATATAGTTCCGAATGCGGCCTGTTTGCCATTGGCGAAACCATTCGCCCATTCCGTAGATGGCCGCGGCAAGCCGATTAACCGCGCCATCGACGAGAATACGGTCCAGCCAGTCGTCAAGATGTGCTAGCGAACGCACAGCCACGGCCGCATGATCGACCGTCCAGTCGATAACGGCTCGGTCAATCCAGGCAGCAACCGATGCCACCCATGTCACGGGACGCACAAACAGCCGGCTATAAAGTTCGTCAAAGTACCACTTGTTCAGAAGGAAACGATACAGCCCGAAGAATCGCTGACAGACCTTGGCCGGATCAAGCCAGCGGGCGCCGTAAAAGACCACTGCAATTGCAAAACCTAAGATACCTGCAGTAAAGGCCTCCAAGGAGACCAGCTGATGGATTTGGGCTTCGTGCGATTCATGTTCGTGCGGGATGACGACGTTTCCAAAAAGTGGGACCTGTGAGTTTTCCAAAAGCGGTGTGACCCGGGCTTGTTCTAGCAGAGCCGATAGGCTCCAGTGTGTCCCTGGAACACTCCAGCCTGCTACCACCGCAAAGAACGCCAGGACGACAAGAGGAACAGTCATACTTTTTGGCGATTCGTGGGCATGTCCAAAGATATGTTCATTACGGGGTTGACCAATAAATGTCAAAAACCATAGCCGAAACATGTAAAAAGCGGTCAAAGCGGCAGAAACCAGGGCCAGGTAGTAGATCCAACCGAGGAACCGGTTCGTTGTGTGAAATAGGTAAACCTGGGCGAGGATGGCATCCTTGGAATGGTAACCGCTGAATCCGGCCCAAAGCGGGATACCAGCTCCGGCGATCGCCAAGCATCCAATGAGCATCGTAATCGCCGTCCACGGCATCTTGCGGAGAAGCCCGCCCATTTGCGGCATCTCATTTGTGCCGCAGGCATGGATTACCGATCCTGATCCGAGAAAGAGCAGGGCCTTGAAGAATGCATGGGTGAACAAGTGAAATAACCCCGCGACCCATCCACCTGTTCCAAGACCCAGCATCATGTAACCAAGCTGACTAATGGTCGAATAGGCTAGGACCTTCTTAATATCGGTCGCCGTCAGCGCAATGGTGGCCGCCATGAATAATGTAATAGTCCCGATGACAGCAACGACGATCAGGACCTCTGGAGTCAATAAGGGATAGATTCTCCCCACAAGATAGACGCCTGCCGCAACCATTGTGGCCGCATGAATAAGGGCGCTAACGGGTGTCGGGCCTTCCATAGCGTCGGGAAGCCAGACATGTAGGGGAAACTGGGCGCTTTTGCCTAGACATCCGCACAAAAGGGCCAATCCGGCCAAGACCAAAAGCCCATACGTTAGTCCCTTTGGGCCGCTTAACGTGACTGGGGGTGTCTCTGGGTTCGATTGCGAATCCTCGCTTCTTGACCCCTCCGCCGGTTCTAGCTCAGATGCCGGATGCTGGATCGCCTTAGCGTAAAAAAAAAGTCCAGCGTAGTGAGCTCCATTTGTTGTTTGGTAGTGATCGAAATGGAGTGTGCCGCAGCTCGTCAACAAAGCGGCTAAGCCCAAAACCATCCCAAAGTCGCCGACGCGATTGACGATAAAGGCCTTGTTCCCGGCCGAGGTTGCGCTGGATCGCTCGACATAAAAGCCGATCAAAAAGTATGAACAAATGCCGACCAGTTCCCAGAAGACAAAGGTCATCAAGAGATTATTGGCGATCACCAGCCCCAGCATGCTGAACCCGAATAGCGAGAGGTACTGAAAGAACCGCGCGAATCGGCCGGGACGCCGTAACGTCGTGCCGTCGCCTAAAATGACCTGGGGATCGTTGACCTCGTGGAGTTCCTCGTGCATGTACCCAAAGGAGTAGATGTGAATCAAGGTAGCGATAAAGCTCACCATGACATACATCGCAAGGGTCAGGGCATCGATGTAATAGCCCAGGGCTAACTTGATGCTCCCAAATTCCGCCAGCGTGTACCAATCGCCACTGAGTGGCCGAATGGGATGGCTGCTCGCCTGATGATTTGAATCGAGCGGGTAATAGCCGAACCACAGGGCTGCCGCTACGACCGACAGAAGAAAGGAGCCCGCGATCGCAGCTGTCGCTATGAAACCCGAAGCGCGACCGCGCCGGTCCAGAAACGAGCCGGTCAGAAAGATGAACACAAAACTGGCTAACGGCAGCATCCATGCAATAAGCAGGAGTTGAGGTACCAAGGATAGCGAGCTCATCACCCTTTCAGTTCATCTCCTTGATCAACGTCAACCGTTCCGAAACGGCTATAAAAGTGCAACGCGATGGCCAGCGCAACTGCCGCCTCAGCGGCAGCTAGGATCATCACAAACAAAACGAAAATCTGACCATCTAAGACCAGGGGCGGAACACGTTTCGGAAAAAGTACCGGACTAGAAAACGCAATGAAGTTTATGTTCGCAGCGTTGAGAATCAACTCAACACCGATCAGGATCGCAATAATATTCCGCTTCGTCAGCAGGCAAATCATTCCTGTGACGAATAGGACAATACCAACGAACAAATAATGGGCAGGCGTTATGGGGGAAAACATTGTGCTCGGCTTACGACCTCGAACGGAAGTTCATTGTAACTGTCCCTGATTATCTCGTGGCGTCATACCGCTCGGTACCTCGCGTCGAGCCAAGTAAGCTGCCCCTATCAGCACCACCAGCAGGTGAACCGAAATCAACTCAAATGGTAGCAGATAGCCCGAATCACCATGTGAAACCTCTCCTCCGTCCGGGCGGTGATTGTCCTGGCTAAAACCCAATAACGCCATACCAAGTCGCGCCGGTGTTACGGGCAGCATCCCAACGGGCGTTGAGACGCCTGAATGTGCGTCGACTTGCGCGCTAACGCTGTCGGTGGGAGCATAGCTTAAGGCAGCCTGCACCAGGATAACAGTCAAAGGGCACGCCAGCAGGACAGCAGCTAACCATTGGTCGCGCGTAGTTGATAGTGGCAGCAACGGTCGCCGCGCCGTCAGCATCACACCAAAGGCGAGAAGGACAACGGTCCCACCTACGTAGATCATGAGTTGCATTGCTCCCACAAATTCTGCCCCAGCGAGTAAAAACAGCATCGCCACGCCGAAAAGAGACAAGATAAGCCCCACGGCTGCCCGAACGATGTGGCGACTCAATACCACAACCAGGGCACCTCCGCAGGTGACGATTGCGAATAACCAAAAAAGGATTGCCATTCCGTCAGGCCCTGTCATGGTGTCTCAATCCTTTCGACCGTGACCATTACCGATTGCTCACATGTCGAAGCCTTAGGATGTCCTTGGCCCAAAAGACCGTCAGGTAACATTAAAACCCAGAGAGTTGCCCCGAGGAATGCTAGGGCTGCCAGCGGAAAGCAGTACTTCCAGCACATAGACATGACCTGGTCGATTCGCGGACGTGGCAATGTCCATCGCAGTGAGATCATGAAAACGACGCCGATGATACATTTAATGATGAAATTGACCGCCCCCAACAATTGGCTGAGGAAATTGACAATTGGACTCGTCGAACTGGCTGGACCAAAAAGCCACTCCGCCACCGGTATAGGACCATTCCAGCCACCCAAAAAAAGGACAACTCCTAAACCGCAGACGGCTGCCATCGCCGCATATTCGCCCATGTAAAAGACGCTCCAACGAAAACCGGAGTACTCGGTATGGAAACCGGCGACGAGTTCGCTTTCGGCTTCAGCCAAATCAAAGGGCGCGCGATTTGTCCCGGCCACGGCGCAAATCACATAGATCCAAAAGGCCACAAATGTAAAAGGATCATGGAACACGAACCAGTTCCAAAACCAGCCGCGCTGAGCCTCCCCAATAGCCACAAGATCCATCGTGCCCGCTAAGAGAATAGGTAGCATGGCGGAAAAGGCGAGAGGGACCTCGTAGCTAACAACTTGTGCAGCCTCTCGCATTCCGCCCAATAGGGACCATTTTGAGCCCGAGGCATACCCCCCCAGAATAATGCCAAAGACCTCGAGCCCGAGCACAGCGAGGATGAAGAATGCCGCGGTATTGAAATGATGGGCGACCCAACCATCAGAGAACGGCAGTGCCATAAAAACGCCAAAAACTGGTGCGAAACTCAAGTAGGGCGCCAATCGAAAAAGCACAGCATCGGCGTTCGCGGGGATTAAGTCTTCTTTCGTAAAAAGTTTGAGCCCGTCGGCCAGGGGCTGCAGCCATCCAAAACGGCCTCCCACACGTGTCGGGCCGAGACGATCTTGAATTCGGCCCGCAACTTTTCGCTCCGCCCAGGTTGCCAAGGCGACGGCCGTCATCACAAGAGCCAGCAAAATGACGGCTTGCAGCAGCGCCACGGTCAAATAGGCGACCCACTCCCATTGCGGGCTTAGCGTTAACCAGTCTGACAACCACTGAGCCATCGTTTTTCCAGAGTCCCTGGTCTTTTCGGGTACAACTTCTCTGAGTGAAACCCCACCTTCGGCCGAACTAACGATCCACCTCGCCCAAGACGATATCGAGTGAGCCAACGATGGCCGGGACGTCGGCAACCAAACAGCCCCGGCACAATTCGGGCAACACCGAAAGATTACAGAAGCTACTGCTCCGCGCACGAACACGCCAAGGGATGGCTTCACCCAGACTCACAATCATGAATCCCATTTGGCCTTTGGGGCATTCGGTCTCGAGATAGACCTCCCCAGGCGGGAGCTTTTGGTTCAACTTGATGGGCTGTCCAATATCGCCTTCCGCGAGTCGGTACTTCTCGATCGCCTGCCGGACCAGTCGCACAGATTGGACCACTTCGACCATCCTGACAAAAAAGCGATGCCAGCAATCGCCGAGAACCGCCTCTGTCGGGACTGGTGGCGAGGGTTGAGGATATTTCCCGTCGCGACAGACGGCGACCTCGAAGTCATAATCACGATACATGCGCGTGTAAAATGGGTCACCGTCGCGACGCAAATCCCAATCCACACCGCTTCCGCGCAATACCGGTCCGGTGCAACCATAATCGACGGCCAACTCTCGCGAAAGGACTCCCACTCCGGCCGTTCGCTTGACGAAAATGTGATTGACCGAAAGCAGATCGTGAAGGTCGTCAATCACAGGTTCAAATTGATCGAGAAACGCTTCACACTGGTCCAGCCAACCGCTTGGCAGGTCAGCCATAAGGCCACCCACAGTGATGTAACTATACGTCAGACGCGCGCCGCATACGGCCTCGAATAGATTCAAGATCTTTTCCCGTTCACGAAAGCAATATACGAATGGAGTGAAACTGCCCAGGTCTAATCCGTACGTCCCCGCCGCCACAAGGTGGCTGGCAATCCTATTGAGTTCGACGATCAAGACACGTAGATGCCTAGCCTTTTCTGGCACTTCCAGACCCAGTAGTTTCTCCACCGTCAAGGCCCAGCCGAGATTCATGTTCATCCCGGCCAGGTAGTCCATTCGGTCCGTATAGGGAATAAACTGCCGAGGCGTCACCTTTTCGCCGATCTTTTCGGCACACCGGTGAAGATAACCGATGTGTGGAATCGCTTCGAGGACAAGCTCGCCGTCGGTACGGAGGACGACCCGTAAGACCCCATGCGTACTGGGGTGCTGGGGCCCCATATTGATCAGCAATTCCTCGGTCCTCACCTCTGTTTCTGAGGTGACCGAGAAATCTTCCGGGTCGACTCCTGGTATCACGTTCATATTGTAGTCGTAACAACTGTCATATTTATGTCTGGCAGTCTCAAAGAGGGGGTGGCTCCTTGGGGAAGGAGTCCCATCGAATCACGATATGGAACACTACTATGGTACTGAACCCACTCCATGGTCTAGCGAGCACGAATCCCGTGGTATTCGATTGGCATCTGATAGTCCTTCCGCAGCGGATGTCCTACCCAATCCTCCGGGCAGAGGATTCGTCGCAAATCGGGGTGGCCCACGAACTCAACGCCTGAAAGATCATACACCTCCCGCTCGTGCCAGAGGGCGGTTTTCCAAACATTGCTGACTGTGGGAACGCGGGGAAGCTGGCCGGGATGATCGTCTCTCCACCGCGGTAACATCACCTTCAGCGTCACTCGGTGACGTAACGTCAACGAAGAGAGGTGATAAATCAATTCAAGATGGGGGACAAAGGAGGCTTTGGCAGCCTTTTTTTCGTCCACTTCCAAATAATCGACGGCCGTAATGCAATGGAGCATCTCGAACCGCAAGGCCGGATTATCGCGCAAAAAACGACAAACGTCCGCAATCGCTTCGGGACCAACCTCAATCCACGGGTCAATCGAAGTGAAGTCGCCTGGTCGGACGGCTTCCCCAAATTTCTCTTGAAGGTGTTGGAAAATCTCCTCGATGGACATTTTTCCCGGTATATGCTCACTTATTGATGATCAGACTGCCACCCGGGCACGACCGTTCCAGCTTGCGAAAATTTGTTGGTACGGGAAATCGCTGCTCAGGCCCGGTGAGGCACCGCCCGTACCCATGTCAAATCGCCACGACACCAAACATAGGCAAAACCAACCATCAAAACACCAAAAAAGACTAAGATATCGCACAGTGCCAGTGTCGCCAACCGCCTGCCCCAAGCGGAAAGCTCCTCAACGGGTGGTAAACCTGTCGGACCAGCGGCTTGTTGACCTACTGATATACCATTGGACAACGTCGCTGGGCGCTTCGGACCACTGAGCGGTGGTAAAGTCGCTTCCGTAATTCCCAATTCGGCCAGCCGTTCGCGACGACTCGCAGAATCGACGCTAATCGACGCAACATGCGTCGCTTTCCCAAAGACGGTGGCCCAGGGAAAAAACAAGGCCACTTCCACGTCAAAGATCAAGAAGACCAGTGCCATCACATAGAAGCGGATATCGAACTGAATATCCGCGGACCCTACGGACGGTTCACCGCATTCGTAGGTCTCTTTTTTGATGGGTGTCGGATTATCTGGCCGAAAGAGCTTGCCCAAAAGCAAGGCTCCAAACACTAGCCCTACGGCCAGGGCTCCAAACACTGTGAAGTACCCAACCAAAGCAACGCCAGACATTTGTTCTCGGTCACCTTTATTTTCTTGGGACTTCTTTTTTGCGTCACCAATCGCTAAGTTGCCAAAAATTCACCGGTATAAGCCGAAGTGCGCCTGTCCGTCATCACCGCAGGCCGCAAACGGTTGGTCGCATCGGCGCATTGGTTTGTGAATGATCCGCACACCTTTTCACGGTAAACGGTGATTCCATGCTCGTGTGATTTTCCGCAGAATTCGCCAGATCGTCGATTTGCCCGGCAGTCAAAAGCAAAGGATGTAAGCCTTCACCCTAAACCAGGTTCGACCTTTTGACAATATCAACCGCTCGAAAGCTCAGGCACCTCCGGGACCCTCATCCACAGGTTCGAGCACCGACTTGGACAGGGCCACCGCCGTTGGATTCAGGCTGGCACGTCCCCAAGCGATTTCCAGAGGGAGTTTCGCGAAATCCACCAGACAACCGTCGCGGGAATAACAACTCAGATCGTACGTTGATCCCATGAAGATGCAATCCACCGGGCAGTTCTCCGTGCAGTATGCACAAAACATGCACTTGGTGTAGTCGATGACAAATGAGGTTACCCGGAACCCCTTTCTGCCTGGCACACGCTCTTTGGTTATGTAGATACAACTGACAGGACAATCCCGAGCACAACGTTCACAGCCGATGCAGGAAGTCAGGTCAAAACGGTGGAACCCCCGATATCGTGGGGTAACCTGTGCCGGTCTTTCCGGATATTCGTACTGGTGCGTGAATGTCCGCCGGGCCGGATGATACGTTGAGACCCAGGTGCCTAAGGTTACCTTCAAAGCCCGGATCGTGGTGACCACGCTTAACGCGATGTTCTGCCACCATCGGAAAATCCCGAACGCTACATAACTTAATCCCACTGCTCGCACTCCCGCGTCTGTGTTCTCATTTATTCCTATTATGCCAGATAGTCATGTTATAAAAAAGTCTCGCCCCCGGGGAGGAATCACATATTTTAGCCAAAGGCCACGGACGAATGGCAGCTCCAAGCGACACAAAATCCTCAGAAACCGTGAGCGAATACCTTCGGGACCGATTTTCTGTTGCAAGACGTTGCCAGCCTGCCCACTCGCAGTGTTCCGGACTATCCGTAACCTGTCAATTTGGTGGGCCCGAGAAGCGCAACTGTATAGCGAAAATATTTTTTAAACGCTGACTCGGCCATAACGGCGGGCTGTAACACCTGACGCACCTGGAAATGCGACTCCGGGCACGTTTTTTGCTTGATTTACATGGTGTTCGGAGTTACAGTCAAATAAGAGGAGAGTGCGCGCAAGCGCGCACCATAGCCTGTCCCCAGCAGATGGAAGGAGAATGGAAATATGCTGGTCCTATCTCGCAAGAAGAACGAGAGTATTGTCATCAACGACCAGATCACCATTGTGGTCGTTGAAATCCGCGGTGACAAGGTCCGCCTCGGGATCGAGGCGCCGAAGGATGTTCCGGTGCACCGTCGGGAAGTCTATGAGGCCATCAAAAGCGCCCAGAAGGCCCTTTCTCAAGGCACCGACCAAAACGCATCTGCATCTTCAGCGTCCACGAGCGAGACCACCTGAAGGATGTAACCCCGCCTCACGTTACAGCCCACCTGTTTGTCCATTCGCGGCGACAACTATTCTCTCGTAATTTGCCTAGATTGTTTTATTTCGTTCGGACCCCTGGATTCCGCCGTTGAGGCGAGTTTGGATAGCCGACTGGGGCTAAGCCCTGCTTGGCGTACGCGGTGTTCCTCTTGGGTGGTGGTTTTTCGAACAACGGTCCTCTGCATTCTTTAGAGATTACACCAGCGCGCGAGCCTGGCTTGTCTTATTCTTTCAAACAAAAAACTCCCGTAAGGGAGTTTGTTGAAAAGCGATCATAGGGTTGCCGTGATACTTAGCCCAAAGACCATCCCGGTTCTGGTGACTGCCAAGCGAGTTGCTGAGGCACTGTCACCGCTTGGACCACTCCCCCTTCGGGATAGGGAGGGCTACCGTAATCCTGGACTTCCAGGAACAGGAATACACAGCCCACAATGATAGCAACCAGCGCAATCGCCAACAGAACCGTGTAAATCGTTGCTTGGCCAGATCGGTATCGCATTGGGGTTTACCAAATTTTACTTACGACGCGATCACCTTCCTGAATAGGTCCACGCTGATATTCGGGCACAATTTTACATACTGCCCGGTCAGGCTCGGTGCGTACCACCTCGATTCGCCCGAGATACTTGTTTTCGCCATTCCCAAGGCGGACGACCTCGAGTTTATGACCCTTCATCAAACCATCGTCAGCCCCGATGGAAATCTCAACAAGTCCGTTGATCGGAGCAGCCATGACCATACCTTCCACGGGCGGGGCCTGGTCACGATATAACTCGGGTTCGGCTTTAAGATCGAACTTGGTGAGAACCTCTCTGGCCTTAGCCAAGTCAGCAGCAAGCGTGACCGCCCGCTCCTTGAGGGCCCTCAGCTCGTTCGCAACTTGATGAAGCTCGTCGGTCCGTTGAACCAGTCGGACAAGGGCATCGTGCCGCGCTTGCTCGGCTTGCCGAAGCAAATCACGCAAGTTGCTGGCCTCGTCTGTCCGCTTGGCCAGCGTTTGATGGGCCGCCTCCATCGCCGCGACAGCATCGCGGGTCTGTTGAGTGAGTTGAGCCACTTGGGCCATCAATTGATCACGTTCGGCTTGTAAATCATCTCGTTCCTGCTCTAGCTTCGCCACTTGCGCCCGCTTGTCGGCGATTTCCGCATCTAGCTTCTTGGTCAACTCGTCGAGCTGGGCTTTTAACGCATCGTTGTCTTTACGGAGGTTCTGAACCTGCAAGCGTAACCCTAGAGGCTTATCCGGAGTCGCCTTGGGATTCTCTACCACCTCGCGCCAGTTGATGTGGGCGGAGTACACCATAATGGCGAAGGACATGAACACGAGACTCATCACAAAGATGAGCACCACGAAGATTTTGCCAATCAAATTCATAGGCTCAACCTTCCACCA